>Ga0187881_10000411_pt1 | contig 51847 bp, 47 predicted proteins | sample June2016WEW_19_1_2_FD_133017 | JGI IMG/M metagenome (GOLD analysis project Ga0187881, IMG submission 133017) | Peatland microbial communities from SPRUCE experiment site at the Marcell Experimental Forest, Minnesota, USA - June2016WEW_19_100 | ecosystem: Environmental > Terrestrial > Soil >... | reverse complement strand
TCTGCCCGAAGGCCTTGCGCGGCGTGATGCCGCGGGCCGCGAGCAGCGTGCGCAGCTCACCGCGCCCGAGCGGTCGCGTTTCGGTCACCGCGATCAGACGCCGAGGGAGAAGACGACCGAGACGTTGGCGTTCGTCGCCGCGGCGAGTCGCTCCGCCGGCTCGCCGCGGATCTCGGCGAGCGCGGCGCCGACGAGGGCAACGTAGGCCGGTTCGTTCGGCTTGCCGCGGTGCGGGACCGGCGCGAGGAAGGGCGAGTCGGTCTCGACGAGCAGGCGGTCCGCCGGGCAGGCGACGGCCGCCTCCCGGACGGACGCCGCGTTCTTGAACGTCACGATCCCACTGAACGAGAGGTAGGCGCCGAGGTCGAGGCAGCGCCGGGCCTCGGGCTCGCCGCCGGTGAAGCAGTGGATGACGGTCCGCTCCGGCGCGCCGCAGGCACCCAGGATGTCGAACGTGTCCTCCCAGGCGTCCCGGGTGTGGACGACGAGGGCGAGGTCGTGGCGCTTGGCGAGGTCGATCTGCGCGGCGAACACCTCACGCTGGGCCTCTTTCGGCGAGTGCTCGTAGTAGTAGTCGAGACCGCACTCGCCGATGGCGACGATCGACCCGGGCGCCTTCGGACCGGGCCGGGGCGCGAGCCCTGCCACGAGGTCCGCGATCGCTTCGACGCCGCGCGACGCCTCATGCGGGTGGAGGCCGACCGCCGCCCACACCGCGACGTCGGAGCGTCGCTCGGTGACGCTGTTGGCGAGCTCGACCGCCTGACGCGACTCGACCTCGGCGGTCCCGATGCAGACGAGCCGACCGACACCCGCCTCGGCCGCCCTCGTGATGACGGCGTCGACGCCGCCCGGGTCCTCGAGATAGGCGTCCTGGATGTGGCAGTGGCTGTCGGTCCAGCGCGGTGCGGTCCCAGCGGTCATCGCCCGTCGCCGGCCGATGCCGCGGCCCCCTGCTCGCGGCGCGGGAAGAGCGGTGCCGCCTTCTCGACGGGGCGTCCCCCGGGGTACCCGCCCCAGCCGAGCGCGCCGCCGGCGGGGGCGGCGAGGCCCGGCGCGGCAAGGTCGCCGTCGAGCCCGAGCCTGCGCCAGATTGCCTGGGCAGTCTTCGGGATCGCCGGCGAGGCGAGGACCGCGACGATGCGGAGGACCTCGAGCGCGTCGCCGAGGATCCCGTCGACCTCCTCGCCCGCCGCGAGCTTCCAGGGTTCGCGCCGTTCGAGTTCGACGTTCGTCTCGTGGATGAGCCGCCACGTCACCTCGAGCGCCTCGTGGGGGTTCGTCCGCGCCCAGGCCCCTCGCGCCTCCTCGACCGTCTCGGCGGCGAGGGCCGCCAGACGGTTCCCACCGTCTGCCGGCCGCGGAGCAGGTCCGATCCCGCCGCATTTCGAGGCGACGACGGCGGCCACCCGTTGCAGGAGGTTGCCGAGGTTGTTGGCGAGGTCGGCGTTGTAGCGGGCGACGAGGCCCTCGTAGGTGATATCCCCGTCGAGCCCGAGCACGACATCCCGGAGCAGGTGGTAGCGGAGGGCATCGACGCCGACGTCGGCACCGAGCGCGACGGGGTCGATCTGGTTCGCCCTCGACTTCGCCATCTTCTCGCCGCCGACGAGCAGCCAGCCGTGGGCGATGACCTGGAGCGGCGGGTCGATGCCCGCCGCCATGCACATCGCCGGCCACCACACGCAGTGGAACCGCACGATCTCCTTCGCCATCAGGTGGTGGACGACGGGCCACCACGCCGCGAAACGCTCGTCGTCCTCGCCGTAGCCGATCGCGGTGGCGTAGTTGACGAGCGCGTCGAACCAGACGTAGATGACGTGGGCGTCGTCCCAGGGCACCGGGATGCCCCAGTCGAACGCCGTCCTCGTAATCGAGATGTCCTCGAGCCCCTGTTTGATGATCCCGAGCGCCTCGTTGCGGCGCGTCTCGGGGATGACCGCGGCGGGCGCCGACGCGTACCAGTCGGTGAGCCGTTCGGCGAAGCGGGACAGCTCGAAGAAGTAGTTCTCCTCGGTCAGCCACTCGACTGGCTTCTCGTGGACCGGGCAGCGCTCACCGGGTAGGAGCTCCTCGGCCGCGTAGTACGCCTCGCAGGCGACGCAGTACCAGCCGGCGTAGGTGCCCTTGTGGATGTAGCCGTTGTCGTAGATGGCCTGGACGAAGCGCTGGACCGCCCTCGTGTGGCGCGGCTCCGTCGTGCGGATGAAGTCGTCGTTCGAGATGTCGAGCGCCCGCCACGCCTCCTCGAAGTGGCCGGCCATCGCGTCAACCCACGCCTGCGGTCCCACTCCCTGGGCTTCGGCGGCCCGGGCGACCTTCAGGCCGTGCTCGTCGACGCCGGTGAGGAAGAACACGTCGTCACCGACGAGCCGATGCCAGCGCGCGAGCGCGTCGGCGACGATCGTCGTGTAGGCGGTCCCGAGGTGGGGACGGTCCGTCACGTAGTAGATCGGCGTGGTGACGAAGAACCGGTCGGGCACGTCGAAATCGTACCGGCCGGGCACGTGGCGGCCGGAAAGCGCGGGATCGACGCGCCCGTCAGGCAGTAGGCGCGCTGGTCCGCGTCGCCCTGCGGACAGCGAGCGCGGCCTCATACGCGTCGCGGTGGCTGACACCGAGGAGGATCTCGACCGCGCTCGTCGCCTCCCGGAGCCCGATGCCGGCGGCGACGAGCCGCCCGATCGCGGCGCGGGCGTCGGCGTCGGTGCGCGGCGGCGGGGGCGGCGCGGCGTCGACGACGAGGACGTGCTCGCCGCGGGGCGCGACGGCGTTGGCCCGGGCCCGGGCCTCGTCGAGACGGCCCCGCCACACCTCCTCGTGGAGCTTCGTGAGCTCGCGGGCGACGACGACGCGACGGTCCGCCCCGGCGGCTTCGAGGAGGTCCCCGAGGGTCTCGGCGACCCGGTTCGGCGCCTCGAAGACGACCGTCGGGCAAGGCGCGGCGGCGATCTCGCCGAGACGCGATCGCCGGGCGGCGCCTTTGCGCGGCAGGAATCCCTCGAAGCGGAACCGGTCCACGTCGAGACCGCTCACCACGAGCGCGGCGAGTCCCGCCGACGGACCGGGCACGACCGTGACGCGGTGCCCGGCCCCGATGACGGCCCCGACGAGGCGCCCACCGGGGTCGGAGATGACCGGAGTCCCGGCGTCCGTGACGAGCGCGACCTGGGCCCCCTTATCGAGCAGCTCGAGGACGGCGCCGATCTGGGCGACCTCGTTGTGGGCGTGGAGGGAGAGGAGCCGGCGGGCCTTCACCCCGGCGAGCTCGAGGAGCCGTCCCGTGTGACGCGTGTCCTCGCAGCAGACGACGGCGGCCGTCGCGAGCACCTCGGCGGCCCGCCGGGAGAGATCGGCGAGGTTGCCGATCGGTGTCGCGACGACGACGAGTTCGCCGGGCCCCCCGCCGCGGGCGTCACCGGCACCCGCCGCGCCGGTCACTCCCTGATCTCCAGCTCGTCCCCGACCACGAGCCGCCACCGCTCGAACGACCCCGCCTCGGCCTCGAGGACGGCGCGGGCGTGCCGGGGTGGCAGACCGATCCGGTAGGGCCGGAGCCTGGCGACGCCGATCACGACCCGGGAGCGGTCGAGGTAGGCGACGTCGATCGGGAACCGGACCCCGAAGGTGTGGATCGCCCGGCGCGACTCGATCAACAGACCGCCGTCGAGCGTTCTCCGACCGATCAGGCGGGTCGCGCCCCGCGCCCGGGACGGCGCGACCTCGATGCTCGCGAGCACGTCACCTTGCCGCAGCAGCCAGGCCATGCGGACCTCCAACCGAACCCCCCTGCGCCGCTGAACGGTAGCCGGAGGTCGGGCGCTCTTCTCGGCGCGCCGATCAGACGTTGAAGCGGATCTCGAGCGTGTCGCCGTCTTTCACCGCGTAGTCCTTCCCCTCGAGCCGGATCCGCCCAGCCGCTTTCGCCGCCGACCACGAGCCGATCTCGACGAGCTCGTCCCAGCGGATCACCTCGGCGCGGATGAACCCGCGCTGGAGGTCCGAGTGGATCACGCCGGCGCATTCCGGCGCCTTGGCGCCCTTCCGGAACGTCCAGGCACGCGACTCCTTCTCCCCCGTCGTGAGGAAGGTCCAGCGCCCGATGGCGTCGAACAGCGCCCGGGCGACGCGTGGCAGCGCGCCTTCGCCGAGCCCGAGCCCCGCGAGGAGCTCGCTCCGCTCGCCGGGTTCGAGCTCCCGGGCCTCCGCCTCGAGCTCCACGCTCACGCCGAGGACGGTCGCGTGCTCGCCGAGCTCGGCGGCGACGGGACCGAGCACGTCGGCTTCCCGGCCGACCTCGTCCTCGGCGAGGTTGACGACGCCGAAGAACGGCTTGTTCGTGAGCAGGAACAGCGGGGCGAGCGACGACTTCACCTCGGACGAAAGCGTCGACCGGTACAGGGGTACACCCGACGCGAGCACAGCCTGCGCGGCTTCCATCGCCTGGGAGGCTCCGGCGAGCGCGGGATTCGTCCGCGCCGCCTTCTGCTGCTTGGTGAGCTGGCCCTCGAGCGACGCGAGGTCGGCAAGCACGAGCTCCAGCTCGAGCACGCCGAGCGCGGCGACAGGGTCGTGCTCGCCCGGGATCGAGTCGTCCTCGAAGCTGCGCAGGACGAAACAGAGCGCGTCGACCTCCCGGATTCCGGCGAGGAAACGATTCCCGAGACCCTCACCGTGCTCGGCGCCCGCAACGAGTCCGGCGATGTCGACCACCTCGACCGTCGCCTCGACGACCTTCCGGCTCGCGCTCATCGCCGCGAGCGCGGCGAGCCGGTGATCGGCGACATGGGCGACGCCGACCGCCGTCTCGGTCGTCGTGAACGGATGCGGGGCCACCGGCACGTTCGCACCGGTCAGCGCGTTGAACAACGCGGATTTCCCTGAATTCGGCAGCCCGACAAGGCCGATGCGTTCCACGGGCGTCGAGGCTACTCCGGGGCCTCGGCTACACTGCCGGGGCCATGTCGAAGAAGACGAACAAGCGCAAGTTGCGCAAGAGGAAGAAAGCGAATCACGGGAAGAAGCCGAACTGCGGTCACGGCTAGAAACTCTTCTCCCTGATCGACCTCGAACCGAGCGGCCCGGCTCGTCCTTTCTAAGCGCGCCAGGCGACGCCGAGGCGAGCGAGGACCCCGATGATCACGCTCGGACGGTCCGTCATGATCCCGTCGACGCCGATTCCACAGAGACGCTCCGTCTCGGCGGGATCGTCGACCGTCCAAACGTGGACGGCGAGGCCGAGCGCGTGCGCCGCCTCGACGAAACGTTCGGTGACAATTGCAACGCCGAGAAAGCTCGGTGGCACCTGGATCGCGGCGTGCTGCGCGAGCGCGGGGTCCGGCGTCTCGCCGCGGGCGACGGCCTGGACGAAGCCGACGATGGCGTTCTGGCCGAGCGACGTCGCGACGTGCGGCGCGTGTCGTCTGAACGACTTGGTCGCCGCGTCGTGGAACGACGCCACGACGACGTCGTCCCGTCGGCCATGTGACGCAAGGACGCGGGCGAGCGACTCCTCGTAGGGCGCGACCGTGGGCGCGGTCTGCTTGATGTCGAGGTTCACGAACACGCCCTCGGTCACCTCCAGCACCTCGTCGAGGGTGGCGACCGCGAAGCGCGGATCGGCGGGCGCCCTGCCCCGGAACTCATAGTCCTCGTCGGGACGGTCGCGCACCGTCGCCTCGCCCGGGACGAACCAGTAGGCGTTGTCGAGGCGCCGGATCTCGGCGAGCGAGTGCGCGGCGATCGCCCCCGAGCCGTTCGTCGTCCGGTCGAGCGTCGGGTCGTGCCCGACGACGAGCACGCCGTCGGCCGTCGCGTGGACGTCGAGCTCGATCCCCGTCGCGCCGAGCTCGAGGGCGCGTTCGATCGCGTAGAGCGTCGAGGACGGGGCCTCGAACTTGCCCCCCTGGTGCGCCCAGGCGAGCACGCGCCGTTCGAGCCACGGATTCGCCACGACTGAGTTCTAGCCCGGTCCCTCGACGGTGCCGCGCGAGATCCCGCCCGCCGTGCGTTTTCGGAACCCGAGATTCGTGGCATGCCTCCTCGGAGGGGCCCGCAGAACGGCACCACTAGGATGCGGACCGGTGCCGCGGCACGGCCGCTGCTCCGATCCGCGGGGTGACAGATGGCGCGTACAACGAGCACGGCCGGCGTGATCGATGACGCCCTCGTCGCCGATCTCACCCGTTCCGAGACCTCGTTGCGGCGCTTCCTGCTTGAGCTGCCCGGTGTCGACCAGGTCGGGGCGGAGGAGCGAGCCCGGTCGCTCGCCACCCGTTCGATCAAGGCGGCATCGAAGGTGTGGGCCATCAAGACCGCGATCTCGATGGTCGACCTCACGACGCTCGAGGGCGCCGACACACCCGGGAAGGTGGCCTCGCTCTGCCAGAAGGCCCGCCGTCCTGACCCCGGCGACGACGGCGTCCCGCCGGTCGCCGCGGTCTGCGTCTACCCCGACCTCGTCGGAACGGCCAAGCGCGAGCTCGCCGGGTCGGCCGTCGCCGTCGCCGCGGTCGCCACCGCCTTCCCGTCGGGGCGGGCGGCGGTCGAGGTGAAGCTCGCCGACGTCGCCTCCGCCCTCGACCAGGGTGCCGACGAGATCGACATGGTGATCGACCGGGCAGCCTTCCTCGCCGGGCGCTTCGGGCTCGTCCTCGACGAGATCCGCGCCGTGCGCGAGGCCTGCGGGCCCGTCCGGCTGAAGGTGATCCTCGAGACCGGCGAGCTCGCCACCTACGACAATGTCCGGCGCGCCTCGTGGCTCGCGATGCTCGGCGGCGCCGATTTCATCAAGACCTCGACCGGCAAGATCGTGCCCGCCGCGACGCTCCCTGTCGCCCTCGTCATGCTCGAGGCGGTCCGCGATTTCGCCGTCGCGACGGGCGCGGAGATCGGCGTCAAGGTGGCGGGCGGGGTCCGCTCGACGAAGGACGCGATCCGCTACCTCGTCGTCGTGAACGAGACGGCGGGCGAAACGTGGCTCGATCCGGCGCACTTCCGCTTCGGCGCGTCGGGCCTGCTCAATGATCTCCTCATGCAGCACGCCAAGCAGCGGACCGGCGCCTACGTCGGCCCCGATGACTTCAGCCTCGAGTGACGAGTCCAGGTCCCCGGCCGGGGTGGGCGCGATGACCTGGGAGTACTCCTCGGCTCCGGAGGGAGCCCAGGTCGCGCTGCGCGAGTCCTACGGGCTGTTCATCGACGGGAACTTCGTCGAGCCGTCCGACGACGCAACGTTCGCGACGCTCAACCCCGCGAACGAGCAGGTCCTCGCCGAGGTCGCGACCGCCGGAGAGCGCGACATCGATCTCGCGGTCGCGGCGGCGCGCCGCGCCTACGAGGGCGCCTGGGGGGCGACGCGCCCCGCGGACCGGGCGAAATACCTCTACCGGATCGCGCGCCTCATCCAAGAGCGCGCCCGCGAGCTCGCCGTGCTGGAAACCCTCGACAACGGCAAGCCGATCCGCGAATCCCGCGACGTCGACGTCCCTCTCGCCGCGGCGCACTTCTTCTATTACGCGGGCTGGGCGGACAAGCTCGCCTACGCCGGCTTCGGACCGGATCCCCGCCCACTGGGCGTCGCCGGCCAGGTGATCCCCTGGAACTTCCCGCTCCTCATGGCGGCCTGGAAGCTCGCCCCGGCGCTCGCCGCGGGGAACACCTGCGTCCTCAAGCCGGCCGAGACGACTCCGCTCACCGCGCTCCGGCTCGCGGAGATCATCCAGCAGGCAGAGCTCCCCCCCGGGGTCGTGAACGTCCTCACCGGGGCGGGCGCGACCGGGGCCGGGCTCGTCGCCCACCCCGGCGTCGACAAGATCGCCTTCACCGGGTCGACCGAGGTGGGCAAGGCGATCCAGCGCGCGACGGCGGGCACGGGCAAGCACCTCACGCTCGAGCTCGGTGGGAAGGCCGCCAACATCGTCTTCGACGACGCGCCGCTCGACGAGGCGATCGAGGGGATCGTGAACGGCATCTACTTCAACCAGGGCGAGGTCTGCTGCGCAGGATCGCGACTCCTCGTCGAAGAGTCGATCGCCGACGAGGTGATCGCCAAGCTGAAGACCCGGCTCGCCCGCCTGCGGCTCGGCGACCCCCTCGACAAGAACACCGACATCGGCGCGATCAACTCGGCCGCCCAGCTCGACAAGATCCGCGAGCTCGCCTCCGCCGGCGAGGCGGAGGGGGCCGAGCGCTGGTCGCCGCCGTGCACGCTGCCCGAGCGCGGCTACTGGTTCCCGCCGACCGTCTTCACCGGCGTCGCCCCGGCGCACCGCATCGCCCGCGAGGAGATCTTCGGCCCGGTGCTCTCCGTGCTCACCTTCCGCACCCCGCAGGAGGCCGTGGCGAAGGCGAACAACACGACCTACGGGCTCTCGGCCGGGGTCTGGACCGAGAAGGGGAGCCGGATCCTGTGGATGGCGGCGCGGCTGCGCGCCGGGGTCGTCTGGGCGAACACGTTCAACCGCTTCGACCCGACGAGCCCCTTCGGCGGCTACCGGGAGTCGGGCTTCGGCCGGGAGGGCGGCCGCCACGGACTCGGGGCGTACCTCGATGGCTGAGCGACGGGTCCCGGTGAAAAAGACCCACAAGCTCTACATCGGCGGGGCGTTCCCCCGTTCGGAGTCCGGGCGCAGCTACGTCGTCGCGACCCCCAGCGGCGAGTTCCTCGCCAACGCCGCGCTCGGTTCGCGAAAGGACGTGCGCGACGCCGTCGTCGCGGCACGCGCCGCCCAGCCGGGCTGGGCGGGCGCGACCGCCTACAACCGCGGACAGGTCCTCTACCGGGTCGCCGAGATCCTCGAGGACCGCCGGTCCCAGTTCGTCGCGGCCGTCGCCGCGGGCGAGGGGCTCGACGCGGACGGCGCCGCGGCCGCGGTCGACGCGGCGGTCGACCGCTGGGTCTGGTACGCGGGATGGTGCGACAAGGTCGCGCAGGTGGCCGGCTCGTCAAACCCCGTCGCGGGCCCGTACTTCAACTTCTCGATCCCCGAGCCGACCGGGGTCGTCGGTCTGCTCGCCCCGGTGCGCTCGTCGCTCCTCGGCCTCGTCAGCGTGCTCGCCCCCGTGCTCGTGACGGGAACACCGCCGTCGTCATCGCCTCCGAGACGCGCCCGGTGCCGGCGGTCGTGCTCGGCGAGGTCCTCGCGACCTCCGATCTCCCCGGCGGCGTGGTCAACATCGTGACCGGCCGGGCGGCGGAGATCGCCGCAACGCTCGCCGCCCACCGGGACGTCGACGCCCTCGATCTCGCCGGGGCGCCGGCCGAGCTCGCCACCGAACTCGCGCGCGCGGCAGCGGTGAACGTGAAACGCGTCCTCGCCGCGCCCCCCGACGAGCCCGACTGGACCGAACCGCCGACGCCGCGGCGCATCCTCGCGTTCGTCGAGACGAAGACCGTCTGGCACCCGGTCGGGACCTAGACCGGCACCGAGAAACGGAGGCCCTGTGGCTCTGCATGTCGTCGACCACCCGCTGGCGCACTCCCTGCTCACGGCATTGCGGGACCGCTCGACGCCGCCGCCGCTTTTCCGCGTCCTCTCCAAGCGGCTCGCTCTCGTGCTCTGCATCGAGGCGACGCGGGGGATCGCGACCGAGCCCGTCGAGGTCGAGACGCCGATCAAGACGACGACCGGGCGGCGGATCGCCACGACCATCGTCGCGGTCCCCATCCTGCGCGCCGGGCTCGGCATGCTCGAGGCGGTCACGGAGCTCTTCCCCGAGGTGCTCGTCGGCTACATCGGGCTGGAACGCGATCACGCCACGTTCGAGCCGTCGCTCTACTACTCGAAGGTCCCACCCCTCGACGGTCGCCTCGTTCTGCTGCTCGACCCGATGCTCGCGACCGGGGGCTCGGCGACGGCGGCCTGCACGGCCCTTTTCCAGGCGGGAGCCGAGGCCGTCTCCCTCGTCTCGGTCGTCTCCGCGCCCGAGGGGGTCAACCACCTGACCGTGGCGCACCCGACGGTCGACATCTACACGGCCGCCCTCGACGAGGGGCTGAACGAGCACGCCTACATCGTCCCCGGTCTCGGCGACTTCGGTGACCGCCTCTACGGCACCTAGAGCGGCGGTGATGGGTGCGCCGACGAGGCAGCACACCTGGCTTTCTGTTGCTCGTGTGGGGACTGACCCGCCAGGCACACCTACGGGTCATCCGCGATTGCGAGCTCGCCCTCGTTGCCACTCGACCTTGTCCGACGCTCGACGCAGTTCGGTGTCCGACCGCACGCGTTTCATCAGCACACGCATCGCCAGAGCGGCTGGCGGCGGGACGACGCTGCTCCGGATACCGGGTCCCGGACGCAAGCCGGCCACCGCAAAACGCGAAACGGTAGGGTCGTGCGCGGCAATGGAGAAGCGATGACACCCGGCCCGTTCGAGCTCGCCAGATCAGGCGCAGAGACGCTGGCCGCCGAACTCGGCGGGGTGCACCACGTCGCCGCGGTGGTCCTCGGCTCGGGATGGCAGGACGCCGCCGACGGCCTCGGGACGACGAAGGCCGAGCTTGCGACGGGTGACCTCCCGGGGTTCGTGCGCCCCACCGTCGCCGGGCACGAAGGGCTGGTCCGCTCCGTGGACGTCGGGGGGAGGCGGGTCCTCGTTCTGTTCGGCCGCGTCCATCTCTACGAGGGACGTTCGGCGGCCGAGGTCGTCCACCCGGTCCGCGTCGCGGTGCTCGCGGGATGCCCGGTCGTCGTCCTTACGAACGCGGCGGGCGGTCTCGACCCCGGGATGCGCAAGGGCCAGGCGGTGCTGATCCGGGACCAGATCAACCTGACCGGCGCCTCGCCGCTCACGGGACCGCCGCCGCCCGAGGGGTACGCGGCGCGTTTTGTCGACCTCACGGGGCTGTACCCGGCGAAACTGCGCGATCTCGCCCGCGAGGTCGACCCTGCGCTCACCGAGGGTGTCTACGCCGGGCTGCCGGGACCCCAGTACGAGACACCTGCTGAGATCGCGATGCTCCAAAACGCCGGCGCCCAGCTCGTCGGGATGTCGACGACGCTTGAGGCGATCGCGGCGCGTCACCTCGGCGCTTCCGTCCTCGGAGTCTCGCTCGTCACGAACCACGCCGCCGGCGTCGCCCATGCGCCGATCGATCACGCCGAGGTGCTCGAAGCTGGTTCCGCCGCCGCCCCGGGTCTCGCCCGACTGATTGCCGGCTTCGTCACACGGCTGTGACACCCGAGTCCAAAGCCGACCGCGACACGCCGGAGCTGCCGCGCGGGCTCGTCGAGAAGGTCCTGGCGTGGATCGCCCACGACCCGGATCCGGCGACCCGGGCCGAGCTCGAGGGGCTCCTCGAGGCTCGCGACGAGGAAGCGCTGCGGGCCCGTTTCGACCGCCCGCTCGTGTTCGGGACCGCCGGCCTGCGCGGCGCGCTCGGCGCCGGCCCGGGGCGGATGAACCGGGCCGTCGTGCGCGCGACGACGGCTGGACTCGCCCGCTGGGTCGCGGACCAAGGCGACGCGGCCCGCCGTGCGGGTATCGTCGTCGGCTACGACGCCCGCCACGGCTCGGCGGTCTTCGCCGAGGACGTCGCGGCGGTGGCGGCGGCGGCAGGCGTGCGCGTGCGCGCCTTTCCCCGCGCGCTGCCCACGCCGATCACCGCCTTCGCCGTGCGTCAACTGGGTGCCTCGGCCGGCGTGATGATCACCGCGAGCCACAACCCGGCGGCCGACAACGGCTACAAGGCCTACGCGGCCGACGGCGCCCAGGTGATTCCCCCGGACGACGCGCGGATCGCCGACCTCGCCGCCGAACTCGGCCCGTCACCGCAGGCCGGCTCGACGCGCGAAGCGCGCGCCCTCGTCGAGCGCCTCGACGAGACCGCGCTGCTCTCCGCCTACGCGACGACGGTCGCGTCGGTCCTCGAACCGGACGGGCCGCGCCGGCTGCGGATCGTCTACACGCCCCTCCACGGCGTCGGGGGTGCGGTCCTCCCGGGGCTCCTCGTCAGGGCGGGGTTCGATCCTCCGGCCCTCGTCGCACGGCAAGCCGAACCCGACCCGGAATTCCCGACCGTCGCCTTCCCGAACCCCGAGGAGCCCGGGGCGCTCGACCTTGCCCTCGCCCGCGCCCGGGAGGTCGGCGCCGACGTCATCCTCGCCAACGACCCCGACGCCGACCGCCTGGCGGTCGCCTTCGCCGACCGCACCGGCGAATTCCGGGTGCTGACCGGCGACGAGCTCGGTGCGCTCCTCGGCGATTACCTCCTCGGAAGAAGGCCGGGACCGGGCCGGCTCGTCGCGACCACGATCGTCTCGTCGTCGCTGCTCGCCGCGCTCGCCGCCGAAGCCGGTGCCGAATACGCCGAGACCCTCACGGGTTTCAAGTGGATCGCCCGCGCCGCGGCCTCGCGTCCCGGATCCCGTCTCGTCTTCGGCTACGAGGAGGCCCTCGGCTACGCGGTCTCGGACGCGGTCGCCGACAAGGACGGGCTCTCGGCCGCGCTCGTCGCCGCCGAGCTCGCCGCCACGGAGAAGGCGACGGGTCGCACCCTCGCCGACCGGCTGGACGACATCGCCGCCCGCCTCGGCGTGCACCTCACGACCCAGATCGCCCTGCGGGGAGACAACGAGGGAGCGATCGGCGAGTTCGCGGCGGCGATGGCGCGCCTGCGGGCGCACCCGCCCGACCGGCTCGCCGGGATAGAAGTGACCGAGGTCGTCGACTATGCGCCGGGGACCCGGGACCTCCCGCCCGCCGACGTCCTCGCCTGGCGGCTGGGCGACGGCGCCCGGGTCGTCCTCCGTCCGAGCGGGACCGAGCCGAAGTTCAAAGCCTACCTCGAGGTGAGGACCGAACCTCCCGGCCGGGCTGGGCTCGAAACGGCCCGCGCCGAGGCCGCGGCGACCCTCGCGCTGCTGCGTCGCGACGTCGAGGCGATGCTCGCGGGCTAGTCCCCCTGCCGTGCGCGCCGGTCCTCCGGGCCCACCGGGGTTCCGTCGAGGAGCGCCGCGAAGCCCGGCTTGATCATCGTGTCGATGATGACGAGCCGGTCGTCGAAGGGGCAGAAGGCGCTCTTCATCGCGTTGATCGCCAGCCAGCTGAGATCGGGCCAGCCCCAGCCGAAGGCGGCGGCGCATCTCGCGAGCTCCGAGGAGAGCGTCAGCCCGCTCATCAGGCGGTTGTCGGTGTTGACGGTCACCCGGAACCGCAGCTTGCGCAGCAGGCCGATCGGGTGGTCGGCGAGGTCGGCGACGACGCCGGTGTGCACGTTCGACGTCGGGCAGAGCTCGAGGGGAATGCGCAGGTCGCGGATGTAGCTCGCCAACCGGCCGAGCGTGACGTGGCCGTCGGGCGCGACGGTGATGTCGTCGACGATCCGCACCCCGTGGCCGAGCCGCTCGGCGTTGCACCACTGGAGCGCCTGCCAGATCGACGGCAGGCCGAAAGCCTCTCCGGCGTGGAGGGTCGCGTGGAAGTTCTCCCGCTGGACGAGCTGGAAGGCGTCGAGGTGCTGGGTCGGCGGGTACCCCGCCTCGGCCCCGGCGACGTCGAACCCGGCGACGCCCTCGTCGCGGTAGCGCACGGCGAGCTCGGCGATCTCGAGGGACCGCGCCGCGGTCCGCATCGCCGTGAGGAGCGCCCGCACAACGATCGGCCTGCCCGCGGCGGAGGCCGCCGCCATGCCGGCCCGGAAACCCTCGAGGACCGACTCCACGACCTCGGGGAGCTCGAGCCCCTCTCCGGTGTGCAGCTCGGGCGCGAAGCGGACCTCGGCGTAGACGACACCGTCTGCCGCGAGGTCCTCGACGCACTCGACGGCGACACGGTGGATGGCGTCCTTGTGCTGCATGACGCCGACGGTGTGGGTGAAGCCCTCGAGGAAGCGGACGAGGTCCCGCCGCGGCGCGGCGATGGCGAACGACCGGGCGAGCTCGTCGGGATCGGTCGTCGGCAGGCCCCGGTAGCCGCATTGGGCGGCCAGTTCGACGAGGGTGGTCGGACGGAGCCCCCCGTCGAGGTGGTCATGCAACAAGACCTTCGGCGAGCGGACGATGTCCTCGAGACTCGGGGTCTTCTCTGCCATGTCCGCAGGTTAGTAGTGGACGCGCGCCTCGCGGCCGGGAGGCCACGGGTCACGGCGGACAAACGGAGCCACGAAGTCACGACCGACACTCACGTCCTCGGGCGCGCAGCTGGTGCGAGTCGCCGGAGCGATCCTGGGCCCGCGGGCCGACGTGGTTCGCGTTGCACGGAGCGAGCGCGCCATGCCGACGTCAGTCGCGCGTCGGCTGTCCTTCGGGCGTGCCGCCCGCGATCTGCTGGGCGAGCTGGTGAATCCTCTGGGTGAGATCGTGCACCTTCTGGGTCAAGTCCGTGTTCGAGGCGAGCAGCTGGTCGATCTTGTGCGTCTCGTTGTAGTGATGAGCAGCGAGGATCTCGTCACGTGCCGCCGCCCGGTTCTGGCTCATCATGATGATCGGCGCCTGGATACCCGCGAGTCCCGAGAGCACCAGGTTGAGGGCAATGTAGGGGTAGGGATCGAAGGCCCGGTGGCTGAGGACATGCTGGATGAGAACGGTGTTGATCACGATCCATACGGCGATCATCCCGAGAAAGATGAAGATGAACGGCCACGAACCTCCGAAGCTCGCGATTTCATCGGCGACGCGCTCGCCGAGGGTACGGTCGTCGTGCGCGGCTTTTAGCGCCGGGTGAGCGTGCTGCGGATGACGCCACGGGAACCAACTGCTGCGCGACGAGGTCCTGGTTGCGGTGTCGGTGTCCCCGGTCACTTGTATCCACCTTTCCTCATGCGTCGAGACCACCGAATACTGGCACTTGCGCAGCGCCGGGGACTCTCGGTCGAGCGGTGCAATGAACCCGGGAAGCGACGATCCGAACGGCCGCCGGTCTGACCGCGCGACGCCGGATGGTTCGGGGCAGAAGTGCCCAGGCCGTTTTCTCGAGGACACGCGGTCGGACGGAATGGTATTCCCGACCCCGGGATAGCCTCCTATCCGCACCTGATCGGAAAGGACGAAAGTGGTCTCTCGCGCGAGTTCCGAAGCCGTCGCCTTGCGCGGCGGAGCCGAGATGCCAATCCTCGGGTTCGGGACCTGGCAGATGCGAGGTGGGCGCGCCCGCGAGGCGGTGCGCTGCGCCTTGCAGGTGGGCTACCGCCACATCGACACCGCCACGCTCTACAAGAACGAAACCGAAGTGGGACTTGCGCTCGCTGACAGCGGGTTGCGTCGAGAGGAGGTCTTCCTTACGACCAAGCTGCTGCCCGGTGAGGCACACGCCAGACCGGCCATCGAAAGGAGCCTTGCGGAGCTTCGGGTCGACTACGTCGACCTCTGGCTCATCCACTGGCCCCCTCCCCCGGCCAGTTCGCTCTCGCTCTACCAGGAGATGCTCGAATTGCGCGACGAGGGACTTGCGCACGCGATCGGGGTGAGCAACTACAGCACCGGGGAAATCGACGACCTCACGGCTGCGACCGGAGACGTCCCCGAGGTCAATCAGATCCGCTGGAGTCCGTTCCTCTACGACCCCCCACGACAGCGCGAACTCGACCGACGCGGCGTCGTCCTCGAAGGGTACAGCCCGATCAAGGAGAGCCGTCTCGACGATCCCGTCATCACCGAGATCGCAGCCGCCATCGGCGCCACGCCGGCACAGGTCGTGCTGCGATGGCACATTCAGCATCGCGTCGTCGTCATCCCGAAGTCGATCGATCCCGATCGCATCGCCAAGAACTTCGACGTCTTCAAGTTCTCGTTGGATGGCAACTCGATGCGGCGGCTTGACGACCTCGCCCCGCGCTAGCCCTTCCGGGCCAGCGCGACCACGACGCGCCCGCACCCCGCGCGTCTCGTTAAGTCCCCCAATCTGGCAGTCAAGATTCTCGACGAGAAAGTCGCGACCTTGGCTGTCACAACTATTTGAGGAGCCATGATGTGCCCGCGGCAACCTGCTCCAGATCCGGCTGGAACGGGCTGCCCTCGACGCGGGGTACGTACTCTCCGGATGTCCTCTTTGGGCTGCTTCCAGTTCCCTCGACCGCGCGATGCACTTCCGACAGCCGCAGGCTGCTGCGACTAACTGCTCATGAGTCCGAGAAACGGTCGCTGGTGAACTGAGCCGGTCCGGCTCCGGCGGAGACGAGCTGCACGAAGAAGGTGGTCGCGCCGGGCACGCGCGGCACGGTCGCGGACGCCTGGCCACGACCGGCGGAGTTGGTGGTGAATGTGCCGCCGTTAGCCGTGGGTTGCGGGCACGACCCGGGGACCTGCTGCATGTACACCCCATAGGTCGTATTCGGAGTGCCCTTCTGCAGCTGGATCTCGGCCTGGAATGAGCCGGTTGTGAGTTTCAGCATCACGTACCCGACCGAGGTAGCCGTCTCGCTGGTGTTCGTAGTGCAGTCCCCCACGGCGGGACTGTTCGTCCCGAGCGCCTCCTTGTGGCCGCCGCCTGGGACGGTGGTCGAGGGCGACGTGCTGGAGGTAGTCGGCGGCGAAACCGAGGGCGACGGGCTCGAACAGGCTGGCAAGAAGACCAGGGTGGCCACCAGCACGACGGAGGCCGCAGCAATGGATCGACGGGGCAATGTGGCTCTCATGCGCGCCATCGTCCGCAGCGGCACCGGCGCCAACTAGGGACTTTGGTCACATCTGCACGACATGGAACGGGTGGCCGGGTCTCGAGCGCTTCGACGAAGCCAACGCCCACTTCGAAGCGCTCCCGCGGTCCGCCGGTGGCCTGGAGGGCCTGTACCGCAGCCGGCGGGCGCATGCCAAGCGGGCGCCCATTCAACCGGCTTGACTCGCTCATCGCGGCAGCGATCGCCTTCGCGTACCGAACATCGTGATCCGAAGCGGTCGAAGCAAACGCGTAAGCAGCGAACTGCACCACCGCACGTGCCCCAAAACATCCGCCCGAGAAGGCGATGCGGATTCCCCTCATGTGCCGTTCGGGGATGATGCTATCGACAGACAGTCCTGGTGGGAGGATTTGAACCGTGAAGAGATCATCGCCGGTTGCGCTCGCTCTCATGCTCTTCCTGGGCAGCCACGCCCTGATCGGCGCACCGACGACCTAAAGGACGCAAGTATGCGAAGCATCGTTAACACCTTGGCGCAACGCCGCACGGGCATCGCAGGCATGGCGCTCGTGATCGTGGCCGGCAGCGTTTCGACTCTCGGGTCTTTCGTTGACGGCACCGTGGCTGGCGCGGCCAATGTCGCAGCGAAGGTCTCGACCTGCTCCTCATCCCAGCTGGTAACCGTTTGGGTGAACCAAACGGGTGCCGCGGGCTCGCGCGCGGGCGAGTACGGATTCAAGAATGTCTCCGCCCATCGATGCGAGCTGGAGGGTTACCCGACAGTGCAGATGCTGACCATGTCGGGTGGCAAGCTGTCTACGACAGACCAGCACGCAGCGTCGGGTGCGTTCCAAATCATGCTCAAGCCAGTCATCATCGCCCACGACGAAACGGCATACTTCGGCATCGAGTATGAGTCATCAACGGGCTACGTGAACGCGTACTGCCCGACTTCCGCGGCCCTCGAACTGACCGCGCCGGGCAGCACAAAGAGTGTGCTGCTAACCGGTTTCGGTGGACGAATACAGCCTTACGGAGGGTCAGTCCAGCACTTACACTGCGGCATTCTCTCCATGACCCCGGTGTCCGCCACGCGTTTCCAGTAGTTGAGCCGCAATACGATCGCATCAACGAGCGACACACATCGGACGGTTGTGTGCCGTGTGCTGGCGACTCAGCCGACCGAGCCCGCACCCCATAACGCTCAACGAAACAGGGCTTCGGAGTGTGGACGCCCGAAGAGTGATCAACACGCCCACCGAGACCTGCCTACATCCACGACTGCGGACGCCGGTCGGAGATTGATGACGTCGGCTCACCGAGCTGAACCCCCACGCTCAATGGGGTGACTGGGGAACGCACGGCCAGTCCCTCACTTGAGGCTTCCGATCACGATCCCGCCGGCGCCGGCAAGCAAGACACCGACGAGAGCGATCCGAGCGGCGCGCGAACCCGGCTCGGGCACCTTGAAGACGAAGATGCCGATGCCCACATTGACCAGCAGACTGAGTTGGGCGATGGTGAAACCGATACCGGTGCCGACACGGGCAACCAGGCCGAGCAAGACAAGATTGCCCACCCCGAACAAGACGCCGGCTGCCACCTGGACTGCGGTGTGCCTGGGTTTCAGCCTCGCCGGCCCGCCCGTCGCCATCACCAGCACCGCGCCGCCAGCGAGGATCCCGAGTGCCAGCGGGAAGTTGCTCAGCTGCGCGGGCACCTTCGCCCACTGTGCCGGCACGAAGTAACTGCCCCAGAGAACGCCGGCCGCGCCGGCGAAGAGAAGGCCGCGGCGGTAGCCGCCGGCGAATCCGCGCACTGGGACCTCGGTCGCCAGAACGGCGCGGTTCACGGCGGAACGTGTTGCGACCGGACTGACGGCCAACACGCGGGCGTCGTGTGATCGGACGATGAACCAGATCCCCGCCAGCACGAGAACGAGCGCCGTGCCGAGGACCGTGAACTGGGCGACGCTGAACCCATCGAGTTCCTTGAAAAGAAGCGCTCCCCACACGAACGCGACGATGATGTTCAACGGCGTCCACGAGCCGCTGGCTCGGGCCAGCCCGAACTCCTCCGTCGCCCGGAAGGCGGAGTAGTTCCCTCCCGTCCACACCACCCCGCCCGCGAACGGCAGCCAGAACTGTCGCCACCCGAACACGAGGTGCCCCCCGCCGACGGCGAGCGCTCCGAGCGCGAAGGCGACGTTCCCCAGGGTCGCGTAGAACGTCCGCGAACTCTGGGGTATCCCCGGCACGGCCTGCGCCAGCGGTATCCAACATCCGAAGGCGAGCACCATGGTCAGCGCCAGCAGCGCGGTCACGCGCCCTCCAGTGAACTCAACTGCTCCATTCGGGGACCCTCGTCAGCACGCGCCGCAGCCACGATAGGGCGCCAAGCCGCCTGACCGTGGGACGTCGCTCGTGTCGCCGCACCTGCAGTGCCGGGCCGAGACGCCGCGCCGAGGTTCAGACGATGCGCTCGAGCACGACGGATGGGTTCGCCGGCGGCGACTCGGCGACGTCGAACGCACCGACGAGGCTGGCACGTGCCCCGGCGATCCGGGAGTCGTCCTCGGCATGGAGCTCGAGGAGCGTCTCTCCCGCGACCACGGCGTCGCCAGGTTTTGCGCGACAGATCACCCCGGCCGAGGGGTTGACGGGGTCCTCCTTGCGGGCCCGGCCCGCGCCAAGCCGCCAGGACGCCACCCCGACGGCGCGCGCGTCGAGGCGCGCGAGATACCCGGACCGGTCGGCGACCACCTCGTCGACGACCGCTGCCCGCGCCAGCGCGGCGTCGGGATCGCCCCCCTGGGCGACGACCATCGCCCGGAAACGTTCCAACGCCGATCCGTCGCGCAGCGCCTCCGCTGGGTCGGCACCACCGCACCCCGCCAGATCGAGCATCTCTCTCGCCAGCGCGAGGGTCACCTCGACGAGGTCGGCGGGACCGCCGCCGGAGAGCACCTCGACCGCCTCGGCGACCTCGAGCGCGTTTCCGACGGCGCGCCCGAGCGGCGCGTCCATCGCGGTCAGGAGGGCGACGACCCGGAGGCCGTGCTCGCGGCCGAGCCCGACCATCGTCCGGGCGAGCTCGGCGGCGCGGCTCGTCTCGGTCATGAAAGCTCCCGAACCGACCTTCACGTCGAGCACCAGGGAGGCGGTGCCCTCGGCGATCTTTTTCGACATGATCGAGGCCGAGATAAGCGGGATGGACTCGACCGTCGCCGTCACGTCGCGCAGGGCGTAGAGCTTGCGGTCCGCCGGCGCGAGATCGCCTCCTGCGGCGCAGATCACGCAGCCGACCTCCTCGAGCTGGTGGTGGATCTCGTCGGACGTGAGTTCGGAGCGCCAGCCGGGGATCGACTCGAGCTTGTCGAGCGTGCCCCCGGTGTGGCCGAGCCCCCGCCCGGAGAGCTGCGGTACGGCGGCCCCGCAGGCCGCCACCAGCGGGGCGAGGATGAGTGAGACCTTGTCCCCCACCCCCCCGGTCGAGTGCTTGTCGACCGTCGGCCTGGCGAGACCCGACAGGTCGAGGCGGCTCCCCGAGGCGACCATCGCGCTCGTCCACGTCGCGAGCTCTCCCTGCGACAGGCCCCGGAAGTAGATCGCCATGAGCAGTGCCGAGAGCTGCTCGTCGGGAAGCTGTCCGCGGGAGTAGGCGCCGATCAGCCAGTCGATCGCGGCATCGCTCAGCGATTGTCCGTCGCGCTTCGCCCGGATCAGGTCGACGAAGTCGAAAGGAGCTGCGGCGTTCTTAGTCGGCACTCGGCGAGCGGGTCGAAGGGACGTCCTCGGGACCGCGCCACGCCGCCGGAAGCAGGTCCCGCATCATCACCGGTTCCTCACCCTCGCCCCTGTCGAGCAGGAGGCCGACGGCACCGTGCTCGACGAGGAGCTGGCGACAGCGCCCGCACGGCATGAGCGGCCGGCCGTCGCGGGCGACGATGGCGAGGGCAAGGAGCCCCTCCGCCCCGGCGGCGACGATGTTCGAGACGAGCCCGCACTCGGCGCACAACGTCAAGCCGTAGGAGGCGTTCTCGACGTTGCAACCGATGAAGACCCGGCCGTCGGCGACGAGGCCGGCCGCGCCGACGCTCAGTCCCGAGTAGGGCGCGTAGGCGTTGCGCGCGGCCCGCGTCGCCTGGGCGCGCAGGTGTGGCCAGTCGATCTCGATCCTGTGACCTGCGTCCTTCGACGGCATCAAGTCGGACACTACACTTCCGGACGCGTGATAGTTGCCGCCGGTCGCCAATTTCGTGTCGGGGACCACGTCCGCCAAGCCCTCGCCGATGGACGCGGTGTCGTCGCGCTCGAGACGACCCTCATCGCCCACGGGCTGCCGAGCCCGGACAACCTCGAGGTCGCTCGCCAGCTCGAACAGGACGTCCGGGGCCAAGGGGCCGAGGCCGCGACGGTCGGCGTGATCGCCGGCGTCCCGATCGTCGGGCTGTCTCCCGCCGAGGTCGAACGCCTCGCCGACCCCAAAGCCGCGGTCACCAAGTTGAGCGCGCGGGACCTCGGCCTCGCGATCGCGGGCGGAGTCGACGGGGCGACGACCGTCGCTGGGACCATCACTCTTGCCGCGCGGGCGGGCATCGCGGTGATGGCGACCGGCGGGATCGGTGGGGTCCACCGCGGCGCCGTGACGGCCTGGGACGTCTCGGCAGATCTCGAGACGATGCGCGTCGTCCCCGTCCTCGTCGTCTCGTCGGGCGTGAAATCGATCCTCGACATCGCCGCGACGCTCGAGCGCCTGGAGTCGCTCGGCGTGCCGGTCGTCGGCTACCGCACGAAGCAGTTCCCCGGCTTCTACGTGTCGGCGACCCGGCACCGGCTCGACTGGAGCGTCGAGTCTCCCGAGGAGGCCGCCAACGCGTTCGCCGCGCATCGCGACGTCTCGGGCAGTGGGATGTTGCTCGCCAATCCCGTCGACCCGGCCCACGAACTCGATCCGGCGCGACATGACGCCGCGCTGTCCGAGGCGCTGGAGCTCGCTGAGGTCGCGCAGCTCTCCGGCAAGGAGGTGACGCCGTTCCTCCTCGCACACCTCGCCGAGGCGACACAAGGTGAGAGCGTGCGCGTAAACCGCGCCGTCGTGCGGGGGAACGCGACCCTCGCGGCCCGCGTCGCCGTGGCGCTCGCCGCGAGCGGGCACGCGCGCTGACAGGCCGCGGCGTGAGGACTCCCGACAGGAGGCGGTTCGTCCCCGGCGGGACCGCTCACCGGGTCGTCGTCGTCGGCGACCTGATGACCGACATCATCGTGCGCCAGACAGGGCCGTTCGCCCCGGCGAGCGACACGCCGTCGTCGATCACGCTCGCGCCGGGCGGCTCGGCGGCGAACCAAGCGGTCTGGCTCGCCCGAGGCGGCGCCGCCGTCCACCTCGTCGGCGTGATCGGAGACGACGACCTCGGCCGGCGGTCCGCACGGGCCCTCGAAGACGCGCGCGTCGTGGTTCACCTCGACCGCGTCCCGGGGCGACCAAGCGGCGTCGTCGTCTCGATCGTCGACGCCGCGGGCCAGCGTTCGATGCTCACCGACCGCGGCGCGAATCTCGCCCTCGCGGCCGCGTCCGTGCCCCGGAGGCTCTTCCGCCATGGCGATCACCTCCACCTCTCCGGCTACGAGCTCCTCGACGACGAGACGCGCGCCGCCGCGCTCGAGATCCTGCGCCGCGCCGGGCGTTCCGGCATGACGCGCTCGGTCGATCCGTGCTCGGCGGGCCCGCTCGGGCGGGTCGGCGCGACCGCCTTCTTCTCCTGGACAGAAGGGCTCGACCTGTGCTTCGCCAATCTCGAGGAGGGCCGCGTGCTCACGGGCGAGAAGGAGCCAGGGAAGGTGGCTACGAAGCTCGGCGCGCACTTCGGTGAGGTCGTCCTCACCCTCGGTTCGCAGGGCGCGCTCTGGGCGAGGCGCGGATCACCGCTACTCACCCTGCCGGCAGGTCGCGGCGACGTCGTCGACACGACCGGAGCCGGCGACGCTTTCACCGGGACGTTCCTCGCCGCCTGGCTCCGGGGTGCTCCTCCCGGGAGGGCCCTCGCGTCCGGGCTCGAGTCGGCCGCGGCCGTCGTCGCGGCACCGGGCGCCCGACCGGCACGGTGAACCCCGGCTACTGCGGGCGGTAGGGCTTGCCGTCGTTCGCCGGCGGGCGGACCCGGCCGACGAGGCCGGAGACGACGGCGATCGTGATGAGATACGGCGCCATGACCAAGATGTTCGGGTTGATCGGCACGTTGAGCACGGAAAGCGTCGCCTGCAGCGAGTTCGAGAATCCGAACAGCAGCGCCGCCAGGAGACCCCCGTAGGGACGCCAGCGGCCGAAGATCATCGCCGCGAGGGCGACGAAGCCGAGGCCCGCGGTCATGTCGGACGAGAACTCGCCGGTCGAGCCGATCGTGAACGCCGCCCCGCCGATCCCGGCGATCACGCCACCCCAGATGACGTTGCGGTACCGGACCGTGAGGACGTGGATGCCGACCGTCTCGGCGGCCTCGGGGTGCTCGCCGACCGCCCGCACCCGCAACCCCCAGCGCGTCCGGAACAGGCCCGTCGTCAGCGCGACGAGGAGCACGATGGCGATGTAGACGAAGATGTTCTGGTCGAAGACGTCCGGGCCGACGATCGGGATCTTGTCGAGGAGCGGGATCGCGACCGGCCCGAAGATCGGCCCCGAGTTCAGCGTGTTCTGGTACGGGACGAGCAGCGTGTCCGTGAGGTAGTTCGTCAGCCCGAGGGCGAAAGCGTTGATGACGATGCCGACGATGATCTGATCGGCGGCGTAGCGCAGCGACAGGAAGGCGAGCAGCCCGCCGAGCAGCCCGCCGGCGATCGCCCCGCAGACCAGCCCGAGCCAGAGGTCGCCAGAGGCGCTCGCGATCATCGCGGCGATGAACGCGCCCATGAGGAACTGGCCCTCGATCGCCACGTTGATGACGCCCGACCGCTCGCACATCACGCCGGACATCGACCCGAAGATGATCGGCACCGCGGAGATCAATGTCACGCCGATCATGCCGACGAGGTTGAGCTCGTTGTTGCGCGCCGCCCAGGCGAGGAACGACCACAGGAACAGCACGACGCCGAGGCTGAAGACGAAGTAACTGCCTCGCGTCCTGCGACGGACGACGAGCCAGACCCCGAGCGCCGCCGTGACGGCGGCCATCACGATCGAGGTCTCGCGCACCGGGAAGTGCAACGGCGCGATGTACCACGCCGTCGAGTACATCGAGGTGAGCTCGAACGTCGTGCGGGCCCCCGGCGAGACGCCGAGGCCGAACGTGGTAAGCATGAGCGCCGAGGCGAGGACGAGGAAGATCCCCATGCCGCGACGCCGGCCGACGGAGACGATGCGCGCCTCGACCGAAACGAGCGGCTTCTCGCCGAGGATCGCGACCGCGGTCATCGCCACGACCCGCTTCCCCGCCCGCCGAGAGGTTCGCGCCCGCTCACGCCGCCCAGCCCCTCGTCAAAAGACCCTGGCCGACGTTCATGCCGCGGAGCCGGTAGACCTCGTTGACGAGGCCCGGCGTCGCGACGAAGAACACGATGATCGCCTGGATGACCGAGGCGAGGTCGAGCGGGATCCCCGTCGACGCCTGCATGTACCGCCCGCCGACGTTCAACGCGGCGAAGAGCAGCGAGCCGAGCACGATGCCGATCGGGCGGTTCCGGCCGAGGAGCGCCACGGTGATGCAGTCGAACCCGACCGTCCCGCCGTAGCCGGAGGAGAGGAAGTAGTCGGAACCGCACAGCGAGACCATCCCGGCGAGCCCGGCGAGCCCGCCCGAGATCACGAGCACGAGGATCGTCGAGCGCCGGATGTTGATCCCGGCGACGCGGGCCGCGTCCTGGTTCGCGCCGACCACCCGGAACCCGAAGCCGAGCGTGCCGCGCCGGAGCAACCAGGAGACACCGAGCGCGCAGGCGATGGCGACGAGCACGCCGACGTTGACCCGCAGGTTGTGCCCGAAGATGCGGGGCAACTCGGCGCTCTGGAAGATCATTCTGCCGATCGCGTTCTGCTGGTGCGGTTGCTGGAACGGCTGCGTCGTGAGCGCCAGGACGAGTAGGTCGAGGAACACGTAGTTGAGCATGATCGTGACGATCACCTCGTGCGCCCCGGTTCGCGCCTTCAGAAAGCCCGGCACGAAGCCCGCCACCGCTCCACCAGCGAACCCGGCGAGGATGCACAGCGGCACGTGGATGATGGCCGGCGGGTTGATCTCGAAACCGACGTAGCTTGCCGCCATCGCCCCGGCGATCAGCTGGCCCTGGCCGCCGATGTTGAACATGCCCGTGCGAAACCCAAGCCCGACGGCGAGTCCCGCGATGCAGAGCGGCGAGGCGTAGAGCAGCGTCTCGCTGATCGGCGTGAGCGCCTGGGTCCATCCCTGCCCGGTGTGGATCGCGTGGCCGATCACGAACGGGTCGCCGAGCGAACCGGTGAACAGGTCGCGATACGCATCGCCGACGGTGAAGAACGTCACGCTCACCGTCGTCCCGGGGCGGCTGAACAACCCCGCCCAGGCGTGGAGCACGTTGGCCTGGGTGACGATGATGAGGATCGCGCCAACGAACAGACCGCTGAAGATCGCGAGTGCCGTCACCATGACGACGTTCGCCTCGACCATCCAATGAAAGAACCGGCTCCAGCGGAACGGGGCGCGCGTCGGCGTGGTGGCGGCGGTCGGTCCCGCGACACCCCCGAGGGCGATCGGGGCGTCGCTCACTTGTCCGTCCCCGACGTCGTCCCCGCGGGCGGGACCGACCCCGCTCCGTCGCCGGTGATCCCCGCCATCAGAAGGCCGATCCTCTCGCGCCCGACCGTCGGGTCGACGGTTTCCATGATCCGGCCGCGGTAGACGACCGCGATCCGGTCGCCGAGGGCGAGCACCTCGTCGAGCTCGGACGAGATGATGACGACCGCCGTACCGCGGTCACGCTCCTCGACGATCCGCTTGTGGACGTACTCGATCGATCCGACGTCGAGCCCGCGCGTCGGCTGGGCGGCGACGAGCAGCGTGGTCGGCCGGGAGAGCTCGCGGGCGACGATCACCTTCTGCTGGTTGCCGCCCGACAGGGTGCTCACGAGCATGTCGGTGGAGCTCGCGCGAATGTCGAAGTCGGCCAGCTTCTCCTCCCCGCTGCGCTTCACCTCGTCGAGGTTGCGCGCGCCGAAACGGGCGTGCGGCGCGACGTCGAAGACGTCGAGGATGAGGTTGTCGGCGATCGTCATCGAGACGACGAGGCCGTCCCGGACCCGGTCTTCGGGCACGTGGGCGATCCCGGCGCGCAACCTCGCCTTCGGCGTCGCACGGGTGATGTCGCGTCCGAGGAGCGTGACCCTGCCCTCGGCCACCTCGATCAGGCCACAGAGCGCCTCTTCGATCTCGGTCTGGCCGTTCCCCTGGACGCCGGCGATGGCGAGGATCTCTCCGGCGTGCACGTCGAAGCTGATGTGGTCGACGACGGTCAGCCCGCGCGGGTCGACGACCGTCAGGTCCTCCACCGCGAGCACGACGTCACCGGGCCGCGCCGGTTCCTTCTGCACGACGAGCTCGACCGTCCGGCCGACCATCATCGACGCGAGCTCGGACTCCGTCGTCGTCTGCGGGGTCGTCGTGCCGATCACCGCGCCGAGCCGCATGACGGTAATCCGGTCGGCGATCGCGAGGACCTCCTTCAGCTTGTGCGTGATGAAAAGGATCGACCGTCCCGACGCGGCGAGCGACCGCATGATCTCGAAGAGCCCCTCCGTCTCCTGCGGGGTGAGGACCGAGGTCGGCTCGTCCAGGATGAGCAGATGGGCGTCGCGCGAGAGCGCCTTCAGGATCTCGACGCGTTGCTGGACCCCGACGGGAAGCTCCTCGACGATCGCCTCCGGTTCGACCTCGAGACCGAACTCGCGGGAGATCCGGAGGATCTCGTCCCGCGCCTTGCGGCGGTCGAGCAGCCCGAAGCGGCGCGTCGGTTCGAACCCGAGCGCGACGTTCTCGGCCACGGAGAAGACCGGGACGAGCATGAAATGCTGGTGGACCATGCCGATCCCGTGCCGGACCGCGGCACCGGGGTCGGCGAAGCGAACGACCTCGCCGTCGAGCATGATCTCGCCCGAATCGGGGTGCATGAGACCGAACAGGACGTTCATGAGGGTCGTCTTGCCGGCGCCGTTCTCGCCCAGGAGCGCGTGGATCTCCCCCGGCTCCACGGTGAGATCGACGTGATCGTCTGCAACGAGGGATCCGAAGGTCTTCGTGATCCCCGACAGCTCAAGCTTCACGGCTACCTCGAACCCGCGGCAGGAGGCCGGGCCCCAACCCGGCCACCTGTCCGAGATGTCGTTTTCTTATCGGATCGTCACAGCCCGGGTCCGGGATCCGGACCCGGGCTGTGCCCCAAAGAGCCGGCTAGCTCACCGGGTAGGAGTTCGGGTCGACCGAGATCGTCCCGGCCTCGATCATCGAGGCGATCGTCTTGAGTCCCGCCTGCAACTTGGCGGGGATCAACTTGGCAAAGTCGTGGTACGGCGACAACGCGACACCGCCGTTCTTCAGCGTGCCGAAGTAGTTGCCGCCCTTGAAGTGGCCGTGTGCCGCCGAAAGCGCGGCGTTCTCAACCGAGTTGACGATGCCCTTCGTCACCGAGGTGAGGAAGATGCTGCAGTAGTTCGGTGCCGAGATGCAGCCGTCGGTGTCAACCCACTCCATCGTGACGCCGTGACCGGCGGCCTTCACCGCGGCCGCGGCACCGAGCCCCACCGAGCCCGCAACCGGGAAGACGACATCGGCGCCCTGCTGGATGAGCGACGTCGCGTCGGTCCTGCCGTCCGCCTGGCTCGTGAAGGAGTTGGTGAACACACCCGTCCCGTTGTAGCTGTTCGCGGGACGGACCTTCTTCGGGGTCCATCCGAGGGCGACGACGTGCGCGTGGTCGACCTTGTCGAAGTAGCGGACTCCCGCGACCCAGCCATCCATGTAGATGGTGACGGTCGGGATGTCCTCACCGCCGAAGGTCCCGACCTTGCCCGTCTTGCTCATCGCGGCGGCGAGGAACCCTCCGAGGAAGGCGTCCTGGTTCGTCTCGTAGAGCAGGGAGTCGATGTTCTTGATCGCCGGCGCGTAGCTGTAGTCGACGATCGCGAAGTCCTGGGTCGGGTGGGCCTTCGCCGCCGCCTCGGTGGCGTTGCCCATCAGGAAGCCGACGGTGATGATGATTCCGCAGTGCTCGCCGACGAACGTGGCGATGTTCGGCACGTAGTCACTCGACGAGGTCGACGACAGGTAACGGATCGTCATCGACGGGTCCAGCTTCTTCGCGGCCTGAAGTCCAGCCCACGCGGAGGCGTTGAACGAACGGTCGTTGATGCCGCCCGTGTCGGTCACCTCGCAGGCGAGGAACGAGCTCTTGTGACTGACGACCGCCGGAGCGCGGTGACGTGCAACCTGAGCGGCGGAGGCGATGCCGGTCGAGACGACGCCCGAGAGGAGCGTGAACGTCGCGAGGACGACAACGGCCCGCATTCCCGGCATCCGCCGGTGGCGACCCACCTTGATCAGCGGATCACTGAAGCCATGAACAACCATAAGCCCTCCTTGAATTGGGTTCTCGTGTGCGCCGTTCGGTCGCGACTGATAGGCGGCCGTCTGCCCATATGTCCTTGAAACCCGGGCTGTCGCTCATCGCCTCATCGTTCATGCCGAACCGCTCTGCCGATATCCGTCGGCGACGCTACTACTCCCCTACCGGCGCGGCCGGGGGAAAAATCGCACAAAGCGGCGGACGCGGGACAGCATCCGCGGGGAGGTGGCCAGCGCAGATAGCCTCTGCGCCGTGATCGACCACATCCTCCTCGACGTGATCGGGGCGATCCGCGAGGCGCTCGAGGGGGCGCTGCTCGAGCAGCAGGCCGTCGAGGAGCGCTTCCAGGTCGACGTCTTCCTCGGGGACGTCACCTTCGAAACCTCGTTCTCGCTACCGGGCGAGCAGAACCCCCCGCGGGTGCGCGCCGACCTCGGGCTCGAATGGCCGACCTGGAGCCAGAGCGCCTACCGGTCCTGGTCGATCGGCGAGCCGACCTCCGAGCGTCCCGAGCTCGTCGTCGAGGTCACCCTGCGGCTCCAGCGCCTCGCCACCGTCCCCGACGCCGCGACGGTGCTCGCCGCGATCGGCGAGAGCCGCCCCGAGCTCGCCGGCGAACCGCTCGAGCGCAGCGGGATCACCGTCGAAAAGGCCTACGACTCCGAGCCCGGATCGGCGACCTCGGCGATTGAAATCGCCTACCAGGGCACCTACCGGCTGAGCGACTCCGTCCTCGAGGAACCGGATCGCCTCGACGGCCAGGTGGCACCGCTCGCCCGCTGGATCGCTTCGGCGCTCGTCCGCCTCGCCGACCTGGAACTGCCGTCCCTGCCGGTCGACGACTCCGAGGCGAGCACGTAGAGCTGCGTCTAGACGACCCCGACCGCCCGGGCGAGGTCGGCGAGCGACGACACCGGCCGGGCGCCGAGATGCCCGATGACCTCGCTCGCGGCGAGCGCGCCGAGGCGTGCGGCGCCCTCCGGGCCGTGGCCGTGGGTGACCCCGAAACAGAAGCCGGCGGCGAACAGGTCCCCGGCGCCGGTCAGGTCGACGACCCGGTCGACCCGGTAAGCGGGGACGTCGACGAGGCCGCCTGAGGTCCCGACCATCGCGCCCTTCTCCCCGCGGGTCACGACCACGGTGAGTCCCGGACGGGCGATCGCGCCCAGCGCACGTGGTGCGTCGACCGCGCCGGTGAGCTCGAGGAGCTCGGATTCGTTGGAAAAGACGATGTCGACGCGCCCGCCGGTGAGCTCCTCGAGGACGCCGCGATGCCGCTCGACGAGCAGAGCATCCGACAGCCCGAGGGCGACGGCCGTGTCCCGGGACCGGGCCGTGTCGATGAGGCGCCGGACGAGCGCCGGGGCGTCGGGCAGGTCGAGGACGTAACCATCGAAGTAGACGAGCTGGGCGTCTTCCACGACCTCGACCTCGATCCCTGCCGAATCGAGCCGCCCGCCGGCCCCGAGGGCGGTCGCCATCGTCCGCTCGGCGTCCGGCGTAATGATCACGTAGCAACGTCCGGTCGCCGCCTCGTCACCGGTGGGATCGGCGGCGAAGCGCTGGAGGACGGCGTGGACTCCCGCCGCTTCGAGGTCCGCGGCGTAGCGGTCACCGAGGTCGTCGGTCGCCACCGCGCCGATGAAGGCGGGGTGGCCCCCGAGCGAGGCGATGCCCACCGCGGTGTTCGTGACCGTGCCGCCCGGGACCTGCCGGCCCTCGCCGACGAGCGACCGGATCCGGTCGCTCGTCGCGATGCTGACGAGCGTCATCGAGCCGAGCGGCAGCCCGAGGGACTCGACGACGGCGGCGTCGGCGAAGGCGAGGTGGTCCATCAGCGCGTTGCCGACACAGACCACGTCGAAACGCTTCGACGAAACGGGCGGAGACGCCCGGTTTGAGCCGTGCTCCCCCGTCACGCCGACACCCTAGTTCGGCCCGGATCGGCAACAGCCAATAGCGGCAAGCCGCCGTGACTAGCCTCGACGTGCTGTGACCACGATCGACGACCCCGCTTCGTACCGGCTCTCCCGCAACGCGATCCCGCGGCGCTACGACCTCGAACTCGCCCCCGACATCGAGACGTCGAGCTTCACCGGCACGGCGCGCATCGAGCTCGAGGCGCTCGAGGAGCTCACGGAGCTCGTCTTGCACGCCGACGAGCTGACGATCACCGACGCCGGGATCACGCCCGGCTGGGCGGATGCCGACGCGGCCGGCGAGCCATCCGCGCTCTCCGTGTCGCTCGACGCGCCAGCCGAACTCGTGCAGTTCGGGGTCGGTTCGGCGCTCCCGCCCGGGCGATACACGCTGCGCTGCCGGTTTGCCGGCGTCCTCGGCGACAAGCTGGCGGGTTTTTACCGCAGCGAGTTCGTCGACGACAACGGGGTCCCGCGCGCCATCGCCACGACGCAGTTCGAGGAGACCGACGCCCGCAAGGCGTTCCCGTGCTTCGACGAGCCGGATCTGAAGGCCGTCTTCGGCGTGACGCTCATCGCCCCGCCGGGGATGTTCGCCGTCTCGAACGGCCACGAGACCTCGGTGGAGCAGCTCGCCTCGGGGGCGCGTCGCGTCCGGTTCGCCGACACGATCCCGATGTCGACCTACCTCGTCGCTTTTGTCGTCGGTCCCCTCGAGGCGACGGAGCCGGTGGACGTCGACGGGATCGCCTTACGCGTCGTCACCGTCCCCGGCAAGGGCCACCTCACCGCCATCGCGGCGGAAATCGCGGCGCACGCGCTCCGCTACTACCGCGACTACTTCGGGATCCCGTATCCCGGCGACAAGCTCGACCTCGTCGCGATCCCGGACTTCGCCGCGGGGGCGATGGAGAACCTCGGCTGCGTCACGTTCCGCGAGGCGGAGCTCCTCGCCGATCCGACGGACACGGCCAAGCCCGAGCTGCGCCGGATCGCCGAGGTCATCGAGCACGAACTCGCCCACATGTGGTTCGGGGACCTCGTCACGATGCGCTGGTGGAACGGCGTCTGGTTGAACGAGGCCTTCGCGACCTTCATGGCGCTCCGTTGTCAGGACGACTTCCACCCCGACTGGCAGTGCTTCATCGGATTCGCCCGCCTGCGGGAGATGGCGCGCTTTATCGACGGGCTCCCGTCGACGCGGGCGATCGAGTTCCCTGTCGTGACCCCCGAGGAGGCCTCGGCGATGTTCGACGTCCCGATCACTTACATCAAGGCCCCGGGCGTGCTGTGGATGATCGAGCAATACATCGGCCATGACGAGTTCCGCGCCGGCGTGCGCCGCTACCTCGAGGCGAACGCCTACGGCAACGCCGAGACGACCGACTTGTGGGACGCGATCGAGGCCGAGAACCCCGGCGTCCCGTTGCGCGCCGCCATGGACTCCTGGGTCTTCCAGGGCGGCTATCCGATCGTCACGGTCACCGGGCTCGCCGGCGATGAAGGGACGGTCGAACTGCGCCAGGAGCCGTTCGCCTACCTCCCGGCCGAAACGACAAAGGACCCGGCGAGGAGCGCGCAATGGCTCGTGCCGGTCATCGCGGCTTCGGCCCGCGACCGGGGCGAGACGACGAGGGTCCTCCTCGCCGACGCTCCCCTGCGGATCCGGCTCCGCGGCTCCCCGGTCGTCGTCAACGCCGGAGGCAGCGGCTTTTACCGCGTCCGGCACGACCCGGCGCTCCGGGCCGAGCTGCTCACCCACCTCGAGGCGCTCGACACGGTCGAACGCCTCGGGCTCGTCGGCGACCTGTGGGCGGCGGTCCTCGCCGGCATGACCGGGCTCGAGGAGTTCCTCGACGCGATCGGCCACCTCGCGGGTGAGGACGACCCCTACATCTGGTCGGTCGTGACGAGCGCGCTGCGCACCGTCGACCTCGTCGCGCCAGATCGCGAGCGCCCGCTCGTCGCCCGCTACACGCGGACGGTCCTCGGGCCGGAGCTCGCCCGCGTCGGCTGGGAGGCGCAGGCGGGCGAGGGTGAGCAGACGCCGGTCCTGCGCTCGGCGCTCATCGCCGCGCTCGGCACCGTCGGCGGCGACGACGACGTGCGCGACCGGGCGCGGGAACTGTTCGCGGCCGACGTCTCCGGACGCCGGGAGCTCGACGCCGACATCGCCGGGAGCGTCCTCGCCACCGTCGCCTGGAGCGCCCGCCGCAGCGAGTTCGACGCGCTCGTCGCCCGCGGCCGCCAGCCACGGTCGCCCCTCGACGAGCGCCGTTGCCGGACCGCCTTCGGCTACCTCACCGATCCGGGGTTCGCGGCCGAGGTCCACGAGCTCTGCCGCGGCGAGATCCGCAGCCAGGACGCGCCGTACCTACTCACGGTGATGCTCGGACAGCGCGCGATCGGACCGGTCACGTGGCAGTTCGTCTCGACTCACATCGACGAGCTCGAGGCGCGCTACCCCGACAACTCGATCCACCGGATGTTCGAGGGGCTCGCGGGACTCGCCGAGCTCGGCGACGACGGTGAGCCCGTCTACCTCGACGCGGTGCGCAGCTTCGTCGCCGACAGGTACTCCGGCGGACGGCGGCGCCTCCTCGACCAGATCGTCGAGCACCTCGAGGTGAACCTCCGTCTCGCGACGAGCGTCCGCACGACGCTTCACGACCTGCTGTCGGGGCGCTGACGCCTCGGTGAACCTCGGTCTCGCCGCGGCGACGTTCGCCATCGTGATCCCGGCGGAGCTCCCCGACAAGACTTTCCTCTCCACGATCCTTCTGTCCTCGCGGCACCGGCCGCTCCCGGTGTGGCTCGGCGCGGCTGCGGGCCTCGTGGCGCAGGCTGGCGTCGCGGTCGTCGCCGGCCGGCTCCTCGGGCTCGCGCCGCACCGCGTCGTCGCCGCGATCGTGGCCGGGCTCTTCGTCGCCGGGGCCGTCTACCTCTTCGCCTCGCGCGCCGCCGCCGTCGACGAGCGTGGCGCGGCGATCGCCTCCGACGAGGATCGCCTCCTTCGATCCGGCGCGGGCTCAACCCCCGCAGAGCGCCGACAAGGGCCCTCGGGCGCGCGGATCACCGCCATCACGTTCGTCGTCATCGCCCTCGCCGAGTTCGGCGACCTCACGCAGATCGTGATCGCCAACCTCTCGGCGCGGACGCGCGACCCGCTGAGCGTGTTCGCCGGTGCCGCGCTCGCCTTCATCGCCGTGAGCGGCTTCGGCGTCGCCGCCGGTCGGGCGATCACGCGTGTCGTGCCGATCGACGCTCTGCGCAAGGTCTCCGGGCTGATCCTTCTCGGACTCGGGATCTGGAGCGCCGTCGCCGCGGGGACCGGATGACCGCCTCTCAGCCCGCGCGGGACGGCGCGCCCGCTCTCAACGGCCGGGCCGCGTCGTTGCTCGCCGCGGCGCGGGCGACCGACGGGTTCCTGCCTTGCGACGAGGCGATGGCCCTCTACGCGGTCGCCGCACACGCGATCGCGGCGGGGTCCGGGCCGATCGTCGAGATCGGCGGCTATCTCGGTCGATCGACGCTCTTCCTCGCCGCGGCGATCGCGGCCGTGGACGCCTCGGCCACCGCCGTCTACAGCGTCGACCACCACCGCGGTTCCGAGGAGATGCAGCCGGGTTGGCCCGGTCACGACCCGTCGCTCGTCGACCCGAGAACCGGCCGGATGGATTCGCTCTCCCGCTTCCGGGCGACGCTCGAGCAGGCCAGCGCCGAGGACCTCGTCGTCGCTGTCGTGGGCGACTCCGCCCGGGTCGCGGCCGATTGGTCGACGCCGGTCGCCCTCGTGTTCGTCGACGGCGGTCACGGGGAGGCCTGCTGCTGGTCCGACTACCGCGGCTGGGGGCGCCACGTCGCGCCCGGGGGCTTCCTCGTTTTCCACGACGTCTTCGAAGACCCCCGCGCAGGCGGCCGCCCCCCGTACGAGTGTTACCTCGACGCGCTCCGCGCCCAGCGCTTCACCGAGGACGTCGCCGCGGGCTGCGGCAGCCTGCGCGTGCTCGTGCGCACGCCGGCTCGCTGGGACTGAGGCCGGTCCCGTCAGCCCAGGCGGTCGAACACCGCCGCGGTGACGCCCCCCGACAGCACGTCGGTGGCGAGCACGACCGCGGCCGCGGAGTACGACGTCCGCTCGCCGGGCGGGAACTCGGACCGTTCCGGGAAGACGAGACCCGTGAGGTACGAACCGTCCCCGCAGCGCAGCCCGTCGGTCGTCGCCAAAAGCACCGCCGCCTCGTCCGCCCAGCCGACCCGGGCGAGCGCGATCGCGCACTCCGCGGTCTCGGCGGTGGTCACCCACCGCCGGTCTGACCGGCACAGCACGCCGCGGTCGGGCACGACGAACTCGCCGAGGCGGGCGCGCAGCCGGGCTCGGGCGGCGCCGAGGCCGAGCACGCCGGCGAGCGCCGGGTAGTACCAGTCCATGGCGAACTGCGCGTTGTCGGCGAAGAACGACTCACGCTCCTCGACGAGTCGGCCGACCCGGGCGGCGGCGTCGGCCCAGGCGGGACGCTCCAGTCCGAGGGTGGCGGCGAGGCGCTCCCCCGAGCCGAGGCTGTGGCAGATCGACGAGCTCGCCGCGAGGAGCGAGAACGCGGCCGGCCGGCCGGCCGGTCCGACGGACCACGGGATCGCTCCGTCCGGGGTGCCGAGCGAGACGACGAAACCGAGCGCCCGGTCGACGACGCCGAACATCTCCCCAGCCAAGCCGGGATCCCCGCCCGCCCACAGGTACTCGAGGACGCCGGTCGCGACGTAGGCGACGGCGTTCGTGTCGACACGGGCCTCCTTGACGCCGCCGGCGCAGTCGTAGGCGGCGTGCCAGCTCCCGTCGGCGCGTTGCCGGCGGGCGAGCCACTCAAGACCGCGCGACGCGGCTGCGAGCTCGCCCGTCGCGGCGAGCGCCATGACGGCCTCGACGTGGTTCCACGGGTCGGCGTGGCCACCGGGGAACCACGGGATCATGCCGTCGGGCTGCTGGACCTCGAGGATTGCCTCGACCGCCGATCCCGGCTCGACGAACTCCGCCGTCTGGACGGCCGCGCCGGCCATCAGCCGGCCTTTTCGACGTAGACGACGAGGCTCTTCCCGATGAGCGGATTGAGCGCCCGTTCGAGGGCGCGCGTGACGAACGGGCGGTGCGTGATGTCCCAGACGAGGAAGCGGTGGTAGGCGGCGACGAGCGGGTGGTCGTCGCGGCCAACCCCGACCACGCACCTCAGCAGCCAGTACGGCGAGTGGAGCGCGTGGGCGTGGTGCGAGCCGACGAGGCGCAGCCCGGCCCGTTCGCACCGGCCGACGAGCTCGCGCCGGCGGTAGATGCGGAGGTGCCCACCCTCGACCCCGTGGTAGTCCGACGACACCGCCCAGTTCGCCCGCTCGGGAACGGCGGCGGGGACGCTGAGAGCCGCCCGGCCCCCCGGTCGCAGGACCCGGGCGAGCTCGGCGAGCGCCGTCTCGTCGTCGCGGATGTGCTCGAGCACCTCCGACGCGATCACGCGGTCGAAACTTCCGTCCGCGAAGGGGAGCCGCGTCGCGTCGGCGACGACGCCGCCCTGGCGCACGCCCGCCGGCACCTCGTCGGCGGCGCGCATCGCCGCGACCATGCCCGCGACGGTGTCGATCTCGGTGCGCTCGGCGTCGAGCGCGACGACGTGCGCGCCCGCCTTCAGAGCGGCGTACGTGTGGCGCCCACCCCCGCACCCGACGTCGAGCACGACAAGGCCGGGGCGCACGGCGGCCCGTTCGAGATCGACGGTCAGCACGGCCGGCCCGCCAGCACCGCCCGGTACTCCTCGGCGGTCGCGACGGCGACCCGCGTCCAGCTGAACCGCTCGAGCACGCGGGCGCGCCCCGCCGCCCCGAGCCGCCGGGCGAGCGCCGGTCGGGCGAGGACCCGGCCGATGGCGGCGGCGATCGCCCCGGGGTCGGCAGGCGGGACGACGAGGGCGGAGCCGCCGTCGGGCCCGACGACCTCGGGCAGCGCGCCGCCGGTCGTCGCGACGAGCGGGACGCCGCACGCCATCGCCTCGATCGCCGGGAGCGAGAATCCCTCGTAGAGCGAGGGGACGACCGCCACCGACGCCTCGGCGTAGCGCTCGGCGAGGCGACGGTCCGGCTCGCCGGCGACGAACTGAACCGCGTCCTCCAGCCCGAACCGGGCGATCGTCGCCGCGACGGGGCCCGCGACACGAGGCCGCCCCACGACGACGAGGTGCGCGTCGTCGCGTTCGGTGCGCAGCTTCGCTAGCGCCTCGAGCAGATAGACGAGCCCTTTCAGGGGCACGTCCGCGCTCGCCGTCGTCATGATCCGCCCGGGGACCCGGGGGATCTCCGGTCGCGGGCACCAGCATTCGGTGTCGACACCGAGCGGGATGACCGAGATCCGCTCGGGGGCGACGCCCATCAGCTCGACGATGTCGCGCCGCGACGATTCCGAGACCGTCACGATGCGCGGGATGCGGTGTGCGACGCGGCTCTGCATCGCCGCGAAGCCGTACCAGCGCCGCAGTGTGAGCGCCCGGGCGGTGCCGCGGGCCTCGGCGAGGTCGAGCCCGCGGTCGACAGAGACCGGATGATGGATCGACGCGACGACCGGCCACCCCTCGCCCATCATGCGGAGCAGTCCCGTGCCGAGGCCCTGGTTGTCGTGGACGACGTCGAAGTCGCCTCGCCGGGCGGCGAGGACGGCACGCGCCCGCCACGAGAACGTGCGCGGTTCCCCGAAGCCCCCGGTCCACATCGTCGTGAGCTCGACGGCGTCGGTCACCGAGGCGATCTCCCGAAGGCGCGGCCGGCGGAAGGGGTCCGGCTCGCGATAGAGGTCGAGGCTCGGCACCGGGGTGAAGTCCACGCCCGGATCGAGCTCCGGGTACGGCTGGCCGGCGAACACCGTGACGCGGTGGCCCGCCGCGACGAGGGCGCGCGACAGGTGCCGCGTGTAGACGCCCTGTCCCCCGCAGCGCGGGTTCCCGCGGTAGACGAGGAGCGCGACGCGCACCGGGCCGTCCACCGGCGCTGGCCGGGCGGAGGCACGCGCTTTCGCGGCGGGGCTCATCGGGCAAGCCTCGCCCTTCGACGTCCTCCCGGCAAACGGTGCGGGGTCAGTGGCTCCCGATCCCGAGTTGGACCGCCTTCACCGCCAAAAGCGAGACGGCGACGAAAAGGTAGCCCCACATCGCCACCATCGTGACTCGTCGCCCCCTCGACATCACGGGCTGGGCGAGCAACGTGAGGGGGGGCATGCGCCAGTTCTCGCGCTGGGAACGAGTCGCGCGGGGCTCGTCCGGCGCGACCCTGCGGAGACCGGCGCGCCAACCGAAGACGGCGGCCAGCAACCCGCCGACGACGAGCACCGCGCCGAGCAGCGAGACGATGAACATCACGTTCACGTGCGGGAAGACGGTCGTCACCATGAGGATGAGCGAGAGCGCGACGAGCACCGAGACGATGAGGCCCGACAGCACGTTCAGCCAGAGCCGGTTGACCCATGGCCCGAGCACCTCCCGGTCGTTGCAGAGCAGCACCAGAAAGACCGTCGCGCTCGGCAGCAGGACTCCGGCGAGCGCCTGGACCGCCGTCGTGATGAGGCCGAGGGGGGCCCTCGGGATGAGCACGACCCCCGCGGCGACGAACACGAGCGCGGAGAAGGTCGCGTAGAACGCCTTCGCGTCGGTCACCCGGCGGTGGAGCGAGTGCTTCATCGAGAACATGTCGCCGAAGGCGTACGACGTCGCGAGCGTCACCGCCGCCGCCCCGATGATCGAGGCGTTCAGAAGAACGATCGAGAAGAGCGTCCCGGCGCTGTTGCCGAGGTAGTGATCGAGACCGTGGGCGACCCCCGCGGCGTTCGTGAAGTGACCCGCGAGCGGCGTGTGCGCGAAGGCGAAGGCGACGGTCGCGGCGATGAGCGTCGCGGCGAAGACCGTGACGAGTGAGCCGAGGATGGTGTCGACCCGTTCGTAGTTCACCCAGCGCGGGGTGATCCGCTTGTCGACGATGTTCGACTGCTGGAAGAACAGCTGCCAGGGCGCGACCGTCGTGCCGACGATGGCGATGACGAGGAGGATCGCGGTCGAGCTCACGCCCCCGCGCACCCCGGGGATGAAGAGCCCGTGGAGCACCGGGCCGGGGTGCGGGTGCGAGAAGACGACGAGCGGGATGACGAGGAAGTTGGCGACGACGAAGAGCAGCATGAAGCGTTCCCAGCGCCGGAAGCTCCCCGAGGCGGTCATCGCGACGAGCCCGATGGCAGCGACCGGCACCGAGATGTACGGGCTGACGCCGAAGTAACCGAGCGCCAGGCTGATGCCGATGAACTCGGTGACGATCGTGAGGAAGTTGAGGACGAAAAGGTCCCCGACCGAGAACCTCCCCCAGAACCTCCCGAAACGCTCGTTGATGAGTCGGGCGTGGCCGACGCCGGTCACCGCGCCGAGCCGGACGACCATTTCCTGGTTGACGACGAGCACCGGGATGAGGAGCGGCAACGTCCACAACAGCGTGAGCCCGAAGTTCTGGCCCGCCTGCGCATAGGTCGCGACGCCGCCGGCGTCGTTGTCGCCGACCATGACGATGAGGCCGGGCCCGACGATCGCCGCCAGGGTGAGCAGGCGCGCGAGGAACGACCGGCGCGCACCGGTGTCGCCGACGCTGATCGTGCCGAGCGCGCCGCGGATGTCTCCGATGTGCGCCTCGTCGAGGACGGCGGTCTTGCCGTCTTCGTATGCATGGTCGCGACTGGCCATGCTCGGTCGACCTCCCGCTTGATCGGGTGGAGCGGACGTTGCTTCTCGGTCGCGCACGTCCGCAGGAGGTCGGTGGTTTGGGTCACCGAACCCTTGTGTCACCTCGTAGAGACGTGCGCCGTCGTCGTTCGGACGAACGTCTATCGGCGCTCAGGGTTTCTCCCTTGTCGTGCCCAAACTCCAGTCGGCGTGGGTGGAGCCCGTTGGGCACGGACCGCCGCGGCGGACGCCTCGGCGCACCCCTCTCGTCAGAGCTTTGGCGCCCGCCGCCGTAGGCCGAAGGGCCAGCCACCTCGGACGATCCCTTGTGCCGGGAAAGTCTGTCCTGACCCGGAGTGTCTTTCGACAGGTGGGGTCAGTGGCCTGTGTGCGACGAGCCGCCTCACCGAACGAGGTGCGACTGCTTGCACGGGGATGTTACCCGGGCATCCCTGGGTGTTCCAGCAGTTCAGGGGAAACTTCTCCCGAACCCTTCGCCGGCCGGGCCCGTGGTGGACGCGCGGCACGCGCCGCGGCGCCCCGGGTCGGCGCCGGGGCCCTAGTTGCTCGGGCAGATCGTCCCTTGCGGCGGGAGGGCGAGGGTTGCGAAGTACTGGTTGACGTAGCGCCGGATGCACGCGCTCGAGAAGTACCCCGTGTGACCGGTGCCCGACCGGGTGAGCAACCGGGCGTTGTCGAGCTGCGAGGTGATCGCCTGCGCCCACGGGTACGGCGTCGCCGGGTCGCCGGTCGAGCCGACGACGAGGATCGTCGGCGAACCCGCGGCGTGGATCGGTCCGGGCTTGCCCTGGGCGGGGACGGGCCAGTACGCGCAGGTGAGCGAGCCCCACGCCTCCGAGGCCCCGAAGTCCGGGGCGACCGCGGCAAGGCTCTTGGCGAGCGCCTCGTAGAACGACAGGTCGCGCGGCGAGGGTGCATCGACGCAGTTGATCGCCACGTTCGCCTCGTCTTCGTTCGAGAACTTGCCGCTCTGCTCGAGCCCCACGTATTCGTAGGCGAGCTCGGCGAGCAGGTCGCCGTTCCTGCGCAGGCCGCGGTCGATCGCCAGCCCGAGGTACGGCCAGGCGAGATTCGAGTACAGCGTCGAGATGACGCCGACCTCGGCGACTCCCAAGGTGACCGGCAGGAGCCCGCCGTATTTCGCCTTGAAGTTGGCGTGGATGACGCCCCCGGCCTCGAAGAACGCCATCAGCTTGGCGTAGGAGGCCGCGGCGCCGTCGGGCAGGCGCTGGTGGCACGTCTTGTCCGCGTCGCACCAGGTGAAGAAGGCGTGGAGGTCGCCCTCGAAGCCGAGCGCCTGCTCGCGGTCCTCACCGGTGAGGGACAGCTCGGGGTTGATCGCGCCGTCGAGGACCATCGCCCGGATGTGGTGCGGGTACTTCTCGGCGTACAGCTCGCCGATGTAGGTCCCGTACGAGAACCCGAGGTAGTCGAGCTTCGGCTGGCCGAGGTCGGCGCGCAGCTGGTCGAGGTCCTCGATCGTCGTGGGCGTGCCCACGTGCTCGAGGAGAAGCTTCGACGTGTGCGCCTCGCAGGCGGCAACGAACTGCTTCGTCAAGGCGACGACCCTGGCGATCTCGGCCGGCGTCGAGGGCTGCGGGTTCTCCTCGGTGAGCGTGCGGATGCCGGCCGCGTCGACACAGGTCACCGGGTCGCTGCGCTCGACGCCGCGTGGGTCCCAGCTCACGATGTTGAACTCGGCGCGCAGCGACTTCGGGAACGACGACAGGCTCTCCTCGAGGAAGTCCACGCCCGATGCCCCCGGACCACCCGGGTTCGTGAAGACGTCACCCAACGGGTGCGCGCCGGTCGCCGGGAGCATCGCGACGGCGAGTTTCAGCGTGCCGAGCGAGGGGTTCGAGTAGTCGATGGGAACGGGGACCGAGGCGCAGCGGAACTTCTTGTGACCGGGACAGATCTTCCACTGCACCGACGTCGTGGTCGTGTGGCTCGCGCTCCGGGCCGCCGGAGCGGCGTCCGCCGCGCCAGCGCCGACGAGGGACGCCGAACCGGCCACGGCGAGCACGGTGACAGCGAGAGTCCTCAGGGCGCGCATGGCTGCATTGCCGATCTTTCCTGGGCGCGGGGTGCGCCCGTGCGATCACTGTAACGGTCCCCCGCCGCCCGTCGGCGGCGAACCCAGCTACTCCTCGGCCGCGGTCATCCCGAAGTCGCGCCGCCATCCCGTCGGCAGCAGCAGCTCGAGGACGTCGTCGACGGTGATGACCCCGAGCATGCGGTGGTCCTCGTCGACGACGGGCGCCGAGGAGAGGTTGAAGTCCGACATCTTGCGCACGATCGCGTGGATGTCGGCGTCGGCGCGTACCGTCACGGGGTCGTGCTCGGCGATCGACGAGAGCCTGGCCCGGGCGGACGCCTTCAGCAGCCGCACGACGGAGACCGTCCCCGAGATCCGTCCTTCGGGGTCTGTCGTGTAGACGGTGCCCAGCGCCTCCGGCGCGATGTCGCTCGTGCGGATCGCCTCGAGCGCCTCGCCGGCCGTCGTCGCCGAGGCAAGAGCCAGGAAGTCCGGGTTCATGAGCCCGCCGCCGGTCTCCGGGTTGTAGCTCAGCAGCCGGCGCACCTTTGCCTGCTGGCGCGCTGGCAGCGCCTCGAGCACCGCGAGGCGGCGGTCCTGATCGAGGTCGTTGATGAGGTCGGCGGCGTCGTCCGGTGCCATCGTCGCGAGGACCCGGGCCGCCTCGGCGTTGGAGCGGGATTCCAGGAACTCGCGCTGGTGCTCGGGGTCGAGCTCCTCGAAGACGTCGGCTTCGAGCTCGCGGTCGAGGCTCACCGCCTCGATGATCTCCTCCCCCTCGTCGTGGGAGGCGGCCTCGACTAGGTCGGCGATCTGGGCGGGACGCAGCCGCGCCAGCTTGCGCAGCGGTATCCGCATGCGGGCCGTCGGGACGTGGGCGACGAACGGCTCGATGCTCTCCCAGTCGACGAGCGACTTCGCCCGGATCCGGCGGGCGAGCGGACGCGGGATGAGGCGGCGCAGCACGCCGCGGCCCGAGGGGTCGACGCCGACGACCTGCCAGACCCCCTCGGACTGGGCGAGCTCGATCTCGTTCGCCCGGATGAGGTGCGCGCCGAGGACGTGGATGAGGTGGTGGGCCTGGAGGTCGCGGTCGAGCAGCAGTTCCCCCGGGCGGCGTTCGAACCGGCCGAGGTCGAGCGTCTCGCCCACGAGCTGCACGAGGCGCGGCCGCAGCGACTCGACGCGGTTGATCGGGATGAACAGGTCGCGCCCGGCGACGCGGGCGACGAGCCCGGTGATCGGCGGGTGCGGCTTGCCGTCGAGGCGGACGATCAGGTCTTTGACCCGGCCGATCCGTTCCCCCGCCGGGTCGACGAGCGGGCTCCCGACGAGCGGGGACAGGTGGAGGGAATCAGGGGGCATCAGGGGTCGCAGCGGAAGACCAGCGTCGCGGCTTCGCCACGTCACCCATAGTAATGAGCGCGCGACACGACGGGGATGGGCGGGCAAGTCCCTCCCGGTGGTTCAGAACTCGGTGATCGCGAGCACTTCTTTCTGGAACTCGGCGAACTCCGGCGACATCGTGATCGGCAACAGCGACATGAGTTTGCCGACGTCGCCGCCCACCTTGACCTTGCCCTGCATGAACGCGGCGTTGGCGTCGAGCTCGCCCTGCTGCATCCGTTTCGCGTCCTCGTAGCTCTCGGTGAGCGTCACCTCGGAATCGGCGAGCGCGCCGAGCTTGTTCTCGACGAGCTGGCCGTCGACGATGATCCAGTAGTACTCGACGTCGCCCCCGGGTCCGCCGGTGACGACGTACTGGAGCCGCGCCGACACGCCGGGGCGGACCGGTTGGGTTGCGGCGAGACGGGTGCTCTCGTCGAGCCACTCCTGCGTGAGCCACTTCGACACGTCGAGACCTCCTTGAGGAGAACGCGTGGGCCGCGTCCCGGGACGCAGCCCCCATTTCTACCCCCCGGCGGCCGCGACGTTCTCCCGAATCCCGGCGAACAGGTCGTCCTCGGCGCCGATCGGGTCGACGAGGTTGCGGGCGCAGACGTAGGCCTCCGCCGAGTACAGCTGGCGGTCGACGTCCTCGGGGAGCCCGAACCAGAACGGCGACGACGGGTCGATCTGGGTCGCGTGGGCGAGCAGCCCGCCCCGGCGGGCGTCGTAGTACTCGGAGACATCGACTCGCGCCGTCGGCGCGAGCCCGCCCATCCGGTCGGGCCAACCGTCGGCGAACCACTCGGCGTACGGCGAGGTGATGCCGAGCTCGACGAACTTCTCGTGCCGGGCCACGATCTGCTCGATCGACCAGACCGTGAAGTACAGCTTCTGGGGCTGGTAGGCCGCACCGGCGAACGGGTAGGCGGCGGGGTCGCCGGCAGCCTCGAAGGCGGCGACCGAGATCTCGTGGACGCGCAGGTGGTCGGGGCGGCGGTAGCCGCGCTGTTCGTCCGGGTAGGTCACGACCACCTGCGGGCGCACCCGGCGGATCTCGGCGACGAGCCGGCCGACCGCCTCGGCGAGCGGCGCCCGGGCGAAGCAGCGGGGATCGGCGTTCGCCGGCGAGTCGGCCATGCCCGAGTCCCGGTAGCCGAGGAGAACGACCTCGTCGTAGCCGATGACGGCCGCCGCGTCGTCGAGCTCGCGCCGGCGGACCGCGGCGAGGTTCGCGCGCACCTCGTCGGTGTCGAGCGCGGGGTTGAGGATCTCGCCCTCCTCGCCCCCGGTCGCCGTGACGAGCACGGTGTGCACACCCTCGGCGTGGTAGCGCGCGATCGTCCCCGCGCCCTTCGACGCCTCGTCGTCGGGGTGAGCGTGGACGGCGAGAAGACACAGTCGGTCGGACATCGAAACGAAGATACCGTCCCCGAGCCGCGCTCCGATCGTGCCGACCCGCTCGTCGAGGCAGCGGGCACGCGGCGTATGCTCGCAGCGTTGGTCGCGGCGGTCAGACCGTCGCGGGTGCGGATCTTCTACCGCCACCGGTCCCGCAAGGGGCGGTGCGCCTCGGAGGGAGCAAGCGATGAGCGTGATGAAACGCTTGAGCAGCGTCGTGCAGGCGAAGGCGAACAAGGCCCTCGACCGCGTCGAGGACCCCCGCGACACGCTGGACCTGTCCTACGAGAAGCAGCTCGAGCAGCTCCAGCAGGTGCGCAAGGGCGTCGCCGACGTCGCGACGGCCCGCAAGCGGATCGAGCTCCAGGCCGAGCAGCTCCAGGCGAACGCCAACAAGTTGCAGGACCAGGCGCGCTCGGCCCTCGCCCAGAACCGGGAGGACCTCGCCCGGGAAGCGCTCACCCGGCGGGCCGCGATCGCGACCCAGCTCGAACAGCTAAAGACCCAGCACGACGGGCTCGTCGCGCAGGAGGACAAGCTCGTCGTGACGACCCAGCAGCTCCAGGCGCGCGTCGAGGCCTTCCGGACCCAGAAGGAGACCCTGAAGGCGAGCTACACCGCCGCCCAGGCCCAGACGAAGATCGGCGAGGCCGTTTCCGGGATCTCCGAGTCGATGAGCGACACCGGCATGGCGATGCAAAGGGCCCAGGACAAGATCGCCCAGATGCAGGCCCGGGCGGGGGCCGTCGACGAGCTGCTCGCCTCGGGCGCCCTCACGGACCTCACCGGGAGCTCGGACCCGATCCAGGCCGAGCTCGACAAGGCCTCCCAGTCGGGCCAGGTCGACGCCGAGCTCGCCCAGATGAAAGGCCAGCTCGCCGCCGCCTCGCCCGCCGGCGCCCTCGGCACGGCCGCGAAGCCTTCCGACGAGCCCAAGGAGGACACACCCGCGGAGGACAAGGTCGTCGACGCCGAACCGGTGACCGAGCCCTCGGAGGAGTCCGGAAAGTCCCCCGACCCGTTCACCCTCGAGGACAAAGAAGGCGAATCATGATCGTCCGCATCCTCGAAGACGGCCAGTACAAGGTCGACAAACCCACCGCGAAGAAGCTCGACGCCCTCGACGCGAAGCTCGGGAAGGCGCTCGACAAGGCCGATGAGGCGGCGTTCGCCAAGGCGCTCGCCGGCCTGGTGAAGACGGTGCACTCCTCGGGCAAGAAGCTCGAACCGAGCGTCATCACCCCCTCGGATCTCGCGATCCCCGCCGCCGCCTCGACGCTCGCCGAGGTGCGCGAACTGCTGAACTCCGAGACGATCAAGGTCAAAAGAAAGAAGGGCTGACCGCCCACCATGGCAACCCGCCACCGCTACCCCGCCGACCGGGGTCTCACCGCCCACATGCTCCTGACGATGTTCCTCCTCGGTCTGCTCTACGCCGTCGTCATCGCGGCGCTCGTCCTCGCCAAGGTCAACCTCGTCGTCATCCTCGTCATCGCGTTCGTCGTCCTTTTCGTCCAGTACTACTACTCGGACAAGATCGCCCTGTACTCGATGGGCGGCAAGATCGTGACCGCCCAGCAGCAGCCCCAGCTCCACGCCGTCATCGACCGGCTCGTGGCGATGGCGAACCTGCCGAAGCCCCGCGTCGCGCTCGCCCAGACCGACATCCCGAACGCCTTCGCGACGGGCCGCGACCAGAAGCACGCCGTCGTCTGCGTGACGACGGGGCTTCTGCGCCGGTTGAACGAGCCCGAGGTCGAGGCGGTGCTCTCCCACGAGCTCTCCCACGTCGCCCACCGCGATGTCGCGGTGATGACGATCGCCAGCTTCCTCGGCATCATCGCCGGGCTGATGACGCGGGTGTTCATGTTCATGGGCTTCTTCGGCGGCTACGGCTCGAACCGGGGCCGGGGGGGCGGCAGCGCCGGCGGCCAGATCGCGCTGTTCGAGATGGCGGGATTGCTGTTCTCGGCGATCCTCTACGCGATCAGCTTCATCCTCATCCGGGCGCTCTCGCGCTACCGCGAGCTCGCCGCGGACCGGTCCGGCGCGATCCTCATCGGCCAGCCGGCCCTGCTCGCCCAGGCGCTCGTCAAGGTGAGCGGGGAGATGTCCCGCATCCCGTCGCGCGACCTGCGCGCCGCCGAGCACTTCAACGCCTTCTACTTCGCCCCGGCGCTCGCGCCGGGCATGAGCCTGTCGTCGCTCTTCTCGACGCACCCGCCCCTGCAGAAGCGCCTCGACCAGCTCGCCAAGCTCGACGCCGAAATGCGCCGCAACCCGGTCGCGTAAGGCGGGCCGGTGGGCTTTTTCGACGCGCTGCTCGGCAGGACGAAGCCCGCCCAGGCCAATCTCGACCGGCTCTTCGGGCTGCCGGGAGCGCAGATCACGCTCGAGGCGGCCGAGGGGCTCCAGCCGACCGGTCAGGCGGGGGTGTGCTTCAAGCCCGCCGAGGGCCAGGCCTTCACCGCGACCGAGACCGAGTTCACCGCACTCCTCAACCTCGGCGACGACGCGGGCGCGCATGTGAGCGAGAACTCCGACCAGTACGGCTACCGCTGGGTCGTGCTCGGCGCCGACGACTTCCAGACGCTCGTCACCCGCGTCCACATGACGAACTCGACGCTCCAGGAGAACGGCTTCGGGCCGCAGCTCCTCTGCTCGGTCTTCGGCTTCGCCCCGACGCCCGCGGCGGGTGCCGCCCGGGCGGCGGCGACCGTCTACCTCGTCTACCTGTACAAGCGTGGGACCTTCTACCCCTTCGTCCCGGCGGGCGGCGAGCGCCGGGACAACGAAGCCGAGCTCCGGCTGAAAAACGAGCTCGGCGACGACCTCTCGATCGAACCGGACCTCAGCCGGTGGTTCCCGATCTGGGGGCTCCCGGTCCACTGAACCGCCGACGGGACCCCAGCTCCGGTCGGCAACCCTTTCTACGGCGAAAGGTCGACGACGACCGGGGCGTGGTCGGAAGGCTGACGCTCCGTTCCCTGGCCTTTGCGCGCCTCGCGGTCGACGAAGGCGGCCTCGACCCGGGCGGCGAGCGGCGCCGAGGCGAGCACGAGGTCGATCCGCATGCCCTCGCCCTTGTGGAAGGCGCCGCCGCGGTAGTCCCACCACGAAAAGGGCCCCGCCTCGGCCGGGTGGAGCAGGCGGACGACGTCGGTGAGGCCGAAGCCCATCACCTCGCGCAACGCGGCCCGCTCGGGCTCGGTGACGTGGGTCAGGCCGGCGAAGGCGCCGATGTCCCAGACGTCGCGGTCCTCGGGCGCGACGTTGAAGTCGCCGCCGATCGCGACGGCGGCCGAGGGCTCACACGTCGCGTCGAGCTCACGGCGCAGCTGTCCGAGCCAGCTCAGTTTGGCGGCGTAGAACTCGGAGCCGACCTCCCGGCCGTTCGGGACGTACACCGAGTAGACGCGCACGCCGCCGCAGTCGGCCGACAGGATCCGGCACTCGCCCGCGACGTCAGGTGATGCATCCTCAAAGCCCGCCCGGACCCCGCCGAGCCCGACGCGCGAGACGATGGCGACGCCGTTCCACCGTCCGTCGCCGTGGTGGGCGGACTCGTAGCCGAGAGCGGTGAAAGCCGCGGCGGGAAAGACCGCGTCGGCGCACTTCGTCTCCTGGAGCAGCATCACGTCGGGCGCGTGCTGGGCGATCCACTCCTCGACCCGGGGCAGCCGGGCCTTCAGCGAGTTCACGTTCCAGGTGACGAGGCGCATCGGCGCTAGCCGTCGGCGAACACGAAGAACAGGCCGGTCGCGCAGGCGAGCTGGCCACCGACCGAGGCGGTGCCCTGCCCGGTGCCCGCTCGCGCCGAGAGCCGACCGAGCGTCACCTCGAGCTCGACGACGTCGCCGGGCACCACCCGGCGGCGGAAGCGCGCCTTGTCGATCCCGCCAAAGAGCGGCAGCCTGCCGACGAATCGTTCGTCGGCGAGCACCGCCGCGGCCCCGAGCTGGGCGAGGGACTCGACGAGCAGCACGCCGGGCACGGTCGGGCGGCCGGGGAAGTGCCCGGCGAAGAAAGGTTCGTCTCCCGTGAGCTCCCAGCGCCCCTTCGCCCGCTCCCCCGGCTCGAGCTCGTCGATCGCCGAGACGAAAAGGAACGGCGCGCGGTGCGGGATCAGGTCCTCGGCCCGCCACGTCATCGCCAGCCGGCCCCTACCTGCCCGGTGGGCGGTCTCAACGCGTTCTCTTGCGCGGGGCCGCGGCCCGGACGACCGGCGACGACTCGGCGACGCGCCGCGCCGACCGAGGGGAGCGACGCGGTCCTCCCGCCGCTTGGGCTGCGGGCGTCGCGGTCGCCAGCTTCGGCGCCGCGGCACGTGGGCGTTTGGCGGGGGGCGGGCCTTCGGCCGGGGCCGCGCGGGCGCGTCCGGCCCGCGGCGCCGACTTCCGGGGGGCCGCCCGCTTGGCGACCTTGGCACCGGTCGATCCCGCGGCCCGGGCCGACGACGCGGGGCTGCGCGCGGCGGATTTGGCGGACCTGTTGCGCGCCATCTTCACGACGGCCGCGACCGTCTCCTCGCTCGGGTGCCCCGAGACGACGCCGACGCCGGGCAGGGCGAGCTCGACGCCCCGCCGGTAGGGGTCGAGGGCGGTGACGACGAACCGCCGAGTCTCACCCTTGCGCAGTATCCCCCGGGCGCTGCGCGGCGCGGGGTCGCCGAGGCCCGAGAGCGGCACGTAGGCGCGCAGCTCGCCCACTCGCGCGACGGCGCCGTGTGAGGAGAACACCTCGACGAGGGCCTCGATCTCCCCGCCGAGAGGGTGGTCGGCGATGAACGAGATGAACGTCATCGGGTCGTTCGCGGCCTGGGGCGCCGTGGTCGTCTTCGCCGGTGCCGCCTTCGCCCCGGCGCGGGGCGCGCGCGTCGGGGCGACGACCTCCTTCGTCGCCACGGCGATCGCCTTCTCGACTTGCTTGCGCGCCCGCGCCGCCTCGCGCACGGCGACCTGGCTGCGCGGGCCCCGCACCGGGCTACGGGCGACGAAGATCCAGCCGACGCCCGGCACTCGCGTCGCGCCGAGCAACCGGCCGTGCTCGAAAAGCCACGGATGCTCGCCGTGGAACTCCTGGAACGAGTCGTTCGAAAGCACGACCCCGCTTACTTTCTCGGCGATCCGCAGCAGGAAGGCGTCGCCCCGCCCGACGGCTCCCGCCGGGGGCGAGACGAGCGCCCCGGCGGCGGCGAGCTCCTCGAAGTGCGGGCGTTCGGCCTCGTCGATGCGGTGGGCGAACGAGGCGTCGACGACGACGGTGACCTCTGCCTCACCGAGCTCGCGCCGCATCTCGGCGACCGCCTCCTCGAGCTGGGCGAGGCTCGGCGTCGTCCGCCCCTCGGTCGCGAGATTCGACCCGTCGACGACGATGTGCCCGGAACTCACCTCGCCAGTCAACCACGATGCGACAACCCGGCGCGCGACCTCCCGCCGGGGACCCGATAGCGACGGCTAGCTGCCGGCGGGCAACGGGCCGACCGCCGCGTCGACGAGCGCGGCGAGCTCGAGTTCGTGGATGGCGTGCGACCCGGTCGCCGGGCTGCCCGCCGCCGGCCGACAGGCGTGGCGCAACCGGTAGCGGTCACGGAACAGCCGGTGGAGACGCTCGTGGACGAGGCCCCACGCCCCCATGTTCTCCGGCTCGTCCTGCAGCCAGACGAGGTCCGTCGCCGCGGGGTAGCGGTCGAGCACGTCGACGAGTTGCGCCTCCGGCCACGGGTAGAGCTGCTCGATGCGGACGACCGCGCTGAGCGGGCCCGGCGACCCGGCGGCGACCAGGGCGTCGCGCCGGGCGAGGGCGTGCTGAGCGATCTCGCCCGAACAGCACACCACCCGGCCGGCCATGTGCGGTTCGAGCGAGTCCGGGAACGCCGGGTCGTCGAGCACCTCGGCGAAACTTCCGTGGGCGAGGGCCGAGATCGGCGATCGCGCAAAGCGCGCCCGCAGAAGCGACTTCGGTGTCGCCACGACGAGCGGGCGGTGGATCGGGCGCCGCACCTGGGCGCGCAGGAGGTGGAAGTACTGCGCCGCGCTCGTCGGTTGGACGACGGTGATGTTCGCGCCGGCGGCGAGGGTGAGGAAGCGTTCGAGACGGGCCGAGGAGTGCTCCGGGCCCTGACCCTCGTAGCCGTGGGGCAGAAGCAGCACGAGCCCCGATACCTGACCCCATTTCTCCTCGGCCGCGACGATGAAGTTGTCGATGATGACCTGGGCGCCGTTGGCGAAGTCGCCGAACTGCGCCTCCCAGGCGACGAAGGCGTCGGTCGCCTCGACCGAGTAGCCGTACTCGAAGCCAAGCACGGCGAACTCCGAGAGCAGCGAGTCACGGATGGAGAAGTTCCCGATCCCGGCCGTCGACCGCAGCGGCGGCTCGCCGCCGACGCGCTCGCCGAGCGACTCGAGCGGCGTGAACTCGGAGCCGGTCGCGTAGTCGACGAGGACGGCGTGACGCTGGGAGAACGTGCCGCGGCGGGTGTCCTGGCCGGTGATCCGCACCTCGGTCCCCTCGAGCAGCAGGCTGCCGAAGGCGAGCGCCTCGGCGAGCGACCAGTCGACCTCGCCGCCCTCCCAGAGCGCGCTGCGCTGGCCGAGCTGGCGGGCGAGCTTCGGGTGGAGCGTGAAGCCCTCCGGCGTGGTGCCGAGCCTGCGGACGAGGCTGTCGAGCACGGCGGCGTCGACGCCGGTCGGGAGGGCAAGCCGGCCCACCTTGGGGTCGCGCCGGCGCGGCAATCGGTCGATTCGCGGCGGCGCCGAGGAACGCGTCTCGTCGAGCGCCGACTGGAGGCGGGCGTGGAAGTCGGCGACGACCCGGCCGGCCTCGGCGTCGGTGATGTCGCCGCGGGCGACGAGCGCGTCGGTGTAGAGCGTGCGCACCGAGAGGTGCTCGTCGATCTTTTTGTACATGAGCGGCTGGGTGTAGCTCGGGTCGTCGCCCTCGCTGTGGCCGTGGCGGCGGTAGCAGACGAGGTCGACGACGACGTCCTTGTGGAAGGCCTGGCGGTAGGCGAAGGCGACGCGAGCGACGCGCACGCAGGCCTCGGGGTCGTCCCCGTTCACGTGGAAGATCGGTGACTGGACCATCTTGGCGACGTCCGTCGGGTACACGGACGAGCGCGCCCCGGCGGGCGGCGTCGTGAAGCCGAGCTGGTTGTTGATGACGAGGTGGACAGTGCCGCCGGTACGGTAGCCGGGGAGCTGCGACAGATTGAGCGTCTCGGCGACGACCCCCTGCCCGGCGAAGGCGGCGTCGCCGTGGATGAGGAGTGGCAGGACGGAAAAGGCCTTCGGGTTCGGCTCCCGGTCCTGCTTGGCGCGCACGATCCCTTCGACGACGGGATCGACGGCCTCGAGGTGCGACGGGTTCGAGGCGAGCGAGACGGTGAGCGACGTGCCGTCCGAACCGCGCCACCGGCCCTCGGCGCCCTTGTGGTACTTCACGTCGCCCGATCCCTGGACGGTCTCCGGGTCGAGGTTCCCCTCGAATTCGCCGAAGATCTCGGCGTAGGACTTGCCGACGATGTTGGCGAGCACGTTCAGGCGCCCGCGGTGCGCCATGCCGAGGACGACCTCCGAGACCCCGGCGTGGGCGGCCGCGTCGAGCACGGCGTCGAGGAACGGGATCGTCGACTCGGCGCCCTCGAGGCCGAAGCGTTTCTGACCGACGTAGCGCAGGTGGAGGAACGTCTCGAAGGCTTCCGCGGCGTTCAGGCGGCCGAGAATGTGCCGCTTCTCCACGGGCGTCATCAACTTCGGGGCGCCTTCGACGTGGTGCTGGATCCAGAGCTTCTCCTCGGGGCTCTGGATGTGCATGTACTCCACGCCGACCGATCCGCAGTAGGCGTCGCGCAGGATCTCAAGGATCTCCGACAACGACAGGATCTCGCCCCCCGGCAGGCCGAAGGTGTGAAAACCGCGGTCGAGATCCTCCGGGCCGAGCCCGTACTGACCGGGGTCGAGGTCGGCGCGCAACTGGCGCGGTTCGCTCTCGAGCGGGTCGAGCCGCGCGATGAGATGGCCGCGCACCCGGTACATGTTGATGAGCGACCGGACCGTCAGCTCCCTGGTCAGCTGGTCACCGTCGGCGCCGGCGGGCGGCTGGGGGCGCGACTGCCGCCACGGCTCGGCCGCGACGCCGAGCGAGGAGAAGACTTCGTCGTAAAAGCCGTCGCCACCGGCGAGCAGCTCATGGACGCGGCGCAGGAACAG
>Ga0187881_10000409_pt1 | contig 51902 bp, 44 predicted proteins | sample June2016WEW_19_1_2_FD_133017 | JGI IMG/M metagenome (GOLD analysis project Ga0187881, IMG submission 133017) | Peatland microbial communities from SPRUCE experiment site at the Marcell Experimental Forest, Minnesota, USA - June2016WEW_19_100 | ecosystem: Environmental > Terrestrial > Soil >... | reverse complement strand
GCTCCTGCTTGACAAGATACCCCTCGTATTTGGCGTCGATGACGGCTGCATCGATTACCTCTCTGCTAAAGCCGGCGTCTTTAATTTCGGGCATTTCCGCAAGCGAGGGCGCAAGCGGACTGTTCGGCCTGCGAAGCTGCTCCCACAAGACGATTCCGTCCCGCTTATTTTTCGTAAGATATTCCTTCAGTCGTTCTATATCGGTCAACTTCTTTTGAAATCTTTCCCAACGTTTGTTATCGACCAGCTCAGCCGCCCTGCCAATCTCTGTCAGGCGTCTGTCCGCGTTGTCCGACCGCAAGCTTAACCGATACTCCGCCCGCGAGGTAAACATCCTATATGGCTCATCTGGGATACCGACCCCCTCGATACCAAGCCCTTTGGTGAGCAAATCATCAATCATCACGCCGATATACGCCTGGTCCCTGCCCAGCACAATCGGCTCAGTTCCCTGCAGAAATTTCGTAGCGTTTATTCCCGCGATAATGCCCTGCCCCGCCGCCTCTTCGTAGCCGCTTGTGCCGTTGATTTGCCCCGCAAGGAAAAGCCCCGCAATTTTTTTTGTCTCAAGATTACTCTTCAACTGCACAGGCGGACAGTAATCATATTCAATCGCGTAGCCATAATGCACAATGCCGGTGTTCTCACAGCCAGGCAGGTTCCTGATAATCTCATCCTGAACGTCTTTGGGCAGCGACGTGCTGATGCCATTGCAGTAAATAACCTTTTGCTCCAATTCCTCCGGCTCAAGAAATACCTGGTGACGCTCCCTCTCGGCGAAGCGAATAATCTTGGTCTCGATGCTCGGGCAGTATCGCGGCCCGGTCGATTTTATCTGGCCCGTATAAAGCGGCGCACGGTCGAGGTTATCGCGAATCAGCTTATGAATCTTCTCATTGGTATAGGTAATCCAGCAGGGTATTTGCGGCCGGTCGATTCTGTCATTCATAAATGAAAACGGTGCCGGCTCCTTATCGCCCTGCTGTGCTTCGAGCTTGCCATAATCAATCGTGCTCGCGTCCAGCCGGGGCGGCGTGCCGGTCTTCAGCCGTTTGACAACAAGACCCAGCCGCTCAAGACAACCCGAAAGGTCATCAGACGCCGGTTCACCTCGCCTGCCACCCTCGAAACTCTCCTGCCCTATGTGCATAAGCCCGCGCAAAAATGTCCCCGTCGCCACTATCACCGTTTTGGCATCACACACCCAGCCGTCTTTGCCCCGCACGCCGACAACGCGACTATTCTCAGCAATAATCTCAATAGCCATTTGCTCGACGATAGTCAGATTCGGCGTTTGTTCCAATGCGGAAATCATAAATTGCTGATACTTGTATTTGTCCGCCTGAGCGCGTGGCGACTGCACAGCAGGCCCTTTCGAGCGATTGAGCATCCTGAATTGAATCCCCGTCGCGTCGGTCGCCAGCCCCATAAGCCCGCCGAGTGCGTCAACCTCGCGGACAATCTGACCCTTGGCAAGTCCGCCTATCGCGGGATTGCAGCTCATCGCCCCGATTTGATTTTTGTCGATTGTGATAAGAGCCGTCTTTGCACTGATTCTCGCAGCCGCGTGCGCGGCCTCTATACCGGCGTGCCCCGCCCCGATTACCACACAATCAAAATTATTAGCGCCCATTTGATTCTGCTAATGCCACTGCGGAGGCGATGGCAAAATTGGCGGTATGAGTAATGCTGACGCTTATCTGCGTGATGCCGAGTTTGTCGGCAATTTTTTTTACCTCGCCGGTTAGTTTCACCTCCGGCTGCCCCGTCTCGGTATTAACCACCTCAATATCCGTCCAGGCGATTTTGCCTCGCCAGCCCGTTCCCACAAGTTTCAGCACCGCCTCTTTTGCGGCAAACCGGCCGGCCAATTTTTCAATCCCGTTTTTGTTGGAATTCGCGTATTGCTGTTCCGAAGCGGTAAAGACCCTGTCCAAAAACCGCTCGCCGTGGCGTTTGACCATATCCTCTATTCGAGGAAAATCAACCAAATCTATGCCATGTGCGATTATTCCCATCCTATAATCCAAACACTATTTATTGGCCACTCTGTAAATTTCGCGCACACAAAAATCCACGAATTTTGCCCTGTCCGCCGCCGAGGCCTGCTCAACAAGCTGCTCATTTACCTTATCAATCGCCTGACGCATACGCTCGAATGATATCCTCGCCTTAACCTGGTTCTGGACCTTTTCGAACGGCTCTACGCTTTTCGGCTGATATTCAACAAGCTGCATAACGAAAATGTGCCCTTCCACCTCAACAGGCCCTGTCGCCTCTCCCGGCTTCATCGTCGCCGCCTTTGGGACTAGAACATCATACGGCGCCACAAGCGAATCCGGGGCGGCGTTCACATCCCCGGCCGTTAAGGCATTGTTTACCTTTAAATACTCATTAGCTACTTGCACAAAATTCTCTCCCTGCTTTATGCGCTTCACAATACCATCGATAAGCTCCCTGGCCTGCTCCTGGCGAGGCCTGTTGCCGTCGATATCCCGCATCTTCGCCAGCTCAAGGTCGATAAGACGAAACCGCAATACCCCAGGCGTTCCGTACAACTGCTCTTTTGTTGCATCATACGCCGACATCATCTCGCTATACGTAATCGGCTGGTCTTTCGGCAATTTCTGAGCCAGATAACTCTGACTCAATATGTATCGTTTTTTATATTCCTCAAACTTAGTCCAGTCCATCCCCATCTGCTTTAACGACTGACCCGCTTTGGCGTAATCTCCCCCGAAATCCATCACGTATTTTCTGACTTCCGCGGTGGTTACCTTATCAAGCTCATCGTCAAGTTTATCGCCCGCATCTTTTTTTGCCCTGCTGTAAAGCAGCGCATTAACTATCCTGTCCATAAGCTGATGCTCAATCTCCGGTTCCGCGACACTTCTGAATTTCTCAAAATCGGTCCTCTGCGCCGCCGCAGCAAGCTTTTCAAAAACGGGACTAATAACTTCATCCGATGTGATTGTCTGGTCGCCCACCGCCAGAGTAAAACCGCCGCTGACCTCAGGAAGCCCGTCGCGTTTGGCAAGCGGCAGCTTTGCCATCTCTTCCGGCGTAAACTGGGGCTTATCTTCGCAACCCGCCAGAACCAAACCGACCGCCAATATCAATAACGTCGCTCTTCGCATATAACAAACATCCAATCCTTTCTAATAACCAGCCCCCTTCTGAGCCACCATGCCCTGAGCTTGCCTGTTGCGAGCTTGTCGAGCCAGCCGAAGGGGTCGAATCCGTTACAAACAGGTGGATTCTACGGTAAAACCCCGGCCAAATCCACAAAAAGCTTTGCAGACCAATACCCTCCTGTGCCGATAAATACTAACGATTGAAAAGGAGACAAGTTATGAAAAAAGCATTTGCGATTAGCGTGATTTTAACCCTTTTTGCGGGCTGCAACACCGATATTGTTACCACCAACCAGTTAAATACCATCAAAAACAAGTGTGTTTACGTTACGCCAATCGAAAGCCAGGACCCGTATGTGGGCAAAGTCCTGCGAGACGTGCTCGAAAAAGAATTTATTCGCAAGCATATCCAATTGTGCAACGCCGACACCGCCAATGTCATACTCACCGGCTCGACATTTATGACGACCCGGTCTCAGGGAGAAACAAGCGCGCTCAATTTATTTGGCGGCAAACAATCATCCGCCCAGGCAATCGAATCAGTAACCGTTACCGCGAAAGACAGGACAGGCAATCTCCTCCTCACTGCCTCCTATAACAATGTTGACCAGCAAACAGCGAGCAAACTCGCACAGGACTTCGGCTCAACCCTCGCCGACAAATTGAGATAGAGAGGCCAGACCTTTATTTGAGAGTTGCGTTCTTTTTAGCGACTTCTTTTGCCTGACTGGCTTTGAGCTGAGATAATTTGCCAGCCAGGTTCTTATCTGATAAAGCCAAAATCTGGACCGCCAAAACAGCGGCATTCTTTGCGCCCGCCTTGCCGATTGCGACCGTCGCTACCGGAACTCCTCCGGGCATCTGAACCGTGCTAAGCAAGGCATCCAGCCCAGCCAGCCCTTCTTTAGCGGCAAGCGGCACGCCGATAACAGGCAGCGTTGTCTGGGCAGCGATTGCTCCTGCCAGATGAGCAGCCATACCGGCAGCGGCAATGATGACCTTTATACCTTTTTTAGCAGCCCCGGCGGCAAACTGCGCAGCCGCCTTAGGCGTCCTATGAGCCGAGATTATACGCACAAACGGCTGTATCCCGAAATCCTTTAGCGTATCAATACAGGTCTGCATTATCGCGAGGTCGCTGTCCGAACCCATTATCACCGCTACCGATGATTTGCTGTTCTTATTAGCCGTCATTTGTCTTTCTCTCCATTAACCCCGTTAGATATCACAAGTTCTTTTTTACGCCGCAGGACAATAAACAATTTATCTCACGGGGTAAAAAAATTGCCTATACCGCCATTGCTATAATAGTATAATTGTAGCAGGACAGGTGCACAATATGCAAAAAAGAAAACCCATAGTGGCAGGCCAATTTTACCCCGGCAGCGGCGACGAGTGCACTGACGAGATAAAGCAGTATCTCAAAGAATCGCCTTTGAATATGCCCCTTCCCGAAGTAATTGTCGCAGGCATTGTCCCTCACGCGGGCTGGGCTTTCAGCGGCTCAACTGCGGCGATTGTCTTTGCAGCAATAAAAAAGAAACACCCAAAGGTCGATACCTTCGTAATTTTCGGCGCAGCACACAGATATTCCGGCCGGTCACCCGCAGTTTACGACAAAGGTTTCTGGTTTACGCCCCTTGGCGAAATAGCCATCGATGAAGCGCTTGCCGACGCGGTGATTGAAAGCAAAACCGCGATAAGCGACCCTGACGCGCACGACAGCGAACACAGTATGGAAGTCCAGGTCCCGTTCATTCAACATCTTTTTCCCGACGCGAAAATACTGCCCATTCTCACACCGCCCGTTGAAGAAGCAATTAACCTGGGCCAAATTGTCGGCAGCATCATTGCCAGCGACGACGAGAGAAAAATCGTCTGTCTCGGCTCAACCGACCTGACCCACTATGGCCCGGGATATGGTTTTGTCCCGATGGGGACAGGCAAGGATGCGTTAAAATGGGCAATGGAAGTCAACGACAGGCAGTTCATCGATTATTCGCTGAAGATGCAGCCGGATAAGATGCTCGAAAGCGCAGAAGAAAATTATAATGCCTGCGGGGCCGGTGCAGCCGCGGCAACCGTAGCTGCCGCCAAATCCCTCGGCAAGAAAAAAGGCATTCTTCTCGCCCATACCAACAGCAACGAGATAATGTTTCGCAAGATGGGTTCCTCAAGCTTGGAATCTGTCGGTTACGCCGCCATTGTCTTCTGATCGCAGTCTATCCCCCTGCTTTACCTGCCAGGTTGGCAGTAATTCTTTGGCTGGCTGCAAAATTGTCAAAACATGATTACTTGCCACAATCATTCCTAACCCTTTTATTGCCAACAAGTTACGCAAGAAAACAACCACGACTGCCTTACTGGCACAGGGTTTGCAACTCTAAAGGTGCTATGGTAGCGGACTTGCGACAATTCGATGAGTTAAACGTGCTGGCTATCCGGTCGGACTGGGACTGGCCGGGGGCATTGCGCGATATATTCAGACCAAGAGGCGTAAATCTGTTGGTGGCGGAGAATACTAATGATATAGTAAACGTCCTGCGGCATCGGCGGATTTGCACAACGATTATCGATACCGACCTCGACGAGCCGGAGGCGGGGCTGTGGACGCTGAAAATTATCCGAATGGAGCAGCCGCTTATGCCCTGTATATTACTGGCAGACCGGGCGACTAATATGATGCTCGAAAAAGCGCTGCAGTTGGACGTCTTCAGCGTTATGAGTAAGCCGGTGGATATGAGTATTTTGAGAGACCAGTTGAATCGGCTGTTCGTGAAAAGATACGGCAGCCATATTTTTTCGTCATAAAAAATAAAGCAAAATAAAGGTAGAATTTTTTGAAAGGAGTAGCAGGAAATGAAAGTAAGACCATTGGCCGATAAGGTCCTCGTTCAAAGAGTGGAAGCGGAAACTAAAACAGCGGGTGGAATCGTCCTGCCCGACAGCGCAAAAGAAAAACCTCAGAAAGGCAAAGTCGTCGCGGTAGGCGACGGCAAAGTCCTCGACGACGGCTCACGCCAGAAACCACAGGTCAAAAAAGGCGACATGGTGCTGTTCACCAGCTACGCAGGCAGCGAATTAAAAATGGACGGCAAAGAATACCTGATTATGACCGAGTCGGACATTATGGCGGTCATTGAAGAATAATACTTAACCACAGATTACACAGATTTCACTGGTTTATATTTTTAAGTTTTTTCAGTTTTCCGTGTAATCCGCGAAATCCGTGATTAAAAAAGGAGAAATAAAATATGGCAGCGAAAAAGATAGCGTTTGGAACAGAGGCAAGAGCGGCGATACGAGAAGGCGTAAGGAAGCTCGCCGCCGCCGTCAAAGTAACATTAGGCCCCTGCGGCAGGGTTGTCGTTCTTGAAAAATCGTTCGGCTCGCCGACCGTCACAAAAGACGGCGTATCGGTCGCGAAGGAAATCGAGCTTGAAGACCCATTCGAGAATATGGGCGCACAAATGGTCAAGGAAGTCGCGTCAAAGACGTCAACCGTCGCGGGCGACGGGACAACCACCGCGACCATCCTGGCTGAAAGCATATTCGAAGAGGGACTGAAAAACATCACCGCCGGCGCAAACCCGATGCAGGTAAAACGCGGCATCGATACGGCGGTTGATACAATCGTCAAAGAGCTACAGAAAATGAGCACAGCCGTCGCATCCAGCAAACAGATTGAGCAGGTCGCGACATGCTCGGCAAACCAGGACGCGGAAATCGGTAAGAAATTAGCCGAGGCGATGGACAAGGTCGGCAAAGACGGCGTCATCACCGTCGAAGAGGGTCAGTCGCTCGAAACCGTAGTTGACCTAGTCGAAGGTATGCAGTTCGACAAGGGGTACCTTAGCCCGCACTTCATCAACAAGCTGGAAAATATGACGGTCGTTTTAGATAAGCCGTATATCCTCATTCACGAAAAGAAAATCAGCTCGATAAAATCGCTCGTGCCGCTGCTTGAAAAGGTAGCAAAACAGGGTAAGCCCCTGCTGATTATCGCTGAGGAAGTCGAAGGCGAGGCGCTGGCGACATTAGTCGTCAACAAGCTCCGCGGCGTTTTACAATGTGCGGCAGTCAAGGCGCCGGGATTCGGCGACAGACGCAAGGCGCTACTGAGCGATATCGCTGTGCTGACAGGCGGTCAGGCCATATTCGAAGACCTCGGCATCGATATCGAAAACCTTGAACTGAATATGCTCGGCAGAGCAAAACAGATTACTATCGACAAGGACAACACAACAATTATCGAAGGCGCAGGCAAGACGGAAGAAATCAAGGGCAGAATCGAGCAGATTAAAGCCGAAATCGAAAAGTCAACCAGCGATTACGATATCGAAAAGCTCCAGGAACGCCTTGCTAAACTTTCAGGCGGCGTCGCGATGATAAAGGTAGGCGCAGCGACGGAAGCCGAGATGAAAGAAAAGAAGGCACGCGTCGAGGATGCACTGCACGCCTGCAGGGCCGCGGTAGAAGAAGGTATCCTGCCGGGCGGCGGAGTGGCTATGCTGCGGGCGATTCCTGCTTTGGAAAAAATCAAGGCACAGGGCGATGAGAAGGTCGGCATCGATATCGTCCGCAGGGCTATCGTTGCACCAATCAAGCAGATTGCCCTTAACGCAGGCCTCGACGGCTCAATCGTGGCGCAGAAGGTTATGGAAAACAATGATAAGAACTTCGGCTACGATGCGCTGCGAAAAGAATACGGCAATATGATTGATTTCGGCGTCATCGTCCCCACAAAGGTCGAACGCATCGCGCTGCAAAACGGAGCGTCAATCGCGTCATTACTACTGACAACCGACGCGATAGTAAGTGAAATTCCTGAAAAGAAAGAATCGCCGCAAATGCCCCCCGGCGGCGGAATGTATTAAAAAACGCTGACGACAAGGCGGGCCTGAAAAACCCGCCTTGTTACTTATTATCGCTGTGATAGCGAATTTAGAGGTGCGGTAGCGCGGCGTGGCCACAGAGGTTACAAATTTTTTAGCCACAGAAAGCACAGAGGGCACAGAGAAAAAAGATTTTAATTATTAAGCGGTCGACACGATGGAAACGAAAACGCTCAAATCCTGGGAAGGATTTGAAGATGAGTTAGTAAGAATAAATGCGGAGACAATATCCCTGCGTAAAAAAACGCAGAGATACGTGGTGGAACCTTTTTTTAGAGGACACGGTTGTTCGGAGTGGCCTTTGGAAACAACCCTCGACAGGATACAAAAGGGAATGAGTGTTTCTGATTATTATAGAATAATAGAAAGTGTTCAGAAACACGTTGCGACCTGCACCAGCGAGAAATGGGATTTGAATACAGAAATAAAAATTTTAGGTTTCAAATTTCGCGCCCCTGAATTCCTGGCGTATTTGCGGCATAATGGATTTCCTTCTCCTTTGTTAGACTGGACTCGCTCGCCATATATAGCTGCTTACTTTGCTTTCAGAGATGTTTCCTCGCCGAGACAGCAGCAAGAGTACGTTTCTATTTTTGTGTATCGGGAGTTTGCGGGAAAAAGTAAGTTTGTATGGGGTGATAAAGCACATATTTGCGTCCCGGGCTCAAACATAACAACGCATCGCAATCATTATTTACAGCAAAGCGAATATTTATTTTGCGTTAAGGAAGAAAGTAAAGACAAATGGTTTTTTGCCAATTTTGAGGATGTTCCGCCGCACGAGGGTCAGGATGATTTGGTAAAATACAATATCCCGATATCGGAGCAACAGAAAGTACTTAGAAAGTTGGATTCAATGAATATTACGGCATATTCGCTATTCAATTCAGAACCGGCTCTTATGGAAACTTTGGCTTTGCGGGAGATTATTTTGGAATAAAGAACGGTATGAATATGAATAAAAAAAATTATCTGTGTCCTCTGTGCTCTCTGTGGCTAAACAAAAAATTGGCTCTGTGGCAAAAAACACAACCCGCATGCTTTGCGGCAAAATGTGAAAGGATTTAGAAAATGTCATTTCAGTTTTACAGCAACGTAATCTCGCAGGCGTCCCGCCGAATCGCGGGCGGGATATTCGCAACAGGACTTATGCTGATTGGTTTCGGTCTGCTGATTTATCTGTATCCTAAGTTTTTTGCGACTTTGGCAGCAATGGTTTTCTTCGCCGCAGGCCTCGGCACCTGTATAACGGCATTAAAAATCTTCGCAGCCCAGCGCCGGATAGACAAGAATATCAACAAGGAATCAAACGAATACCGTGAGAACGTCAGAATCAGGATTGAAGACCACTAATCAGCTTTTGAAATTACTGAGCAAGTTTACTGCTGCTTTGATATCACCAAGCCGGTTATCGCCTCCCTCACGTTCCACGGCCAACGCCCCCGCAAAACCCGCACTCTTCAGTGCCTTCAAAAATTTATCGGCACCAACTTCGCCCGCCCCCCAGACAACTTCGTTTCCCCATGTACCCGGCGTTTTGGTATGCATTGCGTCTTTAATATGAACGTGCCTTATCCATGGGCCGAGAATGCCAACCGCTTCGACTGGACTGCCCTTGCCATAAAGAATCATATTGGCAGGGTCAAAGTTCACACCCAAAGCAGGATGATGCAATTTTTCAAGGAAATCGCGAAGCTCGCCCGCCGACTCCTGCCCCGTTTCCATCAATAGCGTTACCTTATGTTCGCCCGCTTTGTCTGCGAGCATCCTCGTCCGCTCAGTCAGCGTCCTGGCCTTTGCGGGGTTTTGCATATCGATGAAACCAAAGTGCATCGAAAGAAACCGCACCTTCAGCTCGGCGGTCAGTTCAATGGCCTTTAATGCCAGCTCACGATTATCCCGCCAGCAATCATCGGGCACTATCCCGCCCGTGGCTTTTATCGATTCAAGCGTCGAATAATCCTCCTGCGGGAAATTAATCATCGCAGCAGTAATCTTCAGTTTACTTTTGGCGACTTCGGCAAGATACTGACTGCCGTTGTCGGCAAGTGCGGGAGCAATCGCAAGATGAACGCAATCGACCCCTGCCTCGACAATTTTCTCAAAGTCATTGCCGAGCGACCAACTGCAAATACCAACAGGCCAATCGAGACATCTCATCTAATCGCAACCTCCTTTTTGCTCTCGGCGGATTGTTTCTCCGCCAAGATTATTTTTATGGCATTAAGCGAATCGAGCGGACTTATTATTCGCGGCATTTTTGTGCCTTTTACTTTCTTTACGAAGTGCGCAATTTCACGCGACCAGCCGTCGCCCGATTCAATCTTAGGCGTTAAACAGCCGCCGCCGGCCAAACATACCTGAAGCGAAGGCGTGTGCCTACAATCATATACAATCGTCGCCTTTTTGAGCGAGATAACAAAACTCATTTCAAATTTAAAATCCGGCGACATAACAAAGCCGCCCTCCGCCGAGACAACCTTACCGTTCTTATAAACGTACTGCGTCGTGACATAATCGAATCCGCCGCTTGGGCCGATTGCCCCCTCCGACCTCACCGCTTTGGGCAATCCGAACAGATACTGAATGTAATCGGCATCGTGTATGTGCAGGTCCATAATCGCCCCGCCGCTTTGTTTTGCGTGGATAAGCCAGTTCTTCCAGCTCCACCCCGGCACCGTGCTGACCCGCCGAAAAGATGCGGCCAATACATCGCCGTATTTTCCCGAATCCATAATCTGTTTGGCTTTGGCGTATTCAGGCCAAAAGCGAATGCAATGACCGATTTGCAGTATTCTTTTATTCGTCTTCGCAGCAGCAATCATATCCTCACACTGCTCGACATTCATCGCCATCGGTTTTTCACACAAAACGTGCGCACCAGCATCGAGGGTCCTTATCGTAAAGTCCCTGTGCATAAAAGTAGGCAGCGTAATCGAAACGGCATCAAGCTGTTCTTCGGCAAGCATTTTTTCAAAATCCGTATAAATAGCAATATCCCCAAGGTCTAAAGCTGCAGCATCGCCCCCGATATTGCCCTCTATTTTTTCACTGCCCTTCAGGCGTGTCTTGTCGCTGTCGCAAATCGCAGCCACCCGCACGCCGCGTAAGCCGCGATAGCATTTCAGGTGCTGCCTGCCCATAAAACCAAATCCGACTATTCCTACCCGCACCGCCTTCACGCTGTTACCCCTTGAACAAAACGACCAGTACGATAATGGATATGAACATAATCACCGTAGGCACCGAGAAAATCGCCCGCCAGTTAAACCGGTCTTCCTTCCTGAAAATATCCATCACAACACCAGCGAACTGCGTCCCCAAAAATAACCCCACCCCGGTCGTCGCCACAAATACAAGTGCTTGCACCGAACTGCGGATTTCAGGCGGAGATGCGATGTTGGCGAATATCTGGCCGGCTATGATAAACAGAACATAAGCAAGGCCGTGAAGTGATTGCGAAATAACTATCAGCGCACGCGGCTTTGAGATGACGTAAACCAGATACAATAAAAACCAGGCCGCCGCGCCAATCGTCAGCGTCCATTTGAATCCGAACGAGCCGATAAATTTGTTCAGCAGGTAATATGTGGCTACGGCCTGCACCACCTGGGCAATAGCCATCGTAGCCGGCACGTTCCTGCCGGCTATCCCCGTGTCCATCATAAATCGCGCGCTGCCCAAAAAATAAAACTGCATCAGCCCCCCTGCTACAAGCGAAACAATCATAAAGACCAGGAAATTGGTATTCTGCAGCATACTCATCGCCTTCAAAATCGGCGCCTCGCCCACACCCGCAGGCGGCGTTGAAGGTAATGCCAGGCAACTCGCCGCCATAATAACTGAAAGTGCCGCGGCCAGGAAAAGACAATCACGCCCCTTCTCAGCGGTCTTGAAAGTCCACCGCCAGCCCGTCAGGAAATACCCCGCAATCGCCCAGGCAATCGGCGCCCACATAAAAACCTTTCCCTGCCAGGCGGCATCGGTAACATTGGCAAAAAGCACCGCGTTGACCAAAGGAAGCGTCGCCGCATAAAACACCGAATATAAAAACATTACGGCAAACAACACTGCAAACCTCGTCTGCGCCGCCGCAATCAGCAACAGGACCGCCCCAATCAAATGTGCCCCCACGAGAATCCATTCGGCGTTGAGCCACTTATCCGCAATCTGCCCTGAAATCAAAGGAGAAATAATGCACGCGAGAGGCAAAGTGGCGTATATCCACCCCGTTTGTTTTCCGCTGAAGCGCAAAGGCCCGAGTAATCTCGCAGCCAAGACAGGCATCCATGCCCCCCAAACCGCGTATTCCAGCGCCATTACCACACTTAACTTTATGTAAAGCAATGTGCTCATTTTTGTCTCCCTAAAAATCGTTCCTACATTGTCAGTACCCGCACGCGTTAAATCCAGTATAATCTAAAAAAGCCCCTGAGAAAATGGCGTGCAATCCACAAAATCAGAGGTTAAAATAGAGCGATATGAAACTGCCAAAACTTCAAAAACCTGATAGTTATGTTGGCCTGTATATTGTCGATTTCGGCAATAATACGGGAGTGGGATTCACAGCGCAGGAAGTCGCTGAACTTTTTGAAAGCGAAAGGTTCGGCCATTGCAAAGCGTATAAGATACACAAGGCATACCCAGACGGCCGGCTGGAGCTGAAAGGCGTTCAAAAAGAAACTTTCCAGCTTGAGACAGGAATGTTTTTCTTTTCCGCCAACATCGATACCGCACGAAATGATTACAAGCGTTTAGTCAAGCTCGGCGTCGAGAACAACGTGCCCTGCAAAGCGATGGTTCATCTTGCCAGGTACAGCGATGATAAATTCGCGGTAGCGCTTATTTACCCCGCCGAATATGATGATGAGATAAGCGGCTGGCTGCTTGAAAATAATTATAAATCAGCGGGTGTTGCCGAGGGAGGCGTAAGCGCGGTAATGAGATACTACGACGCAAAACCCGAAATACTGGAAAAACATCAGTTGTGGGGCCGGTCATCCGTCGAAAGCCGAACGGGCGAAGAACTTCTGGCCTCGACCAAAATCGCCGTGCAAAGATAATCACTTTTTGAAAAATGGTCCTTCATCGAAAAACTAATGCCGTCCTGGGTTTTTTAGCGGGCTTGATGTCGGCTGTCTTCGGAACCAAACCCGCGAAACCATCAATAGAGGACTTGAAGCGGGCGGAATTCAAAACCAGCACACAGCGACTCGGCATCCGATTCACGGACCGCATAAGAGACGTCTTTCGATTCAAATGGCTTAAAAAGACCTAAACCTCCTTATGGAACCGAAGCGTATAAATAATATGCGAGAAACAGATAACATAATTCAGCCAGCAGGTGGTGAGCCGGTGCTTAGTGAAAATGCGCTAACGGTACTGGAGAACCGTTACTTAATCAGGGATGAACAGGGCAAAGTCATCGAGACGCCCGGTCAGCTTTTCAGCAGGGTCGCCCGGCTTGTCGCGTCAATCGAGGCAAATTACGGCTGTAACGAAACCGAAGTTGCCCAGTGGCATAAAAAATATTATGACATTATGGCCTCGCTGAAATTTCTGCCCAATTCGCCAACGCTAATGAACGCGGGCAGACCTTCGGGAATGTTGAGCGCCTGTTTTGTTTTGCCTATCGAAGACAGCATCGAAGATATATTCGAGACGATAAAAGACACCGCCCTTATTCAGAAGGCAGGCGGCGGAACAGGTTTTTCACTCGACCACCTGCGTCCCACCGGCGACCGTGTCGCGTCGAGCGGCGGAACAACGTCAGGCCCGATTTCATTCTGGCGCGTATTTTCCCAGACAACCGATGCGATTCAGCAGGGCGCATTCCGCAGAGGCGCAAATATGGGGATGATGAGCGTTACCCACCCCGATATCATCAGGTTCCTGCACGCCAAACAGGACTTAAAGGCCTTCATAAATTTCAACATCTCTGCAAAAATAACCGATGCATGGATGAGCGCCCTCGAAGCAAAACCCAACACGCTGCACGTCGTCGAAAACCCGCGCACAGGTAAAAAATATCTCCTGCCAAAAAAAATAGATATCAATCACTACACGATACAGGACTTGCTCTCGCTATCCGGCAGCAACACCGACGGCATCAAAAATAAAGACAGGTTTTACACTATCGGCGATTTGTGGAATATGATTATCACCTGCGCCCATAAAACGGGCGACCCGGGCGTGGCGTTCATTGACCGCATCAACAAAGATAACCCGACGCCGGCACTTGGCGATATTGAAGCGACCAACCCCTGCGGCGAACAGCCGCTGCTGCCCTACGAGGCCTGCACATTAGGCAGCATCAACCTCGCGAAATTCGTCACAGAAAAATCCGAAATCGACTGGCCCGCGCTGGCTGAAACAACGAAACTGAGCGTCCGATTCCTCGATAACATCATCGACGCCTGCCGCTATCCTGTTACCCAGACAGCCGAAATCGCCCGCGCAAACCGCAAAATCGGACTTGGCGTTATGGGTTTCGCGGACTGCCTTTTTATGCTTGGCATACCGTACGACAGCAATGAAGGCGTCGCTGCCGCTGAATCAATTATGAAATTCATCAACGAAAACGCCAGGCAGGCAAGCAATGAATTAGCCGAAAAGCGAGGATGCTTCCCTAACTGGCCCGACAGTACCTGGAACAAAGAGAGAAATTTGAAGGTGCGAAACGCCGCGATCACCTGTGTCGCACCAACCGGCACAATAAGCATCATCGCCAACTGCTCATCGGGCATTGAGCCGCTTTATTCGCTTGTTTTTGTGCGACAAGTCCTGTCAGGCAAAAAATTACTCCAGACAAACCCGGTTTTCAGCGAAATTGCCGCAAACAGGGCTATTTTCAACGAAGATATTGCCCGCCAAGCCCTTCAAACCGGCAGTATTCAAACAATATCTTCGATTCCCGCTGAAATCCGCAAAATCTTCAAATGCGCCTATGACATCAGCCCGGAATGGCACATTCGCATGCAGGCCGCATTCCAAAAGCACTGCGACGCAGCCGTCAGTAAGACGATAAACTTCACTGAAAAAGCCAAAACCACCGGCGTTGACAAGGCCTACCGTCTCGCGTATCACCTTGGCTGCAAAGGAATTACGATATACCGCCGAAAAAGCAGACCTGATGAGCCGATGACGCTTTGTTAGTGCAACCACCACGCTGTTTTAACCCCCAAATCGAACACGGAACAGCAAAAAACGTATATTTTACAAGGCCAACGAAATGGGATGATTTTTGGATTAAAGCAGCAATTATGTGTGTGCCGATAATTACAGCAGCAGAACAGAGTTTTTCTCCCCTCCGGAAAACATCGGGTAGCGAGGCGTTACTCGATGTTTTCTTTTTTTATAGGAACAACAACTACACTCAAATCGCTTAAAATTCTATAAATGACTTGAAAACCGGTGAGACAACGAATGAATTCCGGGCAATGTAGCCGATATAATTATATCGGAATAACAAATAAGAAAAGTGGTATGTATTTTTTGGATTAAGGAGAAACCAAAGATGAAGAAGCGGTTAATGGCGCTGGTTGGGGCGGTTGCGGTTTGTATGTTACTGGCGGTTGTGAGCAATGCGATGGCAGCGGACCCGAACCGGCCCAAAGGAACCCCGAAAGAAAAATCAAAAGACATCGATCTGGTCATAGGTGTCGTCACCGTAGCCAAAGACAACGACGGGAATTTCACTGAAATAAAAGTGACTGTCCACAAGACCCTCATATACAAAGTAGTTCTCGATGAAAAAGGCATAGAGCTGGGAAAGACAATGGCTGACAAGAGAGTCAAAATCGAAGGAACCATAGAGAAAAAAGGCGATGTTCAATGGGTTACCGTAAAAACGTTCAGTGAAATTAAGGCCAGGACGGACACCAAGCCGAAAGCAAAACCAGTCCAGTAACACAAAATAGGACAAGCCCGGGCAAAATCAGTAACGTGATTAAATAACGGACACTAAGAGCCGCATAACAACGCGGCTCTTTTTTTGCGACGATGCAGATTTGCTATGCATTTTGGCCGTGGCATTTTTTGTATTTTTTGCCTGAGCCGCAGGGACAGGGGTCATTGCGGCCGACCTTGGGGCCTTCGAGCTTAATCTGCTTGACCTTTATCTCGCCCTGAGGCGCCTGCGCCGCGGCACGCTGACGCTCGGCCATAGCAAATTGCCCGACCTGGTCGTGCGCGGTCTGGCTCACCTGCCAAACGCTTCTGGCCCTTGCGCCGGCTTCGAGATGCACCTTGAAGACGATATCCGTAACCCGCTCATCGATATTAGACAGCATCTCGCTGAACATCCGGTGCCCTTCCCGCTTGTATTCGGTCTTCGGGTCCTTCTCGGCCCAGGAACGCATCCAGATACTGTCCTTGAGATGGTCCATATTATAAAGATGGTCCTTCCAGGCAGTGTCGTAAACCTGGAGCAGGACGTATCTTTCAAGCTCGCTTAATTCCCTTCGCAGAAACTCCCTGCCCGCGTGAAGGATTATATCTTTTCGCGTCTCAATATCCGTGAGCTGTTCGGGCGTAAACGCCGTCCCGAAGCGATTATTGGTCCATTCGGTAATCGCCTGCGTATCAGGCAGGCGAAGCGATTCCTCGATTTCCTTTGTCAACTGGCCGTTGCTGTAGGACTCGCTCAATTCCAGAAGCTGCTTATGCAGCGTCTGCGGCTGGATTTGCTGTATGCCCTCGGCGGTAAACTGGGCGTTATATTTTTTGTTTGCCCAGCTCGCCAGCGACTCAAAACCATATACATTTGCCCCCTGAGGCCCATACACCATATTCATCGCGAACTCGACGGGGTATTCAATTTCACGCCTTTTATATCTTGCCCTGATTCGCTCCGCGATGAGTCCCTCAATCTGCTCCGGCTTTAACGCTTTCAACTCATCAACGGTGAGTTTTATATCGAACTTCGTGCGAATCCATTCCACAAGCCGGCGAATCGCGAAATCAGGTTTCAACGGCTCAGCAACGGGCGAGCAGTCCTTTTTTTCAATCTGCTCATGTGCCGCGGCGATTAACTGCTCTTCAAGCTGCTCAGGGGTCATCTGCTTGACTTTGTTCGCGCCCAAGCTGACACTGAACGCGCTCATCGCCCATTTGCACAGGCCCGGAATATCCCACGTTGACTGGTCTTCGTAATCCTCAAGGTATTCCCCAATCGACAGCGATATATCGTTGCCCGCGCTTTCCTTGGCCTTGCTCTTTATGATTCGCTCAATCTCTTCAGCAGGCAATCCTTCTATTTCAGATGGTTTCAACTCAACGCCGAACTGGCTCGACGCCCATTCACAAATGCACTTGACGGGATACGCCGCCTCCAGCATTATCTGACAGCTCTTGGCGGTCGTGCCCCCTATCATTTCATCGATAATTTCTTTAAGACCCAAGCCCGCCAGGATTTTCCGCCTGCGGGAATAAAATATCTTGCGCTGATAATCCATCACCTCGTCGTAATCGAGCAAACTTTTTCGCGTCTCGAAGTTTCGTTCCTCGACCTTTTTCTGCGCCTTGGCGATGCCCTTACTGATTCTTTTGTGGTAAATCGGCTGCCCTTCTTCCCAGCCAATCCACGACAACGCCTTTACCGTCCATTCCGGCGCAAACGTCCGCATCAATTCATCTTCGAAGCTGAGGAAAAACTGGCTCGACCCCTTGTCACCCTGCCTGCCGCAGCGACCGCGAAGCTGGTTATCGATACGCCTTGCCTCGTGGCGTTCCGTGCCGAGAACGTGAAGCCCGCCTATATCCGCAACGCCCTCTCCGAGCTTGATATCCGTTCCCCGGCCTGCCATATTCGTCGCAATTGTAACGTTGCCGTGCATTTTCCCGTCACGGCCCTGATGCTGAAAGCCCGCCTTCGCGACGATTTGCGCCTCGCGCTCGTGCTGCTTGGCGTTAAGCACCTCATGCTCAAGGCCGAACCTCCTGTTAAGCGCCTCCGACAGCACCTCATTTTTCTCTACGCTCACCGTTCCAACCAGCACGGGTCTTCCCGAAATGCTGATATTGTTCAACTCTTCCAGAATCGCGGTGAACTTTTCGGGCATCGACTTATAAATCACGTCTTCCATATCATTTCTGATACAGGGGCGATTCGTCGGCATAACAACAACTTCCAACCTGTAAATCTTCATAAACTCTTCGGCTTCCGTCATCGCCGTGCCCGTCATACCGGCAATCTGGCCGTAGAGTTTGAAGAAATTTTGCAATGTAATCGTGGCAAGCGTCTGGCTTTCCTCCTTGACCTGCACGGCTTCTTTCGCCTCGACCGCCTGGTGCAATCCATCCGACCACTGCCTGCCGTGCATCAGTCGCCCCGTGAATTCATCGACGATAACGACCTTGCCTTCCATCACGACGTAATCTTTTTCTTTCTCGAAAACGATATGCGCACGCAGCGACTGTTCAAGCAGGTGAGGCCATTCCATATTCGAGCCGGTGAAAAACGAACCAACTCCCGCCGCCTCCTGTGCCGCGCTGATTCCCTCGTGCGTCAAATGCACTGCCTTGTGGTCATGCTCAACCTCGTAATACTGGGTTGCGCTGCCGACTTTACTCTGCGCCTCTTCAAGCTCCTTTTCGAGCTTTTCTATCGTGGCCTGCGTTTTTTCGATACGACCCTTGTCTTTGGACTTTTTGGCCTCGCCCAATTCGCCGTAAGCATTGGCAAGCGTCTTTTCTGACGTGTCAATCTGCTTTTTGACCCGGTCGTAGCCGCTTTGCAACCCGATGAGTTTTCTCGCTACGTCGTCGGCCCTTTTGTATCTGCTCACATCATCGAAAGCAGGTCCCGATATAATCAAAGGCGTTCTCGCCTCATCAATCAGAATCGAGTCAACCTCGTCGATGATTCCGTATTGCAAATCACCCTGCACCATATGCTCAATCGACAGCTTCATATTATCGCGCAGATAATCGAAGCCGAATTCGTTGTTGGTGCCGTAGGTAATGTCGCTTGCGTATTGGTTTTTTCTCTCCTCGCCGGCGGTATCCATATCCGCCTGTATCGCGCCAACGGATAGTCCAAGCGCATTGTAAATAGGCCCCATCCATTCGGAGTCGCGTTTGGCGAGATAATCATTGACGGTAACGACGTGAACGTGCCTGCCCGTCAGGTGCACAAGATACGCGGCTAACGTCGCGACCAATGTTTTACCTTCGCCGGTCGCCATTTCCGCGATTTTGCCTTCGTAGAGGACATTGCCGCCGACCAACTGCACATCGAAATGCCTCATATTAACGTTGCGTCTGGCCGCCTCACGAACAACGGCAAACGCCTCGGGCAGCATATCTTCCGCCCTGCCGCCATTTTTGAGCTTATCTTTGAATTCGGCTGTCTTTGCCTTCAACTGCTCATCGGTCAACTGCTTAATCTGTTCTTCAAAGACGCCTGCCTCACGTGCGACGGTCATATACGTCTTGACCAGTCGCTCGCTGCGTGAGCCGAATAGCTTTACAATGCTTTTACCGAAATTCTTTAACATCTTTTACCTTAGCGTTCAGCGGATAGCGTATAGCGTTTAACAACTGTGGCGTATTTAACTATCCGCTATACGCCACACGCCATACGCTAAATTTGTTGCAGTATCGTAAAACCCGTCACCTTTGTCAAGGACAGGCAGGAGAAAGAGAAAAAAGGTGAAAAGGGAACGGGGAGCTTTTCAATCCCTGAATTTTCTGATTATCACCGCACCAAAGCAGAAAAGCGAAAGCGTGGCGCGTTCGGGGATAGAATTAAACTATGCTCAAGGCCAGCTAACCTGATAGATGTCAGGTCGATTGTGGTTATACCGTAATCACTCGTTAATTATGATACTGTTTTTTATCTTCTATTGAATTCATCATCCGAATGCATGCTTCGACAAGACGGTTGTTCTTCTCGTTCTTTTTTATCTCCATCACCCGGCGCAGATGCGTCATGGCCATGGTATAGTTACCCTGTTTATACAGCACTTCGCCAAGCCGATAATGCGCAAGCGCATAATCATTGTATATTTCAAGCGATTGTTGATAACAGTTAACCGCCTCATCCAGCTTGTTCTGTGCCTCTAAAATGGTCGCAAGATTGAAATAGAAAGACGCATAAATATGAGGATTGATTGTTTTCGTATATGCCCCGAGTTTAATCCTTTGCTCCGCATGATTCTTCGCGTCTTCTAATTTGCCCTGTTCGATAAGTCGATCCATTAGTTCACCGCGTGCCAGCCACGAATCCGGATTCTTTTTGAACGTATCCTGCCACAGCACCTTCTCATTTACATATACCCGGCTCTGCCGCCATGTCAGGACGCCAAGCGTAAGCAGCAGGATGCCCGCTGCCGAGAATATAACAATCTTTCCGTTTGTTCCTGACCGTCGCAAAATACGTTCACCGCCCGCCGCGACCAGCGCTATAGGCCCGATACACGCTGCATACTGGTAATGGTCCGCCACGAAAGTATAGACAAACGTATAAAGCGAAAAAAAACCGAGCATTGGAATCAGCGTCAGGACAAAAAACAGCAATGCAGCAAATGGCCCGATTCCCAGCTGGTTTCGCCATCGATACGCAAGGTACAGCACCAGCAGGAACGCCGCAGGCCAGGCATATTGCCAACTCTGGGTCAGGTCAATGTTCCATCGAGGATAGCTGAACGTCAGGTTTGTCGGCCAGAAAAGTTTCCAAAGATAAAACCACAATGCCCTGCCTGCTAATAGTATTTTCCCATCCGAAGTCAGACCCAGATTTATCGTGCTGGTCCCCTGATGAACCATTTCCCAACCCCTCGCTATATGCCCCATCGCAAGTGCCATTGCGGCAAACGGTGCCACCTGAAGCCAGCGTTTTGCTGTAAGAGGCACACGCTTAAACCACAATATCAGGACCAATGCTAAAGGCAGCGTGCAGGCGGTTGTCTTGCTGAAAAGAGCCAAAGCATAGAGCAGCAGGGAGCCGACATACGTCTTGCGCCCAGACCTTTGAAAAAGAGCAAATTCCATCCAGCACAAAACAGACAAAAGAGAAAAAAACAGCATCAGGACGTTCTTCCGCTCGGTTACCCATGCCACCGATTCGACCTGCACCGGATGAAGTGCAAATATAGCCGATGCAAACCACGCACCTGGTATCGACAGTCGCCGCAGAATCAGCCATAGTAACAGTGCATTAGCACAATGAATCGCCACGTTTACGGCATGATAACCTGCCGGGTTGAATCCCCACAACTTATGCTCAACCCAAAACGTCGTATATGTAAGCGGGAAGTATTGCGATGGAGATTCCGTTGTAAGCCATATTCGATACAGACCATCCGGGGCAGTCAATAGCGGATCATTGGTAACATAAACGTCATCATCCCAAATAAAGCCGCTTTTTATTGCCGGAATATATGCCACAAAACAGGCGGCAATGATAACAATCACGCCTGCCCAAACAAACATTCTTGGTTTGGTCGCACCAACAATCCATCTCATCGGTTATATTATATCAAACGTTATGTCGGCGCTAAGAAAAAAAAGGGGGTAGCCATTCTTCGCCCGCCCCAGGTGGAACTTGATATCGCAAATTGAGATTTCAAGTCCATCCTACGAACTGTACGCTGAACGCTGACCGCCGTACGCTGATTCAGCAGTATCGTAAAACCCGACCCCATTGTCAAGGATGGGGTGAAAGGAAAGCAGATAGCAGATAGTAGAAAGAAAATAGCAGGAAGGTTCCGCAAAAATTTGTTTTTCAAGCCCTGAATTTTCTGACTATCCCCGCACCGAAACCAGGCGGCAAGAGCGTCGCTTGTTCATACCGGCTTCGCCTTTGCACCCCATAAAGGGTAAAAGAGCAAAGGTTAATTTAAGTCCATGGAAACACGAAATCCGTAGGTGATGTACCGGTCGTTCGTACCATAAATCGACCGCCTCTGGCCTGCTTTTGTCGGCGAAAGACTGAGGTATCGGTCGTTCGGGTCGTAGTAGTAGCGGGATGCCACGCGACAGTCAAGGGCGCTATCCCGCCAACTGCCGCCGCGAAGAACGGGGTAACTGCCTGAAGCCGGACCTGTCGGATTTGTCGGCGGACTGGAACTGTAATAAGTGCTCGAATACCAGTCATTACACCACTGCCACACATTACCCGCCATATCATATAAGCCGTATCCGTTGGCGGCAAAACTGCCCACAGGAGACGTGAATGGTCTTATGCCATCACTGCTCCATATCCGGTCATAGCCCCATGGCGGGCCGCCAAGGTCATAACTATAATCGCCGCTAACGTTGTAATAATTCGCATGGCTGTGACTTATCGTGTCTCCCCATGGGAAACGGTTGCCGGAAAAACTGCCGCGAGCGGCGTATTCCCACTGAGCCTCTGTCGGCAAATGATAGCCATTGTTCGAAAAATTGCAGTCCCACGTTGAGAGATTATAACACTGCCTATATCCATCCTGCCGGCTGCGCCAGTTGCAGTAGGCCGCCGCCCCGTACCAACTTACCACAACCATCGGGTCATTGACCATGCTGCGACTGCCCTTGGTGAGGACACTAAAAACACCGCCGTTATAGGCAATTTGACTGCCTGAGCCTGCTGCGGATGTATCGCAGTAAGGATAGCTATTACCATTGTCCGTGGATTCATACACAACACCACTGATAACTTTAACAGCCGCAGAATTGAGAAAACTGCAATACTGACGGTTGGTAATGTCATATTTGCCCATGTAAAAAGAACTCAACGTAACTGTATGGACAGGCAGGGCATCTGAATCCCCATCCAAACTATCCCCCATCTGAAATGTCCCGGCTGGAATTAAAATCATATTCGCGTCCGGCGCAGGGCACGCCGCCAGGCATGGTAAATAACTTATGCCAAGTACAACAGCAAGAATCGCAATTAACTTCTTCATTTTCTTCTCCTTCTTAGCCGCTTGCCGCCGCCAAATGGCGATGCCGCATATTTCCAATCCTATAAAAGTAAGCTACTCTGGGGAACACCCGTAGTGTAGTATTGCGGCGGAATAGTAAATGTATTATCGGCGTTTTTGTTAATGTTAATAACAGAAAATCGGGCGTTGCCAATCAGCCCATTTTCCGCTGATATGGCACTATATTCAGGTTAAAATCGAGACGGCGGCTTGCGTACAGTTACAGTGTTCAGCGTTCAGTTTTTTATTATGAGGATGTTCTGCGTCTATTCCTGTCTTTTTGCTTTCGAATCTTTTCTATCCTTTTGGTGCCTGGGCTTTGTTTTCCCAAAAGTTTATTCTCAAGCAATTCACACATTTTTTTTCTGGCATAATAACGATTAAGCCCCTGGCTGCGGCTCTTTTGAATTTTTACCGATAAGCCGCTGGTGATATGTTTCAGATAAACACAGGTAGAGCTTTTATTTACTTTCTGGCCGCCTGAACCGCTGCTCCTGACGAACTTTTCTTCTATATCTTTTTCGAACAAATTGCATTTCTGCATACGTTGTTCGAGCTCTTCTCTTTTTCGTTCTGTAATTCCAAAGTTAATCATAGGTTGTCAGCGTTTCCTTCTTACCCTGTGGTAAGCATAGTCAAACCACATCACCGTACCGTATTTAGTTTTTTTGCGAATCCAAGCTTCGGAATCCCAGCGATTTTGTGAAACGGCATCGGGGGTATCCTGTGCACCCTAAGAATTCTTTACCCTTCCACTTAACTACTCTCAGCGGACGGGCGCACCGTGGGCATAGTGCGGAATTCGTCCCGTCTGGGACAAATTCTTTGGGGACAACATCACTTTCGCCGTAATTTTCGCGTATAAGATTTACAAGTTCGTCTAATTCCAAAATCCTTATTGGTTTTCCTTGCGCCCATCCTTTCGCTTGTTTCGATACCCTTCCCGTTGTTACGACAATCCCTTCTTTTGCTTTTTCGTGGTTCATCGTTCCAAACAAATCTCGCAAAACTGGTTGCCCTACCGAACCTTTAACTCGTTTACATTGCAAAATAGACAACTGGTCATTCTTTCGTAAATAACCATCTATACCACCATCCCCAGAAAATGGAGTATGCTCAACCTCATAACCCAGCCGCTGAAACAGGTCGCAAACCAAATGCTCAAATTTTTCTGCATCCATAGAAATCAAGTATTCTGGTAATTTTATGCGTGCAACCCATTCCTTGTATGCGTGTTCCTCGTCGGCCTTTTTTTTAGCAGCTTCTTCCTCTCTTTTATTTCGTGCAGCTATTGCCGCCGCTGTCTTCTCTTCTTGACATTTTGCGCACGGCTGACCGCCATATAAAGCGCCAATGACACCATGCTTACAAGGTTCTCGTCGTGCACGCCATAGAACCAGTGAACGAATTTTCTCCTTGTTTTTTTTATATTGACTTCCGACTACGATACAAACGAACAGGCCACCAAGTGCAATTGCGATTACAATTATAGCCCCCTTCCAACCGGAGACGATATAGCCAACAACCACAAACGGCCATAAAAATCCCGCCAATTCTTTCAAGATGTGATTTCTATAATATCCCATTGCTGTATCTCAACTTTAATATTACTTTTGTCTTCTCAGCATCACCACACCAAGTTTGAGCAGTAAAAAATAAACGGCATAGGCCTAAAGCAGGTTATTTCCCGAACACTCTGCTGTTTTAATTCAGTCAAGCCGTTAGTATGCTGTTCTTAGTTGCTACTGCCGGACGATGTAAATTGCAATAATTATCGTCAGTTGATAAAAGCAGAATAAGCGGTCGAGAAGCCGAAATAAAATAGAAAATAACTTAGTACGACTAATGCAATGGCCACTAAATTAAAAGGCCAAAACCAGAAGTTTGATTTGCTAACCTTTTTCTCGTTGACATTATCTGCATCAACCGGTTCTGCCAGTGAGTTAACCAGTCCTCCCGCGTAAGTAACACCACTTGCTATAGCGGCAGATAGCACTCCCCAAACAAAGCAACGCATCGAAGAACACAGCGACAAAAAAAGATAGTACGGTATATCCTTTCCCATCGTCGTCCCAACAAATGCGAGTAATGCTACAGATGCTCCGCCATTTATTAGCAAAGCTGCTTTAAGAGCGGCCTGTCCCTGCATACTTGTATTATGATAGGATGCTATAGCAGACAGAAATTGAGCTTCCCATAATTTAAGGATGCGCTGGTCTTGGGCTTTCCAAAACTCCCATTCTCGTCCGCTATTTTCGGAATTATCGCTCATATAAATTATCCCCTGAAAATATCGACTTTGAAGAACCGTATTTATTTTTCGGCTTTTATTCAGCCAAGATTAAGCGAAAAAGTTGCTGTTTCAGCCATACCGCGTTATTATAGGGCTATGACGACTTACGGCAGCGTTTTCGGTTTGAACCACCTTTTTAGCTGTCGCGAGCCGTTAGAAAGACGGATTAAAATGAACGAAATAAAACATTATGGCGTTACCGGTATGAAACTGGTTTATACCGTGCGACAGTCAAATGGAACACCAAGAGGACCCGCCGACAGGCCGCTAACCGAAACCCCTCCTTTGAGCGGTTTTTACATAAACAACGACACTCCTGAGTTAGTGGTCGGTGATATGATAACTGTAAAAGATAGTGAAAGCGGAAACCCTGTTGCCGCAGGCGAATGGAAACCCGAAGATGTCAATAAATTACCAATAACAGCGAAAGGCAACAGGTTATGGAATTACTTTCTTGACTTATACGAGAGAACCTTAAAAGCTGCCATTGATGCAGTTCTGGAAAAAGTTTGGCATAAGTGAAGGCCACGAAGCAAGGGAGCCGTTTTTTATCTTCTCCTTTTTCCGCGTTGTTTTTGTTTTCTGCGGACGGCGAATCTTCCGCCGCCGTGTTTTGCGCGTTTGCCTTTTGCCTTTGATATTAACTGCTCACGACGAGGATGAATGCCGCCTTCGAGGATGGCGAGAACAGGCGTGACGTTTAACTGTCTTGCGGAGATATTTACCGAAACGATGCGGACTTTCATCGGTTGTCCTAAGCACACAATCCGGCCTGAATGCCTGCCTACGATGGAGCCATGTTTGGGATTATATTGCCACTGGTCAGGGCCTAAATCCGCGAGCTGCACAAGGCCCTCGATACCGAGTTTACGCGACTGGACAAATATGCCGAAATTCGTCAGGCCCGTAACGACGCAATCCAGAACCTCTCCCACCTTATCTGCCAGCATTTGCAGAATCAAAACCGCCTTCAATTCGCGCTCTGAGTCGTCAGCACGCTCCTCGGTAAACGTGATGTGCCTGCCAATATCCGCCAACTGCTGATTATCAGGCATCCAGTCGTCCCCGGCTTCGAGGTCGCCCCGCAGGAAACAGTCCAGCGCACGATGAACGAGCAGGTCGGCGTATCGCCTTATGGGACTTGTGAAATGCCCATATAATTCCGAAGCAAGCGCGTAATGACCTATATGCAGGGGCGAATACTGCGCCTTTTCCATACTTCGCAAAACGACGAGATTTATCGCAAGAGAGCTGTCCGTCCCTTTGACGGAATTAAGAAGCTGCTGCAGCGAGGCCCGGTCGGGCAAACGGGGCAAGCTCAATCCCAATGACCGGACAAGCTCGGCAAGATTTCGCATAGTAAAAGCATCCGGGTCAGGGTGAACCCGTCGCATAACCGGGATATTATTGCGGTCCAGAACCGTCGCCACGGCTTCGTTGGCCTCGACCATAAACATCTCGATTATCGTATGCGGATAACTATTATCCGCCGGCTGGCCATCGATTACCCTGCCCGCTTCGTCGAACACAAGCTCCGTCTCCGGCAAATCCAAATGAAGCATACCCTCTCTGTCGCGGCGTTTCTCGATTATCTTCGCCAGCGTATTCATATTATTTAATAAAGGCATCACTTCTGGTTTTATATCCTTGGTATGCCCCTTGAGGAAGCGGTCAACCTGCTGATAAGTCAGCCGTTGAGTTGAGCGGATGATGCTGTTGCGATAATTGCGATTTACGACGTTGCCGTCATTGTCGTAAGCGATGTATGCGCTTTTGACTAATCGCAACTGGTCGGGCTGCAAACTGCATACGCCGTTGCTCAGCATTTCGGGCAGCATCGGGATGACCCTGCCCGGCAGATATATGCTGTTACCCCGCTCTTTGGCCTCTTTATCCAGAGGCGTTCCGGGCGGCACAAAATAAGTAACATCCGCGATATGAACACCCAATATCCAGTTGCCTTTCGCGTCTCGTTCCAAACTAATCGCGTCGTCAAAATCCTTCGCATCGGGCGGGTCAATCGTAACGATTATTTTGTTGGTTATATCGTCCCGGTCGCGGATATTTTCCGGCTTATATTCCGTCGCGGCCTTATGCGCCTGGAAGATGCAGGAATCGTTGAATTCGCCCGGAAGCTGGAACTGGTGAATTATCGAAGCGATTTCGCTTTCGTATCTGCCCGCTTTGCCCAGCACCTCGACAATCACCCCGCGGGCAAGATGTCTTTCCGTGGGATACGATAATATCTCAACGACCACCTTGTCTTTTTCTCTGGCGTTTTTGGCGGTAACGTCATCGACCATTATAGGGTCAGTCGCTCCCGAACCATCCGGCTGAACAAGCCACCCTTCCGGCTTTCGCATCAGCGTCCCTACGAACCGATTGCGTCCCCGCTGGACGATTTCGATGACTCTGCCGCTGTAACGGATTTGTTCTCCCCTCGTGGATTTTTCGACGACTTTCGCGGCAACAACGTCGCCCGTCATCGCTTCCATCGTCTCACCCGGCGGGATAAATAAATCGACGTGGGCCGCCGATTCGAGAGGCGTAACAAAGCCAAAACCCCTTGGATTTGCGCGGAAGGTGCCGATGATTCGACCAGCAAGACCGGGAAGTCCGACTACGCTGCCGTCGCCTAATACGACATGGTTGGCGTGATGAAGCTCATCGAACGCACGCTTGAACTCGGGGAAATCCGCCTGCTCAATCCCCAATGCCCTGGCCAGCTCGCTGACCTTGACCGGCTTGTAGTCGGCGTGCTTCAACAGCTTGATGATTTTCTTTTTATATACTTCCCGCATTTTAACCACTAAGACACAAAGGCACTAATTTCATCATTTTACCCCGTGTCTCGGTGCCTTCGTTCGTGACTTTGTGGTTAGGCCGGCGCTTTTGCTTTCAGCGCGTTGAGCCGTTTGGCAAGACGTGATTTTTTGCGAGCGGCTGTCTTTTTGTGCATAGTACTGGTCGATGCAACCTTATCCAGCCGTTTGGCCGTAAGACGGAACTGCTCGGTCGCCGCCTTGATGTCGCCACTGGCAAGCGCATCCTCGAAACGCTTTATCTGCGTCTTGACGCTGCTTTTTCTTGCACGATTAATTGCTCTTCTTTTTTCGTTCTGCCTTACTCTTTTTTTTGCCGACAACGAATGAGCCACTTCTGTCTCCTAAAAAATACTTCTGTTAACAATTTTCCTGTACACAGTTATTTTCAATACCTGTTATTTCACTTCTTTTCTCAGCCGGTCAACCCGCTGGGAAACATCTTTGAACCCAAAATCAATCTGGGCTATTTTACGATATATGTCAAGGGCCTCGGCCCTTTTACCCTGCTCCTCAAGAGAGCGGGCAAGATTATACCGCAATTCCTTCGCAATGTCGTCATCTTTTATTTCATAAGATTCGATTGCCCTGTTGAAAATATCCTCCGCGTCGGTGAACCAGCCCTTCATAAAAAAGCAAAGGCCTATCTTGCCCATTGCCGCGATTTTGTGCCTCAGGTCTTTCTGGGCCTCCTGAAGCATCGGAATCGCCTCATCGTATCTCTTGTTATAGACCAGACGCAGGCCGTATTCGTATTTCGCCTTGAGGTCGGTAGGATAGTTTTTGACGCAAAGCCCGTAATGTTCCATTTCCGCCTTGTTCAACTGCCCGACAAGACCGGCGTGCTTTGATTTTGCGATGCTGTCTTCGGGATTTGCGTCGATTGCCTCATCGGCCTCCCGTATCTTGCGTTTTACCTGTCCGATTCGAATCAGGCCCGCTCGTTCCTTGAAGCTGAAATCCTGTCTTTTTTTGTACGCATCCTCAAGCAGTTTTATCGCTTCTTCTTCCGCCTGGTCGGTCCTCATATCCGCCAGGACGCCCGCCAGCCCGAATATGCTATGTGCCGACTCAGGGTTTTGCTCGTATGCCCTTCTCGCCGCCTCTACCGCAATGACCCGGTAGTCCTTACTTTTTACCACCCCCTGCTGCGACTGAAATACTTCCTGCTCCTCGCGGTTTTTGATTGATTTGCGGAAGTCGCCCGCCTGGTCATATTTACCGCGAGAAACAGTCAGCTCCGCGGACAATCTCTTCGCCTCGTCAACTATGTCGCCGTCATCCGGACGCAATTTCGCCGCATACTGGCAGGCGGCAAGCGCCCTGTCCCACAACCCAATGGCCGCGTATGAGTCCTTCAGCAGCATATACGTATGCGCCGACGGCGATTGTGAGGCATTGTTGGCCGCGAACAGCAAATCCGCTATCCATTTTACCGTTTGATTGTATCCGCCGGCCACAGCCGCTTTGAGCATCGCCTCGATATATGGCAAATGCTCAGGGTCTCTGGCCATCAGATATTCGGCGTTGAGCAACTGTTCGAGGGGGTTCTTGCCGCGGGAATATTTCATTCTTTCCATCATTGATGGTTTCTTGCCGCCTTTTGCCTGCCGCCTGAGGGCAAGCTCCCTAAGCTGCAAATGGCCGTCCTGAAGCGCATCAGGGTTGCATCGCAACCCCTGGAGATACAAATCTATAGCATAGTCGAAATTGTAGTTCGCGGCCGCCTCGTCGGCCTTTCCAAAAAACAACTTCGCCTTTGCGCTTATTCCATTGTCTTCAGGCATCAAATTCCTCAAAAAACCGCTTTATGAAGCTTCCCTCCCCATAATCCTATTCTTCGGCCAAATCCTGTCAACAAATAAATCCGCCGTGGGCGTATAAATGCTTGTATTAAAATCCCGACTTTGCTATAAAACCGTGGTACCTTAAACCAATATTTATGGAGAATATGATATGCTTACAGCTCTTGAGCAGTATGACCCGCAAATATATGAACTTATAAGGCAGGAAGGCGCACGCCAAAGTGCTTGCGTCCGGCTGATTCCATCCGAAAACTACGTTTCCAAGGCGGTAATGCTGGCAAGCGGCAGCTGCCTGACCAATAAATACGCCGAGGGATACCCGGGCAAACGGTATTACGAGGGGCAGCAGATTACCGACCTCATCGAAACCATCGCCAGACAGAGAGCCATAAAGATATTCAAGGCCGACCACGCCAACGTCCAGCCATATTCCGGCTCAATTGCGAACCTCGCGGCTTATATCGCGCTGGCAAAGCCAGGCGATACGATTATGGGACTTGCTTTGCCCCACGGCGGACACCTCACCCACGGCTGGAAAGTCAGCATGACAGGCAAAATCTTTAACTCAATGCAATATGGCGTCAGCGCTGAAACGGGCAGATTTGACTATGACCAGATTCGGGAACTGGCAAAGAAAAACAAGCCCAAAATCATAATCTCCGGCTGCACAGCATATCCACGCGAAATCAACTTCGAGATTTTCGGCGATATCGCCAAAGAGGTCGGCGCATATCACGTCAGTGATATTGCTCATATTTCCGGCCTGGTCGTCGCGGGCGTCCACAAAAGCCCGGTACCCTACGCCGACATCGTTTCAACAACAACGCACAAGACGCTGCGAGGTCCGCGAGGTGGAATGCTGCTCTGCAAAGCCGAGCACGCCGAAAAGGTCGATAAGGCCGTATTCCCCGGACTCCAGGGCGGCCCGCACATGCACACGATTACCGCAATTGCTGTCGCTCTCGCGGAAGCCGACACATCTGAGTTTGTCGCTTATGCCAAACAGATTGTCAAAAACGCAAAGGCAATGGCCGAGAAACTGCTCGAATGCGGATTCAATCTCGTATCGGGCGGAACAGACAATCACCTGATTCTCATAGATTTGAGAAACAAAAACATCCCCGGCAAAAAATTCGCCAAGGCGCTCGACCGGGCCAGAATCGAAACCAACTACAACACCGTGCCCAACGACCCGGCCCCGCCGGCAAATCCGAGCGGCCTGCGAATCGGAACGCCCGCGATTACAACACGCGGTATGAAGGAAGAACAGGCCCGGCTAATCGCAGAATATATAGGCAAGGTCGCCGAGAACATCGATAATGAATCGGTCATCGAGCAGGTCGCCAAAGACGTGTTGCTTATGTGCTCGCAGTTCCCGGTGCCGGACCATTTTATTATCCCGAACAAGAAATAATTGCGGGTAATTGCAGCCGTTTACTTTTCGCTGCGATTTGTGTGCAGGGATGCGAGAGAGTCCTCTGAAAATAGCCGTCCTGGGTCTCAATGACACGGGCAGGTCGTTGCTCGACGCGGCCAAAGGTCTCGACTGCTTTACCATCGCGGCTGTGGGTGATAATGACACAAACCTGGCGCAGCAGGTAGCCAAAGATTACAACTGCACGGCATACGACGATTACCGCCGGCTGATAATACAGAACCAGCTCGATTGTCTGCTCGTCGCCGCACCGATTCACAACTGCGCCGAATACCTCAAACTGGCGATAAAAAAGAAATTTAACGTTCTCAAGCTGCCGCCATTAGCGAGAAATTTCAGCGAGGCGGCAGAATTCGTAAAAATGGCGCAAAACGAGGGAGTTATCCTCGCGGCAGCCAACCCGGGAAGATTCGCTCAAAGCGCCCTTGCGGCAAGGGGATATTTTCTGCAAAACCCGGCGCAACAGCCGTTTCTTGTCCTTGCAGCAGCAGGCGAGCCGACACCAGGCACGCCAAGGGCAAAATGGCGAGACGACCCTGTACTGGCGGGAGGCGGCGCGATTCTTTACGACTGCTGGGAGATAATCGACCAGATAATTCTGAACTTTGGCCTGCCCCAGCAGGTGTATTGCGTCGCGGGAAGCGCCGCAGGCGACAGACAGCAACGACTATACAGAACAGAGGACAGCGCCATCATAACAATGAAATTCGGCGACGCGATGTCGGGCAATCTCCTCGCGGGGCACGCCTCTGTCGGGCAATCGACCGCAAACCAGCGACAAAAATGGTTAATCGTGCAGTGCCAGGATACGATTGTAAGATGCGACGACAAAGTGTTTGAAATCGCTGATTCGCGGGGACAGCGGCTCAGACAGGACGAATTCGCGGACGATGCGTCCGACCGGATGAAAATGGTGCTGGATAATTTCGCTTCTCATCTGCTGTGGCCCGACAAAAATCCGCTCGTAAGCCCGGCTGCCGACAACCTGAAAAATATGGCCTTTATCGAAGCAGCTTATCTTTCCGCACGCACCGGCATGCCGGAAGAGCCGGCGAGAATACTGAAAATCGCGTAATGTTTTCCGGCTTGCGACAGGCAAACCATAAATTTTTCAACGCAATCACTCCACTCCCGCTCAATTACCTGCGCGGTTCGTCAGGCAGACTTTTTAACCTGTCCAGGACGTTCTGCTGATAATCTTCCTCATCCGTTTTTGTGCCAGCGATACCGTCCGAATAATGCGACTGGATTCTCGCCCTGAGATAATCGATGCGGTTTTCGGGCGAAGGGTGCGTTGAAAAGAAATCGCAGGAATTGTTCGCCTCCTCCTCCTTCTGTAGTATCTGCATCGTTTCGACCATACCGTTGGGGTTATAGCCGGCCCTGAACATATAATCCATACCGCCGAGGTCCGCGGTCCTTTCGTCTTCCCTGCTGTATTTGAACGTAACAAGCTGCATCGCTATATCAGCGGCAACCACCTCGCCCTGGTTTCTTGCCTGGGACGCCGCCAGGACAAACAACGCGCCCATTCCCGCCTGTTTGCTCATCATACTCTCCGTATTTCTTGCGACAACGTGAACGGTCTCGTGCGCCAATATGCCCGCGAGCTGCGACTCATTTTCAAGTTTCAGCAGCAGTCCTTTTGTGATAAAAACGTACCCGCCGGGCAGCGCCAGGGCGTTTATCGACTTATCATTGACGGCAATGTAATTAAAATCAAAACCCGGGTTGTGGCTGAATCTGGCGATTTTATGGCCTATGCCGTTTATATAATCCTGTAATACCTGGTCTTTGATTCTGCCTTTAAGCTCTTTTTCGACCTGCGGGGCAACCTCTTTGCCTAACTTTATATCGTGACGGTAGTCACGGTCGAGCATCAGCTCGTCTTCGCCGGTAATCGGGTTTGCGGCGCAGCCAAAGGAAAAACACAAGCCGGATATCAACAAAAGCAAAACAAACTTATGCATTTTCAGTTTCCCCTTTATAATTTACCATTTATGATTTATTATTCTCGAATTGTAAATCAAAAACAACAAATCGAAAATAGAAAATAGACATGAATGAAACACTTGTAACGGGCGGATTGGTCTTTATTGTCGGACTGGTTCTTGTTGGGCCCTTTTTATCCAAACGGGTCGAAAAGCAGCTTGAGGCGTTCCTGTTTGTTATGGGATGCCTCGCTGTAACCACCTCCTGGCTGTGGTCGTGGCATCTGGTGAAAGAGGCACTCGTTGAACCGATTAAAATTACGCTGGCGGTGCTGATTGCGGGCGTGATTTTCCGATTCATCAGGCCCAAAGTAGGCGCCTGGGCGCATGGTTTCGCGGGCTGGTTCGGCTATTCGGCGCTGTTCTTCGTTATCGTTGCCGGGCTTGGCTTATTGTCCAGCGTCATCACCGCGATTATCGCCGCGTTGATTCTTGCGGAAGTCATAAGTGCATTACGTCTACCAAGAGCTCTCGAAGTGCGGCTGGTAATCATCGCCTGCTTTTCAATCGGTCTCGGCGCCGTCCTGACGCCCATCGGTGAGCCGTTATCCACTATCGCTATATCCAAGCTCTCTGGCGAACCATATCACGCCCATTTTTTCTTCCTGCTGAAACTCCTGGGTAAATGGGTAATACCTTTGGTTGTCCTTCTTGGGATAATATCCTTGTTTATGACTCACAAACACGATGGAAAAGGCCCGACTCTTACTGAAGACAAGCCCGAAGAAATCAAAGATATTTTCATCAGGGCGGGCAAGGTCTATCTTTTTGTTCTCGCGCTTGTTTTTCTGGGGACAGGCCTTACACCGGTCGTTGACAAATATATTGTGCATATCCCGGCAGTGGCACTTTACTGGGTGAATACCACCTCGGCGATTCTCGATAACGCAACCCTCACGGCCGCGGAAATATCCCCAGCTATGCCCATCGACACAATCAAAGACGTCCTTATGGGCCTGCTAATCGCCGGCGGAATGCTCATCCCCGGCAATATCCCGAACATCATTTGCGCAAGTAAACTCTCGATAAAAAGCAAAGAATGGGCCGCATTCGGCGTCCCTCTCGGTATGGTCATTATGCTCGGCTGCTTTATACTTCTGCTTTTGACGTAATCTTGCCTGGGCACTTGCTAAATTACCTCATTTTCAGTATAATCCTGCCGATATAGAACTTACGCCAACGTAGCTCAATGGTAGAGCTCCGGTTTTGTAAACCGGAGGTTATCGGTTCGAATCCGATCGTTGGCTTTCACCCGATGCAAAAACCCCATAAAACAGCAAATCTAATGGCAAATAAGGCAATTTAGGCAAAAATGCTCTGGACTTTGCCCCCTTTTTCAGCGTATAATAATAATGAAACATTATTGGGCCGGTAACACCACACTCATACCGAAAGGAATCGAAAAAGGGGTAAGTAATGATGAAAAGAATGACGTACGTTCTGGCCGCATGCCTAATCGCAATCCTTGAACTCGGAATTAACCAGGCAAACGCAACCACCATAAGCGGCATTTCACAAAACTCATCCACCATAGGCAGATACACCAAATACGAACTGACATTTACGCTTTCACAGACATATACAAACCCGTTCGACCCGTGCGTAGTTGACGTCATGGTAACGTTTCATCAGCCCGACGGAACCGACGTGAATATCATAGGGTTTTATTACCAGGCATATACCACATCGGGAAGCAATCCTGAAACTTATACGACCGCTGGAGCGATATCCTGGAAGGCAAGATTCGCACCTTCGCAGCTCGGCTCATATACCTGCGATATCAAAGTAAAAGACGTGAATGGCACGGCTACCAAGACAACCGCCGGCTCTTTCACCTGCGTTGAAAGCGGCAAACAAGGGTTTATCAGAGTTGACCCCAACCAGCACGACTTCCTCAAATATGCTAACGGCGATACGCGCATCAACATCGGCCAGAACATCGGCTGGAACAACGGCTCACTTCCTGGCGGCGGAATCGCCGGCTGGAATTATTTCCTCGCAAAACTGCACAATGCCGGCGCAAACTGGGTGCGATTATGGTGCTGCACCTATGGCGCCGATTACGGAGTCGCGCTCGAATGGCCAGTCGGTTGGGGCAACAACTACTTCCAGGGCCCAGGAAAACCTTCTTTGCAGACGTCACTAAGAATGGACGGATACGTCGCAAGCGCGGAGCAAAACAATATCGCCATTCAGTTTGCCCTTCAGCATCACGGCCAGGTCAGCACAACTACCGATGCCGACTGGAGCACCAATCCTTACAATATCGCCAACACAGGCGGATTCCTCCCGGACCCCTGTAAATACTTCACCGACCCCTGTGCCATACAATTAACCAAAAATAAATACCGTTATATCGTCGCGAGATGGGGATATTCAACCTCAATCTACGCATGGGAATTATTCAACGAAGTCCAGTGGACTGATGCCTGGAATTACGACCAGTCAACCGTCGTAAGCTGGCACAGCACTATGGCATCTTATATTCGCAGCATCGACGCGTTTAAGCACCCCGTAACCACCAGCAGTAATGAACCAGGTTTCGAAAACCTCTGGAATCTTCCCGATATTAATCTTGTCGAGAATCATTATTATGGAAACAACACCATTATGACGCTCGAGCAAACGGCTCTAAATCTGGCGGAATTCAACAAGCCCGTGATTATGGCCGAATTCGGACTGGGCGGAAACCCTGAAGGAACCCCTAACGAGCCGGAACCTTACGCGACGCAGCTAAAAGAAGGCCTAGAAATGCACAACGGCATTTGGAGCGCCTTTTTTGCCAAAAGCAGCGCACATCTGTGGTGGTGGGACAACTATATTGACCCCTGTAATCTTTATGGCGTATACACACCTCTCTCAATTTACGATGCCAACGAGAATCTTGCCGATTATAATCTGGTCAGGGCACAACGCGCCGCCTCCGGAAACGAGGCGTATTTCGCCAATCCCCTCATCACGGATTTCTGGGGGGTGTCCGACCAAAACGTGTTTTATCTCAACGTCGACTACTTCCCCGGAATGGAAAACTTGTCACAATGGCTTCAGGGTTCTACCAAAGACAGTTACGGGGTCAGGTCAGACCCCACCTTCAATTTGAATATGCCAACCGCAGGCACCTTAAAAATATACGTGGAAAATACAGCTAACTGGTGCAGTAACAGTTTGTGCGTGCTTGTAAACAGTAGTCAGATTTTTTCAGGAACATATCCCGCAGATTCGAACAATTTCATAATCACGGTACCGCTCTCGGCAGGCCAGCAGGCGGTGCAAATAAAAAACACCGGCCAGGACTGGTTTGAAATAACCAGCTATGAATTTGCTCCCAATAACGTCTCGCCTCTTGGCTCTATGGGGCTTGTTGGCAAACAGCGCGGTTATTTCTGGATTTATGACGTCAATAGTCAATACGGACTGATAAATAACGGAACATTCCACAATCAGTCGGTTATCGCCCAGGGACTCGACAACGGACTTTACAACGTTTATGTTTATGCGACATGGGACGCCGGAGGCATCATCAACTCAGGCACAGCCAATTCCGTAAATGGGCAGTTGACATATACGCTTCCCGATTTCAGCAAAGACATCGCCGTCAAAGTCATCGGGGTTGTCGATATTTACGACCTTGCCGCTTTTGGCAACTATTGGCTGCAGACAGGTTCGAATCTGAGTGCGGACCTCAACCACGACGGCAAGGTGGATTTCGCCGATTTCTGCATACTAGCCGGCTATTGGATGAATAACTGCCCCGGGAACTGGCCTTTTTAAGCTGAATCTTAACTTGGTAATTTCAAAATACATCGGGCCGTCTTTTACAAACGGCCCTTTTTCTAATGTAGTCCACAAAAAAACAGGTTTGGATATAGCTGCAGTCGCCGCAAGGTAACATAAAAATCCCCTTTTTCGGCAATCGTAACCAGCGAAAAAAATAATCAAAATCACTCTTTCTTAGAATCCTGCCAGATGCCGATATACTTAAAATACGACAGGACAGTGAGGGTTTTGGGGGTCCTAAAAAGTATTCGGAAATTCGTCGCCGACGGACTTGGTAAGGAGCAGACGTGATAACATTTTTTTCAGGAAAAAAACGACTACCGTCAGGTTGCCCCAAAGCAGCCGGGCGGGCGAAACATCGCTGGCTGTTCTGGCTTCCTTCAATAACAGGATTTGCTGCACTTATATGGTTTCTCATCAGGGTAATTCCAAAACCATCACGCGCTACGTATCCCTGCCAGCGTGTTGCGTTCCCGCTGGCGTCAGGTTTCACAATCTGGCTAATGGGGCTTGCCGGCTCGGTTGTCGCCTTCCGTAAAGCCAGGCGTTATTTCCTGCGGGCAAGATACATCGTCGGAATAATGTTTGTTTCCTTTAGTATCAGCTTCATCTGGATGGCGATGAGCCATACGACGCCTAAAATTGTCCTGGCGGATTCGCAGCCGGTAAACGAGCCGATGGGCACAGCACAAGGTATTTTCCCCGGTCGCGTCGTCTGGGTTCACGACGCCAACGCAACCAATGAAAATTGTTCCAACACCTATACCCCCGTTGAAGATGGCTGGTTCCTCCCCAAAAACAATAACCAGGCGGTGATAGACAAAATGGTCTCACAAATGATTCGCAGCTTGACGGGAGAAAATTTGGATGAGGACGCATGGGACGCACTTTTCAAAAATTTCAACCGGACAAAAGGCAAGGGTAACGCCGGCTACATACCGGGCCAGAAAATTATGATTAAAGCAAACTTCACAAGCGCCTGGGGATGGGGTTCTGATTATCCCAATATCGACTCAAACGACTACTCAATCGTGAAAAACAGCTGGTACGGCACCGCGGAAACGTCGCCCGAGGTGGTGCTTGCCTTTTTAAGACAATTAGTGAATGTTTACGGCGTCCGACAACAGGATATTTCAGTCGGCGACCCCCTTAAACATCTCTATAAACATACCTATGACCTTTTGCACAAGGAATTTCCGAACGTGGTCTATATAGACCACCAGTCCAGAAAAATGGGACGAACTCCGATTGTTCCCAGCGCAGCCCCTGTAATTTTTTATTCCGACCATGGCACTATCTTACACGAAGATGGCAGCTCGACACCGGTATATAGTGATTACCTGCCCACCTGCATTACTGAAGCAAATTATATGATTAATATAGCGGCGCTAAAAGGCCACGCCAGAGCCGGCATTACCCTCTGTGCCAAAAACCATTTCGGCTCACACTGCCGTGAGGATGCCAGCCATCTTCACGAAGGTCTGGTGAATCCCGACAGCGGAACCAGCCCAACCAGGACAGGGATGGGGTTATATAGAGTTCAGGTAGATTTAATGGGACACAAGTTCCTCGGCGGCAATACAGTACTAAACGTGGTGGACGGTCTTTGGGGCGCGCCTGAATCAATTGAAAAGCCAGAAAAATGGATAACAGCCCCATTTAACAATAACTACACATCAAGCATCTTCGCGTCTCAGGACCAGGTCGCCCTGGAATCGGTTTGTTTTGACTTCTTAAAAACAGAATACACTCAGGCAAATCATCCCGACAACTACTGGCCCCAGATGGCCGGCGTGGATGATTATCTTCATCAGGCGGCAGACCCGAACAACTGGCCGGCTGACATTAATTATGACCCCGAAAACGACGGCACTCTTATCGGAAGTTTAGGTGTTCACGAGCACTGGAATGACGCCAATAATAAGCAATACACCCGCAACCTCGACCCGGTAAATGGTAAGGGTATTGAGTTGGTTAACCCCACATTAGACCACTATTGGGTCTCGATTACAAATTGCACCGTTTCCACAGGCAAAAACAACATAGGCGATATTTCAATCTCGGGTAAAATGGACGTTAACGCCAATGACCTCAACGACGTGAAGAGCTTTACAATTACCGTTGATTCAAATTATATGCTTTCACCATGTACCAAAATCTTCCCCGTTGACGGAAATTCATTCAAAAAGGGTAAATATGGTTATGCCCTGACCGAGAGTGGGTCAAAAAAATCCTTCAAATATGATACGAAGACCGGAAAGTTTTCCTTTGCCGCCAAAAATATTGACCTGTCGGGTTTGTCTTGTCCTGTAACAATGCGAATCACAATCGGTGATTCGTCCGGTGCCGGCCATGCGAGTGAAAGAATAGTCAACGGCCGCAAACCTGTCCCCATAAAGCTCATGCTGGGGGTCAAAAACACCCTGAGAATTGACAATTTCAAAGTTACGAAGGGTAAAAATAAATTATCCGTCAAGGCGGCCGTCGCAGTCGAACACACAAATGTAAATCTTGCTGATGTCAACGTCGCCATTACTCTTGATTCGCAGACCTTCACCATTCTCGCCGGCGGCTTCGTAGCAAAGAAAAATAAATTCGTCTGCACAAATGCCGATGTTAATGAAGTCGGCCTCGCCACTGGCGTTTTCGACGCAAACAACTGCTCCTTTACTGTCACTATAAAACAAACGAGCATCACCTCACCATCGGGCTATGTGAACCTCGGTATCAAATTCGCCGATTTTAACGAATCCGGGCTGGTTTACCTGCCTTAATCGCGGCTCCGAATAATCCCGAACCCCTTTTATTGTCTCAAAAACGCGATAAATCCACTTTACCTTGACGTCCGGTCCGCACAATCTATAATTGTAATCGTATTTTGTTGTTACGGTGGGTTTGTCATTTTGCTGCAATATATTAGCCGTGAAAAACGTTTCTAAAATAAGGGAAGCGATTGATGTCCCGGCTTTTTTTATGAAAGGGTAAATATATGAAAACTGTAATTGTGCTTGTGATAACAACTGTGTTTGCGGTTGCCCCGCTGTATGGCGAGGACTCGACCCAGCCGCCGCCGACACCGGCGCAAGAACAACCCGAGGTTTTGACGCGCGGCCCCGTTCACGAAGCGTTTGCCGAACCGGTTGATTTGAACACACAGACGAGCGTTGTGGCCCCGACCCAGCCGCCCGCCAATATAGTTGAAAATCCGCCCGCGGATAAGCCCGTCGGCGACCAATACGTATGGATTCCGGGTTATTGGGCATGGGACTCTGAACGCAACGACTACATCTGGGTCAGCGGCTGCTGGCGAGCCGCCCCATCGGGCAGATACTGGGTACCGGGATACTGGTCCCAAACAGGTCTGGGCTGGGAATGGGTTCCCGGTTTCTGGGCACAACAGGTGAGTAATGTTCAGCAAATCGAGTATTTACCCCCCCCGCCGGTAATTGCGGATGTGGAGCCGCAGGGACTTCCGCCAAACGACGACAATATCTGGGTGCCGCCCTGCTGGTACTGGTATCAGGGCCAGTATGTCTGGCGAAACGGTTACTGGCTTACGGCCCAGGAAGGATGGATCTGGACGCCGTCGCATTATATATACACGCCGCGAGGTTATGTGTTCGCCGCCGGGTACTGGGATTACCCCCTGAGGAGTCGAGGCGTTCTGTTTGCGCCGTTTTATATCCCCAGGCATGCATGGGAACGGCCCGGCTTCTCGCTGTCGCTCGGTGTTACTTTAGATATCGGCGCACTTCAGTTCAATATGTTCACCTGTCCGCGATACAACCATTTCTACTTCGGCGATTACTACGATGACTTCTATATCGGCATAGGCATTTTCCCGCGGTTCGAGTGCGAAAGTCGCCATTCCTGGTATGACCCTATTTATGAGCATGACCGATGGTTCCACCTCAGGAGCGACCCGCGATGGGAAGACCACGAAAGAAATGATTATGACTTAAGACGCGCCAACAAGGATATGCGCCCGCCGCGGACGTACAACGAGATGGAACAACGAATGGCAAAATTGCCCGAGGCAAAACGAAAAGATATCCGGATGGCCAGGACGATGGACAAAGTCATCGCAGATAAGAAAACAACGATGAAATTCGAGCCGATAAAGGCCGACGCCAGGCAGAAGATTTCAACCGGCGCAACCGATCTGCGCAAATTCGGGGAGGAGCGAAGCAAATGGGAATCCTCACCGGCTCCAACGAAATCGGGCGGACCAAACATAGAACGTAGCGGTCCGACAACGCCGCAGCCGACAGGACAAAGAACAGGCCCCGCAGCCGATAACAAGGTCGGGAATGTATCTGTCCAGGAAACCAAACACAGTAAGTCGGAACAGATAAAGATTCCGTCTCCGCCGATTGTCGGCAAACAGGAAGGAATCTTCAATAAAACCTCGCCGTCTCAACCGGACAATGAACGAAAAACCGACGTCAAACATACGCCCAGCAGCAATGATTCGCCACGCGATAGAGACACATCAGGGCACAGCGCCTCTCCCAGAGATAACGATTCGTCCAGAGACAAAGGTTCGCAAAGAGACGACCACAGATAAACAATTGTTCGCGACACAAAGATTGCGATAGAACAAATGCGGCAGTGATGGAAAACAAACCATTGCTGCCGCTTTGCTTTTTGCCGCCTGCTCGATTGTGCCGATTTCTCCGGGAATCGCCATAACAGGGTTTAAATCTTTCTGTTTTCCCTTGACTGTCTGTCCGCAAAACCTATGATTAAAATCGTCATTGTGCGGGGGTACACACAGCAGGGCCAGCCGCATTTTGTGGAACGAAAAAATCAAAAGAATACGGGTTATATGTTGTGGACTCAAGACATCGCGAAAAATGGGTAAAACTGCTCATATACATCGGCCTTGCGGCAGCCACATTTGCCGCATATGAGCCGACACTGCATAACGGCTTCGTCAACTACGACGACGACGTGTATATCACCGAAAATCCTCACGTAACCGGCGGGATAACGCCGGATTCCGTCATCTGGGCGTTTACACAGCCGCACGCCTATATGTGGCACCCTCTCACCACGCTAAGCCACATGCTGGATTGCCAGTTTTTTGGGCTGAAGGCGCCCTGGCATCACCTTGTCAGCTTGCTGTTTCACATTGCCAATACCTTGCTTGTTTTTTGGATTCTCACCAATTTAACAGGGGCAATCTGGCCCAGTGCATTCATCGCGGCGGTATTCGCGCTACACCCGGTGCAAGTGGAGTCGGTGGCGTGGGCGGCAGAGCGAAAGACGGTGCTAAGCGGGCTGTTCTGGTTTCTAACAATATCCGTTTATATCTGGTACACAAAACGGCCGGGCATAGCACGATATATATCGCTGTTTCTCGTCTTTGGTCTTTGTATTATGACCAAACCCGTTGTCGTAACACTTCCATTTGCCCTGCTTTTGCTGGATTACTGGCCTCTTGAACGGGTCAAATGGGGACTCAGTATTAAACCTTTAACTCCAAAAACCGAATCCCCGGAAAAGATATCGGCTGCACTATTGATAATGGAAAAAATGCCTTTGCTTCTGCTGTCTGCTGCGCTGGCTGTGGTAACATTCATCTCTTCAAAAAGCGGAGAAGTGGTCAGTTCGCTTGAAGCACTGCCTCTCAACTTCAGAATCGCCAACGCGTTTATTTCTTACATAAGGTATATCGGCAAAATAATTTGGCCGAGCGGGCTGGCAGTTATTTATCCATATTTTCACTTAAATCTTACAAACGCCGCGGTGATTATCTGCGCCATGTTGTTTGTCCTGGCAACAGTTTTCTGCCTCTATATAGGCCGTCGCAGAAAGTATGTAGCGGTCGGCTGGCTGTGGTATGTCGGAACGCTCGTCCCTATGATTGGACTTGTTCAGGCCGGTGCGCAATCAATGGCCAACCGGTATATGTATATATCGATTCTGGGTCTGCTTATCATTGCCGTTTTCGCCGTCAAGGAGTTTGTCGCCGACAAAGCCCGCCGGAAAATTTTCATCGCCGTATCGGCCGCAGGTTTGCTGTTTGCCCTGGGTATTCTCACCCGCATGCAGGTCAAACACTGGCAGAATGGCTTCACACTGTTCGGATATACCCTTAAAGTTACCGAAAATAACACTATCGCGGAGAGCAATTTTGGAATCGCTTTCTTTAAAGCGGGCCGATACAACGAGGCCGTGCCATATCTGACCAAAGCTATACGGATATCCCCAACGAATTTCAACGCCCGCAACAACCTCGGTATGGTTTTTCTGAAACTGGGAAAACTTAACGAGGCCATCGCGTGTTTCGATGAGCTTATAAAACAAAAGCAGGATTCCCCCAAGGTATATGTAAATCTCGCAGTAACTTACGCTCAACAGGGTAAGTATGACCTGGCAATGCAGAATTGCGCCAAGGCGGAGCAGCTAAAGCCGGATGAAGCTGAATCGCTCAATAATATGGCCTGGCTTTTTGCTGCCATCGGCGACCTGTCCACCAACGACGCCAACAAAGCGATAGATTACGCCCGGCGTGCCTGTGAGCTGACGGCTTATAATAACGCGGACCACTTGGATACCCTGGCTGTCGCCTATGCCGCCGCGGGCAAATTCAACGACGCAATAGTGACCGCCGAAAAAGCTTTAAACATCGCCAAAACCGCGGGGCAGGAAAATACGGCTCGTGAAATCCAGAATCGGCTTGAGCTTTACAAAGCAGGTAAGCCATACCGCGAAAAATAACGCCAGGTGTTTGGCGATTTGAACAGCGAAATAAAAATTAACTCAACCCAGTAATGGCTTTAACCCCGCCTGCGATGCCTACGGCCCTTTGTGTTTTATAAATGTGCCGTTGTTGAACTCTTCAAAAGCAATCCGCAGTTCTTCCTGGGTGTTCATTACAATAGAACCATACCAGGCAATCGGTTCGCCGAGCGGTTTGCCGGAAATGAGCAGAAACCTGACCCCCTGCTCTTCTGTTGACGCCATTATTTGTTCGCCGTCTTCAAACAGGACAAGGGTCCCGTTGTCGATAAATGGCTCCCTCTGGATATCGAAATAATTAACGCCTTCGGCCTCGTATGAAAACGGCTTCTTCTCCCTGCAAAAGTATCCCTTACCATCGATAACATAAGCAAGAACTGTGTGGCCTTTTTGAGTGGGGTGAACAAACTCGGAGCCGGGAGGAACGGTAACATCAATATACTCCGGGTCGGTTACTATATCCCGGGCAGGCCCCTGTACGCCGCGAACCTTGCCGCAGATAACCCTTATCTTTGTGCCGTCGTCCAGCTTTACTTCCGGCACCTGTTTACTTTTGATATCACGATATCGCGGGGCCATCATTTTTTGTGATTTTGGAAGATTTGCCCAAAGTTGAAATCCATACATAGCGCCATCCGGGTCCCCTTTGGGCATCTCCTGATGTATAATCCCGCTGCCTGCCGTCATCCACTGTATATCGCCCGAGGATATGACACCCTTATTTCCCATGCTGTCGCCGTGCTCGACGTCGCCCTTCAGGACGTATGTAATTGTCTCTATGCCACGGTGCGGGTGCCAGGGAAAACCCCTGAGGTAATGCTCCGGAACATCCGAGCGAAAATCATCGAGCAGTAAAAACGGGTCGAACATCCCAACCTCGCTGAATCCGAACGCCCTTTTGAGATGAACTCCTGCTCCTTCTATGGTTAGCTTGCTCCTGAAAACCTTGCGGATTCTTCTGGTTTTTGCCATAGCATTTCCCTTCCGAATTTTACCTATTTAGTGAGGATACGAATCCGCTCCGGCAAATGTTCATCATTCTCGGTTTGGAACTGCTGATGAGAAGGAATCAATGCTTTTTATGGCCGAATAAATCGGCTAATTGCTTTGTGATTTGAGACCTGCGGACCTTCCGGCGGATATCCTTGAGATACGGGTGGTCGCCCACAATGAGCGTGCCTCTTTCGATGGTTTCAGTCGCGTCGGCAAGCCGATTCATCGCAAGATACACAACCGCCGAATCACGAATCGCCAGGACATGCTGCGGATTTATCTCCATAGCACAGGTGAAAAACTCAATGGCATCGTCGAGCCGGCCTTTAATCGCATTGGCCAGCCCCAGATAATAGTGTGCATCCGCGTCGTTTGAATCAATATCGAGCGCCCGTAACAGGCTATTCGCCGCACAATCGAGCGTATCGTCCTTGTCTTCGCCCTCGGCTTTCTCAGCGATAACCAGAAACATAGAAGCCATCGACACAAGTACATCTGCGTCGTCGTTCGCCAGCTTTATCTCCGAAGTCAGAAACGTCTTTGCCTTTTCAATATCACCTCGCTCAAGCGCGTACTGCCCCAGTCGATATCGAGGACCGGCCAGCATCGCGTCTCGCTCGAGCGCCTGTGTAAAATACTTCACCGCGTTGGCCTTGTCCCCCGCGTCCAGAGCGACATCGCCCAGGTAAAACAACGCCATTGCCGTGTCGGGCCTAAGCTCAAGGGCACGATGAAATTTCTCCTTCGCCGACTCTACATCGCCTCTTTCGAGCAGGAAGAATCCGAAATCGACGATTACCTCCACGTCTCCGGGATTTATACGCAGCTCTTTAAGAAAGTGCTGTCTGCTGCGTTCGGTTTCACCTTCCGCCCACAGCGCCTGCGCTATATGGTAATTGATTTGCGGATGCGAGGGTTCCATATCCGCGGTTTTCACCCAGCAGTGAATTGCCTTTTTGAACTGCCCTCGGGCAAATAAACTGTTGCCTATGTTATAATAGCAAAGAGCGCAATCCGGATTTATCTGCTGCGCCAGGTAAAACATCTGCTCGGCCTGCTCGTGCAGTCCCATTTCCGTATAGGTAATTATCCTGTTGCAATAACACGGCTCGAAGCTCGCGTCCAGCCCCTCGATGTGCTCAAAGGTCTGGATGGCAAGGTCATAATTTCCTACCCGCGTATAATCGACCGCCAGCGAGTTGAGAATCTCAAGGTCGCAAGGATTCAAAGCAAGGGCCGCCTCGTAATCTGCTATTGCTTCATCGAATTTGCCAAGCGAATCAAGCGAAAGCGCCTTGTTGAAATGAAGCGCACAATTCGCAGGATTTGTCTCAAGGGCATCGTTAAGCTCTGTGATGGCCTGAGTTATCTTGCCGTCCTCATAAAGCTCGAACGCCTTTTGCGCCTTCTGCTCACTGCCGTCGTATGAATCGTAGGGCTGCTCATCAAAAATCATAACTGCTCCGTCTAAATTAGAATTTAGAATGTTGAATTGAGAATCGAATTAAGCGGCCTTATTTCTAAATTCCTAATTCTTCATTCTGAATTGCTTATCGCCAGTCCAAAGCCCGCGGTTAACCGGTTTTTGGCCACTGTCTTATGACGGCAAACGAACGGAAATTTCACTGGCAATATCGCCTGTAACATCTTATAATTGAACAAGTTAGCTCAATCTGGCGGGCTTTATATGCCGGTATGATTTGGCTGACGCGGTTGTTTTTATGGAAAGCTGGCCATAATGGTCTTATAATGTATGTGGTAGCCGCTCGATGCGCGCGAGTATCGCATATCGAGAAACATGTACCGAGTTTGGAGATTTGCAAGTATGATTAAGGAAATAAAAGGTCAACTCACAGCGGGCAAGGGAAATTACGCCATTGTCGTCAGCAGGTTCAATGAGTTCATAACTTCTCGCCTGCTTTCGGGCGCAATCGATTGCCTTAAACGCCACGGGGCAAAAGAGGAACAGATAACCGTCGTCTGGGTGCCCGGCGCCTGCGAGATTGTTGTCCCCGCGAAGAAACTTGCTGTGGCCGGCAAGTTCGACGCGGTGCTTTGTCTCGGCGCGGTAATACGTGGACAGACCCAGCATTACGAGGCCGTATGCCAGCAGGTGGTTCGCGGCATAGGCCAGATTAACTACGATTCAAAAACGCCGGCGGTCTTCGGCGTGCTTACCTGCGAAACGCTCGAAGAAGCCGTGGACAGGGCCGGGGCAAAGAAAGGCAACGCCGGCGCAGACGCCGCTATGACGGCTATGGAAATGGCCAGCGTAATGGGACAGCTTTAACACATCGATGCTCGTACGGGTATCAAAGAATAAGTATTGAAAAAATGGTAGGGTGTGCCGTGCACACCAGTCAGGAGAGATTGACGCGTGGATCCGAGGACAAAGGCACGCCAGCTCGCAATGCAGGCCTTGTTTCAGCTCGATGTTCAGGGCACGTCATTGCTTCCTGATTTGGATGATTTTTTCAGGGAGAACGCCCCTGAACTGCCCGTTCGTACGCTCGCCTCGGACTGGACAAGAGGAGCCTGGACCAATATATCCGCCTGCGATGAACTGATAACCGGTGCGGCTCTTAAATGGAAACTGTCCCGGCTTTCGCAGGTCGATAAAAGCATACTGCGCCTGGCGGTTTACCACCTGAAATTCTGCCCCGACATCCCGCCAAAAGTTACAATCAACGAGGCAATCGAGCTTGCGAAAAAATTCGGCACAGATAAATCGCCCTCGTTTGTCAACGGCGTCCTCGACGGCGTCCTGAGAAAAATGACGGAAGTAAAACAGGAGGCCCCAAAATGAGAAAAATCGCGATTCTCAATCAGAAGGGAGGCGTCGGCAAAACCACTACTGTCGTCAATACTGCCGCCGCTTTGGCAAATATGGGCCAGCGCACCTTAGCCATCGACCTTGACCCGCAGGGACACCTGACCACTCATTTAGGCATCAACACCGACATGGTTCACGCCGGCTCATACCGTGTCCTCACCCAGTCCGCAAACGTCGAAGCGGAAATGATGCTCGTCAGACCAAACCTGTGGCTGCTTCCCGCCAATATCGACCTCGTCGGAGCCGAATCCGAACTGGTAAGCGTCGTCGGCAGAGAAACAATCCTCCGAGAGGCGTTAGCCGTTCTGGAAGACAAACTCGATTACATAATTATCGACTGCGCCCCGTCGCTTGGTCTTTTGACCCTGAACGCGTTAGCCGCTGTCGATGAGATTTTGATACCACTTCAGCCGCATTTTCTGGCGCTTCAGGGTTTAGGTAAATTGCTTCAAACCGTCTCACTCGTCAATAAACGAATCAATCCCGCATTGAAGGTTAAATGGGTTTTGCTTTGTATGTTCGAAGCCCGCGCATCTCTGCCAAACGAGGTCAAAGCCGATATCGAAAACTTCCTTTCGAACGCACGCAATACAAATTGTGCCTGGTCCGAAGCGCAGATTCTGCCCGTTTATGTCCGCAGAAATATCACGCTGGCCGAAGCACCGAGCTATGGCCAAACCATTTTCGAATACGACCCCTCCTGCCACGGCTCTACCGACTACAAACAAGTAGCCCAACTAATACACAACCGGATGCAAGCGCAAATGGTCCCCATCGAAATACAGCAGCCCCCCATAAAAATTGTTGAGATAGCGCCTGCAAGCTCACAAACTGCTGTCACAGAAACTGTATCATCAAATCCTTTGCCTAAGACAGAACAACCACAAAATCCTACGATATGAGTTGTTTTGGTCCACGCAGCAAATCTCCGATTCGTGCGAGAAATTTAGCGGCATAAGGGTCGGGGACAACTCTCGAATCCACGGCTATTGTTAAATCGGTAATTTTGCGGATAAGAATCTGGCCATCCTTCGGAACAGCGGTGCGTAATGTGTTACCCACATTTAGAATCGTCGTCGCGGGAGGCGGAACAATACCGATAAATGAATCGATATCGTAAACGCCAAGATTGCTCAATCCGATTGTCTCGCCTGAAATCTCATCGAGCGTAAGTTTGTTGCTTCGGGCTTTGTCGGTTAATTCTTTTTCAAGAGTGGCTATCTGGGCAAGCGTCTTTTTGTCGGCTTCTTTGACCACGGGCACAACCAGTCCGTGCGGCGCGTTCACGGCAAAACCCACGTTGATTGAGTCGGCGATTTTTATCGAGTCGCCCTGCAATGAACCGACCATTAAGGGGAATTCCCTGACCGCAATACCAAGGGCCTTGATATAAAAAGCATTGGAGGTAATTTTAACGCCTAATTGTTTTTTCAGCTCGTGGCGACTGTCCATAAGCTCAGTCGTGTCAGCATCTATCCCCATATAATAGCAGGGCTTGGTCCGCTTGCTCTCAAGCATCCTTTCGCCTATGAGCTTTTGTATCCTGCTCATAGGAATACGTATTTGGGGTTTTGACGTCATATTTTACAGTTCTTTAGCTGCTATTTATTACTTCCGATTTACGACTGAAAGATATAAAATAGCAGATAGCAAAGCGAAAATCAAACAATGTAATCACAGGAGGCAAATATGCCTGATATATACGACATTACAACCAAAGTATACCCCACCGAAAATATGGGCCTGCTCAGCATGCATGACCTGCTTGCCTATTTCGAGAAAAGAGGAGCGATGCGGGTCTCGGACCTTCACATCAAGGTGGGCACCACCCCGGCATATCGAATCGACGGTGATATAACATACCTCAAAGGCCAACCCGTCACGCCCGAAATCGCCAAAAAACTCATATTTCCGCTGCTAAGCGAAGATAACCTTCACAAGTTTCATCAGGATTATGACGTCGATTGCTCATACCGCGTCGGGTCATTGCAGTTCCGCATAAACATCTTTCGTGAAAATGACGGGATGAGCGCTGCGATACGGGCATTGTCGATGGATATCCCGAAGGTCGAGTCAATCGGCTTTCCGAACAACGTCTGGGAGGACATCGTCGAGTGCAAGCAGGGACTCGTTCTTGTGACAGGTATTACGGGAGCCGGCAAATCAACAACAATATCGTCCATAATAGACCGGATAAGCGAGAAAAAGGCCTGCCGGATTATAACGCTCGAAGACCCAATCGAGTACCTTCTCCCCAACAAGCACAGTATGGTATCGCAGCGAGAGGTCGGCAGGGATGTAAAGTCATTCAGCCACGGCCTGCGGGCGATGCTGCGGGAAGACCCCGATGTCATATTCGTGGGCGAGATGCGCGACTCCGAGACAATATCGATGACGCTTATGGCCGCCGAAACCGGACACCTGGTATTTTCAACGCTGCACACAAGAGACGCCATAGGCACAATAACCCGCATCCTGGATTATTTCCCGACCGGCAGGCAAAGCGAAGTACGCAACCAGCTATCGCTAGGACTTGCGTACATTATTTGTCAGAAACTCATCCCCAAAAAAGACGGCACCGGCCGCATTGCCGCAATCGAATTGCTCAACAATAACAACTACGCCTGCGCCAACCTCATAAGAACAGGCAAAGTCGAGCAGATATACTCCCAGCTTCAGACAAAGACACGCCTCAATCCCGACGAAAAAATGACGACGATGGAAAGACACCTTGCCCAGTTGGTAAAGCAGGACAAAATTGACCTGCTCGAAGCGAAAAAATGGGCCAACGACCAGAAATCATTCGTTGACGCGATGAAAATGGTGGAATCCGCCCCAGGCGAATAAAAAAAGATGACGATACAGTTTCACTGTCCCAAATGCGGCGCACTCATCGCCTTCACCGACAAACACGCCGGCCAGTCCGTAAAATGTATGACCTGCGGCCAGCGGCAGATAATACCTGAAAAATCAGGCCAAACACCCCAAAAAATCGAGCCGAAAGTCGAGCCGGAATTTCCCCTGCCCGGCTTCTATCGCGCCGTGTTCGTCGATAGCTGGAAGATATTTATCGACAAGGACAACCTGACTGCGCTTGTGTTCGTTATCGCCGTGGTATGCTTCAAGTTTTTCTCGGCAGGTATCTGCTGTATGGGATATTTTGTGTATTTTGCGGCGTGGGGCTACCTTTTCGGATTCTATCTGCAAATCATCAATGAAACCGCGGCAGGCATAGACAAGCTGCCTGAAATCGAAGTGGGGACAAGCATCACGTTTCTGTGGTACATGGTCAAACCAATTTTAACCTTTATATTTGCCGTCTTCATCGTTCAGCTCCCATTCATCATCACCCTCGCGTTTTTCAGCGATAAAGGCGTCACATGGGAGAATATATGGGAAACAAAAACAGCCCTGAATCTGGTCCTGTGCGGATTGTTTGTCGGGGGGCTTTTCCTGTTCCCGATGGCCATACTGGTCGTTGCCATCCTTGAAGACCTTCCTGAACTGCTCCGTTTTGACCGCCTGTTGGTGCCAGTCATCAGGGCGTTTATCCCGTATTTGGTGGTCGTAGGCCTTCTCGCCACTGCTTGTTTCATCGAAACAAATACCAAACAATACGGATCGCTGTCGATACTGAACACAGCAGGCAATCTGGCGATAAACCTGGCCGTTCAGGTTGTCGCGATTATTGCTATGCGTTCGATAGGACTTTTTTACAGACACTACGCCTGCTATTTCGGCAAATCGTGGTGAATTTACACCTGCGTCGTATTGGCAGGAAATAAAAAAGGACCTTTGCGCAGGCAGCACAAAGGCCCCAACTCGGAAAGAAACTTATATGGCCCCCCAACCCTTCGCCCGTATGCTTTAATACAGGGCGAGAGTTGTTGTATTTGCCGATCCTGACGCGGCACAGAAAGATGGCGCCGTCAGGAACGATATTGGACGAGCGATATATTTTATTTGGACGGCCATTGTGCCCAGCTCTATTTTTGAGATGCGACCTTTGAATCGGCATCGCATTTCGCCCCTCAAAAATAGGGCTGGGTGGCTCTGTCCGCTTTATCCGCTCTCCCCATTAAACAATAGAAAATAAAACCCCCCGTGCCAAACCACTGATTACGTTTTTCGCCGGCCTTTTTAACCACTCCCGTAAGGGACACCTTTCGGCAAGATTTCCCAGATTACGCAGTTTTTTCTTTCCTTTTTAATCAGTGAAATCTGTGTAATCTGTGGCTCCCCTATCCCCTCGCTTTTGCGAACCAGTCAGG
>Ga0187881_10000408_pt1 | contig 52012 bp, 59 predicted proteins | sample June2016WEW_19_1_2_FD_133017 | JGI IMG/M metagenome (GOLD analysis project Ga0187881, IMG submission 133017) | Peatland microbial communities from SPRUCE experiment site at the Marcell Experimental Forest, Minnesota, USA - June2016WEW_19_100 | ecosystem: Environmental > Terrestrial > Soil >... | reverse complement strand
GTATGCTCCAGCTATTTTGATAGATGGACAGCGGTTTCTTGCTACTGCGGTCTTTCCATAGATCCCTAAGATTAGGAGGGAGGTCGTTTTGAATAGTTGCTATTACATCACCACGCCTACCGTTAAACTCAAGCTTTTGCCTCCAGCGCGGATCTAGCTCAAATGTATTTTCGCCAACTTTCTTCGCAAGATTCATTTTGCGGTCAAGAAACTCAAGGCGCTGCTTTTGTACACTTGTTAGCGCGACAGCGTGAGGGCGGCCCTCAAGCTTGTTATAGATAGACCTGTCAATTGAAGTAAATCTATCTGAGACAATTTCTCTTGATTGCTGAATAAGAATATCTCTATCAGACCTTAAGCCGATTTGGTGTGTTGCTAGTTCGGATGCTATTTCTCTCGCGTGGTTATTAAGAAGATCTTTTGAGAGAAGAAATTGATCTCCGTTTTGGTCAACGCCCCTTACCAGAATATGAGCGTGTGGGTGAGCAGTATTGTAATGGACCGTGGCAAGCCATTGGAGTTTCTTACCGCTGGCTTCTTCGTATTCCTGCATAAACTCGCGAGTAAAATCCTTCATTTTGAGCTGATCGCCGTTTTCGGGGGAAAGAATGAAACGGAACGTGCGAGTTTCATTTTCAATAGGATGCGTGGGAAGTTCCTTGCCTTCTTCTGTGAAAAGCTCGGCTTTCTTTCCGTCGATGCCTTTGAAATCACTTTCAAGATAGGAAACGTGCCGTTTCAGTAGCGCCGGATTCGCGTTACCATAACTTGAAACGAAAGTAACGCGCTGCTGTTTGCCGTAAGTATACCGGGTAGGGCCTGATGGGCGTCCAACATGGTTAGAACGGATCCGGGGTGCGCGTACTCTGGGAATGCGCTGTTCTTTTGGCTTGCCGCGAAACTTAATCTGTTCGGGGTCGAAGTATTGCTCAAACATGGAAAGAGAGTAGCATCACGCGCCTATTATTACAAGAAATCTCTAATATTGGTGGTTGACAGTGGCGAAGGGAAGTAATAATATGCAGCGCAAGCACTTGGAATATTTATGCGCCCGGGAGCGCATAGAAATAATTATTATGGAATGACTTAAGTGTTTGTGCTGGAAAGACTAAAAAATAAACATGCGCATACCTTATCTTGCTGTAATCTCCTTCTCCTACCCTTCGCCACGGTTTTTTCCCTGATTTGCGGGTTTTGTCCTCTCCTGGGGGCATTTGTAGTACAGATTTGACCATTTTTAGGCCGAATTTCGGGGTTTTTCCTCAAAATGAGTTATTCGAGAAATTGACAGCCCCCAGACCCCTACAAGCCCACCGAATAGCCTTAAGAATCTTTGAAAGAATCCAAGGAAGGCCGTGATATCCGTGAAATTTGCCCGTGGCTTTGTGTTGGGAGCCCTGCAGCGGATCCGGAGGGGATTGGCTGTATCTTTTGACGCGGTGTTGTTCCTGGGGCTTCTATTAAGCGTATATGCCAATTTCGACGGGGAGAGGGGGCTCTTTTATTCGTAGCCTATTTTGTTTTGGTACGCTAAAGCTTTCGGATAGAAAAGGCGGGGGTGAGGGGTTCCGCCGAGGCTAGGGTGGAGCGCCGTGTAGCGGCGCGTTGGTTTGGGGGAGCCCCCCTGGGGGGGCGCGGTGGGTGGGGAAGGGGGGACGCCAAAAACAGGATTGTTCACATAATCACAGGTGGGAGTTAATTACTAGATGTGTTTAGCTAGATGAGATACATGAGACCGGATAGAAGGAAACGCGATTTTGTCTTGGATTTACCCTCAAAATGTCTTGCATTTACCCCCACCTATGGCGGCAACGTGTCTTGGATTTACCCGTACATAACCTTGGGCTATCCACAGGCGGGGTGTCTTGCATTTACCCCCACTAGAGAAGGTGGCCGGCTCTCTTGTCTCCTGGCTCAACTAGTGGGGGCGATGGGCGCAGGATAAGCCCTTCGTCGGTTGCTTCAACCCGGGCCTCTTTATAGATTTCCGTGCGAATGTGAAACAGGTATCTGCGAAGCTCAGTCCTAAAGAGAGGCTTGTTTTGTCGGCTTACGGGGCCGAATTGCTCATAAAGAAGATCCCATTTGACGGAGTATTCGTTTTTCAGATTCCACAGACGCCTAACAATCCACGCATACACGTCCTGCTCCCGGGGAGACTGAATGCTGAAATAGGGCTCAAGCAAGATCGGGACGGCGTGAGATAAGACGTACTCGAAGCACTGGAGAGAGAGCTCTAGAAAGTTTTTCTGCAGGGCCAGGGGAAGGTATGGATGCTGTTGGTCTGTACTCCAGCGAAGCGAGAGCGTGTCGGCAAAGCTAAAATGGAGTTCATCAATGCCCTTCACTCCGGGGGCATTTACCTCTCGATCTAGGTCAACATGGGTATTTGCAAACCTATGAAACTGTTCCTTTGTCTGATTTCCGTACTGACCATCGTATGTGAATCCCATTTTGACTACCGTTGCCCGCAGAGAGCCTAGATCTATTCGGGGATTCTTACTCTTGACTGCTTCGGTCGTAATAAGAGTGAGGACAGAGCGGCCAATCTTCCCATAGGGGCAGCCTATACGGGAAGAAAGGTCGATACGATAGCCACGGACGGTCTTAGAAAACCTGTCTCCAGGATCCCGGTAGGGAAGGGGAAAGTAGACAAAAACCGCCGGAAGGAAACCCGTTGAGAAAACAGGTTCCGGAAAGCTCAGTTCGTTTTGTTCTGAATTGACGTTCATTGTCCCCTCCCGTGCTCAAAATCTCTTGACAAGCGGACGGGAGCGGACTACCCTTTCTTTTGGCATGTAGGGGCGTCCGATCACGCCGTTACGGTCAAGGCAAATGGCCCGCGCGCTAAGCGGGCCATCCTTCTTTTCAAAGCATTATATAGACTACAGACCCTGTTGGAAAGAGAAATTCCTGTAATTATTGACGCGGCTTTTTCGCTGTCTTTTTAGCTGGTGCAGGGCTCTTTCCCGCCTTCTTCGCTCTGCGTGCTGCTTTCTTTCCCTGGCGCAAGTACCAGGCTTGGCGGGTGATCCCCTGATCCGTCCAGGGCTGCCGGCCGGGAGGTCTGCCCGGCCTTCCCCGCAAGCCTTTCAACACAAGCTCGGCCTGGGCGGCAGTGAGAATGTATTTTCCTGCGGTTTTCTCAAGTCCGAGTTCCTTGCATCGAACCATCACCGTAACAAGGCTGCATTTGATTCCTCTTTTCTTTGCAAGAAGAACAATCCCGGGCGTCGTAATCATTCCTGCCATGTTATTTCTCTTTCCCTAGAGCGTATCATGGTCCGGTACGCTTTGCGTTGCAATCCACGGCAAAAGGAAAGTATTCCTGATCTGACATATTTCTGCATCCTCCTGACTTTATATTATAGCACGATATATATTATGTCAAGCGGCAAAATCAAAAGAGCTTAAGTCTGGGGTATTCTTTGAGACTCTGGTTTTTGATTTTCTCTGCTCGAACGCGCGCGGCATTTTGACAGTAGCTTTGCACTAGCTGCTGTGCGCGGTCGTCCGTGAGATACTCAATTTTGCTTGCGATATTCTTAATGGCGATCTCGCCAATTATAAAAGAACCTGTCCGTTCTCCAAGTGCGTAAGTTTCGAGCAATCCCCCGCCACAATCTATCAATTGAAAATCAAGAGTGCGATCAAGCTCATGTTTTTGATAAACTCTCATAGACAACAATCTTTATCATCATATTCAATATGTCAAGAAGATTTCCGATCCCTTGGCATAAGTGTTGCAATTCTTCACTCACAACCTGGTTTGGGCGCGGGGAGCTGCTCGGCAGCTCCCCGTCCACCTGGTGAAGCTCACAGAGAGCCCTCAAAGAGAAAGTGGATCCCGGTGCTGGGGGAGCGGCCCCCCGGGGGAAGCGGACGGGTGGGCGGGGTCAAGGGGGAGACTCTCTTGAACGCGGAGCGCGAGGGGCATCTCCCGCGCGGTCACGCGGCATACCCTCTTTGCTGCCCGGGCGCTTCCCCAGAGGGAAAACGGCCCCCGGGGACGCGCGTGGCGGGCCTTGTACGAACGTTCTCGCGCCTTGCCGTGTAGTTTTACCTGGGTAAAACTCACCGGTGCGCCCTCCTGGCGGGTACTCCCGCTCGAGGGGCGCGGCACGAAGGGATCCGGCCCGACATCCGCGAGCGGCCAGCGTTGTGCAGCATGAGCCCCAGAGTTTTGCCCGGAGGGTGCATAGAACACCCGCAGGGCGCCGGGGGCAATTGTGGTCAACCTGGCTGCGGTCCCCGGGGGTCCGTGGCACCTGGCTGCTGCAGCCTGGTGCGAGCCCGGGCAGCGCCTCTCCCCGCGCGTTGCGCGCCACGCGGAAAGCCGACCGCGCCCCCCGGCTTCGCGTGCGGCGCTCGCGGCGCGTCCATGCGCGTTGTTCTATGGGGCGGTGGGGAGGCGACTGCCGATCCGCGTCCCGCGCGGATCCCAGTCGGTCCGCTATTGGGAGAACGCCCCGTACGCGGGGGCGGCGGTGTGGTGGGCCGGGAGAGGGAGTTTGATTGACGAAACCTAGATCATGGTATACTAATCTGTACCGGGAGGGTCTTTCTATGCGGTGGACTTCCGTAACTATCTCACTGCTTCTTTCCTTGGGCGTTCTGCATCTTGCGAGCGCACAATCTGATTCCTCAAGCGCCGCCAAAGGCGGCGCCGTCGAAAGAACGGACGAGCTTTACGGAATGAAGCTTGTTTCAATTCCTTTGAATGACGCGAGCGCGGGCCAATGGGAAGAAATCTGGGTTAATACGAACACCCATACTGTAACTGCCGTTTGGAAGCTGAAAGCAAAAGACGGCAAGCCGAGCGAAAAGCGTGAAGTTTTCAAGGCGAAAGAGCAGCGCACTGTTACATTCCCCAAAGGCGCGGTCGCTGCGCGGATCTTCCTGGCGTACAAGGATGATGATGAAAAATGGCTGCAACAGAACCGCGAAGATTTTAAGCATGGAGGGGGAAAGGAAAAAATCGAGCAGGAAGATACTACGAACTAACGCAAGCAGTCAGAACATAGAATTATGCAGTTAGAGATAACGTCAGTTCCCCATGGGGTTTTGCGAAAGGCATTCCAGCCGGAGCTAATTATATTTGAGCCTCGAGTGACCACAGAAGTTTTTGAGCGCAGCGGCCATTATGACCGTGGCCGTCGCGCTCACATTCACACCGGCCACCAGAGCGCAACCAGGCTGTCTTTATAAGAGCTTCGCTGAACGCCACAGAGTTTTATTATCACCTGGGCGGCCCTGGGCTAGGAGAAAACAATTGAGCGGCGAAACAAAAAACTTTGAAGGCTTGGACCCTTTCTTTGATCGGGTAAAAGCCGTAATGGAAAAGCAGGAGTTCAAGGATAACCCGCTTCTGGGACCGTACAGAGAGCTGGCGAAAATGTATGAGACTGTGACAAGGACTCTCATGCAGACCGTCCGCATCAGCGACGACTACCAAGCTAGGCTAAAGGAATTGAATCAAGCGCTCGGCGATGCCATGCGTACTGATTATCTGACGGGGCTAATGAACCGGAGAGCTTTTGCCGAACGGCTGAAAGTCGAGCTGTCACGTTCGCGCAGACACGACAGACAAATGTGCTTCCTCATGGCCGACGTAGACCATTTCAAAAGTATCAACGACAAGTACGGTCACGATATTGGGGATGCGGTGCTGAAAGAAACCGCAAAGGCTTTCACTCTGTGTTTGCGGAGTGAGGACATTAAAGCAAGATGGGGTGGAGAAGAATTTTTAGCCCTTCTGCCCGAAACGGACGAAAGCGGAGCTTTGAAAGCGGCTGAAAAGCTGCGCTCGCACGTAGAGAAAACGCAAATAACGGAGGCAGGAAACTGCATCAAAGTCACAATCAGCATCGGGGTAGCAGTAAAAGGGCAAAGGACGCCGGAGGAAGCAATCAAAGACGCTGACTCGGCGCTATATGAAGCTAAAGTGTCGGGAAGAAATAGGGTTGTGGCAAGAAACGGCCAGGTCAATGTAGAGAGTAAGAAAGAGTAGGAGTATTGGAAAGCGCAAATGAAATAAGGTCACTGCTAGGGAAAGTAAAAAAGGGAAAAAGGATCCCGGGGACGCCCGGCGCGTCTCTAGCTATAGCTCGTCCGCGAGCTCGAGGCGCGCGGAGCTCCGGAAGGGCCAGCGAGGGGGGCCAAAAAACTAGTATACTTAAGGGCCTATTACGGAAACTAAGCAGCGAGAGAAAGCTGTCCAAACGGTCTCGAAGCTCGCAGGGTTTAGACCCTCAAAAAAACGGGCAAACTAGCGTCCTACGGGTCTTTATCTAGTAAGGCCGCTGCTATTTCAGCCGTTAGACCGATAGGGACGCCGCAATCCCCAAATCCTGCCTGCGGATCTGCACGGCAAATATCGCATGACTCGTCGAGGTAAGGTGTTCTTTCTACAGGCTTCAGGTTGTAGGTTGTCAGATTCTCCGAGAGTTTGATTGGAAACGGTTCTCGTAAAAACGGCTGCAACAGATGTCTCAACAGCATGGTACCTGCGCTTGCTGCTCTCATATTCAAGTCCATAACAGCAGGGTGCTTAAGTACCAAGTCGTCTGAATACCCTAGTGCTTTTTGTCTTCCTCGTTCTTCAGCGGTCAAAGATTCAAAGGTCAGCCGGCGCGCATTCACAAGTCCGGCGCAACGCAAACACCAACGACCCGGCGCAACGTAGCTTGTCCGAGCATCAGTAGATACAATTCCTTCCTGATCACCACCAATTTCCGTTCCCACATCGATATATGGAACGATGTGCCGGTATGAGTACTTGCAAAGAAGCAGGCGGGGGTAGTCTTTGTCAACGCATCCAAACACTATGTCGGCCTCATTCAGACGTTGCAGCACCGAGTCGTCAAGAATGGACCCCGCAACGGCGACAACTTCACATCCAAGATTTAGCCGTTCAATGGCCTCTTTAAGTACGATGGCTTTGGGGCGACGTGCTTCGGCGTCACTTATTGTTGCATGCAGAATACGATTTAGGTTTGGTAATTTAACTACATCATGGTCGATCAGGAGTATTCGCGCACATCCGGCACGAGCCAATAGCTCACAAACAAGGGAGCCAGTTCCGCTCGCACCTATGACTGCAACAGTCATTTTTCTTAGCAAGGCCAAGGCGCCGTTGCCGGTAATTGCCTCTGCACGGTCGAAAATCTCTGATGCCTTTGGTGGAGGCGCCGGACGCCTGCCCTCCAAAGAAAGGCACTCCAACCGCTCACCCACGCTAACTAGGCTCAACAGAGGTTCTCGTAGCGCTGCCCTAGTCCATACTCGTCCGTTTTGCGAGCTCTGACCGAGAACGATGCTCGCTAGCAAAGTGTCCGGCCAAAGCTCTTGCAGGTTTTGAGCAAGAAGAGGATCTTGCACGTCGTCGTAGTAGGAGAAATCGACCTCTTCTGTTGCCAGCGGATGCGTATGAAAGGTCACGAGTCCCGCCAGACCCGCCCTGCGCACTTCCATGTGCGCTCGGCGGATATAGTGCGACGAAAACGTGAGGGACTGCCTCGGCTCTGACTGGACATCGCCTGGCCCGGGCCACAAGATCCGAACCACAACTAGCTCACGAAGGATGCCTCTTACCGAGCGCTTCCCAAGAATGCCGATGGCGCCGTACTCTCTGTTTCGCTGTGCCCGAAACGATGGCGCGCAGTGCTTCCGCAAGCGGCTCCAATCAGAAGCAGATATGCGTAGATTATATCCTTGCATTGGTCGCTCCCCGCTCCAAGAAGAAGCCTCGGCAATGCACAATGTGACTCTCGATGTTGTCAATTCCCAATCGGAACTGCTTGCCGTCAACGTAGTGCCATGAAACCAGCTTCCATTCACGGTTTTCCATCGTAAATGATTGTCCGTTCACACGATTGTGGTCACCACCGCTAAATTTGTACGGGAGCGCGAGGTAGAATCCATCGAGGGGTGTGCCTAAATCGTATGCAATAGGTATTGCGACTGCTATGTCGTAGGTTGTACGGTCCCAAGGAGGACTCTTTGCCTCGATATCCTTAACAAGGGCATATGGCTGCGAGTTTACATTTACCAATTGTATCCTTACGCCAGCCGCAGCGAGCCGTTGGATCTCCGCCTCAGCCTTCGCAATCTGCATAGTTGGCTCTCGACCCGTATTTACCATCTCTCTGAGCTTCGAATTCTTTCCCGCGGAAAAGAGTAATATTGGTGTCAGGGGGTAAAGGCTGCAGGCTATCAGGTGGCGAGTACAAGCTGTACTCCTCCCAGGCGAGACCAGCGAGAGCGAGTATACTCTTTGGGGTCATCTGTTCTTCCGGGGCAATCAACCATCGAGTATTTACTCGAATTGCACGAACAAGCTCGACGCCAAAGAGATTCGTCTCTGGCTTGTCTTCTAGGAACTTAGATAGAGTGAGCTCCAGATTCAGCGCTTCACCCACTTCTTGGCCCCGGTAGATGCCGTGAAGCCTGTCCAATGGCTTATCGAAATTTGGTAGCAACTGAACGTTGAGCTCAGCGGCGCTTTTGTCCAGCACCTCCAGAAGCGTTGCCACAAGCGACATCCTGAAATGTTTCGCGTTGTCGGCATCTGGCAAAAGCGCTGCGCGAATCTCGACTTCCTTGGATTCCAGACTTTCTCCGGTTTCATACGGCTCGTTCATATTGATTCTCCTCTATGCGCGACTTGACGCGCCAGCCGATCTGGTTTATCATAGTACTATGAGTATGCCAGTATCGTTCTACTATAGTGAATATATTCGCTATACCGTAGATAAGTCAAGTGTTTTCAGGAAGGGGGGTATCTGTGTCTTCGGACAATTCGTTGCGGATCGAGTTGGGCAAAAGAATACGCGCTTTCCGCATGTCTAAAGGCATAACAGGGCAAGAGCTGGCGAAGATGGCGGAAATAAGTCCCGCGTATCTTTCTGAGGTCGAGAGAGGCTTGTCGGAGGTGTCCGGAGAGAAACTTCTCCGTATCGCCGGCAGCCTGGGTGTGAGCATGCAAGGTTTGCTCGATGGGACAGCTTCAAACACTGCGTCGACGAACGAGGTTTCTTTCCCCACTGAACTGGCTAGGGCTGCGGAAGAATTAGGGTGGTCTTATAGCGTAATGGCTCGGCTCTATGAGGGGAAGCAATCCCTTGTGGCAAAAAGATCCTCCGGAGTAAAGAAGGATTGGAGCATGCAGCAATGGATCGATTTTTACAATGCAGTTAAGGACTATATGCAGGTCAAAGGCTGGGGGCAATGAGCAAGCTCGCAAAACCTTCGGATTCGCAGTTGATTCGACTCGATGCAATTGTCAGGAATCTGCGAGTAGGGAAGCACTGGCACGGACCGGAAACGACGAAAGACATAGTTACAGCGAGCATAGAGGCAGCGAGTTCTATTCTTGTTGGGGTTCCGTCAAAGGGAGAAGCAATTGCTGAAAAGCTCGCCGGCGCCTACCATGTTCGATTCAAAGAAGTTCGTGGTGAAAAAGATATTGCCGAAATTGAACAAGAATATCTTAGAGACAAGAAGGAAATTGGATTTGGCCAACTTCGTCTTGAACTCGAAGATCCTAATGTGGATGCCCTTCTATTTCAACGACTGCACGCAGTAGAGAGCGATTCAGATCGTTGGGTAGCTGTTCTCAACTTGCAGCGATCCGAGGCCCGCGCATATTGGAACAGGTTTCATGAACTGTCTCACCGTGTTGCTGAGCCTCCTCAGCGACTCCTTCCGTTTCGCCGAGAGCGCTCGGTTGACACGAAGGATGTGGTTGAGGTGTTGATGGATGCTATTGCAGCTGAACTGGGGTTTCACAAGGGTTATTTTGGCCCAATGGTTTGTAGTGCTCAAAGTCGGCGACTTACGTTTGGGATGATAGAGAACCTTCGCGTAGCATTCGCGCCGAGCGCTAGTCTCTTGGCTGTCACAAACGCGGTCGTATCATTTTGGAAGTTCCCAGCAATAGCCTTCACTGCTTGCGTTCGCGGTCATCGTTCAAAGCCTTCTGTTGATGTGGCACTACGTGTTGAACTTCAATGCAGAAACGAAATGGCAAGATCGGCGGGGTTGCTCGTGTTCGACAACATGAGGGTTCCCAAAACGAGTGTCGTCAATCAAGTTTTTGAATCTCAGAAACCTGCAAGTGACACCGAGCGGTTGGCAAATTGGGAAACTTCAAGTGGAAAGCACTTGCCGGACATAAGGGTTCTCGTGGCTGCGGTTCCCATTGGTGATCGGGTATATTGCGTGATGAGTCAATAAGGGTTGGTGCTCCATTTCTTTGGCTGTCTTTAGCCGAATGCGGGCTTCTTGATTGGCAGCTGTCGCCCGCCCGGGGGGCACGATACTGTACATGTTTGGTCAACCACGATAGGCTCACCTTGGACAACCGATGAAAGGACTATTGTGACAGCAGAGGTTGCCATTCTAAATCAGCGCGCGGTCGCCCTTGCCGCCGATAGCGCAGTGGCAATAGGATCCGGCAAGGTATTCTTTTCGGCAGACAAGCTCTTTGCTCTCTCCAAGTACGAACCGGTAGGCATCATGGTGTTCGGCAATGCTGACATCGTCGGCGTGCCGTGCGAGATTGTGATCAAGAGGTTCCGTCAGCAGCTTGGTCGAAACAGCAAAGGGAAGCTTGCGGACTATGCTAAAGACCTTCTCGTCTATATCGACTCAGATACCGTTCTCTGTCCGATGTCGCAGCAGGAGGTGTTCGTACGAAATGAGGTTGAGGCGATCGCAGATCGCATTCAGCGCGATGCATTTCAGGCGCTAATGAAGCAGAACACACCTCCCGAACCGGCGGCCGACTTCCAGACGGCTTACCAATCCGCTCTAAAGGCCCAAATTGGGGAAACACGTTCCCAATTGGAGAGCCTCTCGACGTTGACAGACATCCACGGCACACCGTTTACAGAACAGTTCATTGGTGAGGCATGGGAAAAATACAGTAGCGTAGTGGAAAGCGTCTTCCAATCCAAGTTTGGATTTCTTTCTGCGCTTGAGACAGCACTTGAAGACTTTCGCGCCATCGGTAGACTTGCAATCTACAAGCAAACTGGTGTAACCGCGTTTACAGGGATTGTGGTCGCCGGGTACGGGGAGGAAGAGCTCTTCCCGCAGCTATGCTCGTTTCGATTGTTTGGTACGGTGAATGGCCGGTTGCGTTGCCTCTTGGACACCGAAAAGAACGTGGAAATAAGCAGCCAACGCCGTGCTGAGATAGTCCCATTTGCGCAAACAGACATGGTTCAGAGTTTCATCTATGGTGTCGATCCAATATACCAGGAAACCGTTGACAGTATAGTCTCGACAGGCATGGACTCATTTCAGGATGCCTTAGTATCTTTGTACAAAGAGGAGGAGCGCGATCAGGTACGGAATGTCTTTGGCGAGATTCGCAAAGACGTGATGAAAAGACTGGGTGATTCTGTGATTCAAGCACGACAGGAGAGGTATGGTGCCCTGCTCAACGTCGTGGCTTCTCTTCCCAAGGCGGAACTCGCCAATTTTGCAGAATCGCTACTGAACCTAACATCCATGAAGCGTCACATTTCAACCGCAACAGAAACAGTAGGCGGACCTATTGATGTAGCGCTACTAAGCAAAGGCGACGGATTCATATGGATCAAGCGCAAGCATTACTTCGAAAGGGAGCTTAACTATCAGTTCTTCGAGAACTACTTCCGGAAGGAGGAGAATCGTGGAACGTGACTTGAACAGATTGGACCAGTTTCATTTCTCCGCGACATCTTGGGATCCGGACGACAAGTCGGAAATACAGCGCAGCATTGAGAGTATTGACTTAAAGAAACTTGCGGACGATATAAAGAAAATCGTTTCAGACGGCGGTCGTGGATTGCCAAGGGAAGGGTTCGCGGAGGACAGAACATCAGGACCATCGCCCAAACGCACGCCGGCGCGATAGGCGATCAACCCATACGTTGAATGAAATAGCCCCCTACCTCTCGGGGGCACTCGTACAAAGAATTGCCGATTATCGTCAACCAGCAAGATGGCGTGCGCGCAAAGATGGCTGTGTCGCTGGGTCTACGACGTCCGATCAGACTAATTTTCCCGTAGCCTAACAAAAGGGTGAGTCGAAAACGTCATGTCGAGGCAGGGGATCGTGGCATCAATATATCGAGTTTTTCGAGGAATCGTTTCGCCCAAGGACTTGCGTTATTGATCTTGTCCGGCGCAATCAAACGAAGAATCTGGAAAGAATGCTCGCCTTTCCCGTAAGGCGCCTTTGTCTTACAGTTGGACGTGGCACTCTGCAATCCAGCGTAGATATCTTCTTTGGGAACAAGTTCGATGTTCGTATTCTTGGGTAAAGAGTTCGCGTTAAAGCCTTGGCCGAAAAATCTGGCGAGCGCACCTTTGTCGGCGAGAAACCATGATTCCATGCAGACTACCATGAGATGGCAATGGTCATCTGTAGCGTGTTGTGGTTTGGCGAAACCATCCCCCGTTCGGTTGGCCAAGTGTACCCAAGGCGAAGCGACGGAAACGTGGTCCTCACTGTCGATCAGCAGCAAGGCGGTGTCTCCCGATTCACAAGCTGTTTTGAATCGGTCGTATGAGCTTCTCCTACCTCCGCAAGCGACGATGCGAGGCATTCGTCCTTTGAATCCGGCTTTTTCCAGAAAACTGCTGAATCCTTCGCGGCATCGGCTGCGCAGCGCGTCTGAATCACCGCCGCCTTCCACATAGAGTTTGACGCTTACCATCGGGTGCCCCCGATCTCGCCGCTGGTCCAGAGGGCGCCAAGGCGGTACTTTTCAAGCCAGGGCTCCAGTTGCTGCTCAACAAGACGTCGTACGGTGGAACGCCCATTCTCTTTCTCGCAGACAAGAATACTCTCAGGGTCTTTGGTGAAAGCGTCCACCAAAGCGGGCGAATGCGTCGTGACTATGAGTTGGGTCTTCTCACTGGCGAATCGCAGGGCGTCGGCGACGTGGTTGATAAGGTCGGGATGCAAGCCAAGTTCAGGCTCGTCAATGCAGACGAGCGGCGGCGGCGTCGGATCGTAGAGGATCGCAAGCAGAGACAAGTAGCGTAGGGTGCCGTCGGAAAGACGGGTGGCTGGGACGCTAAACCGGTCTTCCTGAACGAAGATCTGGACGGTTCCCCCTTCGATTATTACATCGAAGTCTTGGGCTTCCGCATAAGTCGCTTTGAACATTTCAAGAAGCCTAGCCTTGGTTTCTGCGTTTCTCCTTAGTCGATTCAATACGAGGCCCAAGTTGCGCGCGTTCTCTTCGAGCCATTGGTTGGGTAGATCTGCGGGTTGAGGCAAGCGGGGCGGCGTATATCGGCCAAGAGACCAGTCGCGGTAGATGCGAATGTTTGCGAGGGTTTCTGCTAACAGAGTGATCTCGGGATAGGTGTCCGGATCACGTCTTTGGGCCAGGATAGATTTCTCCGGATCCACATCTTCGCGACGGAGATACCTGCGGCGGGGCTCTTCACTGTCTTCCGTCTTAACGTTAAGAACGGGATGTTTGTTCTCATAGCGGTAGTAGAAATACGGCTCGTCGTGACCCTCAAAGGTTTTGGCATTTTCGATGCGCTCGTCCACGATTTCAAAGCGCTTGCCCGCCTCGGTGAAATCGAAGCGGTAGCGAAGGGCGTTGGTCGTACCCGGGAAGATTTCGACAATGGTATCAATGCTGGCAGTGGCTCGCTTGTCTGTTCCTTTCCAGAGCCAATCGCGGACACCGCCACCCTCGCGTATTGGCGCGGTGAGTTGACCTGGCGCAGACTGCATCAAGGCAATCCCCTCGAGAAGATTTGATTTACCAGACCCATTCGGGCCGATAATCAGATTCAACGGTTTCAGACTAATAGCATCGCTATCTGGCCCGAAGGACAGAAAATTCCGCATTTGGATGCTGCGAACTAGCATTTGAATACCTCCACTGAAAACTCCATATCTGGGGTCTTGCCAGTCGTCTGCCAGAACTTCTTGGCGAGAACGAGCGTGGCGATTTCCTGGGCGTGGAGCGGCTGCCCAGCCTCCGGTAAGACCTGAACGACGGCGTCGCGAACCTTCATCATTTCACGCTCCTGCCTCGGCTGAGGCGGCTCTTCTTCGCGTAGGCTGGGTATTTCTTGTAGACAGCGTTTAGTAAGACCTTGAGGTCCATTTCGCCGTAAGCGTCGAGGACGGCGACGATGTCTTCGTGCATGTCCCCTGGTAGTTCGGCAAGCGCGGCGTCAGCCTTGGAGGTGTCTGTGAGGGTAATGCGGGTCTTTTCGTTGTCGGTCTCGTAGTCGATGGAAGCCAGCCCCTCGGCCTGAAGCCGCTTGAGGTCGTCGTAGACTTCGCTGGCGAAGGGGCCGTAGTGGTATGGAACGAATCGGTAAAACCGCCGGCCGCCGTTGCCCTCCATCTGAAACAGGAAAGCATATTTCATCAGAGCCGTAATCAGAATGGGAGCCTGGTTGATTTTCCTGGCGCGCACGCTTTCCCGGATTATAGCCAGCAAGAGCAAGCGCGGCAGGCGTTCCTGAAGCTCGATCTGAGCATTAATCCAATTAGAATTTGTCGCTTCCCACTCTAAGGTGAGGTCACCCGTGAAGGCGCGAGTAAGGAGTGAGCCAAATAAGTTCTCGCTATCGGATGCACTGCTGTGTAGCCGTCCTGAGGCAGTGACCAACTGTTCAACTTGGCTGACAAATGTCCTCTGCACAGCAATCGGCGGAACAGGAACGGTCATGTCCAAGAATCGACTCGAATCTATGCTATGAACAGTGCTTCCGCGCTTCACGACAGACATCAGGACATGCGGAGCGCGAGCCTTCAGAGCCCACAAGAGATACTCAGGGACGAGAATCTCTTTCTCAGGAAGCAGCGCCCTAATGTCCTGATTGAACGTGACGGCAGTCCTCGCGATGGCGACAGGGAAAGTATGAGCCAGAATTCCAGATCGCACTACCACGAGGATTGTGTTTGGATCTACCAGGTTGGTGGCGCTTTCGTCGATTGCTTTTTCACTAATATGTTCTTCCGTGTCGTAAATCTCCGTTACCTTCATATCGCTAGGCGACACCCATGGAATAGACCCACTCCAGAATTCTGGCCTTTTGCGAGAAGGCGTACCCCCACTTTTTGTTCTTACGATCTCACCAACACATTTCCTAGGCCATTTTCTGCCGTCAGTTTCAAACGTGTGGTGAAATATCGAGGGCAGAATCGCATCAGAAATCTTCAAAGCTTCCTGGCGCTTCTGTCTCATTTCGTCAGCTCTTTGAAGAATCTGGACAATCCGCTCCTGAACGGGGAGAGGTGGGACTGGAATTGTAAGCCTGTCCCAGAAGGTTGTCGGAACTCTCTGCCGTCCAGACGTCCCTGAAAAGCTTTCCACCGCCGACTGGACCACGCTCTTTTGTCGGACGAAGAAAAACAGATATTCAGGGAGAATCTTAGACTTCGCCCTCAAGACATAGAACTCAGAGGAACCGAAACCCAGATCGCCTTCAATGCCTGAAGCAAGGGCAGACTTTCCATTTTGAACGCATGGCGTTATCTTGGCAAACAATACATCACCATTTCGAAACTTTGTCCTGCCGCTCCTGCATGCGCTCAAATGGACCATTGCAGGTTCACGGAGGACGCCGGCAAACTCATCGATAGCTGCCATTTCGTACAGGGGTACTAAGAGATCATCGGCGTCACGGGGAGGCAAAGTTTCGCGTGGATTAACTTGAGCCACTTCTGAAACTGGCACTGTCGTCCAATCGAGTCTGGCTGTTTTCTTTTTCATCCATCGTCCTTCCATCCAAGGACGTTTTTTGCTTGGTTCAAGAACAGGACCGTTGCTGCGATGTCCAATACATGGACCGCCCCATCCTCGCAAAGCAGCCAAGTCGTATTGGGAAGGTTAAGACAGGATCGGTAAGTCCGCCACAAGGCAAGATAGGCGTTCCAGGCGTCTGCCTCTTTGTGGTGATCGCTTTTTGATGCGAAGCGGGGGTCCTCCTGGCGCGATCTCTCATGGGCCAGAGACGCGAACACAAGCCCGTAGATGCGACGCCCGGCACTAGGGACTGAATCCGTTTTTCCGGAATACCCCAAGTGGTTGTGGATTCTCTTGATAACCTTGGTTGGCGGTCTGCTTTCGGTCAGGCTTTCGTGCCAAAACAGGACTTCACGAGTTTCTATTTTTCGACCATTCTTCTCAACAAGTATGAAAAACACACAAGGCTCGTTCAGCGCTGAACCGACTACCTGAGCGTCTCTCAAGATTCGTTTCCACCTAGCCGAAGGGTTGGGCCGAATACCACCGAGTTCTAGCGAAGCCGATGAAGTCCCCATCGGCAGACCCTTGCCCTTCTGAGATGGAGTGATTGGAGCGCTGCTGCCAAAGCAGAGAATTGGATAGTTACGCGTGAGCCATTCCAAAGCCACATCACGCAGATAGATGCAATTTGTTACCGGCAGAGCTTCAGTCAGTTCGGCGTCATTCGTGATGAAGAGCGTATGCCCGTTTGTAAGACTGGTAGCGCCGATCAGAGCATCGGGCGTTTTCAGGGCGATCTTGTCTCCGGGAATGTAGGTTCCCCGAAGCCTGCCGGCCGCCCTGGCTACGTCGCCGGTTACGTCCAGAATTTGAAAATGGCGATTGATGATAGCGAGGAGGTCTAGCTCCGGGTCATAGCCTGCATTGTGCCGTTGGGCGAAATGGACATGAGCAAGCAATTCAGACACGACCACAGTGCTTACGAAAAGCTCGACCTTTCCGTCCACTGCCGCACGGAAGATCGGGTCCAAACAGTCAGCCCAAGGCTGCACCGGCGGATTGCTGATGTAATACTGAACGCAGCAGGTATCCATGGCGATAGTGGGTTTCCCCGCCACCATGGCCTGGGCAACTTCCTGTATGCGTTCGGTAGCCGTGGGCATCCGCTTTTACCCCGCTGTGGATGTTTCAAACCGGACAGACCCTTTCAGGCCCTCGACCGAAGTAGGAACCGTCACCAGGGTTAGTAGGTCCTGGAGATCAGTGTTGATTTCCTCCTCGAGATCGAGCAGCCGGTTGATGAGGACCTCTGGCTTTTCGTGCTCGACCGCTTGGGCCTGGTGCGGGCAGTAACGCCCGGCTGTCAGGTTGTAATCGATCTTACGAATGTCCTCGATGGTCGCCCACCAAGAACGTTGGCTTTCGAACTGTTTGAGGTCGTCGGCCTTCAAAACCGCTCGAACGCCGCCGTCTTTTTCGTGCCGCCAAGTATAGGGCCAGAGAGAAACTAGATGATCCAAGTCGCCATCCGTATCGAAATCAGGTAAAGGCCGGCGGGTAGCCCCAAGATCACGGCCGTCACTTTCTACTCGGTAAAACCATACTTTCGATGTGCGCACGTCATCGCGGCGGATGGGGCGGCGAAATACGACGATGCTGGTCTTCGCTCCGCTGTACGGGTTGAAGACACCATTGGGCAGGCTGAGTACCGCTAGAACCTCAAACTGCTCAATCATTTTGCGGCAGATTTTCCGAAGCATCTTTTTCGAGTCGAAGAGAAGCCCCTCCTTCAAGACGACAGCGGCCCGTCCGCCTGGTCTGAGGCTGTTCATTATGTGCTGAATAAATAGAGCCTCATAAAGCTTGATGTGAAATTCGAATTGGGCCACACGCTCCTGCTTAGTCGGTCCAAACGGAGGATTGGCAAGGATGGCGTCGTATCTGTTCTTGTGAACGTCCTGGGCTTTGTTGGACAGGCTATCATCGTTCTGAAGCAAACTCGATCCATCTTTGTGGAGGATCATGTTCATCAGGGCCAGTTTGAAAACGAGCGGAGAATGCTCGACCCCATAAAGGTTTTTTTCCTTGAGTCGGCGAATCAGGTGTTCCTTTTCATCCGCTGAAATACGCTTTCTTTCAATCTTCTCAAGCACCTTCATAAAAGCACGAACAATAAACCCGCCAGTGCCGCACGCGGGGTCATATATAGTTTCACCAATTTCCGGATTAATAATTTGAACCATGTGATCAACCACATGGCGTGGGGTGAAGTACTCGGCAAATTCCTTATCCTGGCCAAATTGTTGGAGAAGTTGCTCGTAGGCTGTGCCGAATACGTCAAATCGTTCTCCCGGACCTATTTTCTTGGACATCACCTCGAGGAGCGAAAGATCCTTCAACTTCGACGCTAGGTTGCGAATTGTAGGTGCATACCGCAAAGGGAAAACGGTTTCCTTGAACAAGCGGGTTACATCACGGGCGGAAGGATGCTTTGAATGCTTTTCCCTCTCCGCCATGTCGACGAACATCTGCTTGCAGAACGGGATTGAATCAGAGAATCCCAGCGACTTCGCATAGCCGTCCGGATCATCGGCCCATTTGTGAAATCGGTACCTATCCGGAATTAGCTGCTCGTTTTCTGGGGGTCTCCGCCCAATAGCCTCTTCTTCCAACAGTGCCGTCTCATCCCAGAGCTTAAGAAAGAGGAATAGGCTAAAGATCTCAAGGCGGTCCGTGGCGTGGACAGCGTCGTCACGAAGAATATTGGCAATTTCCCAAAGGTCGTTTCCGAACTGGTTAAAATCAGATGTCACCAACATCCTTTACCTCCGATTCTACGGGAGCGCCAGCCGACAGGTTGAGAGCATCTTCCGCCAAGTTCGTGAGCTTGTCGAATCCGCCGAACAATACCTTGATGCGCATGATGCCGCCGGCCTGCTCAAGCCATTGGCTGCGCAAAATCTGTTCAGGCAGGATATCGGGATTGGTCCGCTTGAAGTCACAGACCATCAAGACCATTTCGCGCTGCTCCTTGCTAAGTTTCCTTTCCAGCGCCCATTTCTCGAACTCCCGCCGTTGACGCAAGGCGTCGAAATCGGCCTCGCCGGTCGCCACCGCCGTAAAATCCTCGAGCGTTGCCTCCGGCTCGCCATATAGGTCGCGCAAGGCGACAATATCGAAACCCATGGTTGCCAGGAAGGCATGCTCCGGTAGCCGGGTTCCCTTCAAGAAACGCCAGCAAAGAATGGTCTGGGCAAACCTTTGCTTGAGTCCTTCGCGCTCCAGTCCACCCTTCAATTGCGCTTCTACCTGCCTACGGAGCTCTTCCAAGATGGCCGGAGAAATCGTCTCGGAGAAGACGAGGTGAACGGGCACATCGGCGATAACCATCTCCTGCTCAACACCCTCATGGTCCTCCTTGTATTTTCCTTCGGTGCCAAATCCTTCTCCGCCGCGCTCGCGGTCAATGATTCCTTCCTCTTCCTGCTGAACCGGCTCGTCCACCACACCCGGCGTGTCGTTGGTGACAGCGGGTTCCAGTGCAGTGATATCCACAAAGTCCACCAGCTTGTAGATATCCTTGCCGGTTTCTCTGCATTTCCTAGTACCGCGACCCTTCATCTGTACATAAAGCACTTTCGACTTTGTCGGTCTTGCCATGAGAAGAACTTCCACGTCGGGCGCGTCGATACCGGTATCAAGCATTCCGATTCCAACCAAGACTATAGGGCGGGGCTTCATGTTCGGGTCTTTGTGGGCTTGTTCGACTATGGCATTTCTTTCGGCTGCGTCTGTGACCTTCTGAAATTCCTCAATAAGCTCACTAGCCCTGGGCATTTCGTTGTGTACCACCGCAATAAACTTCTCCGCAGCAGCGTCATTTGGCGGAAGGTTGTTCCGGCGATTGTACTCCTCGATGAGGGCGTAACGCAGATTCTTGGCGTGTGCAATTGAAGCCGCGAAGACAATGGTTTTCACTGGCTGACGAGTTCCGAGGATATCCTCGAAGTACTTCTCGGCAATGAGCCTATTGCGCTGCGGCACATCAACCGCGCGCCCTAGCTGATCCGGCTCAAAGTCGAAGCCCATGTCGTGGACGCCTTCGAGGTCAACGTTGGTATGAAATTTATGGTGAATGCAAAGGGCAAGCCTCTCCCATTCCGATACCTCTGTATTGGATTCGCCTTGGTGAATGGTGTACCGATAGATGGGTCCGCGATACTGGCCCGGATCGGTGAAGAATCGGTCTGTGTTGACCGTTTCCTTGTCTGCTGGTGTGGCCGTCAAACCTAAGAGGACGGCTCCGCCCCTGGCAAAGTAGTCGAGGACGCTATACCAGTCGCCAAAGTAGGAGCGGTGGCACTCGTCAAGAATGACCAGATTAAAGTGGTTCTGTTCGTAATTTAGGAATTTTTCGCGCACCGCCAAATGTTGAATTGTCGTCACGAGGATGTCCCGATGCTTGTCTTCCTTTCCGCCCGTAGCGCGTTCTATGTTGAAGTTATCGCCGAGGTGTGTCTTAAACTTCTTGAATGTCTGATCCGCCAAAGCGTCCCGGTCTACGAGGAAAAGCGCGCGTCGAATGAGACCGACCGACCACAGCTTAGCAATGACACCGGCCGCCGTGATCGTTTTCCCCGTTCCGGTGGCCATCTGGAGATACATGCGGCGTCTTCCTGCCTGTGCCGCACCGAGAACCTGAGACACGGCCACCCGCTGATAGTCGCGAAGCGTCCCGTTGAGTTCAATTGCTTGCGGACGGAAAAATTCTCCGAACTCGGCAGGAGTGGGAAATGAAGTTATGCGCTCGGGGAGCGTATTTGCCTTCAGATTTTGCCGCAGATACACTTTGCCGTCACTGGCGAAAAGCAAAGGAACATCATTTCCCGTGTTATTCTTGTATGCTCGGACGTATCCCCTGGCTTGTTCGAGCGCTGCCCAGAGGTCCTTCCCCGGTTTCTTGGCCTCCACAATGGCGACAATTCTTCCCTCATGAAGGAAGACGCGGTCTGCTTCCTCGCCATCAAGGTGTTCGCGCCAGCGCTTCCGGGTCACGGTGAAGTCAGCAATGTCCCAGCCGCGTTCGCGGAGGTGTTCCTCAATGAGGATTTCGGCTTCGTCCTCGTTTATAGAGCGCACCACAGGTCTCCTATTTTTGTCTAGGGAAATGCCGCCTGAGCAGGTCAGACCCATCTTTCCCCATCTCACGAAGGATCTGCTCAATCTTCTGAATCGCAAGCGGGGAAGGCTTCGCTCGCCCGTTCTCCCAACGGTTGATGGTAGGGAAGGTCACACCGAGTTTCGCTGCGAACTTCTCCTGAGTGAGGCTCAAACGCATCCGAAGTTTGCGTACTAGACGTTGCACATCTGCTTGGGAGTTCAAAAAGCTCTCCTTTCAAAGCAGAACGGCTTAGTAACCTACCAATTCATAACTAGTGATATAGCATACGACTTATCAACCCTTGTCAATCGGATTCCGTAAGGCGCGACGGGCAGCAGCGGGAATCGAACGTTGGTTGTCCTGGAGCCCTGCGGGGACGCGAGTGGCGGCCCCCAACGAACGTTTGGGCGGGGTGTCAGGGCCCCCGGGGGGCTGCGGGAGGGTCTTCCGGGGGCTCAAAAAAGGGGGTGAAAAAGTAGTATTCAAAAAGGGGATTTTGAATACATTGGGGTTCGCGCACGATCGTGGAAGGGGGGGCCATGAGTCAGAAAAGGGCGATAGCTGTGCAACATCGCACAGTGTTGGAACCGAAAGCGCTCCTGGCCGTGAAGGGCAGGACTGCGGCAACCACTGAGGTCTACCGGGGAGCCGTACGGCGGTTTGTGTCCTGGGCTGGCGAGCATTCACGGCCACTAGGAATCCCGGGCCTGGCTGAGTACGTGGACGTACTGAGATCCGGCGGGGCAAGCGCGGCATGGATTAACCTAGTACGATGCTCGATCAAGGCGGCGCTGATGCAAGCAGCCCTCCGGGGTGGGATGGACGCGCGGGAGCTGATGCTCTTAAAAAGTGCAATCGAGGAAATACCGGGGGACCGAGTTCCGCTGCCGGATATCAAGGTGGTCTCAACAGAGGAACGTAAGAGACTTTTCGAGGGAATGCCCGCGCGGGTAAGGCTGATAGCAAGATTCCTGTACGCAACGGGCTGTCGGGTTTCGGAAGCCCTGGCGGTGCGATATGAGGACTGCAAGGCGGACGGGGAGCGGATTGTTATCCGCCTGCACGGCAAGGCGCGCAAAGAAAGGTTTGTGAGGATCCCGGCGAAGCTGCTCGCGCAAATAGATCGTGAGTTCGACGCGCGACGGCCAGGCACGAGGGTCTTTCTATTCCAGACAAGGAACGGGGCGCAGTACCTTCGGCAGTACGTGTACCGTGAGATTGCGCGAGCTTCCCGCCGTATCCTAGGGCGAAAGCTCGGGCCGCATGTCATGAGAAAATCCAGGGCCTCGGATCTGCATTTGCGCACGCGCGATCTAAAAGGCGTTTCCGAATTCCTTGGACACTCCGATGTAAGCACCACGGCCAGGCTGTACGTAAGATCTAGGCTGACGGACGCGGATCTGTTTGCGGATTTGTCAGACGATGATTATTTATGACATTTCACTTTCACAGAGCCGGAAAAGGAGGCAACAAATGAAAAAACAGATTCTTCCTATCGTCCTTCTAGTGCTGTCAGTCAAGCTTTTCGCGCAAAACATGAATGCTTGGCTCGATTACCCGATTGATTACGCTCAGCTTACGGGCGTTTTTAGCGGGCCTGTAACAGCCAAGATGCTTCTCGAATCGGGGACATTACTTAACCGGACAAATGATAATGGAGATCGTGTAATTTGCAAGATTGACAAAAAAACTCGCAAGGGTAATACGGTCACTTATCTCCTTACTACTTCGGCAGCTGGAAAGCCTGTTGTAAAATTTGTTATTCGCTTAAAGATCAACGACTCTGAAGAGTCAGCTCTATTGTCCTACTTCAAAATGAATATCGTTTCCAGCGGCAACCTTGTGGAATCAGAATACGATGGAACAGAAGAATCGGCTGGGAAAGTATGGGGAATGTTATTGGAGGCTAAACGGCTCCAGTTCATATTTGACGTAGACAAGTTTGATTCCATGGCTGGCAACGCCACTCAGGAGCAGCAGTAGCTCAGACATTCGCTTTTAAACTTTCGAATCAAGTATGAGAGAATTTGGCTTATGGCGCAAATTCAATCGAAAAACAGGGCGGGGGACGCGCGTGGCGGCCTAAAACGAACGATCTCGCGCATTGTCGTATAGGTAAATACGGAAAGTCGGGATGGTAGAAGATTTATGAGCCTAAAAACAACTGTTGCGTTGCCAGCAAGCATGGTATACGCTGAAGTTTTAGTTGTTAGTTTATTTGGAACGATTGAAAGGAAAAATGATATTGAGCCGGACACTATTGCTTCTCTATTGTCTCTCCTTTTTGGTCCAGCCCTCCATCAATCAAGAATCAACATGCTTATATGAAAACAGAATCGGCAGCGGATTAAGGCTACCACATAACTACGTTGATCCCTGACGGGATCGTTGAATGGCGGTGGTAGTAGCGTTGCTATTTTACCACAGCCATCTCTTTTTGAAGAGTCGAGATCCAAATCTGAAGGAGGGCACACCCATGGCAGATCTTAAGGTTGACACAATCATCAAGGGCGGTTTTGTGAAGGGAATCAAGAACGTTATACCCGTGACCATCAACTCCATTTTATGGGTGTTAACTATTTGGATTCCTTATTTGAACGTAGGCACAACAATAGGCATATCGACACTTGCCATAAAAATGAGCAAAGGCACTACAATTTCTATGGTCGAGATCTTTGACCCAATATATCGCAAGCGAATGGGAGAATATTTCCTTGTAATCGCTCTGACCGCTCTGGGGGTTATTGCAGGTTTGGTCTTCATTGTTATCCCCGGATTGGTTCTTTCGATAGCATGGGGTCTATCCACCCTTCTTGTAGTCGGCAAAGAACTTAATCCCCTTGAAGCAATGAACGAAAGCAGCAAATTGACATATGGAAAGAAGGCGACAATTTTCTTCGGCTATTTGCTGCTTTTGGTTATTATCGCCGTAGTTGCGATAATCTTGGGAGTAATCGTTTGGGGGCTTCTTGGAAAAGCTACTGGAAATCCTGGGGTGGCGGTCTTAGTCGCCGTGGTCACTTTTGTTGTGTATGAATTGTCTATAAGCATCCTAATAGGCGCTCAAGCGACGGTCTACGGCACGCTTGTGGAAGGATCAACATAATGCTTTCCCGAAACTGCATAGACTGCACGTCAAAGAGGCTGCGTAGTTAGGTTGATCGCTAAAGGGAGTCGTCAATCGCTGTGGAAATAGCTTTACTATATCCACAGCCATCTTTTTTCTCTGAATAGCTTAGGCTTTGGGTTTCAGACATGAAAACGGCCCCCGGGGACTCGCGTGGTGGGCCTACAACGAGCGTTCTCGCGCCTTGCCGTGTAGTTTTACCTGGTCAAATCACTCCCAGCTAATGTCAAGCACAGGGTTCCCGTATGTACTCCCGCCCTGGCCGTCATACTGTTCTATGCCAATCTGCTGTGCCACTATGTTACGCAGGGCAATATGAGAGCCGCCCATGAGAGAAAGCTCCGTGTCAGACATTCTCTTTATGCGATCTGCTACAAAGAGAACGGCGGCGCGCCAGTTATCAGCGGGGGCGTTTGGAAACTTCGGATAGAGACATTCGAGTCTGCGTATTGTTCGCCATAAGCTTCTTAGTTCTGAGAGATAGCGGCTGCGTATTTGCTCCGGGGTCATGAGAGACGGACTACTTGGTGCGGAATCTTATTCCCTGGTATTGCCGAAAGGCCAGGCGCACGAGGCGCTTTTCTTCTCTGGAGCCGTGTTTTTCGACGTACAGCACCTGGGCCCGGGCCTGGTCGATATCGCTAAAAGCTGCTGCGGCGTCAAGTCTGATATTAGATGGCTTTCCATTCACAATCTTAAGCACGGTACCTGTAACCTTCCTGGGAGCTGCTACGCTCTTGGAAGAACGTGCGCGGGCGGCGGGCTTGCGTTTAGATGATGAGCCTTTGCCTGTCTTTGCCATAGGGAGATATTATCCGACGAAAAAGCTTTTGTCAGGGAGATTAAGAAAGGCCGCACGGGCGTGTCGTTGTTTCGGCTTGACGGCACGCGGCGCACCCCTGCGCCTAACGATGCGGCCTATTTCTGTTGCGGCTGCTGCTGGTCGGCGAGAGTGAGTCTGCTCCGTGCGCTCGGGAGATTTTTGTAGGGGCAATCTTCGCAAAGGATCCGGAAAATGGCTTGCTGTCCCTGGAGCTCTAGCTCCCGGGCGCGGAGCTTGTCTGCCTTGGTCACAGAATGACTCGATTATTCTTCCGTGTTGGGCTCTAGGTCGGCGGGCGGCTGCTCGCTGTCCGCAAACGCTTCCTCTGGAGCGGCGTTTTTCTTCTCGGGAACAAACTCCACGCGCTGAGCAAGGACGTGTATTTTGCTATGGTTCTTTCCTTCGGCGTCTTGCCAGCGGTCTTGTTTGAGGGCTCCCGTAATTCGCACGGCGCGCCCTTTTTTCAAATACATGTTGCAAGCGTCTGCGAGCCGGGACCAGGTTGTTATGTCGATGAAAGAGACTTCTTTCTTGGCTTCCAAGCCGTCTTTGTAGCTGGAATTGACACCGATTGAAAACCTGCAAACTGGAGTACCCTTCGGCGTGCGGGAAATCCTGGGTGTTCCGGTTAGGTTCCCGCTAAGCAATATCTGATTCAAGTCATTCATACGAGCCCTCCTTGAAATGGTTTATATGTGGTGATTTCTAAAGACTTCGACTATGCGAAACGTGCTTGCGGTTGTTTCAATGGAGCCGTCCTGAGTAAGCGTTGCCTTCGCGCCTTCGGCAAGCTCTGAGGCGCGCAATTCCTCAAGCTGCTCTGAAAGCTCTTTTGAAGATCGGCCTTGAATGAGGAAGCATGTTTCATGGTGGAAGGTCCACCTTACAAGAGCCTTAAGCATGAACGGTCCTTTCTACCGGGATTCTTCCCAGAGTCTTTGCCATTCGGCAAGGTACTGTGCTGCGATATCGGGGACGGCGCAAATGAGCAAAGCGTTTTCCGCGTTGTGAGCTGTCGCGGCTGACGTGTAGTTGAAGCTTCCTGTTTCAACATTCTGATCGGCCACTATGAATTTGTTGTGTTCGATTTGATAGCGAGAGTCACGACGAACGGGTACGCCGTGCTGAGCGATATAAGGAATGAGGGAGTAGCGTTGCAAGCTCGCCTTGTAGTCCGCAACGATAGCAACCTTAATCCCGTTCTTGGAAGCAAGAATCAAGGCGTCCGCAATGGGACGACTTGTAAACTCATAACAGGCGACGTTGATTGAAGTCTTGGCCGATTCAATGGCGTGGAGCACAACGGAAAGGGCAGTCCCGTAGGGAGAGAAACCAACCTCATAGGTTGCGCCCTGGGGAACGGCCTGGGGCATTGGCTGTTGTGCGTGAGCTGGGGCGGGAAGGCCGAGACTGAGAGAAACGATTAAGAAAAGGCTTACGAGCGTGACAGGTCTTGCAATCTTCAAAGCAAACCTCCTTAAGAATTCTTGACAGTCCGACAAAAGAACGCTACGATAAGGAAAGTGCGAAACGCTACGGGTTCCGTGGTGTTCTGCATCTTCCTGATAGCCCCGCGTGCCAATGTGGGGCTATTTTTTTTGTGCTCGATCAAGCTCCGAAATCATGTTGAAACACTGCGCAAGGCGAAGCCTGTCTTGTATGCACCGATCAAAGCTAAGAACAAAGTCAGTCAGTGAACCTATGAGAAATCGCGCGGAAGCGCGAAGATCGGCCTTTATCTCGGAAGGAAGGATCTTAGGGTCAGAGACGGCTTGTGCAAGCAAGCCAAGAAGCTGAGGGCCTTCAAGATTATGTTTCTGGGCGTACTCGTCAAAGCGGCGTTTCTGCTCTTGGGTCAAGTCGCAAGAAATTGAAAGTGTGCGCTCTTTCATGGAGTAACTTCCTGCGGCCTGGCTGTCTGGGGTTTCGGCTCGGGGTTTGAGTATGAGAGAAACTGGCCGCACGTATGGCACCTGGGCGGTCGTAGATCTGTTGAAGTTGAGTCGATAAGGACAATCTCGCGGCCACTGTTCAAAGCGCGCCGCTGTGCGCGATTTGCAAGGGAAAGAGTACCAAAGAAGCATGATTCGCAGACGCAAATAGTCTCGGGAAGATGGTCCGTTGAAGCGTTAAGAAGTTCTTTTCCGAAATAATCTTCCTTGCTAATGAGAACGGCGAGCATCTTATGACTATGATTTTTCATTTACCGGGCTCCTGATCTGCGAACAATCTTGCTCGGATGCATGTAAGTGTTCACAAGGGAAGTGAACCTTAGAATTGTCTGGAGGCTTTGATTGTATTCCGCTTCAAGGCTGACAAGCCGTGATAAACGGCAGGCTATCTCCCCAGAGTTAAAGAGCATGTTAAAAAAGCTGTTGCCATTTCGCGGGTCCGAAAGAAACCGGAGGTATTCGTTATGTTCTTCGCAGAGACGTTTCTTAATGTCCTCGATCATGGCTATATACGGACTGGCGAACCTGGCGCGAGTGACTTTGAGGTATCTTAGATAGGAGCTATGGGAAGGTCCGTTCATACCCGGGGAAGCTCCTGCAGGACCGAATCGGAATCGGGAAAAAACCTGTTTACAAGAGCTGCAAACTCATCAACAACGGTGTTGTCGCGGATCTTTGAAGCTTCAAGGTGCACAAGATTTTTGATTTTGACCGGATCGGTGTTTTTGTAGTCAACCAGGCGATCTGCAAGGCTTTCGTAGTATTGCATCACGCCGCAGCGGATTTCATGAATGAGAGTTTCATAACGGAGTTTCATGACTTGCATCCCTTACGCTCCTTTCTTTTTGCCGTTGCTATCATCATCGAGTCCGCGCGTGAGCCAGTCAGGTAGACCGTCATAAAGTGAGCCCGGGTCAGAAATCTGGGCGCGTCCGGGGACTGAACGCTTGGCGAATTTGCTGCTTAGGAGAGTCAGAGGAAACTTGCAGGACGCGCAGACTGCTGTACTTCGCGTAGTCTCAAGATGGGCCATTGGCCCTTCTTTTGATTCAGTGGTCTTACGGAAGTCAGAGCACTTCCTGTTGTCGCAACGATAAACGTAGGTGATATCCGGCATCCGTAACCCTTCCATTCCCCGGGGGTGCGGGGGATATATCCCCCGCGTTCGGGGGAGAGCTAGAGCCCTCCCCCGGAAGATCCCCGTTACTCTGCGGCTTTTTCGGTCTGCTCCTGTTCGGAGTTGTAAGACTCGATAAAAGCGTAAATCCCAAGAACCCGGTCGATTGCCTTCATGATCTGAAAAGCAACCGGGCTCCTGCCCTGATAAGAGTCTATATACGCTTTTGTATGTTCTTCATGATGGGGAAGCCCGTAGAGAGAGCACAGGAAACAAGAGGAAAGTTCCGCAACAACCTCGTTGAAGGCGCGATCTTCGCTTTTGCCTGGGATGGCGTTGTCGATTGCATGAGAAAGCTCATGCATGTAAGTAGTAGGGTCGTCGGTTCCAAGGGTTATCGCGTTCTTGTCTGGGGTGAAGTATCCATAGCAATCCGTGGTCAAACCCGCGCGGATAGTGACTCCCATTCCAACCGAAAGCTGATACAAGGGAAAGCGGCTCGGATCGAAAGCCCTCATGGCAATCTGATAGTCAAGGTCTTTGCCTTCGGTATCTTCCACGCGGAAAACTGGCATACAGCGGAAGCCGGAAAGAATCTTTCTTTCCTCGCTCTGCTCGTCGTCGATGCTGCTGTCATTCTCAGCGGGGACGTTGCGGAACATCGGAACAAGGATATAGAAGGCGTGAGAGCCCTTGCGCGGCCAGCGGCCGACCTCGCGCCACTGATTGATTCCGCGCGCATCGCTTGTCCCGCTCAAGAAAGCCGCAAACTGGTTGAGGCGGCTCCAGTTATTCATGGGGAGTTTCGCCTCACTGGCAAAAAGCCTTTTCTGACAAAAGGCGGCAAGAGTCTCGGTGTCGAGCTTTCTTACCAGATCGTTCAAGAGCTTCCGTGCATTCTCCGTGGTAGTCATTTCCTGCATCCTCCTGAACTTTAATATATATCTTGATATATGTTTTGTCAAGCACAAAATACAGGAAAAGCAGGAAAAAGCAGAAAAATCTTTACCACATTTGTCTAGTAGTTTTATTGGTGATTTTCTTCCTCCTTCCGCGAGGAACCACAACCGTATTCCTGCCGCGCTCACCCTGGCCGCGCTAAAACCGAACCCAGAAACATCACTCACCTCATCGCCGCCAACACGGATCACCCCCTCGTAGCCTGACTTTGAGGGAGAATGAAAGAACACCCGATTAGCCTGGTGAACCGCGAGAGAAGGGCAGTACAAGCGCAAGGGATCGGATGCGGAAATCCCGCAGCTCGCCTTATGCGGATACTCGCGCTCGAGGCGAGCGAGGAATTGAAGCGCAGAGCCCGACCCCGGGGGCAGAGGCCCCCGGGGTTGCGCCCATATACTTTTTGTAGGCGTCCGATCACTAAAGCTCAAGGTCCGGCTCCTTCTGGAGTGTTAGCTCATGTTCCAAAGTCTCATATTCGTGCAAAGCAAACGTGTACCACTGCGACATATCTAGAATGTTCATGTTGTGTCCTAGAAACTGTTCGTAGTCCTGCAACGTGTTATTAGTAATCCGGCATATTGGCTGCTGCTGATCGGAGTAATTTGCTTGGTGTTCGTGGTGAAATGTTTTTGTTAGAAGTTGGTCATTGATTGAATCGTAGTACAGATCGTGAAACTGATGATCTTGGAAAAGGCCATTCCCGGCATCTAGGAAGTATTTATGTGCTAGCTCTGATGCTGCCAGCATTGCCAGAAGTTTTGCGTTTGTCAGTAGCATCGAGATCTCCTGATGAGTTTAGCGGCGAAGAATACGCAAGATGCGAAGCATAGGGCGGGTGAGTATTCTTCGCCGTACTCAAGGGCGGCGCGCCAGTAAGGCGCGTTGGATTGGGGGAGCCCCCCCTCCCCGAAAAAGGGGGGGGCGCGGTGGGCGGGGGAGGGGGAACCTTCAAAGGGGGCCATAGGGGCGGAGCTTGCTTTCATTTCACTGTACGGATCACGTTGTTTACCGTGTCCGCGATGTAAAGAGTACCGGCCGAATCGACTGCAACGCCCAGAGGCGTGTTAAGAGAGCCGAGAGTTGCATCGGTTCCGTCCGAAGCAAAGCCCGCAGTGCCGTTTCCGGCGACGGTTTTGATATTTCCAGAGGTATCTACCATGCGAATCCGGTTGTTATACGAGTCGGCGATGTAAAGATTTCCACTTGAATCAAGAGCAAGGCCGGTTGGGCTATTGAGCTGCGCTTTATTAGCTGCGCCGCCGTCTCCGCTAAAGCCTCCCGGTGTTCCTGTTCCGGCGTAGGTTGTGATTTTTCCGGTGGAATCAACTTTGCGGACTACACAGTTGCTCGGATCTGATATGTAAAGATTACCGGAGCCGTCAACAACTACACCGTAGGCGTTCGTGAGATTCGCGGAAGTCGCCGGACCGTTATCTCCGGCGTAGCCAGTGGTTCCATTTCCCGCGACGGTGCTGATTTTGCCTGTACTTAGAGTAACAAGGCGAACGCGATGGTTGCCGTTGTCAGCAATGTACATATTGCCCGCGTTGTCAAAACAGATGCCGTTGGGGAAACTTATGGAAGCAGAAGTCGCAAGGCCGTTATCTCCTGCAAAGGTCGGGTTGCCGTTTCCCGCATAGGTGCTGATAAGCGTAGTGACTTCACGAATTCGATCATTCCAAGAATCGGAGATAAACATATTGCCGGATGCATCAAGGGCGACTGCGGCGGGCCAGTAAAGATTTGCTGTTGTGGGGGAAATGCCGTCGCCGTTATAGCTTGGGCTTCCCGTTCCTGCTGCGGTGAAAATATTCTTTGAAAGGTCAACATACCGAATCTTTGAGTTGGTCGTGTCCGCTATGTAAACGTAGCCGACCTTGTCAACAAAGACTCCGGAAGGGGTGTTGAGTTCTGCGCTGGTCGCAGGGCCGTTGTCGCCGATGGATCCCGGGGAGCCATTCCCGGCGATTGTATTAATGTACTTTCCAGATCCGCTACCGCCGCCGTTGTTGCCTCCGTTTTTTGGCGCTGGTGAGCCCGCACCTGGCTGAGAGCATGAGGAAAGCCCGATGATGCCAGCAAAAATCAAAAACAAAGCGAAAAGAAAAACAAAAACACCAAGAGCTGCGAAAGCAAAGCGCTTCCATCCTGGGGGAGTGGAAGTAGCGATCCGGGACGCCTGGTTGAGAATCATTTCTTGCCTCCTGTTTGGGAACTGACGGGATATATAAAGGTGAGTTTCTTAGCGGTCGGGTCGTACCGTAGATGAGCTTTGAAACTGTCGCCTTTATTGCTTTTAAAAGTTGCCAGGTCTGTAGCGGCAAGACTGGCAAGCTGCATGACTTCCTTTTCAGTAATTGAATGTCGTGCGTATTTCTTTGGGATGGAAAAGGTGCATCCGTTTTGAGAAGAACACTTGAAGGAATACTCGTAGTCCCTTACAGGTGATCCACAGTGAGGGCACGTGGCAACGGGCTTTTTTTGATATTCGGGGAGCTCTAGGTTACGGAGACTTTCGATTGCTTCTTCGACGGAGATCTTTATTGAAGTGTAAAAAGTCTCCGGCGCGCTGTCCAAGAGAGCCTCCCATGTTGCGGTTTCTTCAACGCTGGAGAAGTTTTTGACTCGTTCTGCAGGAAGCGCTTGAATTGTGCGTATTAAAAAGCTTCCTTTGTCGGTGGACGCAATTGTGCGTCTAGATCTTACGGTGTATTGACGCATGAGAAGTTTTTCGATGATGTCTGCCCGCGTTGATTCCGTTCCTAGACCGTTTTTCTCCATGAAGCTCAGTAGCGATGATTCGGTGAACGCGGTGGGAGGCTTTGTCTTTTTGTCAAGTATATCTGGTGCGAAAATGCCAAGGATATCGCCCTCGATGATGGGCGGGAGCGGCTTATCCTCTTTTTCTTCGGTGGGTTCTTCTTCGTCCTTGGGCCTAATATTCGTGTAAAGCCGCTTCCAGCCGAGCGTGAGGACCTGGGTTCCCCTTGATTGAAAGGTTTTACCGCAAATGTCAAAGTAAATGGTCTGTTTGTTAGCGGTATACGGGGGTAGAAGGATTGCAGCCATGTTTTTGAGTACAAGAGTTGCGACATTTCTTTCTTCTTCGCTAAGCGCGGCGGGGAGCTTGTCAAGAATGATGAGCGCGTGGTGATCGCTCAGTTTCTCGTCATTAAAGATATGCGAGTTATCTGCCGTGGGGAGCTTGCATCCACGGAAAATATCGTCGTAATGGGACTGCAGATGAGTAACGGTGTTGCAAAAAAGCTCAAAGTTAGACTTGGCAAGAACGCGCGATGATGTTCTAGGGTAAGACAAAACCTTGTGCTTTTCATAAAGTGCCTGGGCCAATTCCGCGGTATCAAAGGCTTTGTAACTGTAGTATTTGTTACAGTCCTTCTGCAGGGCCGTCAGATTGTAGAGATACGGTGCATTTCGTATTTCTTGCTGAGATTCTATTTTGATAGCTTTAGCATGAGGGTGAAGGCTTTCAATCTCAGAAAGAATAGGTGTTAATGAAGCCTTATCCTTAAAAGCTGTGATACTGTCCTTGACGTAGTAGGAATAAAAGGGAGAGACGCCTTTAGTGAGAGAAACACGCAGATTATAGAAAGACTCTGGGGTGAATGACTTTATCTGCTCTGTCCTTCCTACAATTGCGCTGAGTACGGGGATCTGTACCCTTCCGAAAGAAAAGTCGTTGTTGAGCTTGCAACTGAAATAGCGACTAAAATTGAATCCGACAAGCCAATCAGCTACCTGTCTGTAATAGCCGGAATCATACAGATGAGTATATTTGTCCGCAGGCTTAAGGTTGATGAGATTTCTTTCAATGACTTCTTGCGTAAGTGCTTCGCTCGTCCAGAAACGGAACACATTGGCAAGATCCGATTTGCCGCACCATTTCAGGGTTTCGCGGGCAATTAGCTCTCCTTCGCGTCCCGCGTCGGTTGCAATTATGATCTGTGAGGGCTGTTTCCTTACAAGCAGTTTGATTATTGAGAGCTGCTTCCTGGCTTCTGCGATCTCCGCGTACTGAAACTCCTTCGGAACTATCGGAAGCTTGTCTACCGACCATTCTTTGAATGCGGGGTTGTATTCCTCTGGGCTGTAAAGTCTCAGAAGATGCCCGAAACAGTAGGTGATTACTGTACCTGATACTTCATAGTAGCCCTGGTGTTTCTCTGCCTTAAGAACGCGGGCAAACTCTGCCGCAACGGAAGGTTTTTCCGTAAGTATTAGGCGGAGCATTGTCGGCATCTCCTGATTGCGTTATTTAGATAGACGTAATTGCCTGGGGTAAAGCGTACGGTGTAGTTAAGAACGCTCCAGAAGTCTGAATCTAGGTTAGGGAGAATACTGGGGCAATTGCGCTCCAAATATGCAAGTATTTTTAATGCCCTCTCGCATTGCTCCTTGCCCTCAAGTATGCTAAGCACGGTGACTTTCTGGGATGAATCAAAGCGAAGAATAAACGAACGGAGAACGGAATCTTTGTTAACGGAGTAGCGCATTTGAATGAACTTTATGACGTAGCCTGCGCGGCGATTGAGGAATCTCCAGAGGATGGGCCGACCTGGCTTTTCTTTCCGGTAATAATTCGCTTGCATAGCATTCACCATGTAACAAAGGGCCTAACGGGGATCAGATCCGAAACCTCTACAGGCCCAAAATACCGAGAGTCGTAACTCCTTTCCGAATCGCCAAGAATGAGCGCTTGACCTAGTGAAAGAACTGAATTGAAAGAAACGCCGGAAGAAATAAGCTTCTTTGCGGATAGCTTTCCGTCCATAAAAAGACCTTCGTTGTTTATTGTTACAAGCTCACCGTGATAGGCTATAAGGCGCTTAAGCAAATACTTAGGAAGCTGCCTAATTGTGTTTGATTTGATTTTGGCTGATTCGATTACGACAAGGCCACCGGGCCTCAAAGTTTCATGACTGACAACGTAAAAGCCTTTGGGCATTGAGGCCGTTGTATTGAAGAAAATGACTTTGTTTATATGGACTAAAGGAAAATCATAGATTGCAACAAAGACAAAAGCACAAGAGACAAATATCCATGTTGCAAGTAGGAACAAACTCTTTTTCACTGCGTGCTTTTCCTGTCGTAATAGACCGAGTTGTAATACTGAGTTTGTAAGCGAAGCGTCTCCAAGTATTCGTTAAAATACTTGTTGAAGTTGTAGAATTGATAAGTTCCCCACCCGGCTGCAATCGTTGAAATGGAGTAGCTTGCCACTATCAAGGGAACAGCCAATCCAGGGTCCATATTGTTTGTGTTGTAAAGGGTCGTGAAAACAGTCCCGGAGATAGCTCCTGTGGCAAGTGCGACAGCGCATATGAACATCCATGTTTGTGCGTTGGATCGTTTGGCATAAAGCGTGTCGAGCTGATTAGAGAAAGGATCGTCACTTGAAACGCGCTCAACGCTGGCGCAAGAAAAAAGCACAAAGCCGCAGAGAACAAATGCCAGGATCCGGACCGTTGTTTTCAATCAGCACGCTCCTTTCAGTTGACCGCGAGTGAGTACGTTGTGACGGTGCCCGTCTCGGAAGCAAGCTGCATCTGAGCGAAAATCGCCGTCCAGTGTGAAAGTGTCGGGACCATATTGAAAGTCACTACCCAATCATTTCCGTCCGCAGAAACCGCCTTATTCCAGTTAGCAACGTAGGTTGAATTAGGGGCGATCTGATTTATCGTTGTGTAATGGGGGAACTTGACGATGATCTGCAGAAACTCCGGATATGATTGAGGCGTGAATGTGTCTGTCTGTGTTATAGGGACGTAAAGGGATCTGGAAACATTGCAAGTATAATTGTCGGAATAGTTACCCTGACCGCAGGATGCAGTTACAACAGCAGATAGGCTTATTGTCTTGCCGGTGGAAGTAACAGAAGGATTAATCCCTGGAACACCAGAAAGGGCGCTACTGATTGTATATGAAGTACCTTCGTCTATGGTTGCCGAGCCGGACGTTGTGTATCCACTGACAGGCGAGGCAAGAATGCTGTTTAAGGTGGAGACATTATTGTTTATTGCGGCCTGCGGGGTAGCAGTTGCGGCGGTACAATACGCAGACCAGTTAAGAGCTGGTCCCCATTGCGCACCCGTAGCTGTAAAAACAGTATTGTTGGTAACGGTGCTGTTCGTTAAAGCGTTCCAAACATCAGAGAAACTATGGCCGTAGCTGCCGTAACTTCCGGTCTGATCGGAAATGCTGTCAGGGGGAACGCTGGGCGCCCAAACTGTTCCGAGGAAGTTAGAAAGGGTGGCATCGGCATAAGCCTGGCTGATCGTGTACGCATATATGTATGCGATGGTTGCCGATACATCGGTGAGCTGTACGATATTACTTTTTGTCCTTGCAGCTTGAATTGTAAAGGTGTTTGTAATGCTCTTGTTAGGACTCTGCACCGTAACGGAGTAGGGGCAAACGGTACCTCCGAGAGCTGCGGAAAGATTTGTTGTAAAACTGCCGTATGGAACATTGGCGGTACTGAATCCTATTGGGCGACTAGTGACGATGTTCTGAACTGCGTTGACGACATATGGAAGGGTGAAATTGTCAGTGTTCAAAAGCAGGGTGTATGTGTTTGTTAATGTTGCAAGAGAAAGTGTGTATTGCGATGATTTTAGAGTCTGTTTATTCCCGCTTGAATCGTAATAGAAGGGACTTCCAAGCTGGAGAAATGCAATAGAGTTAGGATCAACCGAAACGTGAAGTTTGTAATTATGAATGCTTTGATCGCTTGTGTTGGTAAGTACAAGAGTCATTCCATCGGTAGGGACGTAGGAGCCGGAAGGGGAAATGGAATAGCCGCTTGCAAGCGTCACAGTCGGGGTAAGTGGTGTTTGAGCCTGAATGACGGAGTAAGGAAGGATAACATAAACATCGGGTGCGGTGATTGTTGCGGTAGCATCTTGCGTCAAAGAAGGATTGTTAGAAGCAAGGAAACCGTAAGAGGTAATTAGTGAGCTGCCACCGCTACCGCCCCCGCCGGCCGACGCGGTTGCAGTAACCGAAGGCGACTGAGCGCTTGAACCGCTGGCGTTACTTGCCTGGACCGTGTACTGATACGAAGTACTTGGGGCCAGGCCGCTATCGGTGTAGCTGGTAGCGGAATTGTTGTAGACTTTCGTACCGTTTCTGAAAAGCTGATAGCTCATCGCACCACTGGATGCGCTCCAGCTAAGAGAAGCGGTTGTCGAGGTAACCCCGGTAACTGTGAGGCCCATTGGGGTAGCTGGCGCTCCGCTACTTTTGCCGGTGAGCCAAGAAAGATCACAGGCCGAAAGAGAGAGAATAAGGCAAAACAAGAGAACGGGGCTAAGATAAAGCCGTCTGCCAATAAGCCCCGCAACGGTGCTTTTGCCGATCTTAAGAAGTCTCGGATTTCTAGATTTCATATTCTTCCTCCTTAGCGGCCCGCCATGTAGCCGCCATCTTCGTCCACAAAAGCGGGCAGAATCATGTCTTTATCTATGATGCAGTTTGCCCGCATGCCTTCCCGAATATTGATAGTCGGCTGCTGATCTATGAGTTTGTTGGCATAAGTCATTGCAGCCGATTGAGCGGCGCTCGTCACATTGGAGCTGGTGCTGCCCTGCGCGGTCATTGCGGTTGCAAGAGAACTAAGAAATGAATTGGTGGAAAGCGCGGAGATTGCAGCGTTTGTGCCAACCGTAAAAATGGTGGCTGCGCCGACCGTCGCTAATATCTGGGCAATGTGGTAGTCAACCTGGTCGTGGAGCCCAGACTTGCCTTGAAGGTCCGTACCTTTCATTCCTCGGAGAGTGATTGATACACCGTCAGTACGTAGAAGCCTGTTCCATACGACAAGGACGCGGTCCTGTCCGAAAGCGATTCCATTGTCATAGGTTCCGATTAATCGTGAACCGCGCGGAACGAGGATATTTCGGCCAGAAAGCGAGTCAAATACATTCTCGTTAACCTGGGCCAAAATTGTACCGGGAAGATCTGAATTAATAGCAGTTATCATGGTGATAGGAATAAGGGTTCCAGCTTGCAAAAGGTGAGCTGCGTCGACCGGAGTTAGATAGTGATTATCAAGGTATGCCGAATAGTCTCCCTGTTGATTATTGAGAAACGTCTGTTTCTCTTTTGACATATTCTGTTTTGAATAAGCAGATTCATAAGCAGATTCTATTGCAGCCGTCTGAGCCTGAATGCTTTGGTCAACCTGGCCTGGCTGCGATTTCTGCGCGCTTTTCTGATCTTCCTGTGAAGTCCAGGGAAAGAAAAAGCCGCTTGTGAGGGCCGCGAGTTTCTTCCGAGCTTCATCATCTTGCGATGCCATATTGAACATTGAGACAAGCGGAGAGCTTTTCTGCGCTGATTGTTGCTGATTTTGCTGCTGTTGTGCGTTAGCACCGGGATACTGCGCTGATTGATCGGGAGCTGGATTTCGATTGTATTTGCTGTACTGAGGTAGTGAGTTGTTTTGATCCCCTACAGTCTTGGGAGTAGAATATCCTTCGATTTGCGGGGACTGTACTGTCTCTCCTTTGACTGGCGCGTAATCCTGGGGAGTTACATCAAGATCGCTCGGGATCTGCTGAGTATATTTCTGCTTCTCCTGTTCTTTCTCTTTAGCCGATTTTGGCTTGTGAGGGGAAAGGCCGATTATCACGCCAAGAAAGATCAAAGACGCAACAATAGAAACCGCAATACGAAGCGATTTTTTGTTTATGCGTGACTTCTTTACAAGAGCTAAAGAAGCATCTTTAGGGTCGAGCTTTCCCTCTTTTCCCTCTGATGAAACGGCATCAAGCTCTTTGTTGTCTTTGCCGTTGGAAGAACTGTCGGACACGGCTTTAATCCTCTCTGTGCACGATTGTCACGATATTTCCCTCGTTGATATCGAGCACAAGCTCCGCGTGACGTAAGACTCTATCGACGATGTAATAGGTGCCGATAACGCGGTAGTTCAAAAGTGTGCGCTCATTTTTTTCATTGACTTCAAATAAAACTGGAGCGTACCCGGCTCTGGAAGCTGAGGGAAAGCTCATGTATGTCTTTTTTCCGTCATTGAAAACTCTGTCGGGCATCCATGCTGGCTTGTGGACGCTGTGAGGAATGATTTGATAGGAAAAATCAAGATCTGTTACGCGCCCGTACATGAGAATACGGCTTTGCGCCTCACTGGCTTCCTGCTTAATCTTGTCCGCAAGCTCAAGAGGATAGTTGAAAGAAATAAGAGGCATGAAAAGCTTTTCGTAGCTATAAAGATGAAGGAAGTAGCTCCGTTTGCTCGTATTGATTGAAAGTGTCGTTTGCTTGCCCGGGTAGACTGCCTTAACGTAGATTTCTTCTCTCTGACGGCCATCCTCTGATGCGACAGAGGACGCAACCATGAAATTCGACGTATCTCCAGCGGCAGGGGCAGAGACAAGATTTTCTCCTGGCTCAAGCAACACTGTTGTGAGCTGCAAAGGAGCGACGAAAACCCTGTAGATATGCTGCGGAACGTAATTGTATAAAACTGCGCCGCCCTGGTAGTCCTGTTGCTGCGGTTTTATCTCAAACTCAATGTTGTTGGACATTACAAGATTCTCTATGTCCTTATCCGTGGCCGGCGCGGGTTGGGTGGGAGTGTTATCCGGAGTGTTATATTCAGTCACCGGGATAGGGATAGATTTTTGGGCGGGAGACGCGCCGGGCTTAATATCAGGAGTAGCGGGCGCCGGAGATCCAGAGGCGACAGGGGAGGGTGCTTGAACCTGGGGAGCGGGTTGGCTCTGTTGTGCAACCTGAGAGCCATCTGTATCTTTTGGGACGGGAAAGCTAACTACGATAGGTTTCTGTGTTGCGCAGGAAAGAAAGCCGAGGAAGCCGAGTAAAAGAAAAGGAATCAATGAAATACGATTGAAGCGGAAAAAGAATACTCTATTGTCCCTCATGTTATGACCTCCGCTGAGATATGAAAAACTCTGTTATGTAAATGCCGAAAGGGTTCTGCGATGCCTCGATTTCTGTTGAAGGAAATCCTTGTGTGTAGGTAAAAGTTCCGACCATACTGAACGTGTCTTTCAAATTACCCTGGTCGCGTACTTCTTCAATCCATTCCGCGCGCCAGGTGTTCTGTGCAATTTTCTCAAAAAGAGTAAAACGCACATCGTTGCGGATTCCGTGGGACGACTGCTCGAAAGGCTTTGCCTGAGAAATCATTTCCGTTACTTGCCTCTGAGCGGGTGGAGCTGCGATGGAATAAACGTCTTTCAATCTGTCTTTTAGTACAACCGGGTCGGATGAAATGCTGCGAAGATTTGTAACGAACCGTATAAGATAATTCTGTACTGCTGCATCCGTGACGGTAAGCTTAGTGCTATGTATTACTCCTTTGAATTGAATTACATCGCCTTGGACTTCGACAACGTAGGGAATTAATTTCGGCTTCTGGAGGTAAGAGCCTATATAGAACAGGGATATCAAAAGGCAGGCGGTCGAGATGATGGCAAGAGCCCATGCAATTTTGAGCGAGCCGACATAGCGAGCAATCTGAAAATCCCACTGTACTCGGGCTCGCTTAATTTCCTTGGTTTCCATATATTGGCTGCCTCTCCTCAATTCCGGCTTGAATTGCCTGGGCCTGGGGCTGCAACCGGCTGAAACATTCTGTCAGCCGACTGCCTCTGAGCTGCTGCTCCTGATGTTGCCGAAGAAACGGGGTTTACCTTTGCTGCTATGGCTATTGCGTTAGATCCGGAGCCCGAACCTGACGGAGCTGCTGCAGGGGAAGGGGCAAATAAGCTCTGCGCGCCGCCCGCCGGAAGTCCTCCAGAGGTCGGGGCAGATGAAACGGAAGTGGATCCAGTCGCATTGACCGCGTAAGAAGGCTGCGTTGCGCCACCCCCGCCACCCCCGCCGCCTCTGAAAAGCGAAGTGAATCCAGAGACAGCGGCCATTCCAATGGCCGCGATACCCATCATGTTACCGGCAAAGCCGCTTGCGCTTAATGCGGGGTTTCCTGAGATAAGCGCCATTGCGAGCGCGGGGACTTGGATTGAAAGAAAGACAAGAACGAAACAAGAACAAAGGACCAGGCCGACAACGCTGAAATCGATTGAACCGTCAATATCGGTAGGATTCATTACCTGCAGAATTGTGCCGTTCAAGGTGTTCATTACGTGCATGCCTAGTGAGACAATGGCGACAATTATCCCGAGCTTAAGAGCCTGGGCAATTACAGCGGAGAACGCGCGTGAGCCAATAAAGCGAAGCGGACCCCATGCTATGAACGGAACTAATATCAGGGCGAAAAGCACGATGAGATAAAACTCAATTCGTGCAATAGTCATTTCGACTGCGATAATGATAAAGGCGAGTTGTATTAGCAGATGGACAAGGTTAAAAATGAGGCGAACGCTCCAAACATCTTCCATATGACCGAATGATGTTGAGAGCCACTGGCCCGCGTGTAAAACGTCGAACTTGGGCAGCGTATATGCCAAGTCAACTTTCCTAATTGCTTCGTTCATGGGAGCAATAAGATGAGCGTGAGCCCAGTTCATTATCTGGCTAGGGTCGTTGTACATGTTCTGGTCAAGGCCGCCGGTAACACCGAGAATGTTGACGAAACTGTTTTTGAACATATACGCAAGGCTAGTAAAGTTTGTAACGATATAAACGACAAACCCCATGAAAAGAAGTCTTTCGACAATCTTTTCAATACTTGCCGTTTTTCCCATGGCGATATTTATGCCCATGAAAACAACGTCAAGGCCAAGAAGTACATAGAGCAAATGATTGGCGTAAGGCTTAGCCTGGTCGATCATGTTAAGAATTAACTTCGTGTACAGATAGATAGTGTCGTGTAACAAAGCGAAGCCCTCCTACTGATGGCTATCTTCGAGCTGCTGAATATCGCCGCTGGTGTAATTCCAATTAGCGGCTGAATTGCCTTCAATAAATCCATCTGCCTCCTGATCTTGTATTTTTTGCTGCATTTGCTGTTGTTCGACCTGGGCGACAAAGTAATCTTTCCAGCTTCCCATATTCATGTTTAAGTCTCGAACCTCGCCGCCGACCAGGCCGAGGGCCTCGTTCATTGTCTGGAGCTGAGCAATTGCTGACTGACTGGACGATGATTGACTTTGGATCTGGCTCCAGAGCTGCTGTCTAGTCGCAGTATTTTTGATAAGCGTATCGGTCGTATGGACGATATTTCCCGCGCGCGCCCAATTGCCCTGCAAGGTTCTCAAGTCTGAAACGGCCGCTTTATAGCCTTGGCTTTGAACCAAATCCGCGACGGCCTGTATTTGAGACAAGGAAGGCATTTGATCGACAATCTGAATGTATCCGTTAAGTGCTACCGTCTCGTCATTCCATGCATTTACAAAGCCTTGCCATGATCCCTTTTCTAGCTCCTGTAAGGCCATGATCTGATATTGGAGCGATTCGGTCGCCGTCTGGAGCTGCTGAACGGCATTTTGAATCGTTTGGGCAAAATGCTGAGCGTCGTTAATTCGCTGGACAAGAGTTCCCGGGTCGGTTATGGAAGTCACCGTAACGGGAACCTGGGCGAATCCACAAAAAGCAATTGAGGTAAGCACCGACGCGGCGATAATTGCTTTCATACACTAGTCCTTTCGCGGTGCGCGCGGCTTTATAAGCTCAAGTTCTTCCGCCCCGAGCTCCAAAGAAAACTTTTGCTTCCCTGCTGGACTAAAAAAGTAGTAGTCGCGCTTCGGAGTCGAATCATTCAGTGTCGATATATCTCCTTCTGAAAGGCCAATAGCTTGGTAGAGAGCTGCGTTTTCCGGTTGGTGTGCTTGATGATTTGGTAGAAGAATCTTTGTCATGCAGGCGTTTATTACGGTGCTAAAAATCGGGCTGCTTCGCGCATCCTCAATTTCCTGCGTAGCAAGAATTATGTAGCAGTTCTTTTTTCTCATCGTTTTGAGGTCCTCACGGAGTCGGGCCGCAAAGATCTCGTTGTCGAAAAACTTCCATGCTTCGTCCACGACAAGCAACGTAGGCGTGCCGTCAAGAAGCGATGTAAGGCGATGGAACAAATAAAGAAGAACAAAAGAAACAATGTATTTCCCTTTGTTCATCAGTTCCCGCATTTCAAACGTTAGCCAATTTGTTTTTTCGATTTTGTCGGCCCCGGAAGTGAATAAATGCGAGTACTCGCCGCTGACGAACGGTGCAATTGCAGCCCGAATATTCTGGTCCTGCACCTGTGTCTGAAATGCCCTCCAATTTCGCAGATTTTCAGGAACCGTTGTGACCGATTCAATGGCGCTGAAAATTGAGGTCTGGTCTTTGGGGCTCAGTGGTATTTGGCGATGCAAGAAATAGTCGGTTATGAGTTGGGAAATAAAAACTTGTTCGGCTTTATCTGGACTGTCCTTGTCGCCAAGATTGCCGAATGGATTAAGCTTAAGAGATTCCGGAGAATCATTAATGTCGATGAAGGTTCCACCCGAGTTTATGCAACCGTGAAAACTGGAAGCATCAACGTCAAAGAAAATAACTCTTGTTCGGGGATACTTAAGCCAAAAGACTGCAAGAGTGGAGAGAAGGGTTGACTTTCCCGCTCCAGTAGGACCGATAACAAGGGTATGTCCTACGTCCCCATAGTTAAGGTTCAAAAAGAATGGTGAATTATCTGATTTGCAGATTATGTGTGGAGCTTCGCCGTTTCCATTAAGAAGGGATCTCAAATGTTCGTTGCTGTAATTGCCAGCCCACGGTACAGAAAGGGTGAACATATGCGCAAAGTTACGAGTGCTTATCAAAGGCTGGCGTGGATTGAATGAGATATTTCCGGGAATGCTTCCCAGATATGCGCCCGGAGTATTGACTGTCTCGGTCTTTGTAATAAAACCGAGGTCGTTGACGATTTTCTTTATGTAATCAATATTGCGGCAGGCCCGCGAATAGTCAGTATCGCGCACAATTAAGGTAGTTGCCATTCTCCCGTAAGCGATATTGCCGTCTGCAAGATTAGCAAGGGCCGCGCCGCTGTCGGCCGTATTGGAAAGAGCTTCCGTATCTTCGAGCTGTGATCCCTCCTTTATCACAGTTTCCTCAAGAATGCTGCCTATGCCGCGCCGCTTTTGAAAATGAGCTTTTCTGAGCGACTTTATTTCCTTTTTTGAAGTCTCAAGGCTGTTGAATGAGAACCGGGCGCAGAGACGAAACTCTATTGGAATTGAAAGAATTTTGCTCGCCATTCCGGCGTTAGTCTCGCCGGGGAAGTCATGAATAGTAGCGCAGACAATATATGAGTCTTTGTATTTGCAATTTGGCGGTGTATCGGGGATAAATCTCCCGTCCGCCAAGTATTCGTCAAGGTAAAAAGGGCATTCGGGCGTTTTTACTGGATGCGGGTTGTCGGAAACTGTTGAATGAAAATAGGTAAGCTGTTGATCTGAATTAGCTAAGACTACTTCAAGAAAAGTTGACTTAAGCATGTTGTAAAAGTCGTTTGTCACATTCTTAAAGTTCATCAGGTCATAAAGGACGTTCTCTTTTGTGTCGCTGTTTCTAAAAAGAAGCTGACCGATTGCGGAACGTTTCTCTGCAATTGACTGACAGATTGTTATGTAAAGCACAGTATAGAAAAAGGGATTGAGAGCTGCCCTGCTGTCTTCAAACTTCTTAGTAATGTCTGGAGCCGAGTCATGATAAAAGCCGGGATAGGCTTCGAGCTTTATCCTGTGCGAGTCCTTATAAATAAACCAGCCGTTATCGCTTATCAGCCTGAACGCATTATTGAGATTGCGAACAGCCGCGATTATGGAGTCGTCTGAGGCGTGAGCAAAATCATGCGGACGTATAATAAACGTCCGCATAAGGACCGCATCTTTTGTAATGCAGATTCCATCGTCCACCATACCGGCGAAAGGAAGGAATTCGCTAAGAAACCTTGTTGTCTTTAGACCGTTGCTCTGCGCCATATTGATTAGTCAAGCTCCTGAGGTGTTTTGAAAAGCTGCGTGTAGATCTCAAACACGTAGCGATCTTGTTTTGAGATTTTTCGCGTAATAAGCATGAGAGTGAATGTCACCGCAAGAAACCAGATTTGCCCGAGACTGAAAACAAGCGCGAGCGTTGCAATCCCTATGATGATGAAAAGCCTTCGTGGCATTCCAAAAACCAGAGAGGGAAAAAGGATTGATCTGTAGACCGGAGAGACAAGGTAGTTCATGGAAGGTCACCGGGTGAGCAAATGCAATGCGCTCCTGGCGAAGTGAAGCTCGTAGCCGCCGGCATTTCCGAACATCATCGTGAGGAAAGACGCTGCGTTTAGCGCTATGCCGAGTCCGACCACAATCCAGGCGACGTGCTTCACGGCCCCGCCCTGTGAAACGGCTATCATGATCCCTGCTCCGATAATCAGAATGACGCCGATCACTTTGACCGTGGTGCCGCTCAAGGCATTCATAATGACGGTCAAGCCCTGATCCCACGGCATGGTTTCACCGTTGGACGCGCTGGCGGCGACGGGCAGGAGTACCATGAGCCCGAGAAAAACAAGGGCAGTCATGGCACGGCGGGAAAGTTTGGTTCTGAGGTTCATAGAGACTCCTTTGAAGTGGTTTGAAAATCTTTGAAAGCGCGGATTTCTTCAACTTTTCTGGTTATTCTTTTTGTCTGCGAGTCGATTTTCTTAGAAACAAAAACGGAAACATCAATAGCAGAATCAATAAGCTCGTCGCTTGGATCTGCGACAGCCTCTTGAATAAGAGACCTAACGCGCTGCCGGACGCCCTCGGCGGAATCCGCGTGAATTGTACAGAGACTACCGGGGTGTCCTGTCAAAGCTGCCTTAGCCCATTCAAGAGCTGCGCCGTCGCGGACTTCCCCGAGTATGATTCTGTCAGGGCGAACGCGAAGCGCGGTTTTTACTGCGTCACGCGGAGTAAAGCTTGTGCTTGTCTGCCAGTAGACGGTATTTTTGTTCTTAAGGGATATCTCTGGAGTATCCTCAATGACTACAATTCTCTCGTTTGTGATTAGATCCAAGAGAGCATTTGCGAGAGTTGTCTTACCGCTTCCGGTTCCTCCAGATATCAAAATGTTTTTTCTACCAAGAACATAACCCGTCAATTGCTGTACTTGCGAATCATCAAGGGCGCCAAGTTTTACAAGGCTTTTCAGAGTGAGTTTTGACCGAGAGGGAAAGCGGATTGAGAACATAGGACCGTCAGTTATGGGAGGGATGAGAGCCTGGACCCGCCCAAGGGCGAAAACGGGAAGCTTACAGGCAAGGGTGGGGGAGTCGCGGTTGCAAACAAGGTCGTAATAGCCCGCAAGCTCTCGGATCACGGAATAGCGGAGGTTGGCGTTAAGGCAGATTGAGGTCTGGACAAGACGGCCTAATTTCTCTATCCAGACTGAGCCGTCCGGGTTGACCATAAGCTCAGTAAGCGTTGGTGTGAGTATCAGATCGCGGAGCGGTTCGAGCTGTGATTCGAGCACACCGGCTGTAATGATTGGCGCGTCAGGTTTTGGAGTAGTGCTTTTCATGGCTTGCATTGTCCCTAATTTTGTGATTGATGATAGACCATGACGCCTATCATTGCAAGAACTAATTGAAATATCTAAAAAGTCCAAAATTAGCCGGTTGGATGGAAATTTCTTACTTTGTGGTGTATTTAGTGGTTACACGCTGACGCGAATGGGCCAAAGTCAGACCGATCTTTGAGAAAGGACTACTTCTCTGGAAGGTCGCTTACTATCCATATCCAGCGACCGTCTTTGTAGCCTGGTAGTTTATTTTTACGGAGCATTTCACGTACGGTTTCGGGGTGAAGGCCATGTCGCTGAGCCCATTTAGCAACGGTAAGTGATCTGCGGGCAATAAAAGACTCTAGGTCGGAATACTGAATAGACCATTTACCTTGGGAGTCTTTAGTTCCTTTTAGTTTTGCAGAACGCAAAAGGTGCCGAATCTCATTAGTCGAAAGTTCAAGTATCTTAGCTGCCTGACTTGGATCTAATGGCATGAAGTGACTATAGCATTTATAAGAAAGCGAGGGTAATGGATTTCTTATGAGGGTAACCGGAAAACGACTTTCAATGAGTGACGGATTTCCGCTTTTCTATAGAGAGGCAAAGGCTAGAAACCCCAAAGCAATAATGATACTGCTTCCGGGAATTAGCCTTCATTCTGGGGTATACATAGATCTCCTAAGAACTACTGCTAGTCGGGGGATAAGCGTGATAGCTCCAGATCAAAGGGGTAGGGGAAAATCAGTTACAACGGAGTGGAAGAAAGGGGACATTCATTCGATCAAAAGAATGGTTCAAGACGTTGCCGAGCTGCGAGAAAGTAAAGAGCATGAGCTAAATGGATTGCCGGTGTTTCTCGGTGGAATAAGCTTCGGGGCGGTAATTGCTGTCCTGAGTGCAGCATCACAGAATCACATTAAAGGAGTTATAGTCGCCGGGCCTCCCTTTGGACAGCATACATCGCCAATTGTAATGGCAATGGAAGGTTTGGTCGCGGCAATAAATCCGGATTCTTTGGTTGGAAGGACTCCAGATCCCAAAGACTTATATCAGAGCAAGAAAGTACAAATGCAAGTCGCAAAAGATCCGCTTTTCAATGCAAATCCTTTGCGGGCGCAAGCTGCTATTGAAATTGTGCGAACGATGAAAAACCTTGACAGGGCAATACAAAGGGCAAATACGCCGCTTCTGATAATCTACGGAAACATGGACAAGCTAGTAACTCCAAAGCAAATAAGTGTGCTAAAGGAAAAATGGGGGAACAAAGACTGTAGTGTTCACCTTCTGAAAGGCATAGGCCATGACGTGTTTAATGATGATGGAAAAGAGAAAGCATTTGAAATTCTAGATAAATGGATGAAAGAAAGAAGCAGAACATTTTAAAAAAAGACAGACTTTCTTAATTGAAGCGCGAAAGGAGGATTCAGGAAGCCTTTCTAGCTGCCGCGCGTCTTGCCTTGCGGAGTTTTACGATTACCTTTCTTGTAAGCGAGTCGGGATTGTCAGAAAGTTTAACAAGAACTTTTTCCGATTCGGCAATAGTAAGCCCAAGATTGATTGGAAAAGCTTTCGCCGGCGCTGCATGAGACGCCGGTGGTTTGGCTTTGGTCTTGCGCTCCAGATTTTTCCGTGAGAGAGCTTCTTTCACTTCCTTAAGGCCCGGCTTTGGTTTGCCCTTCTTTTTGGCAATATCCTTCGCTTTCAGCGCAATTTCCCTGTCACGCTGCAGAGTCTTTGCGCTTTTTCCGGTTTTCTGCGAGATTTCTTTTTCTATCCTGCCAGTCGGATCGTCTTGAGCTGGTCGACCAGGTGTCCGGGAAGCTTCCTCCGAAAGCATGTACTCTGGCCAGATTTCTATGTAGGCGGCAACGCGGGTTTCGTGACTTATCTCAAAGCGTGAGAGATTTTCGAGGTAGACAATCTGTTTCCGTTCCTCCGGCGTCAAGGGCGAGTCTATTAACTTGACCGGAGCGCGCTCAAACTGCTTTAGTCCTTCGGCAGCTAGTTTCTCAGCGATTGAAAGGCGAGACTCACCGGAAATCAGTAGGCCGTCCGGCATCGCAATAAGAGGGTCGCGTATGACACCGGATTCCCGTATATCTTTCTCAAGAGCTCTCCAATATTCGGGGGTCTTTTCCTTCTGCCATATCTCATTGTCAGGATTGCGCTTGAACCAAGAAAGAGGTTTGTAAAATTCCTCCGTCAAACGTAAGCCCTGCTGGACAACACTTTCTATACCTGGGGCCGGATGCGGTGCGGTAATAGTCTTTGAAAGTAGGTCCTCTACTGCGGCCTTCTGTGCCTTGCTCATTTCATTACCTCCCTTGCAAGGTTCATAAAATGTTCCCAGGATTTAGACTCCTGCTTAAGCGAATACCCCCTGTTGCAAGCGTTCCTGACGGCAGGGTTTCTCAGGATGGCGCTCTTAAGAGGGGTCCAGGGCTTCATTTCTGAAAGCTCAATTGCTTCCTTCTCTCCAACAATAGAGGCAAGAACGCGCAGGTCCGCAGCGCGGCCGGTCGTCTCTGCTGCCTTCTGCACCAGACCGTATACCTGTTGATAGCCTTGTACAGTCCAGCGAGTAAGAAATACCGGCACTACAACAAGATGCGCAGCGTAAATTGAGCATAAGAGTTCGTGGCATTTGTATGGAGTGCTGTCGATTATGATAAAGTCATAGTCCAGTTTTTTCAGATTCGAGGGAAAGCGAAGAAGGATTCCGGCATCACGTCGCATACTTAGTTCAAGGCTGTCGGGCAAGGTCATTGTTGAAGGAATGAAGTCAATTCCAAAATCCGTTTTATAGATTGCCTCCGATCCCTTGGCCCCTACAATGAAATGCGCGATGTTATTCGATTCTAATTCATCGACGGTCTGGCTACGCAAGAAGTAGTCCGTAAGATTCGGGTTGCCGTCCAGGTCGATTGTAAGGACCCTCGCGCCGAGCTGCTGTAAAGCCTGTGAAAGAAAAATGGTGCATGTTGTCTTTCCTACACCGCCTTTGAGACTTGCAAAGGTAATAATTTTCAACCTTTCCCCCTTTTCCTGAGTATAAACAATCCTATAACCTAAGATTATAGCTGTCAATAGAGAAATACGAGTAAAGAGACTTTACAGAAATGTATATAACGTATACACTTATGCCATGCTGACCATTGAGAGTGGCGGGAAAGTCTACAAATTCAAAGACTTTGAGAAGTTCAATACTATGTATTTCACGCTTCTGCGGCTTGGTGTGGATTCCATAGGTTACGAAAACGACAAGGAGCTTTTCAACATATCTGAGGGCAAAGAGCACAACGCAAAGAAAGCTATGCTCTACGCGGGAAAGCGCGATGAATGGCGAAAACCTACCAGGGATGAAATTGCGGGCGCTCTCAATCAATTCCGCAACCTCAGCGCGTTAGCAAGGCTCATGGGAATATCGCGCGTTCGCGTCTCAGTCTGGAAACGTAAAGACTCGGAAGCTTCCATATCATTTCTGTCCTGGCGTTACCTCTGTGAGTTCCTCGGTATTCCGACTGAGCGAGTAGCGCACAGTCTTGAATACATAAGCGCGGATTTCTCCGCGAGTAGCGGCGGGGGAAAGGCTTCCTAATTAGACAACGTGTCTAATTATTCCCCCCGCCCCTCTTAATTAGACAACATGTCTAATTATTTCTTTGGCGACTGCTTATCCGTAGGAGCTGGTGCATCCGATATGTTACGCTTCTTCCTTTCCGTCTTATCTTCTTGTGCCTGTTCGTGAACTTCGCGTAGGTCAAGTTCCTTGTGGCTATCAATAATCATATCCTGTATAACTTCCGGGGTGAGCTCATTCAGATAGCCGCCCTGTGAGAGAACGTCCTTCAACGCAGATATAAACTTAGCTGTCATTTTTTTAGCTTTTGCATAGGCAGCTCTCGTTTCTTCTGGCGACCTATCCTCGGGCCAATTGAGGAAGTAGAAAAACAGATAATTTGAAAAAAGCTCTGCATGCGAATGCATGTAGAAAACAATTTGGTGCAATTTCTCATCAATCTTTTCCAGAAACTTAAACTGCAGACTCCAGTAGCTATCTTCCTGCTTAAGATATCTCGCTATAGCGCGACGAACTAGTTGAGATCGTGAGAGGGGAATGTGTCCCGACGTATTTGTTGCAAGAAACGTTCGGAGCTTCTCCTCGGTATCCGCGTCGAGATAGACATCAACCTTGGCCCCATGTTTTGGCTTGGGAGGCCGACCAGGCCGCGGTCTACGGGCTGCTGCAATGTTGCTCATGGCTTTCTATTCCTCCTCCGTGTCGGTTTCTGTATTGAGAAGGGTATCGAGGCGTGGGTACCCGGCGGCATTGTTAGAATCATGATCGCCCGGCATACTCTCGGCGGAATTGGAAGGCTCTGAGGTCTTGGAGTCGTGGCTAGTGGAGGCCGTTAGAAGCTTCTGTTTGGGCAATTGGGCGATCTGTGCAATTGCCTTTTCAGCCGGAAGCGAAAAAACCCTTTTCAATTCTTCAAGATATACGTCTGTTATCCAATCAAGCTGCAATGCACGGTTCGGGATCTCCCTCTGCTGTTCATAAGACTTTCTAAACGTAACAAGCTTTACCCGGGGAAGAAATCGCCGGTCCGTATAGTACATGAGCTTGCGCCCGTAGTAGGGAAGTTGACCGTCTTTTATTAAGATAAAATCTTCGGGAGGGAGCCGCAGCACTTCATCGACTGTCATGAGCTTTCTTTCAGTCTCAACAAAAGAAGTGGAACGCGAGCGGGCGATTATGTTTCCAAGAGTGCCAGTTTGTGAAACTGTCTGCCTGTTTATTGAGTAACTACCGAGTGAATCACTGACGAGCTTTGCATCCTGGGGTGAGCCAGTTCCGAGAATGGCTTTATGTTTGCAGTTGTCAATTATTGAATTGCGCTCTCCGTACTGCGCAAAAAGCTGGTTAAATGACTGCGCTATGAGCATGCATTTAATGTTGTAGCCTCGGAAAAATGCAAGCTGTTTTTCAAAAAAACTAAGCTTTCCAAGAGAGGGAAACTCGTCTATGAGAAACAGCATGCGGTGTTTGTTGCTGTGAAGGTCGCTTGAAAGTTTCTTTCCTATGAAATCGAAAAGAAGGCGAGTAAGCGGAGTAAGCCTGTGCGCGGATTCTGGGTTGACGCAAATGTAAAGAGTGCAGGGGTGATCCGAGTTTGTAAGGTCTTTTATGTTGAAATCGCTATAGGCTGTGTTTGCCGCGACGATAGGATCTTGGTAGATGGACAGAAAGCTGCTTGCTGTACTTAATACGGAGCTGAGTTCGTTGGGGGCCTTGTTTAGCATGTTGCGAGCGGATTCTTGTACAGCGGGGTGATCCAGATCAAGCATTTTTTTGAATACGTCTGTCTTGGATTCATTAGGACTATTAAGAAGGTGATAGACTCCATGCAGTGACTTATCTTGTTCGTCGTCAGAATAGAGCACATAGAGAATTGCGCCGACTAATAGTTGTTGTGACGTTCGGCTCCAGTGATCTTCGACATTCTCATCACCGTTAGGATTGCATATGATCTTGGCGATGTTTTGGGCTTGGGATACTTCTCTTGGGCCTTTGTCAATCTCCCACAACGGATTGAAATGTATTGAGTCGGGGTTAGTGGGTTCAAAGCGAAAGACGTATGAAAACTTGCGCCGCCATCCGGAAGTAATTTCAAAGTTTTCCTTTTTGATATCGTAAACTATTGCCGAGTGAGTCCAGCTAAGAAGCGTCGGAATTACGCAAGAGACTCCTTTGCCAGCACCAGTCGGAGCAATGACAAGGTCGTGTTCTTCGCTGTCGTCAAAAATGATTTGTCCCGGGCGCACCATTCTGTACTTGCCGGCTCTGTTCTTATGAAACCGAGCCGATTTTGTCTGACCAAGAATGACGCCACTACCTGATAAAGCACCGGTTGACTTAAGCTCGTGCGTTTTAAGAAAGCGGGACTTGCCATAGATTCCAAGAACGTTGAGCTTTAGCCTGGTGTAGATACGGAAGCCGACAAAGGCAAGGAGGACAAAGCAGACAAGAAAGGCAATGAAGGATACTCCATACTGATTGCCTGGTACACGGACAGTAAAAAACCAATAGAGAATGTGGAACGGTTCATAGACTTTGCCAAAATGAGGGCTTCCTAGTATGTGTGCATGGTGCAAGAGAATTGCAAAAAGGTTAGTTCCAACTGTAAGGGATAGCAGAAAAGAAAAGACCGTGTACAGGATGAAAAGTAATTTCTTCATACCCGATTATCTCCTTTAGCGTTCGATTCCCTGACCGTGACTATGCGGGCCGGTCTTGCGGAAAGATGGCATATTGCCTTGGTACTGAGAGTCCTTGGCGAGCTGCTGTCCCTGCTCGATGTGCTGTGATTTATCAACAAACTTACCGTGGTCTATTTTTACCTGGGCTCCGACCTTGAAATCCGAGAGATCATGTTTGTTGCTGGAGTAGTAGTAGAGCCTATTCTTAGATTCAATCACGGCATAGGGAACATCATGCATTTCATCTGAGATTCCTTTTGTCAGTATTGTGCCTTGTATGCTCCAGCTATTTTGATAGATGGACAGCGGTTTCTTGCTACTGCGGTCTTTCCATAGATCCCTAAGATTAGGAGGGAGGTCGTTTTGAATAGTTGCTATTACATCACCACGCCTACCGT
>Ga0187881_10000381_pt1 | contig 54441 bp, 55 predicted proteins | sample June2016WEW_19_1_2_FD_133017 | JGI IMG/M metagenome (GOLD analysis project Ga0187881, IMG submission 133017) | Peatland microbial communities from SPRUCE experiment site at the Marcell Experimental Forest, Minnesota, USA - June2016WEW_19_100 | ecosystem: Environmental > Terrestrial > Soil >... | reverse complement strand
GCGGCGCATGCCGTTGTCCTCGGTCGGCCGCATACCTACGGGTATGCGGCCTCCCTGCGTCCTAGGCCTGCTTGGTTTGCGAACCGCCAGACACGAACGAACTTATGGCCGCGTCCACTAGTGGCTCGGGCAGGGACGCCCGCGGCGTCGGCGAACTTCACCCGCATGGCGCGGTGCGTTCTGCTTCTGCTTGTCCTCGGACTGGGGTCGGCGGCGCCTGCACTGGCGGGGGACGGCGGGAACCTCGGCCAGCAGAAGGCGAGCCTCGACGCGAAGCTCGCAGCCGTCCAGGCCAAGATCGCGCAGGCACACGCGCGTGAGTCTCACCTCAGCTCGCAAATCGGAGGCCTGACGACGCAGATCCACTCGCTCGAGACGCAGGTCGGCGACGTCTCGAGCAAGCTCTCCGCGCTCCAGGCCGATCTCGCGCTCCACCAGAAGCGGCTCGACAAGCTCAACGAGCTTTTCCATCTGCAGACGATCCGCTTCCGCTACCTGCGGCGCGAGTACACGATCTCGGTGCAGCGGCTCGACCAGCGGCTCGTCAACATCTACAAGCAGAACAACCCGTCGACGCTCGACGTCGTGCTCGCGGCGCGGAGCTTCCAGGACGTGCTCGACCAGCTCGACTACCTCGGCGCGATCGCGGCGCAGGACAAGAGAGTCGCCACGCAGGTCGGGACGGCGAAGCGCGCCGTGATTGCCGCCCGCGCGAAGACGGCGAAGGTGCGGCAGGGAGTGCAGCAGGAGGCCCGGGTGATCGACGCGCGCGCGCAGCAGCAGGCGATCTTGCGCGGCGAGCTGCTCTCGAGCCGCGACCGGCTCGCGACTGCGCGGGCGGGCAAGTCGCACACGCTCGTCGCCACGAAGGCGCAGGAGCAGGCCGAGATTCAGGAGTCGGCGGCGATCCAGGCCTCGAGCGCGGCAATCGAGGCGAAGATCCAGGCCGCCCAGAACGGAAGCAGCACCGGCTCGACGACGACCGCGGCGACCCCCTCGGCCGCCGGCCTGATCTGGCCCGTGTCCGGCCCGATCACGAGCCCGTTCGGCATGCGCTGGGGGACGCTGCACCCCGGCATCGACATCGGCGTGCCCACCGGCACGCCCATCCACGCCGCCGCGGCCGGCACCGTCATCTACTGCGGCTGGATGGAGGGCTACGGCAACCTCGTCGTGATCGACCACCACGACGGCATTGCCACCGCGTACGCGCACCAATCCCAGATCGCCGCGAGCTGCGGCGAGAACGTCGAGCAGAACCAGGTGATCGGCTACTCCGGCTGCACCGGCTACTGCACCGGCCCGCACGTGCACTTCGAAGTCAGGGTCAACGGAACGCCCGTTGATCCACTGGGGTATCTCCCGTAGCCGACGGCTACGCGACGCCGAACGTCTGCAGCAGCAAGTAGACGTTGAGACTGATGATCACGACGGCCACGGCCGATGCGGCGACCGTCGTCGCCTTTGCGTTCACGAGCACGCCCATCACCCTGCCGCTCGAGGTGAAGCGGACGAGGGGCACCAGCGCAAAGGGGATGCCGAAGGAGAGGATCACCTGGCTGAGGACGAGCGTCCGCGTCGGGTCGGCGCCGGCGGCGATCACGACGAACGCCGGCACCATCGTCACGAGCCGGCGCACGACGATCGGAATGCGGCGCCGGATGAACCCCTGCATCACCACCTGGCCGGCGAGCGTGCCGACGGCGGAGCTGGACAGGCCGGAGGCGAGCAGCGCGAGCGCGAACAGCGCGCTCGAGGCACCGCCGAGCAGCGGCGCGAGTGTCCGGTACGCGCCCTCCAGCGACTCGACGTGGTGGAGGCCGCTGCGGAAGAACGTGCTCGCCGCCATCACGAGCATGGCAACGTTGATCAGGCCGGCGATCGTCATGGCGATCAGCACGTCGATGTACGTGAACCGCATCAGCCGCCGTGCCTGCTCGTCGCTTTCCGGCCGGATCCGGTCCTGCATCAGCGCCGAGTGCAGCCAGATCACGTGCGGCATCACGGTCGCGCCGAGGATCCCGACCGCCAGCAGCACCGAGCCGCCGCCCTGGAAGCCCGGCACGACCGCGTGGTGGGCGACTGCGCCCAGGTTCGGATGGGACTTGAACAGCTCGACGACGTAGCAGACGCCGATCACGAGCACGATCACGACGATCGTCGCCTCGAACGGGCGGAAGCCGAACCGCTGCAGGCCGAGGATCAGGAAGGCCGCGACCGCCGTCACGAACGCCGCCGGCAGCAGCCCGATCCCGACCAGCAGGTGCAGGCCGATCGCCGCCCCCAGGAACTCGGCAAGGTCGGTCGCGATCGCGATCAGCTCGGTCTGCACCCAGAGGCCGAGCGTCACCGAGCGGGGCAGCTCGTCGCGGCAGACCTCGGCAAGGTTGCGGCCGGTGGCGACGCCGAGCTTCGCAGACAGCCCCTGCACGAGCATCGCCATCAGGTTCGAGGCGACGATCACCCAGACGAGCGTGTAACCGTAGCGCGAGCCGCCGGCGACGTTCGTGGCGAAGTTGCCCGGGTCGATGTAGGCGACCGAGGCGATGAAGGCCGGGCCGAGGAAGGGGAGGAGGCGGAGCGGGCCCACGCCCTGAAGCGCGCGCTGACCGCGGACTCGGGCGGATTCGAGGCTTTCGGCCCGGGTGACTCCCACGAAAGTTAGACTAGCCTAAAAGTCCTTCCGCGTCGACGTCCTCGAGCCGCAGCAGGCACAGGTCTGGGAGCTGGCGCCAGCGCTCGTCGAGGTCGAAGCCGTAGCCGACGAACAGCTCGTCCGGGACGACGAAGCCGACGTAGCGGACGGGCAGGTCGTCGACGAGGCGGCGGTACGGCCGGTCGAGCAGCGTCACCGCCGCGATCGAGCGCGGCCTGCGCAGCTCGAAGGTGCGCACGAGGTAGTTGAGCGTGAGTCCGGTGTCGATCACGTCCTCGACCACGAGCACGTCCCGGTCGAGGATGTCCGCGTCGAGGTCCTTGAGCACGCGGATCTGCTCGTGGCCGCCCATCTGCGCGCTGCCGTAGCCGGCGAGCTCGACGAAGTCGAGGGCGTGGTGGATCGGCATCGCCCGCGAGAGGTCGGCGAGGAAGACGAGGCACGCCTTCAGGGAGCCGACGAGGATCGGCTCCCGGCCCGCATAGTCGCGGCCGATTTCCGCGCCGAGCTCGCCCACGCGGGCGGCCAGCGCCTCGGCCGACAGGTAGACCTCCCCGATCCGAGGATCCGCGGCGTCGCTCCTAGGAGGCCAGGTCGAGGTGGAAGTGCTGGGCGAGCCGTTCCAGATCGCGCTTGTAGAAGAGCTTGATCTTGACCTCGGGATAGCGTTCACGCAGCTTCCGGAGCTTGCGGTTCTTGCGGGTGACGAGCGACTGCTTCATGACGGTGATCTCGACGTACAGGTCCTGCTCGGGCAGGTAGAAGTCCGGCGAGAAGGCTTCGGCGACGCGCCCGTCTCCGTCCTGCTCGAGGACGAACGTCGTCGGCTCGTAGAGCCACGGGACGCCGTAGTAGTCGAGGACCTTCGCGCACTCGAGCTCCGCCTGGCTGGCGAAGCGCGGCGGCTCGGTGCCCTGATAGACCTGGAAAACAGGGGTGTCGAGCCCCATCTGCCGACCACGGTACCGGCAGCGTCGGACGGCGACGGAGGGGTACCGGCGACGGCTGTCCGCCTCGAAATCGCGTCGAACTGGTAGACCACCCGGCGCATGCCACGGATCAGCCTCGTCCCGCAGAAGCGCGAGTTCTTCGACCTCTACAACCGCTCCGCCGCGAACGCCGTCGCGATCGCGGACGCCCTCATCGAGCTGCTCGAGCGCTTCCCGGACGAGGGCGAGGAGCGGGCGCGGGGGATCAAGGAGCTGGAGCACGAGGGCGACCGGCTCACGCACGATGTCGTCGACCTGCTCAACCGGACCTTCGTCACGCCGTTCGACCGCGACGACATGTACCGGCTCGCGGGCGTCCTCGACGACATCTGCGACCACATCGACGAGGCGGCGGGGAAGGTCGTCCACTACGGCGTGCGCGACGTGCGGGAGCCGGCGCGCCGCCAGGCGGAGATCATCCAGCGCTCGGCGAAGAAGCTCTGCGAGGCGATCAACCGGCTCGAGGGCTTCAAGGACTCGCGCCGGCAGCTGATCGAGCTCCGCGAGCTCGAGGACGAGGGCGACCTCATCTCACACGAGGCGATTGCCGAGCTGTTCACCGGCAGGTTCGACCCGCTGACGCTCGTCCGCTGGAAGGACATCCACGAGCAGCTCGAGGAGGCCGTCGACGCCTGCGAGAACGCCGCCGACGTCCTCGAGGCGATCCTCGTGAAGAACAGGTAGCCGTCCGTGAGCGGCTCGATGCTGCTCGCGCTCGTGATCGTCGTCGGCCTCGGGTTCGACTTCACGAACGGCTTCCACGACACGGCGAACTACATTGCGACGTGGGTCGGCACGCGTGCAATGTCGCCGCGCGCGGCGGTCGCCGTCTCCGCCGCGGCGAACCTCGCGGGCGCGTTCGTGACCACCGCGGTCGCGACGACGGTGGGGAAGGGGATCATCGACACTGGGCTCGCGAACGACAAGACGGTGCTCGCCGCGCTGATCGGTGCGACGGCGTGGAACCTCGTGACGTGGCGGCTCGGCCTGCCGTCCAGCTCGACGCACGCGCTCATCGGCGGGCTCGTCGGCGCGGCCATGGCGCAGTCGGGCTCGCGCGGCGTGCAGTGGCACGGCGTCTGGGAGAAGGTCGTGCTGCCCGGAGCGGTGTCGCCGGTCGTCGGCTTCGGCGGCGCGTTCCTGCTCATGCTGCTGATCTACCGCGCGTTCTTCTGGCTGACCCCCGGCGTCGCGAACCGCGGCTTCAGGTACGGGCAGCTCGCGTCCGGTACCTGGGTCGCGTTCACGCACGGTGCGAACGACGCGCAGAAGACGATGGGCGTGATCGCGCTCGCGCTGTACACGAACGGCTCCATCTCGCACTTCTACATCCCGGACTGGGTGAAGGTCGCGGCCGGGCTGACGATCGCCGCCGGCACGTACGCCGGCGGCTGGAGGATCATCCGCACGCTCAGCCAGCGCATCTACAAGCTGCAGCCGGAGCACGGCTTCGCCGCCCAGGTCGCGGCCGGCTCGACGCTCTATCTCGGAACGCATTTCGGCTTCGCGATCTCGACGACGCACGTCGTCACCGGCTCGGTGATGGGCGCGGGCGCGACGCGCCGCCTCTCGGCCGTCAAGTGGGGTGTCGCCGGAAATATCGTCGTCGCCTGGCTGCTCACGCTGCCCGCCGCGGCCCTCGTCGCCGCTGCGCTCTACTACCCGGTTCACGCCGTCCTCTAGGCTTGCGGCATGCCGGCGGAGAGGAACGGGCGACCGTTCACCATCGTCCAGCTGTCCGATCTCCACTGCGGGCAGCAGTTCTTCCTGCCGAACCTGCTCGAGCGCGCGATCGCCGAGGTGAACGACCTCGCCCCGGACGTCGTCGTCATCTCCGGCGATCTCACCTCGCACGGCTTCAAGGACGAATACGCGCTCGCGAAGCAGTACGTCGACGGGATCGAGTGCGAGGCGATGGTCATCATCCCGGGCAACCACGACTCACGCAACGTCGGTTACGTCCACTTCGAGGAGCTGTTCGGCGATCGCAACTCCGTGCTGCGGGTGGGCGCCGCGACGATCGTCGCCGTCGACTCGACCGAGCCGGATCTCGACAACGGGCAGATCGGCCGCGGCCGCTACCCGTGGATCGAGGAGCAGTTCGCGGCGCCCGCAGACCTGCGCGTGTTCGTGCTCCACCACCATCTGCTGCCGGTGCCCGGAACCGGGCGCGAGCGGAACATCGTCAACGACGCAGGCGACGCCCTCGAGTGTCTCCAGCGCGCCGGCGTCGACCTCGTCCTCTGCGGGTACAAGCACGTTCCCTACGCGTGGCGGCTCGAGGATCTGTTCGTCGTGAACGCGGGCACGGTCTCGTCCTCGCGCCTGAGAGGGAACGGCCGTCCCTGCTATAACGTCGTCGAGGTCGAGGGCACGCACGTCGACGTCTGGCGCAGGTACCCGTTCCACGAGCAGGAGCGGATCATCCAGTTTTCCACCGAGACGAAGACGTTCGAGAAGTACACCGCACGCATCGAGGACGAGGTGACGTCCCGGTGAGGGCGCTCGTGCTGATCGACGGCGAGCACTACGCACCGGTCGTGCGGGACGCGCTCGCAGCGCTGCCGTACGAGGTTGTGGGCGCGCTGCTCGTGGGCGGCACGGAGAAGCTGCACGGCGGCGGCGACTACGGCGTGCGGCTCGTGACGGCGCTCGACGAGGTCGAGGCGGAGCTCGTCTTCGACCTCTCCGATGAGCCTGTGCTCGGCCCGCGCGAGCGCTTTCTCTGGGCATCCCGCGCGCTCGCGCTCGGGCTGCCGTACGAGGGCGCCGATTTTCGTTTCGACCCGCCCGCGCTGCACGAGGCGCCGCTGCCCTCGCTCGCCGTGATCGGCACCGGCAAGCGCGTCGGCAAGACGGCGGTGACCGGTCACGTCGCCCGCCTGCTCGCGCGCAGCCGCGACGTCGTCGTCGTCTCGATGGGGCGGGGCGGACCGCCGGAGCCGGAGGTGCGCACCGCTGCGCCGTCGCTGGAGGAGCTCGTCGCACTCGCCCGCGCGGGGCGGCACGCCGCGTCCGACTACCTCGAGACGGCGGCGTTCGCCGGCGTGCCGACCGTCGGCTGCCGGCGGGCGGGCGGCGGCCTCGCGGGCGCGACCGTCGACTCGAACGTGCTCGAGGGCGTCCGCGTCGCGGCCGCGCTCGACCCGGACCTGCTCGTGCTCGACGGGAGCGGTGCCGCGCTGCCGCCGGTCGCGGCGCAGGCGCGCATCCTCGTCACGAACGGCGACCACGACATTCGTGACGGGCTCAACGCCTACCGCCTGCTCGTCTCCGACTTCGTCGTCGACACCGGCGGCGCCGATCATGACGCGATCCGCGCGGTCAAGGACGTGGAGGTCGTCCGCGCCGAGCTGCACCTGCGGCCGGCCGCACCGCTGCGCGGCCGCCGCACCGCGGTCTTCACCACCGGTCCGGCGCCGACCGCGCACCTCGACGCCGACGTCGTCCACGTCTCGCGCAACCTCGCGCAGCGCGACGCGCTGCTGGCGGAGCTCGAACGGGTCGATGCGGACGTCTATCTCGTCGAGCTGAAGGCCGCCGCGATCGACGTCGTGGCCGAGGCCGCGCTCGCGCGTGGCGCGGAGGTGGTGCTCGCGGCGAACGACGTCGTCGCAGAGGGCCTCGACGAGCTCGTGCTCGGCCTCGTGCCGTCGGAGCTGCGCGCATGACCCAGCCGCGGCGGATCATGCCGCTGCCGCTCGGCGGCGAGCACGGGCTGCCGTACTCGCGCGGCCTGATGGCGCGCGCGCTGACGGCGGTCGGCGTCGCGCCCGATCGGGCGTACGCGCTCGCGCGGCGCGTCGGGGACGACGTCGCGGCGCGCGGCAGCGACGTCGTCGAACTCGGCCGGCTCGGCGTGCTGGCGGTGGAGAGCCTCGGCGAGGTCGAGGGCACCGAGCCGGTGCGGCAGCTGCGCCGCTACCAGGAGCTGCGTGAGCTCGAGCTGCCGCTCGTGATCCTCGTCGGCGGCGCGACCGGCACGGGCAAGTCGACCGTCGCCACCGAGATCGCGTACCGTCTCGGCATCACGCGCGTCACCTCCACGGACTTCATCCGCGAGACTATGCGCGCGTTCTTCTCGCACGAGTTCATGCCGTCGATCCACTACTCGAGCTTCGAGGCCGGCGAGGCCTTCCCCGGCGCCGACGACCCGGTCGTCGCGGGGTTCCTGGAGCAATCTCGCCAGGTGCTCGTAGGCGTGCAGGCGTCGATCGAGCGGGCGCTGCACGAGGGCTGGTCGATGGTGCTCGAGGGCGTGCATCTCGTGCCCGGGCTGCTTCCGGCGCTCGACGGGAATGCGCTCGTCACCGCCTGCGTGCTGAAGATCGGGGACGAGACCGCGCACGCGCAGCACTTCTTCACGCGCGAGGTCGGCGCCGAGCGGCCGATGGCGAAGTACCTCGACCGCTTCGCCGAGATCCGCCTGCTCCAGGAGCTCATCGTCGACCGAGCCGAGCGCGAGGGCGTGGCGGTGATCGAGAACGAGGACGCCGAACGTGCGACCGGCGCCGTCGCCGACCTCGTCCTCTCGGCCGCCGAGCGGGCCCGGGAGCGCGTATGAGCGAGCTCGAGACCGGCCCGGCCGCCGAGCAGGCGCCGGCAGGGCAGGAGGAGCCGTGCCTCTGCCAGTCGTACCTGCGCGCGACCGAGCGGGCCGCGCTCGGCGCCGCACGCTGGCTCGGCCGGGCGGACCAGGCGGCGGCCGAGGCGGCGGCAGAGAGCGGCATGCGCGCGATGCTCGACCTGCTGCCGATCCGCGGCCGGATCGTGATCGGCTCGTACGAGGAGGCCGGCAGCCTGCCCCCGGGAGCGATCATCGGCTCGGGCGGCGCCGAGGTCGACCTCGCGCTCGACCCGCTCGAGGGGCGCGGCCTCGTCGCGCGCGGCGGCAACGGCGCGATGTCGATGATCGCCGCCGGCCAGCCGGGGCACCTGATGACGCTGCCGGAGATGTACATGCGCAAGATGGCGGTCGGCCCGCGTGCGCGAGGCTCGATCGACCTGCTGCGTCCCGTCGGCGAAAACATCTGGGCGATCGCCGAGGCCTTCGGCCGCCGCGTCAACGACGTGACGACGATCGTGCTCGACCGGCCGCGCCACCACGACCTGATCGAGGAGATCCGCGGCGCCGGCGCGCGGATCAAGCTGATCCAGGACGGAGACGTGACCGCGTCCATCTCCGCCTCGATCCGGGGCACGAACGACCATCTCGCGATCGGGATCGGCGGCACGCGCCAGGCGATCCTCTCTGCCGCGGCGCTCCGCTGCCTCGGCGGCGAGCTGCAGGCGCAGTTCTGGCCGACTTCGCGGCGCGAGATCGACGAGCTGCGCGAGCTGGGGATCGAGGACTACGAGCGCGTCTTCCGCACCGAGGACCTCGCACCGGGCGAGGTGATCGTCGCCGCCACCGGCGTCTCGAACGGCGACCTGCTTCGCGGCGTCCGCTTCCTCGCCGACAGCGCGCGCACCCACTCGCTGCTGATGTGCACCCTCTGCAACTGGGTGCGCTTCGTCGACGGCATCCACTTCTTCGCCCGGGAACGGCGCGAAGAGGTGCGACTGCTCGGCTTCTAGTGGCCGCGTCCACTAGCAGCGTCGATCGATTTCGATTGGCGAAACGGGGCGCGAAGCGTAGAGTCTGCTCATGAGCAGCCTCATCGCAAAGCTTCGCAAGTTGTTGGGGCTCGGCCCGAAGGCGTAGGTTCGCCCGAAAGCGGCCGGGGTGCGCTGAGGGCGGGGCCCCGGTCCCGTCACAACGCTTAGATAGTTGGGTGTTTCTGCGGCTCGAGCCGCGAGGGGTACTGCTCGTGCCCGACCGAGCGCATGCACGCGACCTCAGTCTGTTCCGCTCGCGGCGTGAGCTGCGCCCAGACCTCGTCTAGACTTGGGCTTGCGGCCCTTGGACCCTTCGAGGATCGTCGAGCGAGTGTGGGGCTCGCTGGTTCGTCCGGCGACGAAGCGCACTCACCGACAACCGAGGAGCAAGTCTGAGGGCCGCGTTTCTTTTCAGGGCCTCCTGAGCCGGCCAACAACTCGAGCGCGGTGCGGCGCGAGGAAGTGCGGCTACTCGGCTACTGAGGCGCGTGCTTGCCGGCGGCCTGCCGCTCGCGCTCGTCGTGGCGGCGGGCGGCGCGGAAGAAGACCCAGCAGAGGACGCCCACGATCAGGACCGGCACGACCGCGGAGGCGAGCAGGACGCCGTTCATCACCGCGGAGCCGCCGCTCGCCAGCATGAAGCCATCGTAGACGGGGTCGGACCCCTTAGTGCCCCTTCAGCAAATGTCCTCCGGCTTCTGGAACGCGATCACGCTGCGCGCTGCCGCGTCCTCGATCGCGCCCGTAGCTACGGCTACGAGCGCTCCCTGCGTCCTTGCATCGCTTGGTGCTCGCGCCCCAGAAGCTCGGCAACATTCGCTGAAGGGGCACTAGACTGCTCCCATGCCCAGCAAGAACGAGCTGCTCGAGGCGCTCCGCCAGGTCGAGGATCCCGAGCTCGGGATGGACATCGTCGACCTCGGCCTGCTCTACGACGTCGAGATCGAGGGCCCGAAGGTGAAGATCACCTACAGCCTCACCTCGATGGGCTGCCCCGCCGGGCCGCTGATCGCGCAGGACATCGACCGGGCCGCGCACGAGGTCCCCGGCGTGGAGGACGTCGACCTCGAGCTGATCTTCGACCCGCCGTGGACGCCCGACCGGATGTCCGACGACGCGAAGTTCATCCTCGGCTTCGGCTAGCGCTGTAAGGGAAACGCCCGGCAGCGTGGCATCGACACTGACATCAGATCATCGAACTGCGAGCACTTCCGATTGCTCGCACGCATCCCAGAACGGTGCACCCTAAGCGACGTTCTGTTCTACAAGCCCTAGGACGGGCGTGCGACGCCGCCAGGGCCGCACGCTCGATCCCGCTCCGACGGCTCTCAGCCGCCGCGGAAAGTGAGCGCGCGTGAATCCCGAGATCACACTCGGACGAATCGCCGGCATCCGGATCAGCGTCAACTGGAGCTGGCTGATCGTCTTCACGCTGATCGTCTGGACGCTTGCGAGCGCCGTCTTTCCCACGCAGGATCCGCACCTGTCGCGGAGGACGTACCTCGCGATGGCGGTCGTCGCAGCGGTCGTCTTCTTCGGCTCGCTCCTGCTCCACGAGCTCGGTCATGCCGCACAGGCCCGGCGCGAGGGTATGGAGATCGACGGGATCACGCTCTGGCTCTTCGGCGGCGTCGCGCAGTTCAAGGGAATGTTCCCATCGGCCGCGGCCGAGCTGAGAATCGCGCTCGCCGGGCCGCTCGTCTCGGCGCTCCTCGGCGGGGCGTTCGTCGGCGTCGCGGCCGCCGGTGGTCTCGGCACGGCCGTCGACGGTGTGGCGGCGTGGCTCGGGTACATCAACCTGATCCTGCTGGCGTTCAACATGCTGCCGGCGCTGCCGCTGGACGGCGGGCGCGTTCTGCGCGCGCTGCTGTGGCGCACCCGGGGCGACTTCTCGTGGGCGACGAGGATCGCGGCGGACGTCGGTCGCGGCTTCGGCTACCTGCTCGTCGGCCTCGGCGTCTTCCTGTTCATCGCGCAGGGCATCTGGAGCGGCGTCTGGCTCGCCTTCGTCGGCTGGTTCCTGCTCCAGGCGGCGGCAGCCGAGGGCCGGTACGGGCTGCTTCGCGACGCGCTCGGCGGCCTGCGCGTGCGCGACCTGATGGTCCGGAACCCCGTCTCGGTCGCCGCGGAGATGTCCGTCGCGGAGTTCATGGACGAGGTCGTCCGCGCCCACCGCTTCACGACCTATCCCGTCATCGGCAACGGGCGCGTGCTGGGCCTGCTTCCGTTCGCAGCCGTCGCGCCTGTGCCACGGGAGGAGTGGGGCCGGACGACGGTTCGCGAGTGCATGCTGGCCTTCGGCGACGTTCCCCATCTCCGCGAGGACGAGCTACTCGTCGACGCCATGGGCGGGCTGGCGCGGACGCCGCCCGGGCGCGCGTTCGTGCTCGAGGGCGATCTGGTCGTCGGCCTCCTCTCGATCAGCGACGTGGGACGCTTCGTGGCGGCGACGGGGGCGGCCCGGCGCCGCCGCCGGAGGTGAGATGGAGCGTGCGTCGAGCTCGGGACCGATGTCGCGGAGGAGAGCGGTCGCCTGACGGTGCCGCTGCGGTGCGATACTTGTCTCTTCCGGCCACTGCGGCTCGAGGGGGTGACTCGTGCAGGCTGCGCGGGCCTGCGCACGTTTCGGCAGCTTCGCCGTCGTCCTCGTCGCGCTGCTCGTGCTTGTCGGCCCTGCCGTCGCATCGCCGCCTCCGGGCGCGACCGCACGGTGCCGGGACGGGACGTACAGCTACTCGCAGCACCGCTCGGGAACCTGCTCGCATCACGGCGGCGTCGCCGTGTGGCTCAGCGGTTCGACGTCGAGCGGCGCTCCGGCGGTCGACGTCGGATCGACCGTGCTCCTCGAGGCACGCACGAGGACGAGTGGCTGCAAGCTCGGCGCGGAGCCCGATCGGCGCTGCTCCCCCGGCGCGTACTACTCGAAGCTGAGCAGGGCAGTCCTCTGCTCGGCGAGCTTCAGGACGAGCTCGATCCGGAACGTCCCCGAGTCGGAGAAGCATCAGGTCGAGAGCGAGTACCGGATGACTCCTCAGGCGTACGGATCTCGTCTCGAGATCGACCACATCGTGTCTCTCGAGCTCGGCGGCTCGAACGACATCGCAAACCTCTTTCCCGAGCGGGCCGACGCGAACCCGGGCTATCACGTGAAGGACAAGCTGGAGAACCGGCTGCACGACCTGGTCTGCACGGGCCGAATCGGCCTGCGCTCCGCCCAGGAGAGGATCGCCGGCGATTGGGAGGCGCTCTACCGCGAGGTCTTCGGCGCGGCGCCCGCCGGTTGAGAGGCGCGGAAGGGCCGCTCAGGGGGCACGGTGGTGACACCTTCGTAACGGTCGGGTGAAACCGGCCCCGAAACGGCAGGACTCGTCCGCGTCAGGCGCTACTCCATGAGGAGTGAACCGCTGCGACCTGCACGTCCACTCGATCCATTCGACGGACAGCGGGAATTACGCGCTCCGTCGCGCGCGTCTCGGCGAGTCCTACACGCAGCCCGAGCGCGTGTACCGGACCTGCAAGGCGCGCGGGATGACGTTCGTCACGATCAGCGACCACAACACCGTCGAAGGGGCGTTGCGGATCGCACACGAGCGGGACGCCTTCCTCTCGGTGGAGGTGACGACGCGCTTTCCGGAAGACGACGTCACGCTGCACGTGCTCGTGTGGGATCTGACCGAGGAGGATCACCGCGACCTCCAGCCGTACCGGCCGTCGGTGTACGAGCTCGTGTCGTTCCTGCGCGAGCGGCGGCTGCCGCACGCGCTTGCGCATCCGCTCTACCGCATGGGGCGTCCGCTGACGGTCGCGCACGTCGAGCGGATGATGCTGCTGTTCGGGGTGTGGGAGGGGCGCAACGGCGCACGGCCGCGCGAGTCGAACGAGCTCGCCTGCAGGCTCGCCGCCGCGGCGACGCCCGGATACCTCGCCACGCTCGCGGAGCGGCACGGGATCGCGCCGGCGCACGCGGGGCGGATCGCGCTGACGGGCGGCTCCGACGACCACGGTGCGCTCGACATCGGCACGACGTGGACGGACGCGCCGGGCGCCACGGCTCGCGAGTTCCTCGACGCGATCACGCGCGGCGAGAGCTCCGTCGGCGGCGGGCACGGCTCCACGCTGAAGCTCGCGCACGCGGTCGCGGCGCTGTTCGTGCACGCGTACCGCGCGTCCGGCGCCGAGTTGCCGGACACGATCCGCGCGCAGGTCGAGGCACTCTTCGATCGCGACGCGGCCGACGCCGCGGAGCGCCACCGGGAGATCGCCGACGTGAGCTCGCGGCTCGTGCGCCTGCTCGGAGAGCGGGCCCGCTCGGGCGGCATCGCGTTCACGTCGCTCCCCGGCGCCGGCCGCCGCCTCGGCGCGCTCGCGTTCGCCGCCGGCCTGCAACTCCCCTATCTCGCCACTGCGCACCATCACGCCGACTCGCGCGCCGGGCTGACCGAGATCGAGCGCGGCTTCTTCGGCGTGTCGCATGCGGTCCGCGAGCCGCGCGCGCTCGTCTTCACGGACACCTTTGCCGAGGCGAACGGCGTCGCAGGGACGATGCGGCAGATCGCGACGGCCGCCGGAGAGGGACGGTTCGCGGGCGCGGTCGTCGTCGCCTCGCACGATCCGCCCTCGCCCGGGGTTGTGCCGCTGCCGCCGGACTGGTCGCTGCCGTTGCCGACGTACGAGTCTCTCGACCTCCGCTTCCCGCTGCCCACCGACGTGCTCGACCGCGTCGAGGTGCAGCAGCCGGACGTGATCCACGTCGCGACGCCCGGCCCGGTCGGGCTCTGCGGCCTCGTCGTCGCGCGGCTGCTCGGGATCCCCGTCGTCGGCTCGTACCACACCGAGCTCGGGCCGTACGCGCTCCACCTGACGCGCGACCTGCTCGTCGCGGAAGCGACCGACGTCTACGTCGACTGGTTCTACAACCAGTGCGCGACCGTGCTCGCGCCGACGCGGCAGGTCGGCGACGCGCTGGCCGCGCGCGGCCTGCCCGAGGTCGGCATCTGGGGCCGCGGCGTCGACTGCGAGCTGTTCCGGCCGGAGCGTCGCGACGAGGCCCTGCGCGCGCGGCTGCTGGACGGCGCCGAGGTGCTCGTGCTCTCGGTCGGCCGCGTCTCGCACGAGAAGCGGCTCGGCGTCCTTCTCGACGCGTGCGCCCGAGTCTCCCGCGCGCGCCGCGACGTGCGCGTGGTCGTCGTGGGGGACGGGCCCGCGCGCCGCGAGCTCGAGCGGACGGCGCCCGCGGGCACCGTCTTCGTCGGCGAGGCGCGCGGCGAGCAGCTCGCCGCGCTGTTTGCGAGCGCGGACGTCTTCTGCTTCCCGAGCACGACGGACACGTTCGGCCAGGTGATCCTCGAGGCGGGTGCGTCGGGCCTGCCTGTGGTCGCCGCCGCTGCCGGCGGCGCGCTCGAGCTCGTGGCGAACGGGAAGACCGGGGTGCTGGTCGCGCCCCATGACGCCGGCGCGCTCGCGGCAGCGCTGCTCGACCTCGCGGGCCATCCGGCGCGACGGGCGGCGCTCGGCGCCGCCGGGCGGGCGGCCGCGCTCGAGCGGACGTGGGACGCCGCCTTCGCCCAGCTGGCCGCGGTCTACGGCCGGCTCGCCGGCAGCGAGCCTCGGACGGCGCTCGCGGCGGCGTAACCAGGATGTAACCGTTGTGAACGGGCGGTTCCATGGCAGGCTTGCTGGATGGTCCCGCGCGCGCTCTTCGTCCCGGGCTGGGGCGCCCCGGCGGCGCTCTACGAGCCCGGGCTGCCGGCGAGCTGGGCTGCGGTCGAGCCGCCGAGCTTCGCCGCCTCCGGCGGCACGCTGCGCGAGTACCGGCGCTGGCTCGCGACGGAGCTGCGGCGCCGGGGGCCGTCGCCGCTCGGCGGGCACTCGATGGGGGCGGCGCTCGCGATCCTCGCCGCGGCAGACGCGCCGGAGCTCGTCGAGCGCCTCGTGCTCGTCGCGCCCGCCGGGCTGCCGCTGACGAAGCCGATGGGCAGGAGTCTCGCCGACTTCGCGTGCCAACTAATTCGCGGCACCTATCCGCCGCGGACAGCGGCCGCGGCCGTGCTCGCGGTCGCGCGTGCGCCCCGCGCCGCGCTCGCCCTCGCGCGCGAGATCCGCCGCCTCGACCTCCGCCGCGAATGCGCGCGCATCCGGGAGGCCGGCATCCCGGCCCTCGTCGTCGGCTGCTCGACCGACACGCTCGTCACCTGCGACCGGGCGCGAACTCTCGCAGACGCGCTCGGAGCCGCCTACGAGGAGCTCGACCTCGCCGGCGGCCACATGTGGATGCTCGGCGAGCGCGAGCGCTTCGCCGCCGTCGTCGCGGCCGCCGTCTGACCGGATCCGCGGAAACTACGGACGGGAACTGCGGCGAAACCGCGATGAGCCGAGCGGGGCCGAGTTGGATACTGTCCGTTGATGACAACGTTGTCGTCCAGCGCAGACGAGCCGGCACGAGCGGCGTCGCTGCTCGAAGCGCGGGATATCCAGAAGCACTTCGGCCGAGTCGTCGCCCTCCGCGAGGCGAACTTCTCCCTCGCTCACAACGAGGTGCACGCGATCGTCGGCGACAACGGCGCCGGAAAGACAACGTTGATCAAGATCATCTCCGGCGTCTACCGGCCCGACGCCGGCGAGCTACGGCTCGAGGGCGAGCGGGTCGAGATCGCCAACCCGCGCGACGCGCGGGGGCTCGGCATCGAGACGACGTACCAGGACCTCGCGCTCGCCGACCACCTCGACGCCGCCGCGAACCTCTACCTCGGCCGCGAGGAATACCTGCCGGCGCCGCTCTCGTGGTTCGGCTTCCTCGACAAGAAGGCGATGCGCAAGGGCGCCGAGGACGCGATGCGGCGCCTGAAGATCGGCATCCAGTCCGTCGACCAGCCGGTGCTCAGCCTCTCCGGCGGCCAGCGGCAGGCGGTCGCGGTCGCGCGCGCGATCGCCTGGGGGACGCGCATCGTGATCATGGACGAGCCGACGGCCGCGCTCGGCGTGCGCGAGTCGGGGATGGTGCTCGAGCTGATCCACGAGGTGCGCAACCAGGGCCTTGCGGTGATCATGATCAGCCACAACCTGCCCGAGGTCTTCGCGGTCGCCGACCGGATCACGGTGCTCCGCCTCGGACGGACGATCACCACCCTGAGCCGCGACGAGACGAGCCTCGAGGCGATCGTCGGGATGATGACCGGCGCCGTCCAGGCGGCGGCGTAGGCGGCGCGCGTGAACTCGGAGTCGCACTTGCTGCAGCCGCCGCCGAACGAGGGTGCGCGCCCGACGATGAGCGACGTCGCGCGGGCGGCGGGCGTGAGCCTGAAGACCGTCTCGCGCGTCGTCAACGGCGAGACCGCAGTGCGGCCCGAGACCGTCGCGCGCGTCGAGGAGGCGATCCGCCGCCTCGGCTTCAGGCGCAACGAGGCCGCCCGAACGCTGCGTAGCCGGCAGCGCTCGCGCATGCTCGGCCTCATCATCAAGGACCTCTCGAACCCGTTCTACTCGGCGATCGCGCGCGGGGTCGAGGACGTCACCCGCCGGCGCAACGAGCTCCTGATCACGGGCAGCTCCGACGAGGATCCCGAGCGCGAGCGCACGCTCGCGCTGCTCCTCTGCGAGCGCCGTGTCGACGGGCTGCTGATCGTGCCCGCCGGCGAGGAGCACCGGTACCTGCTGCCCGAGCTCGAGCTGGGCATGAAGGCGGTCTTCATCGACCGGCCGCCGGGCGACATCGCGGCCGACGTCGTGCTGCTCGACAACGTCGGCGGCGCGCGCAGCGCCGTCCGCCATCTCGTCGCGCGCGGCCACCGCCGGATCGCGATGGTCGCGGACCAGATGTCGATCTTCACGGCGCGGGAGCGCTGGCGCGGATTCTGCGACGCCCTCGCCGACGCCGGCTGTGCGGTCGACCACGAGCTCGTGCGCGTCGGCGTGCACGACGCGGCGGCCGCCGAGGCGGTCGTGCACGAGTTGCTCGATCTCGCGGAGCCGCCGACCGCGGTGTTCGCCGGCAACAACCGCATCGCCACGGGCGCGCTGCGCGCGCTGGCGGCGTCCGGCGGCGGGGTGGAGTTCGTGAGCTTCGACGACCTGGAGCTCGCCGACCTGCTCTCGATCCCCGTCAGCGCCGTCTCGTACGATCCGGCCGATCTCGGCCGCCGCGCCGCAGAGCTCCTGTGCCGGCGCCTGGACGGCGACACGAGCCCGCCGCAGCGCGTCGTCCTGCCGACGACGCTGATCGAGCGCGGCTCGATCAGGGAGGCCGCGTGAAGCCGATCCTGCTCGGGCCGAACCAGCCGGCGCGCTTCTACCGCGGCGGCGGGGCGATCGCGCGCTTCCGCGGCCTGTCGTCCAACGGCGATTTTGTGCCGGAGGACTGGGTCGGCTCGACGACGACGATCTTCGGCGACGCGGACCACGGCCTGACGGTGCTCCCCGACGGCCGCCGCCTGCGCGACGCGGTCGCCGCCGAGCCGGAGGCGTTCCTCGGCCCGGCGCACACGGCCCGCTTCGGCCCCGATCCCGCCCTGCTCGTCAAGTTGCTCGACGCGGGCGAGCGCCTGCCGGTGCACGCCCACCCGGACGGAGGCTTCGCGCACGATTGGCTGGGCGCACCCCGCGGGAAGTCCGAGGCGTGGCTGATCATCGGCGTCGAGGGCGCGCGCCCGCGCATCCATCTCGGCTTCCGCGAGGATGTCGACCCTGCCGCGCTGGCCGGCTGGGTGGCCCGCCAGGACGGCCCGGCCATGCTGGCCGCGCTCAACGAGCTCTCCGTGGCGCCGGGGGACTGCATCTTCGTTCCGGCGGGCACGCCGCACTCGATCGGCGAGGGCGTGCTCATGGTCGAGGTGCAGGAGCCGTCCGACCTCGGCGTGCTGCTCGAGTGGGAGCGTTTCGGCCTCGACGGGCCCGAGGACGCGACCATGGGGCTCGGGTTCGACGTCGCGGCACGGTGCGTGCGCCTCACGGCGGTCGGCCGGGAGGAGCTCGCGTCGTGGACCTGCCGCAGCGACGACGCTCCGGAGGCGCGCCCCGGTGCCAGGGCGGTCGTGCCGGCGCAGGCCGAGGGCTTCTTCCGCGCCGAGTGGCTGCGCCCCGACCCGGTCGTGGCGCTTGCGCCCGGCTACTCGATCCTCGTCGTCGTCGCCGGCGCGGGGCAGCTCGAGACGGAGGGCGGCGCGCTCGGCCTCGTTAAGGGGAACACGGTGCTCCTGCCGCACGCCGCCGGCGCCGGGGAGCTCACGGGAGCGATCGAAGGGGTGCGCTGCCTGCCGCCGCGCGCCGAGGAGGCGGATTCGTGATGGCGATCGCAGAGAAGGAACCGCAGCCGCTCGAGCCGTTCAACGGGTTCGTGCCCGAGCCCGAGCAGGGACGCCGCCAGCAGTTCCTCTACTGGCTGAGCCGCTCGTGGCTGTTCTTCTTCCTGCTCGCGCTGATGCTCTACTTCTGGCTCGGAACGCCGCCGGCGACGTTTCTCACCTGGTCGAACCTCTCGCAGATCGCGCTCACGACCTCGGAGGTCGTGCTGCTCGCAATCGGCGAGACCTTCGTGATCACGACCGCCGGCATCGACCTCTCGATCGGCGGCATGCTGTTCTTCGCCGGCGTCGCCGGCGGCGAGGTGATGCTCGTCCTCTCCGGGACGAGCGCGCAGACGCTCGCCGGCCGCTACCCGCACGCCGGTCTCGGGCTTCCGGTCGGGATCGTGGTCTGCGTGCTCGCGGGCGGATTCTGGGGGCTGATCAACGGGCTCGTGATCACTCGGCTGAAGCTGCCGCCGATCATCGTGACGCTCGGGACGATGGCCATGGCGTTCGGCTTCGGCGACCTGATCGACGGCGGGTCGTACCTGCCGTCGCCTGTCCCGCCGGGGCTCACGCACGGCTTCGGCAACGGCAAGTTCGTCGGCGTCTACTACCCGATCTGGGTCGCGGTTGCGATCCTCATCGTCGCGCACCTCGTCTATCAGTACACGCGGTTCGGCCGCTACACGGCCGCCATCGGCTCCAACGAGGAAGGCACGCGCCGTACCGGCATCGCCGTCGACCGCCACATCGTCAAGGTCTATGCGCTGTGCGGCCTGCTCGCCGGCACCGCGGCGGTCCTCGACCTCGCGATCTTCACGAACACGACGTCGGTCGCGCACCAGACGGACAACCTGAGCGCGATCAGCGCCGTCGTCATCGGCGGCACGAGCGTCTTCGGTGGGGTCGGGACGATCCTGCTGAGTGCCGTCGGCGCCTTCATCCCGACCGTCCTCACGAACGGGCTCGTCGTCCAGGGCGTGCAGCCGTTCTGGCAGGAGGTCGTCGTCGGGGCGACGATCATCGTCGCCGTCTATTTCGACCAGCTGCGCCGCCGGCGCATGACCCGTTGAGCGCCGCGAGAGAGGAGGTACGTGCCTGGTACCGAGACCGAACGTCCTGAAGTGAAGTCATCGCTCCGCGTCAGGCGGAGCCGGAAGGGAGTAAGTCATATGTCACGCCGTTTGCTCGCAGTGGTCATGGCGGCGGCCATCGGAATCGCCGTCGTCGCTGCCACCGCACAGCGGGGGAGTGCAGCGCCGACAGGGAAGACGCAAGCGCAGAAGCAGTACACCTTCTATCTCGTTGCCGGCATCGCGTCCGACGCCTTCTACCTCACGATGAACAAGGGGGCGCAGGCGGCGGCGAAGGCGCTCGGCAACGTGAAGGTCGTCTTCACCGGCTCACCGGCGGCGTTCTCTCCGCCGACGCAGATCCCGTACCTGAACGGGGCCATCGCCCGTCATCCGGATGCGATCATGATCGCACCGACGGATAAGACGGCGTTGATCTCGCCGATCCAGCGCGCGATCAGCGCCGGCATCCCGGTGATCACGGTCGACACGTTCATCTCGAAGCCGATCGCGTTCTCGAACGTCTCGACGGACAACCCCGCCGGCGGCAAGGCCGCGGCGGACGCGCTCGTCAAGGCGATCGGGGGCTCAGGCGAGGTGGCGGCGATCAGCGTCAACCCGGGCATCAGCACGACCGACCAGCGCCGCGACGGCTTTGCCGCGGAGCTGAAGAAGTACCCGAACGTCAAGTACCTCGGCGTCCAGTACTGCAACGACGACCAGACGAAGGCCAGCAACGAGACGACGGCGCTCCTCTCGGGGCACCCGAATCTCAAGGGCATCTTCGCGATGAACGTCGTTTCGGGTAACGGCGTCACGGCTGCCGTCAAGGCCGCCGGCAAGGCGGGCCAGGTCAAGCTCGTCGAGTTCGACGCCGGACCGCCGCAGGTGCAGGCGCTCAAGGCGGGCACGATCGACGCCCTCGTCGCGCAGTACCCGTACGGGATCGGCCAGCAGGCCGTGCAGCTCGCGTACAAGTACGTGACGGGCCAGAAGGCCGGCATCCTCAAGCACTACGGAACCGGGTCGGCCGTCGTCACGAAGGCGAACGTCGGCACCCCGGCAATCAAGAAGTACCTGTACACACCGTAAGTGGGCGGAGGTGGGGGCAGGAGCGCCTGCCCCCACCGGTCCCTCTCGTGCCATGCCCGATCCTGTCCTCTTCATCGGTGAGACGCTCGTCGACCTGACGTGCGAGCACGCGGTCGCCGACTGGTCGCAGGCGGACAGGTTCGCTCCCCACTGCGGCGGCGCACCGACGAATGCGGCGATCGTGGCCGCGCGCTGTGGCGCGGCGGTCGCGCTCGGCGGCGGCGTCGGTGACGACCAGTGGGGACGGTGGCTCGAGGTGCGGCTCCGCGAGGAGCGGGTCGACCTGCGCTGGTGGGCGCGGCTGCCGGGCGTCCAGACGGCGGTCGCGTTCGTCGCGATCGACGAGCAGGCCGTGCCGGACTTCCTCATCTACGGCCAGGGCATCGAGTCGGCGCTCGTCGCGCTCGAGCCCCGGCTCGGCGAGGCGGTCGGCTCGTGCGCGGCGGTCGAGCTCGGCTCGAACACGTTCCTCGGCGCGCGCGAGCGGGCGGTCTCGGCGCGGGCGCGCGACCTGGCGCTGAACGGCCGCAAGCCCGTCGTCGTCGACGTCAACCTGCGCCTGCATCGCTGGCCGGACGCGGAGACGGCGGTTGCGGTCGTGCGGCGCTTCTGCACGGACGCGCTGCTCGTGAAGGTGAGCGGGGAGGAGGCGCGGCTCCTGACGGGCGAGACGGATCCCACCCGGGCGGCGGAGGCGATCTGCTCCTCGCTCGGGGCCCGGCTGGCGGTCGTCACCCTGGGAGCCGACGGAGCACTCCTCCGCGGCGAGGCGCGTGCCGACGCGCCCGGGGTGCCGGCGCGGGTCGTCGACACGACCGGCGCCGGCGACGCGGTGACGGGCGTGCTCGTCGCCGCGCTGGCGGCGTCGGGCTTCGACCCCGAGGCGGCGGCCGCCGCGCTTCCGCTCGCCGTGTCGACCGCCGCGCGGTCGACCGAGGCGTATGGCGCCGTCGAGGCGCTGCCTCACTCGATCGGCTAGGAGGACTAGGCGGCCCAGCGGCGGGGCTCGAGCCGGTCCTCCGGAAGCCGGATCACGGTGCCGGCGCGAGGCCGGCGGCCGAGCCGGAACGGCAGCCTGCAGACGGCGGCGAGTGCCGAGATCACGGCGAGGTCGAGGACGGCGAAGACGGCGATGCTGGCGGTCGAGGACACGATGCTCCTTCGGGTCGATGGCACAACCCAGGACACCAGGCAGGCCTGAGAGCGTCGTGTGACCCTGCTGAGAAGCGGATGAGAGTCGCGTCGCACCTCCGTGACGTTCCTGTGACGGTGTCTGACCCGGGTCTGACACCGGGGTTCCGGGCTATTCCGGGATGCGGAGCACGATCTTGCCGAGCTGCTCGCCGGCCTCGAGTCGCGCGTGCGCGGCCTGGATCTCGGCCAGGGGCAGGACCTCGTCCACGACCGGGCGGGCGCGGCCGCTCGCCACGAGCTCGTACGCGGCCTCGAAGTCGGCCTTCGTACCCATCGTCGAGCCGAGGATCGTCAGCTGCTTCCACCAGACTCGGTGCAGCGCGGCCGGCGGGTTCGGGCCGGAGGTGGCGCCGCAGACGGCGATGCGCCCCTCGACGGCGGCGATGTCGAGCGATGTCCGCCACGTCGCCTCGCCGACGTGCTCGACGACGACGTCGGCGCCGTGGCCGCCGGTCGCCTCCCGCACCGCTGCCTTCACGTCGCCGCCGGCGTGGTTCACGGTCGCGTCGGCGCCGAGCTCGCGCGCCCGTGCGAGCTTCTGGTCGCTCGAGGAGGTGACGATCGCGTGCGCGCCCAGCGCCTTCGCGATCGCAAGGCCGGCCGTGGAGACGCCGCTGCCGATCCCCCAGATCAGCACCCATTCGTCCGCCTGCAGCCGCGCGCGCGTGACGAGCATCCGGTACGCGGTCTCGAACACGAGCGGGAACGCGGCCGCCTCCTCGAACGAGAGGTTGCCGGGGAGGGGATAGACATTCGTCGCAGGCACGGCGATCAGCTCGGCATTCGTGCCGTCGCCGTGCTCGCCGATCACGTGGATTCTCCCGTGACCGGCCTCGATTCCGGGGTTGAGCACGACCGGCTGGCCCGGCTCGAAGCCGCTCACGCCCTCGCCGAGCGCCTCGACGACGCCGGCGCCGTCCGCGCCGAGGATGCGCGGCTTCGGCACCGAGGGCATGCCCTTGCGGATCCAGATGTCGAGATGGTTGAGCGCCGACGCGTGCAGCCGGACGAGCACCTCGCCGGCGGCGGGCGACGGATCGGGGGCCTCCTCGAGCACGAGCACCTCGGGCCCGCCGTCCTCGTGGATACGAACTGCCTTCACGCGCGGCAGACTATCGACGTGAGAGCGGGGGACCTCCAGCGGCTTGCCGAGGAGCTCGGGCTCGACGCCGTCGGCGCGGCGCCCGTCGAGCCGTATTCGGAGACGGAGCGCCACATTCGCGAGCGGCATGCCCGTGGCTTGTTCGCCGACATGAAGTTCACGATGGCTCGGCCCGAGGAGTCATGCCATCCGGAGACGCTCCTGTCCGGCGCGCGCACCGTCGTCTCCGCGGCGCTCTGCTACTACGCGCCCGAGCCTGAGCGGCCGGCGGGTTTCGGCCGCCTGCCGCGCTACACGTGGCACGACGCCTATGCGGAGCTGCGCGAGAAGCTCGACGCGCTCGGACGCCGGCTCAACGGCTCCTACCGCGTCCTCGTCGACGCGAACCAGCACGTCGACCGCGAAGGCGCGGCCCGCAGCGGCGTCGGCTTCTACGGCAAGAACACGCTCCTGATCACGCAGCGTCACGGTTCGTGGGTCGTGCTGGGCACGCTCGTCACCGACGCCGAGCTCGAGCCGACATCGCCGCTTGACCTCGACTGCGGCGCGTGCCGGCTCTGCGTCGACGCGTGCCCGACCGGCGCGCTCGACGAGCCGGGCACGCTCGACGCGACGCGCTGCCTCTCGTACTGGACGCAGGCCGCGGCGCCGATCCCCGACGAGTACCGTGCCCACCTCGACGCGCAGGTGTACGGCTGCGACATCTGCCAGGACGTGTGCCCCTGGAACCGAGGCGTCGAGAAGCGGCGCCGGCACGCGCCGCTCCCCGAGAGCGCCGAGCCGCACGTCTCGCTCGTCGACTGGCTGCGGGCGGACGCAGGCGAGCTGGCGCAGCGCTACGACCGCCTCTACGTCCCGCGCAACGACGCGCGCTGGCTGCGCCGCAACGCGCTCGTCGCGGCCGGGAACACCGGCGGTGCCGCCGAGCGCGCCGCCGTCGAGAAATACGCCGAGCACGAGGACGACCTGCTCCGCGAGCACGCAGCCTGGGCCCTCGCGCGGCTGGAGGCCCGCGGTGCCTGATCGCGTCGACGCGCTCGAGGCCGCGAACCGCTGCGCCCGCGCGCTCGGCTCGTCGCTCGAGCTCGAGCGCGCGTTCGGCGCGTTCATCGACGAGCTGAGTGGGTTCGTCCCGTTCGACCGGACGGCGATCGTGCTCGTCGACGAGGAGTCGGCGACGACGATCGCGACGGCGGGCCGCGGCGCGCGCGAAGTCTTCCCGCCCGGCAGCGTCGGCCCGATGCGCGGCTCTGTGCTGGAGCGCGTGCTCGGCGGTGAGATGGTCGTCCGCCGCGACCTCGGCGAAGCGGAGTTCCCGGAGGACGAGCGGCTCGTCGCACTCGGCCTGCGCAGCGAGCTCGTGGCGCCGCTGCTCGTCGGCTCGCAGGCGATCGGCATGCTCTCGCTCTCGCGGGAGGGCGCGGACGCCTTCTCGACGGAGGAGGTCGACCTGGTCGCGCTGCTCGGGCGGCTGGTTGCGACAGCGGTGCAGAACATTCGCGCGTACGACGCCGAGCGCAAGACGGTGGAAGAGCTGCGGCAGCTGTCGGCGCTCCGCGCAGACTTCGTCTCGCTCGTCTCGCACGAGCTGCGCAGCCCGATGGCAGCGGTGATCGGCGCGGCGACGACGTTGCAGGAGCGCTGGCGCACCCTCGCGGCAGAGCAGCGTGAGGCGTTCCTCGCATTGATCACGGACGAGACGACGCGGCTCTCGGTGCTTGTCGGCGACGTCCTCGACACCTCGCGGATCGAGGCCGGCACGTTCAGCTACGTCATCGGCGACGTCGACCTCGCACGGCTTGCTGCGGACGCGGTGGCGACGGCCACGATGGGGCAGAACGCGGTGAGGGTCCGCGCCTCCGTGAGCGGACCGCTGCCGCTGGTCCGGGGAGACCGCGAACGGCTGCGGCAGGTGCTGACGAATCTGATCGACAACGCCGTCAAGTACTCGGCGGAGGGCGACGAGGTGGAGGTGAGCGCGCGGCGCGAGGACCAGCTCGTGTGCATCTCCGTCAGCGACCACGGACCGGGGATTCCGCCCGACCAGCAGGAGCTGATCTTCGAGAAGTTCGGCCGCGCCCAGGTGCCGGGCAGCTCGAAGCCGGGCACCGGCCTCGGCCTGTTCATCGCCCGCTCGATCGTCGAGGCCCACGGCGGCACGCTCGAGGTGCGCTCGCAACCCGGCAGCGGCTCCACGTTCACGCTGTCGCTGCCGTTCGAGTAGGCGCGAGAATGCGCTTGCCGTGCAGGCGACGGCCGAGCGCGGCGAGGGATCATGCGGCCGTCGGCGTCGCACATCGACCATTCTCGGAATGGGCTACTCCGTGAGCTCAAGTAGCTTGAGGGGGCGTCCTTGCCCGAGACTTCTTCAGGCGCTTCTTCATCGTCCAGCATTCTTCGAAGGTAGCCGGGGAGAAACGATTCGTGCCGTGGCGAGGGCTCGGTGTCGCTCCCGGTGAACCCGCTAGGTTCCGGGTGTGCTCAGCCCACTCGAACTCGCGCATCAGGTGGGGGCGGAGCTGATCCAGAACGGCGCCGAGGCAGTCGCTCTCACCGGCAGTCATGCACGTGGCAGCCCGACCAGCGCCTCCGACGTCGATCTGATCGTCGTCGGGCAAGGTCCGCGCTACCTGGCCGAGGTGCGCGACGGCGTGCTCGTCGCGCAGGCGTGGTCGACTCAAGACGAGCAGCGGCGGCGGTTCGCCGATCCAGGCCAGGTCGGCGCGGCCGTTCCCGGCTGGCGTGAAGCCGTGTTGCTCCACGATCCGCATGCCGTCGGCGCGCGTCTCAAGCAGGAAGCGCTCGATTGGACATGGGAGGAGATAGGCGATCTCTGCGACACGTGGGTAGCCGAGCAGCTCGTCGGCTACGTGGAAGAGGTGCAGAAGCTCGTCGCCGCCGTCGAGAACGGCGGGACGTTGACGGCCGCCGTCATGCGCTACCTGCTCGCTGTCCGTCTGCCACCGATTCTCGCCGTCCATCACCGGCTGCTCTATGGCAGCGAAAACGTACTCTGGGATCAGGTCGGCGATGTGATGGGTGCGGAGTGGCAGCGGACACAGGCCCGGGCCCTCTCCATCGGCGGCGAGAGCTTCGAGCAGAGCTACGTCGCCGCGCTGCGCCTCTTCCGCCTCGCGTTCGAGACCGTTGAGTCCCTCCTCGATGACCGGCAGCTAGCGGTGGCACAGCAGGCGCTCGCGCTGGTGCGGCGCTACGACCCCAGTGATTGCTAGCCGCAGGCCGGGAAGACTGAGATTGGCTCGAGAGCCCTCACCTCGCTATCTTCTGGTGAAAGCGCTGACGGAGACCAGTAGCGGGGTCAGCTGAAGCCGAGAGAGCCGCCGGGTTGCTGTGAAGGCGGTCTTCAGTCCCTCGTGAACGACACTCCCGAGCTGCGGGAAGAACAGCCTTCTGGCCCAGTAGAACCCGTCGGCTAACCCTCGTCATCGGGTGCAAGAGGCCGTCGCAAGACGGCGAAGTGCGGTGGCACCGCGGGAGACGCCTCCCGCCCGCACCTCCAGGCGATTCGGAAGGGAGGTAGCGACCGGTGCGACGCATTCACGTTCATGAACTACCCGACCACGCCGGCGAGTGCGTGCGTGTCGCCGGCTGGCTTCATCACCAGCGCCGGCTGAGCCGTCTCACGTTCCTGCTGCTGCGCGACCGGACCGGCATCGTTCAGGTCATCGTCGAGAGACCTGAGCTGGTGGCGGAGGTGGCTGCGCTCGAGTCGGAGAGCGTGCTCGAGGTTGAGGCGCTCGTTGTCGCAGCGCAACAGGCGCCGGGAGGCGTGGAGCTGCACGAGCCGACGCTGCGCGTTCTATCGCCCGCGGCAGCGCCGGCGCCGATCGACCTGCGGCTGGCCGTGCTGAAGGAGCAGCTGCCGACGCAGCTCGACCACGCGCCGGTGTCGCTGCGGCACCCGCGAAGGCGGGCTACCTTCGAGCTCGCTGCAGCGTCGGTCGCCGGCTTCCGGGCGGCGCGAACGTGTTCGGCATCGACTACTTCGGCTGACCCGCCTACCTCGCGCAGAGCCCGCAGTTCTACAAGCAGACGATGGTGGGCGTGTTCGAGCGGGTCTACGAGACCGGCCCGGTGTTCCGCGCCGAGCCGCACGACACACCGCGGCACCTTGCCGAGTACGTCTCACTCGACGCGGAGCTCGGCTTCATCGAAGACCACTTCACCGTCATGCGCTTCGCCCGCGAAGCCGTCGCCGGCATGGTCGAAGGCGTCCGGGCGCGGGCAGGCCGGGCGGCCGAGTTGCTCGAGCTGGAACTGCCGGAGGTGCCGGAGGAGATCCCGGCGATCCACTTCAGCGAGGCCCAGCAGATGATCGAGGCTGCGACCGGTGAGAGGGTGATCGGCGAACCTGACCTTTCCCCGGCACACGAACGATGGCTCGGGGAGTGGGCGCGTCAGGAACACGAAAGCGCCTTCGTGTTCGTCGCCGGCTACCCGATGGTGAAGCGGCCGTTCTACACGCATCCGGACCCGGCCCGGTCCGAGTTCTCCTACAGCTTCGACCTGCTGTTCCGCGGGCTCGAGCTGATCACGGGCGGCCAGCGTCTGCACCGGTATGACATCCGCGAGACCGCCCTCTTCCCGCGCGACCTCACGAGGCTCGAGCCGTAAGCAGCTCTTCAGGTGCGAACGCGCAAGCGCTCGACGCCGAGCTCCTTCGCGAGCTGCCGTGCTCGCGCGGCGATCTGCGAGCGCAGATCGGCTGGCTCGAGCACGATCGCCTCGCCGCGCTTCGAAAGGATGTCGCTCACGAGCCACTCGTCGCTTCCGACCGGGATCTCGCGGAGTGCGCTGCCGTCCGCGAGCCGGCGCGCGCCGCGCTCGATCTCGTAGCGCGCGATCTCCTTCGAGTAGAGCACGCGCGCGCTGCGCGCGCCGCGCATCCGCGTCGGCTCGAACCCCTCGCGTGGCTGGAACTTCTCGCGCGTGACCTTCGCGCTGCGCATCCGGTCGAGCCGGAACGAGCGCTCCGCGCCACTCGTGCGGTCCCACGTGTGCACGTACCAGTTCGGGAGCTGGCGCTCGAGCGAGTACGGCTCGACGAGCCGCGTCGACGACTGCGGCTCCATCTCCTTCTGGTACTCGAGCTCGACGAGCCGGTGCTCGCGCATGCCGCGCGCGAGCGTGGACACGAGGTCCTCCTCCGCGCGCGCGACGTCCGGCTCCGGCGTCTGCGCGAGCTCGAACTGCCCGAACGTCTCTTCGAGCTTCTTGCGTACCTTGCCGAGGGGCGTGTGCGCGTCTGCCGCGATCATGGGGCCGACGTACTCGAGCGCGAGCCCGATCGCCCGCGCCTCGAGCGGCGTCAGCCGCGGCGGCAGCCGGAACGTATCGCCCCACAGCTCCTTGTCGACGTGTACTGCGCCTTCCCGCAGCTCCGCGTAGATCGTGTAGCAGCCGCCGCCGAAGTTGACGAGGTTCAGGAGCGAGAGGTGCTCCTCGAGCTCCTCGGCAGGGATGGAGGGAAAGCGCTCGAGCAGCTCGGGAGCGGGGATGAGCGCCTCCTTCTCCTCGCCGCACGCGGCCAGGAGGTAGGCGAGCAGAGCCTGGAGGACGGCGAAGCGCTCCGGTGCGACCGGCCCTGCGGGGTGCTCGTCGGTGCCGTCGGCGCCGCGCAGCGGCGTCTCGCGCGCCGGCTCGGGCGTCCTGCCTTCGTGCCGGTCGCGGACGCGGCGCAGCGCGGTAGCGACCTCGCGCCGCAACTCGTCCGGCTCGATCGGCACCGCGCGGCCGTCCTGGCGCAGGACCCAGGAGGCGAGCGCGCCGACGGACGAATAGTCGGTGACGAAGACGTCGTCCTCGATCCGCCCGGTGGAGCCGTAGGCGCGCTGCACCCACCAGGCCGTGTCGCCACGTACCTCGATGCGCGCCTCGCCGACGACGTCGCCGATCTGCCAGTCCGGGCGGCCGCGCAGGTCGGCGACGTTGAAGTCGGACGGAGGCCGAAAATCGCGTTCGCGCCTGGTCGCAAACTTGATGTCGCCCTCGATGCGCGAGACGCGGAACGTGCGCAGCGCTTCGCGGTCGAGGTCGCGGCCGACGACGTACCACTTGCCGCGGTCGTTGTAGAGGGCGTACGGGTTGAGGGTGCGCTCCGCGTGGTCGTCGCGCGAGATCGACCAGTAGTCGAACTTCACCGTGCGTTGCTTCGAGATCGCGCCTTCGAGCTTGGCGAGCCGCCCAGGCATCTCCGCCGAGTAGTCCGGGTCGAGCACCTCGACGCGGAGCGCGGTGTCGCTCGGCGCCTCCGCGAAGCCGGGCCGGCCGAGCGCGAGGTTCTGCAGCGCGAGCCGCAGCGGCTCCGCGTACGCGAACTGCCCCTCGAGCAGGTAGAGCGCCGTCTGGAGCGCCGCGAGCTCCTCGTTCTCGAGCTCGAGCTGGGGGAGGAAGTACTGCTCGGAGCGGAGCGTGTACAGCTCCTCGCCGGTGAACTCGTCCCGCTGCGATTGCAGCGGCACGCCGAGCGAGAGGAGTTCGGCGCGGTCGGAGTAGAAGCGCCGCGCGAACGCCTCGTCGGACATCTCGGAGTAGCCCTCGACGTTCGATTTGACGTCACGGGCCGTCAGCGGACGCCGCTCCGCCATCAGGAAAGCCACCAGCGACAGCTGGCGGATCAGCTTGTCCGTGTCATGCGACACCCTCGACGCACCCTACACGGGAGCGCCTGTGGAACGCCCTTGTGGAAAGCCTGGGGAAAGCCGCTTAAAAGCTCGAACTATGCGGCTGCTTTGGCTTCCAGGTGCTGGTGCGAGGGGCAGTAGTCGCGGTCCGGCAGCGGCGTGCGCTGGCACGGCTTGCCCTTGCGCGTCGTTGCGCGGCAGCGGGCGACGCCGCCGTCGAGTGCGCCGGCCTCGATCTGCTCCTCGATGAAATGCGTCGCGGCGCTCACGCCGGCCTGGACGGCCCACGCGACCTCCGCCTGCGCGGTGATCGGGAAGTAGCGCCGGATGTCCTGGAACAGCGCGCGGTCGGGTTTGGCGAAGTAGAGCGGGTCCTTGGCCAGCCGCTCCATCGTCTGCTCGCACGAAACGAGGACTGCGCGCCGCGACTCGAGCTGCGCCTCTCGGTCGGCGTACGGATCGATCATGTCCTTGATCGTCCGGTAAATGGCGCGTGAGTACTGATACATGCAGTGCTGCAGCTGGAGAGTCTGCTCTTCGATCACTAGTCTGCCCGTCTCCTGTGAAGTTCCCGGCAAAGCTTTGTTAACAGTGGGTTAACGACCGGTCAGCCGCCCTTCGGAAGCCGATCCTACACGCTTCGCCGCGGTGTTACAAAGTGCCGCCCCTTGTTGTCTTTGCAGCGAACATCGGTTCGCGTGCAAGCCCTCCTACTTCGCCACCCGGGCCTGGTAGGCGTCGGGAAAGCCCCGGGCATGGGCGGTCCCGAGGGCGGCGGCCGCCGCGGCGCTCGAGTCGTAGACGCCGGAGAAGACGACGTAGTAGCCGGGGTGGAGGCTCGGGTAGTCGGAGGAGACGAGGACGCCGACCGCGGGCAAGCCGTGCTGCGCGGCGTCGCGCGCCCGGGCGAGGGCGAACGCCCGGCCGGCGGCGAGCGGGATCGACTCGAGCACGTCGGTGTACCCGTTGCTGCGGGCCGGCCAGGCGGTCTGGCCATTCACCGCGGTGGTGGTCGGCGGCGGCGTCTCGGTCGTGGTGGGAGCGGTCGTCGTGGGAGCCGTGGTGGTCGCGGGGGCGGTGGTGGTCGCGGGGGCGGTGGTGGTCGCGGGAGCGGTGGTGGTCGCGGGAGCGGTGGCGGTCGTCGGGGCGGTGGTTGCAGGAGCGGCGGCGTGCTTCGTGCTCGAGGCGGCCACCGCGCCCGCGGTCGCGCAGACGGTGACGAGCAGGAGCAGCAGCGCGTGCCAGATCCAGTCGCCCCGGTGCCAGGAGAAGCGGCGCCGCCACGCCGCGGCGAGCGTGCCGACGATGCCCTGCGTCGTGGGCAGGCGCTGCCCGCACGCGAGGCAGTACTCCTGCAGCGGTGCGTGGGCGGCGCCGCAGCGAGGGCAGGTGCCGGGCGGCAGCAGGTCGCTCACGACGAGCCCGCCAGCCGATCTTCCCGCGTTTGCAGGAGTCCTCGGCGCTCCCGCCGGAGCTGCGTCGCACGGCGAGAGCCCGTCAGGCGCGACAGCAGGGACACGCGGCGACTCTAACGCCGCCTACCGCTGGATGACGACCAGCCGCTCCTCGGTCATCTCCCGCACGGCGTAGGCGGGACCCTCCTTCGTGTTGCCGGACGCCTTGACGCCGCCGTAGGGCATCTGGTCGGTGCGGAACGTCGGCGCCTCGTTGACGGTGACGCCGCCGAACTCGAGCGCGTCCGCGGCGCGCAGGGCCGTGTCGATCGACGCGGTGAAGACGCCCGCCTGCAGGCCGAACCTCGTGCCGTTGGCGCGCTCGAGTGCCTCGTCGAGCGAGTCGACGGGGTTCACGATCACGAGCGGGCCGAAGGCCTCCTCGCAGCTCACCTTCTGGTCGTCGGCGACGTCGGCGAGCACGGTGGGGCGGATCAGCCCGCCCTCCTCGCCGCCGGCCAGCAGCTTCGCGCCCGAGCTCTGCGCCTCCTCGATCCAGGCGAGGATCCGCGTGCGGGCGTCCTCGTCGATCACCGGTCCCACGTCGGTGTCGTCGCCGCCCGGGTCGCCGACCTTCAGCGCTTCTACGATCGGCACGAACGCCCGCACGAAGTCGTCGTAGACCCCGCGCTCGACGTAGATCCGCTGCACGGAGATGCAGCTCTGGCCGGCGAACGCGAACGCGTTTGCCGCGAGCTTTGCCGCGGCGCCGGCCACGTCCGCGTCGGCCGCGACGATCACCGGCGTCGAATTGCCGAGCTCGAGCTTCACCCGCTTGCGCGGCGCACGCTGCTGCAGGCCCCAGCCGACCTCTCCGGAGCCGGTGAACGTGATCAGCTTCACCCGCTCGTCCTCGACGAGCACGTCGCCGATCGCCGACGCGGGGCCGACGAGGACGTTGAGCCAGCCGGCGGGCAGCCCCGCCTCCTGCTCCAGCTCGGCGAGCAGCAGCGCTGAGAGCGGCGTCGCGCTCGCCGGCTTGAGCACCACGGGGCAGCCGGCCGCCAGCGCCGGCGCGAGCTTGTGCGCGACGAGGTTGCACGGGAAGTTGAACGGCGAGATGGCGCCGACGACGCCGATCGGCTTGCGCACCGTGAAGCCGAGCTTGCCCTCGCCGGCCTGTGCAGCATCCATCGGGATCATCTCGCCGGCAAGCTTGCGCGCCTCGACGGCGGCGAACGTGTACGTCGACATCGCGCGCGACGCCTCGACGCGCGCGGTCTTGATCGGCTTGCCGGCCTCCTCGCAGATCGTGCGGGCGACCTCCTCGTGCCGGCGGCCGATCAGGCCTGCAACCTTGACGAGGATCTCGGCCCGCTTGTGGGCCGGCAGCGGGCTCTCGAGCGCGGCCGCGGCCGCGTCGACCGCGCGGCGCGCCTCCGCGGCGCCGCCCTTCGCCACCCGCCCGACGAGCTCGCCGGAGTAGGGGGAGCGAACCTCGATCCAGTCCCCGGTCTCGACCCACTCGCCGTCGATCAGCAGCTTCCGCTCGGTCGCCGTTGCGGCCATCCCGTTCCTCCCGTCATGCTCGACTCGTGCCCGCCCGTGACGATATCCGCCCGCTCCTGGCTGCGGACGTGCTCGCCTACGGCGAGCGCGTGCCGGTGTACGTCTGGACGATCGAGCACCCGGACGGGCTCGTGCTCGTCGACACCGGGATGATCGACTCGCACCCGGAGGTCGAGGAGGAGTGGCGGCCGCGACCGTACCCGCTTCCGGCGGGGCTCGTCGCGCGCGTGGCGTTGGTGATCAACACGCACCTGCACTTCGACCATTGCGGCGGCAACCGGCTCTTCCCCGGCGTGCCGATCCACGTGCAGGCGCGCGAGCTCGCGGACGCGCGCACGCTGCCCGGCTACACGATCCCGGAGTGGGTGGACTTCGTCGGCGCGTCCTACGTCGAGTACGACGGCGAAGCGGAGGTGCTGCCTGGGATCCGGCTGCTGCCCGCGCCGGGGCACACCGACGGCCATCAGGTCGTCGTCGTCGACACCTCGGACGGGCCGTGCGCGCTCGCCGGCGACGTCGCCTACTCGTTCCGCGAGCTGGGCGGCGGGGCGACCGACGGGCAGCGGCGCGTGCTCGAGCTCGGGGCGCTCACCTGGCTCGCGCACGTGCCCGAGCCGAAGGTCCCCGAGTACCGCCCGGGCTAGCCGGACTCTTCGGGCAGCCGTGCCGCCAGCGCCTCGAGCACCTTCAGCTGCAGCGACGGCGTGCGGCGGAGCAGGCTGCGGAACGCCTGCGCGGTGATCACGAGCACGCGCGTCGGCATCGTCGTCGTCACCGTGGCGGTTCGCGGCGCGCCCGTGATGAGCGCGATCTCGCCGAGGAAGTCGCCCGCGCGGAGCGCGTTCACCTTGCGGCCCTTGCGCCGCACGTCGGCGGCGCCCTGGACGATGACGACGAACTCCTTCCCGGTCGCACCCTCGGACGTCAGCTTCCGGCCCTCGGGAAGCGCCAGCTCGTCGGCGAGCGCCGCGATCTCCTGCAGCTCCTTCTTCGAGCAGCCGGCGAAGAGCGGCACGCGCTTGATCAGCTCGACCTTCGCGTTCCTCTGGAGCACGCCCCCATTCTCCCGGCCCGCACTCGCCGAGGTCAACCTTCGCCGGGTAAAGTGCCCGCATGCCGCCCTGGGACACCGCTGCGCTGATCGTCGACGCGGTCCGCAGCCCGATCGGCAGGCGCAACGGCACGCTCTCGCACATCCGCGGCGACGACCTCTCCGCGCAGATCCTGAACGCGCTGCTCGCGCGCAACGGCGTCGACCCGGCGGAGATCCAGGACATCCAGTGGGGCTGCGTCACGCAGGTCGACGAGCAGGCGTGGAACATCGGGCGAAACATCGCGCTCGCCGCAGGCTGGCCGGTGTCCGTCTGCGGCACCACGGTCGACCGCCAGTGCGGCTCCTCGATGCAGTCGAACTTCAACGCCGCCGCCGCGGTCTGGTCGGGCCAGCTCGACCTCGTCGTCTCGGGCGGCGTCGAGATGATGTCACGCGTGCCGATGGGCTCGAACCGCGGCTCGATGTCCGAGGCGGTGCTCGAGCGCTTCGACATCGTCATGCAGGGGATCTCGGCCGAGGAGATCGCCAAGGAGTGGAACCTGTCGCGCGAGGAGCAGGACCGCTACGCGTACGAGTCGCACATGCGTGCGGCGCGCGCCATCGACGAGGGGCGCTTCGAGAAGGAGATCGTCCCGGTCGAGCTCGACGTGCCCGAGACGGGCCCCGATGGCGGCGGCGCACCGACGCTGGTGCGCACGCGCTTCGCCGTCGACGAGGCGGTGCGGCGCGAGACGACGCTCGAGAAGATGGCGTCGCTGCAGCCGGCGTTCATCCCGGACGGCACCGTCACCGCCGGCAACTCGAGCCAGATCGTCGACGGCTCCGCTGCGGTTCTGATCGCGTCCGAGCAGAAGGCCGCCGAGCTCGGACTGCGCCCGCGCGCCCGCTTCCTCGGCTTCGGCATCGCCGGCGTCGACCCGCACCTGATGCTGCACGGCAACCCGGAGGCGTGCGAGCGCGCGCTCGCGAAGGCCGGCCTGACCTGGGACGACATCGAGGTGATCGAGGTGAACGAGGCGTTCGCGTCGGTCGTGCTCCAGTTCCTCGCCGACACCGGGCTCGGCGACCGCTGGGAGGCCGGCGATGTGAACCCGAACGGCGGCGGCATCTCGCTCGGCCACCCGCTCGGCGCCACCGGCGCCCGCATCACCGCGACGCTCGTCTCCGAACTCGAGCGCCGCAACGCACGGTACGGCATCGCCGCGATGTGCATAGGTTTCGGTCAAGCAATAGCGGGAGTGGTGGAACGCCTGTAACTCCGCGACCAGGCCTTCGACCTGGTCGCAGCCGTCAGAACCCCCGGTTCGGCGAGATCCCCACGATCCTCCCGGCGCCGTCGTATGCGACGAGCGAAACGGGGAACTTGTCGCGCGGCACCTCAATCGCGAACGCGTTGTCGGTCAGCCGCACGGGCCAGCGCTCCCCGTCGGCTAGGAACAGGTCGAGCGAGGCGACGCCGTCGCGCGCGAGACCCGCGAGGACGGCGAACTGGTTGCCGCCCTCGTCGAGCGAGAGGCCCACGGTGATCGGCGCGAGGCGGACGCTGCAGCCGCCTCCCGCCATGCCGTGGAACAGCGTGAGGATGCAGAGGTTGCGTCCGTGCTTGCCGACGAGCGAGGCGACCACCCGGATGCTGCTCTGCGGGTCCGGCCGGAGCACGCGCGCGAAGGCGACGCCTCCGGCCATGTGAAAGCCGACCAGGATGCGACGCGGCACGTGCGCCTGCGCGAGCGACTGTCCCCGCGGCTCATGGTGGACGAGCCAGCCGATCGTCCCGGGGCCGAGCTTCCGCTGCACCGTATGCGGGCCGGGAATGCCGCCGTGCGATCTCCGTGGAAAGAGGGAAAGGGCGGCGGCGAACGGGATCGGGGTCGACGTCCCGGCTTCGTCGGTCGCCTCGACGCTGCGAACGCGGCTGCCGACGGCCGGATGCAGGCGAACGGCCAGGAACGCGTTGCCGGCGACGACGGCCCGCTCGTGCCCGCCGTCGGATGTGAGCTCGACCCGGGCGACGCCATCCGCGACGAAGCCGAAGCTTGCAGAGGCGCGCGGGGCGGCGAGCGTCCCCGGGCGCGGGGGCCGGTTCGGGAGGCCGAAGGCGTAGTCGACCACTGCGACCTGCACGCCAGCGATCGCGTGCTCGAGCGCGAGCTGTGGCGCGCAGCTCAGCACCGGCTGGCCCGAGATGCCCTGCGCGACAAGGCGCAGGCACAGCTGGTCGCCCGAGTGGAACCCGTACAGCGTGTACGTCGCGCCGCCCACGCGACGCACGAGCAGGCGGTTGAGCACCGTCCCCGCAGGAAAGCGGGCGTAGGAGTGGGCGTTCGCTGCCTGGAACTCCGCCTGTGCGGCCGGTGATGCGGGCGTGCCGGGGGTCCCCGTCAGCCAGCCGGTGAAGCCGTCGAGCGTCGCCGCCAGCGTCGCGCCGACTGCGAGCAGCACCATGACCGCGGCGGCCGCCGCCAGGAGGACGGTGCGGCGCCGCAGGCGATGCCGCGGCCGCACGGCCTGCGTCAGCGCGATCGCGTCCGCGAGGGCGAGGAGTTCGGGCTCGTCCCCGAGCAGCTCCACGAGATCGTCCTGCTCGAACACCGTCACGCTCATGGCTCGATTCCCTCCCCTTCGAACACGTCGCGCACGATCTGCAGACCGCGCAGGAACCGCATCTTGCAGGCGCCCTCCGATGAGCCGACCAGGGCCGCGATCTCCTCGAAGCTACGCCCCTCGATCAGGCGGAGGACGACGACGTCGCGCTGCAGGCGCGGTAGAGCTGCAAGCGCTGCCCGGAGCGCGTGCGCGACCTCGTCGCCGTAAGGCCGCTCGAGCGATGCGATCTCGACTGCCTCGAGCGGCAGCGCCGTACCTCGACGCGCGCGGCTGCGCGCCTCGTCGACGAGGCGGCGCTGCGCGACGGTGTACAGCCACGCGAGCGGCGGCTTCGACCCCTGCCTCACCGGGTCAAGCCGGGCCGCCGCCTGCGCGAACACCGACTGTGTGATCTCGGCGGCCTCGTCCTCCGTGGCGGTTCGGCGCCGCACGAAGCGGAAGACCTCGTCGTAGTGCGCACGAAACGCGGCCGCGGCGAGCTCGTCCATCACCTGCTTATCGCTCGGCGCCTGGAAACGTCACGAGCGTATCCCTTCACCTCTCGTCGCGGAGGGCGCGAACGGCTACGGCTGCGACCTGGCTGAAGCCAGGTCGCGTCAAGGGGTGTGGCTCCCGTGCCGATATAGAGCCGCATGGACGCAGTCATTCGCGGGACCACGATGCCCGTGCTCGAGGTGCACCTCACCCCGGGCGAATCGGTGGTCGCCGAGTCCGGGCAGCTCGGCTGGTTCGACGACGGGGTCGAGCTCGAGACGACGTCGGCGCTCGCGGGCGCGGACGGGATGTGGGACGCGGCGAAGCGCAGCCTCGGCGGCGGCTCCTTTTTCATGACCCGCTACGCGTCGACGACGCAGCCCGGAACCGTTGTTTTCCCGGCGCGGCTGCCCGGGAAGATCTTCCAGGTGCCGCTCGGGCCCGGCCGCTCGTACCTGATCCAGCGGCACGGCTTCCTCGCCGGCCTGGAGGGCACGGAGCTCTCGACGGCCTTCGACGTCCGCCACTTCGGCACGGGGCTGCTCGGCGGCTTCGGCTTCCTGCTCCAGAAGCTCGAGGGCGCCGGCCACGCGTGGGTCGAGCTCGCCGGTGAGCTGAGCGAGTACGACCTCACCGAGGGGCAGTCGCTGCGCGTACACCCTGCGCACATCGGCCTCGTCGAGGCGGGTGTCACGTATGAGCTGGCGATGGTGCCGGGGATCAAGAACAAGATCTTCGGCGGCGACGGGCTCTTCCTCGTCCGGCTGACCGGGCCCGGGAAGGTCTGGCTCCAGTCGCTCTCGCTGCCGATGCTCGCCCACGCGCTGCAGCCGTACATCGTGCAACCGGGCGGCGGCGCGTCGCCCGCGCAGGGCCTGGAGACGGCGGCCGTCGGCGGAACGCTCGCCGCGGTCGCCAAGGGTCTCACCGAGCTCATCTGAGCGGCATTAGGCTCTCGCGCCGCGCACGCAGTAGGCTCTCGCGTCGTGGCGAGCGAGGTTCGCAGGGTCGGCGTCGTCGGTCTCGGCGCGATGGGCGCCGGGATCGCGCAGCTGTGCGTCGAGGCCGGCGCCGAGACGGTCGGCCGCGAGGTGACGGCCGAGCTGGGGGAGAAGGCGCGGGACCGGATCGCGCACTTCCTCACGCGCAAGGTCGAGAAGGGTCAGCTCGAGCAGGGCGCGCGCGACGCCGCCGTCGGGAGGTTCTCGCTCACGACCGACCTCTCGGGGCTGGCCGGTTGCGATCTCGTGATCGAGGCGATCGTCGAGGAGCTCGTGCCGAAGCAGGAGCTGTTCGCGGAGCTGGAACGGATCTGCCGCGCCGACACCGTGCTCGCGACGAACACCTCCGCGCTGTCGGTGACGGAGATCGCATCTGCGACCTCGTCGCCGGAACGCGTCGTCGGCATGCATTTCTTCAACCCGGCGCCGCTGATGCCGCTCGTCGAGATCGTGCGCGCGGAGCGCTCGTCCGACGACGCGTTCGACACCGCGTACGCGTTCGGCGAGAGACTCGGCAAGCACCCGATCCGCTGCCACGACACGCCGGGCTTCGTCGTCAACCGCGTCCTGATACCGCTGCTGAACGACTGCGTGCGCGTGCTCGACGAGGCGCGCGTGACCGTCGAGGATCTCGACGCGGGGATGAAGCACGGAGCCGGCTGGCCGATGGGCCCGTGCGAGCTGCTCGACCTCGTCGGCATCGACGTGCACGTGCATGCCGGCGAGGCGCTCTGGCAGAAGCTGCGCGAGCCGCGCATGGCGCCGCCGCCGCGGCTCGTTGCGATGGCGAACGCGGGCCTGCTCGGCCGCAAGAGCGGTCGCGGCTTCTACACGTACGACTAGCCAATCCCTCCTAGGCGGCCAGCGAGATCGGCGCCGCAGGCGGTTCGATGACGGCAACCGGCTCGAGTGGACGCTCAGGCTGCAGCGGCTCGTCGAGCAGGGCGGAGAGCATGACCGCATGCATCGTCGCGGCGGCCGCCGCCGCGAGCAGGCCGGCGGACCGCTCAGGGGGAACGCCTGCGGCGCGCAGTGCGGCCGCGAGCGCGTCGATGCGCCCGGTGAGGGTGGCGGCGGTCGAGTCGACGGACATGGACCATAGCTTCACGCCGCCACCGGACGATCCTGCGTCGCGTCCCGGCGGTTGGCGACACGCCCTGCATATTCTCCACCGTCATGTCGACCGGAATCGCGGCCGTCTACTTCCTCGTCGCGCTGATCGTGACGCTGTACGCGGCCGCCGTCTTCGCCGACCGGCTCGACCGGCTCGGCGCGAGGCTGGGCCTGCCGGAGGCGCTGCTCGGGCTGCTCACCGCCGCCGGCGCCGACGCGCCGGAGCTCGCCGCGGCGATCGCAGCGCTCGCCGCCGGTGCGAAGGGCGTCGGGCTCGGGGTCGTCGTCGGCTCGAACGTCTTCAACCTCGGCGCGATGCTGGGCGTCTCGGCGCTCGCCGCCGGCTCCGTGACGCTGCCGCGCGAGGCGCTCGGGCTCGAGGGCGGCGTGGCGATGGGTGTCACGGTCGCCGTCTGCCTGCTCGGCTTCGGGGTCGTGCCGGCGTGGGCCGCGCTCGCGCTCGTGCTTTCGCTGCTCGTCCCCTACGTCGCGATCGTCGCGCTCGCGGAGAGCCACCGGCTGCCGCTGCGCCGCCGGCGAACGCTCCGGCGGGCGATGGGCGAGCGGCACCGCCGCCGTGCGCCGCACGGCCGCCAGCTCTGGGAACCGCTGCTGATGATCCCGCCCGCGGTCGGCGCGATCGTGCTCGGCAGCATCGGGATGGTGCACGCGTCGCTGCAGCTCGGCGATCGCGTCGGTATGCCGCACTTGCTCGTCGGGACGCTGCTGCTTGCGGTGCTCACGAGCCTGCCGAACGCGTACACGGGCGTCCGACTCGGCCGGGCCCGGCGCGGCTCGGCGCTCGTCAGCGAGACGATGAACTCGAACACGATCAACCTCGTCGGCGGCGTCGCCGTGCCGGCGCTGTTCGTCGGCTTCGGCCGCCGCTTCTCGGGGCTCCTGGTGGTGGATGTCGTCTGGCTGCTGGTGGCGACCGGTGCCGCCATCGCGCTGCTCGCGCGCCCGGGCGGCGTCCGTCGCGGCGGCGGGGCGTTCCTGCTCGCCTCCTGGGTCGGTTTCGCCGTCGTGCAGGTCGTTTTCGGCTGATCGGGCCCCTCACAGAACCTTTACGGTCCGCTCAATTCGGGGCAATGAGCGCGGCGTTACTCTGAGTCCATGCGGCGAATCGTCGTCTTCTGCGTATGCGTGGCTGCGCTCGGCCTGCCCGCCGCCGTGCTCGCGCGTGTCGCCTCCCCGGGCGACGGCTCGCTCGTCGTGAAGGACGCAAGCGGACCTCGCAACGTGCCGGTGGTCGCGCTTACCATCACCGGCGCCGCAATCGGCCACGTCCAGCAAGGCCGGATCATCATCGACGACCCGACGCCCGGCAACGACGTCGGCCCCGTGGTGACCGGCGCCGAGTCCCGCAAGGACCTGCCCAACACGACTGCGCAGGTGTGGTCGGGCACCGACTTCAGGTTCCGCGCCGTCGGCGGCAAGTACACGATCCTCATCTACGGCTCCGGCGTCGACGTCGTCGCGCTCGGCCGGGGGACAGCCACGCTCACCGGGCTGCTCGACAACGCGGGCAACGACGGCTCCTACTCCCTCAACGGCAGCCCCGACTTCCAGTCGCTGCCGGGCCTGCCCACGAAGCTGCTCACGATCGGCGCGCCGCCGACCTCGTCGAGCGGGTAGCGACGGCATGGCCGCGAAACCGCAGACGGTGCTCGTCGTCGAGGACGAGGCGTCGATCGCCTCGTTCATCGCTGCGTATCTCAAGAACGCGGGCTACGCCGTCCGTACGACGCCGAGCGGCAACGAAGCGCTCAAGCTCGTCGAGTCGGAGAAGCCGGCGCTCGTCGTGCTCGACCTGATGCTCCCAGACATCGACGGCGTCGAGGTCTGCAAGCGCATCCGCCAGCACACCGACCTGCCGGTGCTGATGCTGACCGCGCGCGACGAGGACGTCGACAAGATCATCGGGCTCGAGGTCGGCGCGGACGACTACATGACGAAGCCGTTCAACCCGCGCGAGCTCGTCGCACGCGTGCGCGCGATCCTGCGCCGTGCTTCGCCTGAACGCGGCGAGCGTGAGAGCGCCGTCATCCGGCACGGCGACCTCGTCGTCGACGCCGGGCGGCGCGAGGCGAAGGTCGGCGACCAGGAGATCCAGCTCGCGCCGAAGGAGTTCGACCTGCTCTGGGAGCTGCTCGACCACCGCGGCCTCGTGCTGACGCGCGACCAGCTGCTCGAGCGGGTGTGGGGCTACACGTTCGCGGGTGACACCCGCACGGTCGACGTGCACGTGCGTCAGCTGCGGCGCAAGCTCGGTGACGCCTCCCCGATCGTCACGGTCTGGGGCGTGGGCTACAAGGTCAGCCCGGCGCGCGAGACGGCTCCCGCCTGACGGCGGAGTAGGCTCGGCCCATGCTCGGGTCGCTCCGCTTCCGGCTGCCGGCGCTGTTCCTGCTCGGGATCGTGCTCGCCGGCCTCGTGGCGACGCTGATCGCGATCCGTTTCTTCCAGAGCTACAACCGTGCGCGCGCGATCGACGAGTTGAACGCCGAGTCGATCGGGATCGTCCAGCTCTACTCCAGGCAGGCCGGCGCACAGGTCGTGCGGCTGCGGACGCTCGAGAAGGCGATCGGCGGCGACAGGATCTTCTTCGTCCCGATCGTGCCGGGCGTGCAGCTCTTTCAGCCGATGCCCGTGCTGCCCGTGGCGACCGTGCCGGTGGCCGAGCTCCAGGAGAAGGGGACGATCACGTTCGACCTGCACGTGAACGGCACGCACTATCTCGCCGTGGCGCGGCCGGAGCGGCTCGGCTCAACGCTCGCCGGGGCGATGGTCGTGGCGAAGCCCGTGTCGCAGCTGCGCAGCCGGCTGGTGACCCTGATCGAGCGGCTCGCGCTCGCGTTCGGCGGCGGCGTTATCGTCGCCGGCCTGCTCGGCGTCTACTTCTCGCGGCGGATGACGCAGCCGCTGCTGGCGCTCTCCGCGGCGGCGGACGAGATCGCGGGCGGCATCTACGGCGTCGAGGTGCCGGATCCGCGCGGCTCGGACGAGATCTCCCATCTGTCGGCGCGGTTCGGCGACATGGCGTCGAAGCTCGCCGAGGCGGAGCAGCTCTCGCGGAACTTCCTGATGACGGTCTCGCACGAGTTGCGTACGCCGCTGACCGCGATCCGCGGCCACGTATCCGCGCTCCGCGAAGGCGTGATCGACGACCCGCTCTCGCGCGACGCGTCTCTCGGCGTGATCGAGGAAGAGGCGCTGCGGCTCGAGCGGCTCGTCGGCGACGTGCTTGACCTCGCGAAGCTCGACGCGCACCGCTTCACCGTGCTTCGGGAAGAGGTCGACATGGAGCAGCTGTGCGAGCGCGCGTATGCCGCGTTCGGGGAGGTGGCACGGCGGCGCGCGATCGACTACCGGCGCGAGTTCCGGGCACACCCGGTGATCGTCACCGACGGCGACCGGGTGCTGCAGATCATCTCGAACTTCCTCTCGAACGCGTTCCGCTGGACGCCGGAGGGCGGCCGTGTCTCACTCGCGCTGTCGGCCGAGGACGGCTTGGTGTCGGTCGTCGTCGCCGACTCGGGGCCGGGCATTGCGGCGGACGAGCGCGAGCGGATCTTCCGGCCGTTCTGGTCGCGCGACGGCAGCGGCACCGGGCTCGGGCTGGCGATCGCGCGCGAGCTCGCGTTCGCGCTCGGCGGGCGGATCGAGCTGTACAGCGAGGCAGGCCTCGGCAGCCGCTTCGCGCTCGTGCTGCCGGCCACTGAGGGAGGTGAGGACGCTCGCTGACTCGAAACCCAAAGGCCGGAGGGCAACGCGGCCGCAGGCGCGTTGGCCGGAGGCCGACCGCACGCGGGCGGGGATGGCGTAGCCACCACCGCCCGCGCTCGCACGACCAATCGTCCCGAACCGTAAGAGGACGGCGGCTCGGCCGCCGTCCGCTCTGCGAAGCACAACCTAGAGTCGTGAGAAGCGCGCAGCGCTTCTCACGAAGCGGGCCGCTCAATTCGGTAGACGACGGCGCCGCCGTGGTTCTCGAGGCCCTGCTCGACGCGGGCGAGCCGCTGGTCGACGCCGCGCCAGCCGGAGGAGACGAGGTCGACGAGGAGCGCGAGGTCGTCGACGCGCGCGTGCCGCTCGGCGAGCAGGTCGCCCTCGAGCCGCTCGAGCCGGCGGATGAGCTGGTTCATCAGGCCGCGCACCTCGGCGAGGTGGCGGGCGACGGGCAGCACCTGCTCGCGCAGGCCGTCCTGGACAGCCTCGCCGACGCGGGCAGGAAGGCTCGCCTCGAGTTCTGCGGCGGCTGCGGCGAGCGCCTCGACCTGCTCGCGGGCCCGCTCGAGCGCCGCGTCCACCGCGGCGGGCTCGGTGCGCGTCTCGGCGGCGCCGGCGATCCGCTCCAGCGCGCGCTGCACGGCTGCCTCGTCCATCGCGACGGACGCTATACCGGCTGCCGGACAGACGTCCGGCGGAGCCACGTCCGGTGCCTGGCACCGGACGTGGCCCGAGATACCGTGGCGGCGATGGACGTCTCCGAGCTGGACTACGAGCTTCCGGTCGAGCTGATCGCGCAGCAGCCGGCGGCGCGGCGCGACGGGTCGCGGCTGCTCGTCTACGAGCGCGCGACCGGGGCGGTGCGTCACCGGTTCTTCGCAGAGCTGCCGGACGAGCTGCACGGGGAGCTCGTCGTCGTCAACGACACGAAGGTCATCCCTGCGCGCATCCGGATCGACTCCCCGCGGGGCGAGGTGCTGCTGCTCGAGCGCCTCGAAGACGACATCTGGGAGGGTCTCGCGCGGCCGACGCGCCGGCTCGTGCCGGGTCGGCGCTACGGCCCGGTCGAGCTGATCGAGCATCTCGGCGAGGGCCGCTGGCGACTGCGCCTCGAGGGCGAGCCGGACGGCGAGACGCCGCTGCCGCCGTACATCACCGAGCGGCCGGCCGATCCGGGCCGCTACCAGACCGTGTACGCGCGCGAGGCCGGCTCGGCCGCCGCGCCGACCGCCGGGCTGCACTTCACCCCGGAGCTGCTTGCCCGGTTCGAGGTGGAGCGGGTCACCCTCCACGTCGGCCTCGACACGTTCCGCCCCGTCAGCGAGGAGCGGCTCGAAGAGCACCGGATCCACGGCGAGCGCTACGAGGTGGCCTCGGCCGCGTGGGAGCGGATCCGCGGCGCCGGGAGCGTGCTCGCCGTCGGTACGACGACCGTGCGGGTGCTCGAGACGCTCGCCTGCGGCGGTCCGCTCGCCGGCCGCACGGAGCTGTTCGTCACCCCGGGCTTCGAGTTCAGGCGGGTGGACGCGTTGCTGACGAACTTCCACCTGCCGCGCTCGACGCTGCTCGCGCTCGTGATGGCCTTCGCGGGCGTCGAGGAGACGCGGCGCCTCTACCGGCTTGCTGTTGCCGAGCGCTACCGCTTCTACTCCTTCGGCGATGCGATGCTGATCTTGTGAGCGCCTTCACACTTGCGTCCACCTCGGGCGGGGCGCGCGCCGGGATCCTGCACACGGCGCACGGCGACGTGCCGACGCCGGCGTTCATGCCGGTCGGGACGAAGGCGACCGTGAAGTCGGTCGACCCGGACGAGCTGCGCGCGCTCGGCGCGGCGATCGTCCTCGGCAACTCCTACCACCTGCACTTCCGCCCGGGGGAGGAGCTCGTCGCCGAGCTGGGCGGCCTGCACGCCTTCATGGGCTGGAACGGTCCGATCCTCACGGACAGCGGCGGCTTCCAGGTCTTCTCCCTGCGCGACACGCTGCTCGAGGCCGACGACGACGGCGTCACCTTCCGCTCCGTCTACGACGGCCGGGCCGAGCGCTTCACGCCAGAGCTCGCCGCGCGGATCCAGGAGCTGCTCGGCTCGGACGTTGCGATGTGCCTCGACGTCTGCGCGCCTCCCGGCGTGCCGCCCGCGGAGCTCGAGGAGGCCGTCCAGCGCACGACGCTGTGGGCCCGGCGCCAGCGCGACCTGCCGCGCGCCCCCGGCCAGCTTCGCTTCGGGATCACGCAGGGCGGGCTCGACACGGAGCTGCGACGCCGTTCCTCCGAGGAGCTCGCTTCGCTCGACTTCGACGGCTACGCGATCGGCGGCCTCTCGGTGGGCGAGGAGCGCGAGCCGATGTTCGAGGCGACGACGCACGCCGCCGCGTTCCTGCCGGCGGACAAGCCGCGTTACTTCATGGGCATCGGCGACCCGGAGGGCGTGATCGAGGTGATCGCACGCGGCGTGGACATGTTCGACTGCGTGCTGCCGACACGCACCGCCAGGACGGGCAGTGCGCTGACGTGGGAGGGCCGGCTCAACCTCCGCAACGCAGGCTTCGCGCGCGACGCGCGCCCGCTCGACGAGAGTTGCGCGTGCCCGGCGTGCACGAAGTTCACGCGTGCGTACATCCGTCATCTCGTCAACCAGCAGGAGATCCTCGGGCTGCGCCTGCTGAGCCTGCATAATCTTCGCTTCCTCATCGATCTCGTCGCCGCGGCACGGCACGCGATCGAGCGCGGCGCCTTCGAGGCCTGGAGAGCGGATGCGCTCGCGCGGCTGCAGCGACCGACCACGGAGACTCACTGAATGGGCAGCGCAGGTTTTCTCATCATCATCGTCGCATTCGCGTTCCTCTACTTCGTGCTCGTCCGGCCGCAGAAGCGGCGCCAGGTCGAGTCGCAGCGGATGCTGCAGGGCCTCGAGGTGGGAGACGAGGTCGTCACCGCGGGCGGCATCTACGGCCGGATCACCGCGATCCGGGACGACGAGGTGACCGTCGAGATCGCCCCGGAGCTCGAGGTCCGCGTCGCCCGCCGCGCGATCGGCGGCGTCGTCAACCGGCAGGAGGAGCCGGACGGGAACGATCCGGCCGAGGCGGACGAGGCCGAGGCCGGGAAGGCCCCGGCCGAAGAGCACGACGGCTAACCTTTCCGGGCACACGTGAGCGACCGGCGCAAGCACCTGATCCTGATGGGCGCGATCGTGGCCGCGCTCCTCGGCGCGGTCCTGCTGGCGGTTCCCGGCTCGCCGATCCACCGCAAGCCGACGCTCGGGCTCGACCTCCGAGGCGGCCTCGAAGTGGTGCTCAAGGCGATCCCGCCGAAGGGGCACGTCCTCACGGCGGACGACATGAACCGCTCGATCTCGATCATGCAGAGCCGGATCAACAAGCTCGGCGTCTCGCAGCCGGAGATCCGCAAGCAGGGCGCGAACCAGATCGTGATCCAGCTCGCCGGCGTGCACGATCCGGCCACGGCCGCGAAGCTGATCGGCAAGACGGCGCAGCTGCAGCTCTTCGACTTTGAGGCGGACCTCGTCCAGGGGCCGTCGGCCGGCGTCAACGGCAACCCCATCGCGACGTCGTCGCTCTACTCGCTGCTCTCGCAGGTGCAGAAGCAGGCCGCGAAGGGCACGCCGGAGGCGTACTACCTGTTCCGCAACGAGACCGTGACGGTCAAGTCGACGAAGAAGACGACGGTCAAGGGCAAGAACGGCCAGAAGACGACCATCCTCAAGCCGACGAAGAAGGCCGAGGTCAAGCACTCGCTGGTGCAGGGGCCGGGCGACACGCTGAGCGCGCTGCTGAAGCCCTACGACGGCAAGGTGCCGGCGCACGATCAGGTTCTGAAGGTGCCCGCCAACACCGCAGTGATCTCGTGTCCGACGGCGAACGGCTGCATCGGCGCGGCCCAGGTCTCGCCGAGCGGGACGTACTACTACCTGTTCAAGTACTTCCCCGACCGGACGACCGACGGCGGCCCGATCCCGGAGATGACCGGCGGCGACCTCGTGCTCTCCGGGACGCGCGCCGATTTCGGCCAGGCCGGCACCCCGATCGTGCTGCTCCAGTTCACGAACCACGGCTCCAGCCAGTTCGAGAAGGTGACGCGCGCGGAGTGGCAGCGTGGCCGGACGGCCTGGGAGCTCGCAGGCCGCCCGAGCACGCCGGCCGGGCAGCCGAACCCCTACGTCCAGCATTTCGCGATCGTGCTCGACGGGCAGCTGCAGTCGACGCCGTACATCGACTTCACGCAGACGTCGCTCGAGAGCGGGATCTCCGGCAACGCCGAGATCGACATGGGCCAGGGCGGCACGTTCAAGGACGCCCAGAACCTCGCGCTCGTCCTCCAGACGGGCGCGCTGCCCGTGAGCTTCCAGCAGATCGAGCGCACCGACGTGTCGTCGACGCTCGGCAAGGACTCGCTCACGCAGGCGTGGCATGCCGCGTTGATCGGCCTCCTCGTCGTCGCGCTCTTCCTGCTCATCCTGTACCGCTTTCTCGGCCTCGTCGCGGTGTTCGGCCTCGCCATCTACGCCGCGTTCTACTACGCCGCGATCCTGCTCTTCCACGTGACGCTGACCCTGCCGGGATTCGCCGGCCTGATCCTCACGATCGGCGTCGCGGCCGACGCGAACGTCGTCGTCTTCGAGCGCATCAAGGAAGAGGTGCGGTCCGGCAAGTCCGTGCGAGCAGCCGTCGCCGCCGGCTACGGCAAGGGCTTCCACACGATCCTCGACGCGAACGTCGTCACCGCGATCACCGCTCTCGTCCTGTTCCTGATCGCGGTCGCGGACGTGAAGGGCTTCGCGCTGATGCTGCTGATCGGCACGCTGATCTCGCTGCTGACGGCGGTCGCTGCGACCCGCGCGATGCTCGGGCTGCTCAGCGGCTTCCGCTGGTTCAGCAACCCGCGCTTCATGGGCGCGCACGGCCAGCAGACGGCGAAGTGGCTGCAGATCGACTTCATGCGCCGCCGCTACCTGTGGTTCGCCATCTCCGGTGTGATCATCGTGGCGGGCCTCGCCTCGCTCGGCGTCCGCGGCCTCAACTTCGGCATCGACTTCAAGGGCGGCACGCAGTTCGTGTTCAAGACGCACGCCGCCCAGACGACGGCTGCGGTTCGCAGCGTCGCCTTCGCGGCGGGCCAGAAGGACGCCGTCGTGCAGGGCCGCGGCACCGCCACGAACGGGAAGTACGCGAGCTGGCAGGTGCGCACGAGGTCGCTCAAGCCGGCACAGCAGAGCGCGCTCGAACAGGGTTTGGCGCAGCAGGTGGGCGCTTTCGCGAGCGGGACGAAGAACGTCTCCGCGAGCTTCGGGCACCAGATCGCGATCGACGCGATCTGGGGAATCCTCGTCTCGATGCTGCTGATCATCGTCTACATCGCGCTGCGCTTCGACATCAAGTTCGCGGTCCCGGTGATCATCGCGATGCTCCACGACATCGCCATCACGGTGGGCGTGTACTCGCTCGTGTACAAGGAGGTCACGATCGACACCGTGGCCGCGGTGCTGACCGTGCTCGGCTACTCGATCTACGACACGATCATCATCTTCGACCGCATCCGCGAGAACATCCCGCTGATGCGGCGGCAGCCGTTCGCCACGATCGCGAACGTCTCGCTGTGGGAGACGATCCGCCGCTCGCTGGCCACGACGTTCATCACGCTGCTGCCGATCGCCGCCCTCGAAGCGCTCGGTGGGACGACGCTGAAGGACTTCGCGTTCGCGCTGCTCATCGGCGTCACATCCGGTGCGTATTCGTCCATCTTCATTGCGGCGCCGCTGCTCACGATCTGGAAGGAGCGGGAGCCGGAGTACGCGAAGCGGAAGCAGTACAGCAGCGCGGAGGATGCCGAGGCGGCGGTGGACGGCGGGAAGCGCCGCAGGCGCGGCAAGCTCGACCGGGGCGCCGTCGCGTTGCACGACTCAGAGGAGGCGCTGGCCGCCGAGCCGACGCCGGAGCTCGTCGACGTCGTGACGTCGACGACGTCCAAGCCGTCCGCGCAGGCACGCCGCGAGAAGCGGCGCCAGCGCCGGCGCACGAGGCCGCATGGCCGCGCGCGGTAGCGAGCGGATCGTCGACGCGTTCGAGGAGCTGCTTGTCGAGCTCCCGGCGCGGCTCCGGGGCAGCCGGGCCCGCTTCTCCGAGCAGGCGGTCGCCGCGCTGCGCGCGCTCGTCGACGAGCTGAACCTCGTCACACGTGACGAGCTCGAGGAGCTCGAGCTCCGCGTCGCCCAGCTCGAGCACCGGCTCAAGCTGCTGGAGGGGAACCCTCCGGCTCCCCCTCGCTGAGGGCGCCGCCGGGCCGCCGGCCGAGTTACCCTGGGAAGGTGAGGTTGCGGAGACCGAGGCCCGAGTCGCTGCTCGCGTGGGCCGCCGCCTCCGTCGGCGTGATCGGCATCGTCTCCGCGCTGACGCCGGAGATGGCGGACCGCTTCCGGGTCGTGCGCGGCGTGCTGCCCCCGGGCGGGATCGCGGCCGCCCGCATCGGCGCGCTCGCGTTCGGGATCGCGCTGATCTGGCTCTCGCGCTCGCTCGCCCACCGCCGCCGGCGGGCCTGGCAGCTTGCCGTCGGCGTCGTGTTCGCCTCGGCCGTGGCGCACCTCGCGAAGGGCCTGGACGTCGAGGAGGCGGTGATCTCGCTCGCCCTGCTCGTGGCGCTCGTCCGCTTCCGCCGCCGCTTCGACGTGCCCGGTGACCCGGCGTCGGTGCGGCCGCTCGTCGCGCTCGCGGTCGCGATCGGGGCGGTCGCGGCCGTGGTGCTCGGCGTCGAGCTGCACGGCGGAGAGCTGCCGGACCGGCTCTCGGACGTGTTCACGGCGCTCTCGATCGTGCTGGGCTTCTGGGTGCTCTTTCTCTGGCTGCGCCCGTTCTCGCAGGCGGTCGCGCAGACGGTGGGGGAACGGCGAGTCGCCCGCGCCCTGATCGACGCCTACGGCAGCGACAGCCTCTCCTTCTTCGCGCTTCGGCGCGACAAGAGCTACTTCTTCTCGCCGACGCGGCGCGCGTTCCTCGCCTACCGCGTCGTCGCCGGCGCCGCGCTCGTCAGCGCCGATCCCGTCGGTGACGAGGAGGAGTTCGACGCGTTGCTCGCCGAGTTCCGCCGCGTCGCGCACACGCACGGCTGGCGCGTCGCCGTGCTCGGCGCGTCTGATGCGCACCTCGATCGGTACCGGCGGCTCGGCATGCGCGCGATCCCGATCGGCGAGGAAGCGGTGCTGCGGCCGGAGGAGTTCTCGCTCGAGGGACGCGCGATCCGCAAGGTGCGCCAGTCCGTTTCACGGCTGACGAACGCCGGCTACCGGCTGCGCGTCGTCGCGGCCGAGGATGCGGACGCCGAGCTGCGCGCCGCGCTCGAGGCCGTTTCGGAGGAGTGGCGGGGCAACCAGCCCGAGCGCGGCTTCACGATGGCGATCGACGACCTGTTCCTGCCGGGGACGGTGTTCGCCGTCGCCGAGTGCGAGGACGGGACGGTCGGCGGCTTCCTCCATCTCGCGCCCACGCCTGCGGGAGGCGGCTGGTCGCTGAGCACGATGCGCCGGCGGCCCAGTTCGCCGAACGGGCTGACGGAGTTCCTGATCGTCGAGACGCTCGCCTGGGCGAAGGAGATCGGTGCCGCCGAGGTCTCGCTCAACTTCTGCGTGTTCACGGACCTCATCTCGCAGGAGCGCGCGGTGACATTGCCGCGGCGCGCGCTGCGGCACGCGCTCCTCGCCGCGGACAACGTCTTCCAGCTCGAGCGCCTCTACGCGTTCAACCGCAAGTTCTTCCCCGAGTGGCGCCCGCGCTACCTGTGCATCGAGCGGCTGAGCGACCTGCCGGTCGTCGGGCTCGCGTACCTGCATGTGGAGCAGCTGCTCGTGCCGCCCGGCCCGTGGGCGCGGCCGCGAGCCGCGCGAAGAGCTGGCGCTCTTCGTGCGGGTTGAGGCTGTGCTCCGCAGAGCGGACGCCGGCGGAGCCGGCGTCCTCTTCTCTGGCGCGAGCGGCGGGCTCTGGTGCGCGGACGGTGGGGCTGAAGCCTCCCCGTCCGCGTGGATTTGCCTGCGGCTAACGCGGCTGCGCCCGCGTTAGCCGCAGGCTGTGGGGTGAGCGAGGGTTGAACGCTTCAACCGTCGTATCCGTAGAAGGCCGGAGCGAACGCGGAGCGTTCGTGGAGGCCGGACGCACGCGCGCGGGGATGGCGAAGCCACCACCGCGCGCGCTGCGGCGGCAAGCGCCCTGAAGCGTTAGAGCCCGCCGGCTTGGCCCGGCGGGCGTTCTGCGGAGCACAAACCAGACCCGGGGGAAGTGCGTAGCACTTCACCCGGTCGGTCCGTGTCACACTTGCAGCAGGATGGCACAGCCAGCGACGAGGAGCCTCGGCCGCTTGTCGGAGATCGCGCAGGTGATGGTCCGGCACGGGTTCGGCTACTTCCTCGAGGCGCACAAGCTCACCGACCTGCTGCCGGGGCGTTCCGCGGAGGCGCGCCTCGCCGCGGCCGCGAACGGCGGCGCGTCGGCGCGCGGCCAGCACCTGCGCGAGCTGTTCGACGAGCTCGGTCCGACGTTCGTGAAGTTCGGCCAGCTGCTCTCAACGCGCCCGGACGTCGTCCCGCCGGACATCATCGCCGAGCTGCGCGGGCTCCAGGACGACGTGCACCCGTTCCCGTTCGAGCAGGCCGAGCACGTGATCGAGGAGGATCTCGGCAACACGCTGGAGCGCCTCTTCCTCGACTTCGACCCGGAGCCCGTCGCCGCAGCGTCGATCGGCCAGGTGCACCGCGCGACGCTTCCCAACGGGAAGCAGGTCGCCGTCAAGGTGCAGCGCCCCGGGGCGCCGCGCCAGATCGAAGCCGACGTCGCGTTGCTCTACCAGGCGGCGCGGCTCGTGAAGGAGCGCGTGCGCGTCCTCGACTTCATCGACGCGCACGAGTTGATCGACGAGTTCGCGCACCAGATCCGGCACGAGCTCGACTACCGGCTCGAGGCGCGCAACGCCGAGGGCTTCCACCGCGACTTCGCCGGCGATCCGCACGTGCACGTCCCGAAGGTCTACTGGACGTACACCCGCGCCCGCGTGCTCACGCTCGAATGGCTTGAGGGCGTGCACGTCCGCGACGTCGACCCGGCGTCGATGACGCTCGAGGAGCGGCGCGAGCTGGCGTACCTGATCACCGAGACATGGATGACGATGATCTTCCGGAACGGGTTCTTCCACGGCGACCCGCATCCCGCGAACATCCTCGTGCTGGAGGAGGTGGGCACGATCGGCCTCGTCGACTTCGGCGCGGTCGGCAAGCTCAGCGACGACGACATGACGAAGCTGACACGGCTGTTCATCGACGCCGCGGCGGAGAACATCGACGTCCTGCCGAAGCGGCTCGCCGACCTCGGCGTCCGCTACCCGAAGGAGCGCGAGGAGGAGTTCGTCGCCGAGCTACGCGAGATCTACTACCGCTACTACGGCGCGAGCCTCGCCGAGATCGACCCGATCCAGATCGTGCGCGAGGCGTTCCAGCTCATCTACGCGATGAACCTGCACCTGCCGACGCGCTTCCTGCTGCTCGACCGCGCGATCGCGACGCTCGGCTCGGTGGGAGCGGAGCTCTATCCGGAGTTCAACGTCTTCGAGGTCGCGCGCCCGTACGCGCGCGGGCTGATGCTGGAGCGGTTCACGCCGGAGCGGATCGCGCGCCGCGCGCGCCGCGACGCGATGCGCTACGCGCACATCCTGCGCGAGGCGCCGTACCAGTGGTACGACTTCATGGAACAGGTCCGGGACGGCCAGATCGAGGTCGGCTTCGTGCACAAGGGGCTCGAGGACCTGCTCGAGAGCATGCAGCGCGTCTTCAACCGGCTCGTGGTCGCGCTGATCGTCACCGGCGGCCTGATCGGCTCCAGCCTGATCGGGATCTTCGCCAAGGCGGGGCCGCACCTGCTGGGGGTCAACCTCATCTCCGTGATCGGCTTCGCGCTGTCGGCGGTGCTCGGCGTCTGGCTCCTCTGGGGCGTCGTCCGCTCCGGACGGCTTTAAGCAGTGCGAAGTGCTGCGCAATTCGCACTGGTGGAGTTTGTGCTCTGAAGAGCGTCGTCCGCTCGGGACGGCTGTCGACGAGAAGTCACACTCTTGTGCGAAAGGACATCTGGCGGGCTCGTACGTGGGCCGTTACGGTCGTCCGATGACTGCGCTGCTGCTCGCCGAGCCCGAGGAAGCGCTGCGGGGCTTCCTCGCGCGCCAGCTTGCGAGCGACGGCTTCGACGTGCTCGCCTTCAGCACGCCCGACGACCTGCCGCGCGCGGCGGAGCCGGACGTGCTGCTGCTCGGCGATCCGGCTGCCCTCGACCGCTGCATCGTGACGGACTGTCCGGTGATCGTGCTCGGGAGCGCCGACCCGGCGACGCGCGTGCGCGCGTTGCAGCGGTGTGACGACTATCTGTCGCGGCCGTTCGCGTACGAGGAGCTCGTGGCGCGCATCCGCGCGGTGCTGCGGCGGCGGCCGCCGCGCAACGAGGTGCTCGACCTCGGCGAGCTCGTCGTCGACCGGGGCGCGCGCCGCGTACTCGTCTGCGGCCTCGAGGTGACGCTCTCGGCGAAGGAGTACGCGCTGCTCGTGAAGCTCGCCTGCGACCCCGACCGCGTGTTCACGCGCGAGCTGCTGCTGCGCGAGGTGTGGGGCTTCCGCACCTTCGTGCCGACGCGCACCCTGGAATCACATGCCTCGCGCGTCCGCTGCAAGCTCGCCCGCGCAGGCCTCTCCGGCTGGGTGGTGAACCTGTGGGGCGTGGGCTACAAGCTGCGGCCCGCGCCGCCCGGCTAGGGCAGCTTGGCGTCGAGCCACGCGATCGCAGGCGCGATGTGCGCCGGGTCGATCGTGTGCCCGACGTCCGACTCGTGATAGAGCGGCGAGAACCGAGCGCGGCGAATCCGCTCCCGCTCTTCGTCGCGGAGTTGGTCATCGACGAAGTAGATCGGGAGGGGTGGTGACGGTGGGGTGGTCGCCCGCTTCCGTGTCTTTACCGAGCCTTGGCTGGTCTCGCCCAAACCGGAAGGAAGCATTAGCCCGCTCTTTGCTGCGGGTCGCGTACTCCTTTGGAGGACAGCACACCGAAAGGAGATCCGCAAATGCGCAAGCTGACGGCCGCAACACGCGCCGCCACCGCAGCCCTCACGGTCGGGGCCGGAGCCGCCTTCGCCTCCCCCACCCAAGGTCACGGCAAGGCCGCCGTAGCGTCGTCGTCACGCGATCGGGTGTCCCAGGAGAAGCGCGACAGTGCCTCGCGTGACCGTGCGAGCCATAACCGCTCGACCAGCCGCGACAGTACGTCCGCCGGTGAGCGCGACCGCGGATCGGCGGCAGCCAGAGGGGCGGGACAGCATGCTCGTGCATGACGCCCACACGCACGAGGACATCAGCTTTGAGTGGGTACGCAGCTGGAATGGCTGGACTCTGCGACCATCCACAGCAGCCGAAAACGGCGTGAATAAAGTGACTGTCAAGCGCAGCCGGAAAGTGCTCCAGTTTGCGCGGTCGAAAAGTGCACCAGCGGCTTGGGGTGATGGCCGCCGGTCAGGCGGGGTCGCGGAGCGGCGGTGCCTGAGCGGCGGGTGTGACGTCGAGGCCGCGTTGGCGGAGGCGGTAGCTTTTGCCTTTGAGGGTGATCATGGTGGCGTGGTGGACGAGCCGGTCGATCAGGGCGGCGGCGACCATGGCGTCGCCGAGGATCTCGCCCCATTGCTCGAAACCGCGGTTGCTGGTGATGATGATCGAGCCCCGTTCGTAGCGGCGCGAGACCAATGCGAAGAGCAGGTTGGCGGCCTGGCGTTCGAGCGGCAGGTAGCCGACCTCGTCGACGATCAGGAGGTGGTAGCGCTCGAGCCGGCGCAGCTCTTGCT
>Ga0187881_10000367_pt1 | contig 55911 bp, 45 predicted proteins | sample June2016WEW_19_1_2_FD_133017 | JGI IMG/M metagenome (GOLD analysis project Ga0187881, IMG submission 133017) | Peatland microbial communities from SPRUCE experiment site at the Marcell Experimental Forest, Minnesota, USA - June2016WEW_19_100 | ecosystem: Environmental > Terrestrial > Soil >... | reverse complement strand
GTTGACATTGTCGTTGCCGCCGTTTTGAGCGCCGTCCCAGCATTGCATGTTTGTTCCATACATCGTCTCCGGAATAGCCCGGATATACGATGAGGCATCAACGCTGACCGTTAAATCAGCGGCCTTAACCGACGCCATCGAACACAGGAGAATACACACAAAAACAACTGATATGGCTGTTTGCAATTTCATCACATTAACCCCCAAAACCAATATATTTTCTGTCAGCAACCAAAGGTGTATAACTACAATAGTACATCTTCAAATTATCATAAATCGCTGATTTATTCAAGGAATAAGGCGTAAGTCCTTGCCAATAATGGCCTTGCGGCAATAAATAATGTGTACCATCAGCCGGTAAGCAAATCAAATAACTCCGGACTCAGCGATTGCCTGAGCTTTTGCAGGCCCCCCAGCTCGATTTGACGCACCCGCTCTTTGCTCAGGCCTAAATCATCGCCGATTTGCTTTAGCGTCTTTTTGTTCTTTTTGACCAATGTCCCCTCAAGACCGAAATGGTTAATGATTACATACTGCTCGCGCTTCTCAAGCTCATCCCGTATAACCTGGATAAGGTCACTCCGTGCCCTTTCCACAGCCGCCAAATCCTTCTGCCCTATTTTGGATTCCTTCTGGAACTCGTTTATATCAGCCGTAACCCTGTCGGCCTCGGCTTTTTGGCCGGGTATCCTGTGAGCAAAATCCTTGCTGATTGCCCAGCTCGCATACGTCGAAAACCTGAAACCTTTTGTGTAATCGAATTTTTCGGCCGCTTTAATCAGCGAAACATTGCCCTGGCTGACCAAATCACTGATATTGGCGCCGGTAATGGTGTGCTTGTTGGCAACGCTGACGACTAATCGCAGATTCGCTTCGATGATTACTTTCTTGGCCGCCTCCGCCCCTGCAAGACATTTTTCAATCTCATCAAGCATATCGCTGGTAATACGCTCGGTTCTTATTTGCTCTCTGATAGCATCTGCGCGATATTTTAGAAAGTTATACTTTCTGAAAAGCTCCATTTCCTCCTGCCTGTTAAGCACGGGCGAATTCCATCGTTGCGACGAACCGCCCAGAATTTTTTCCGCCGCACCGGGCATAGAAAATTCGTCGCTTGCGATATATTCAATCCTTTTTGCCAGCAGCATTTGCGCCCTGCGATGCTTTAATATCCTGTATATCGAGCTTCTGCTTCTACCGAACCGCCCCATCAGCTCCTTTATGCCCGCCCCTTGTTTGTGCAATCGGTCAAGCTCCACCGCCTCGGCGGGACTTAGCAATCGTGCTGTTTGCCGTAATTTTGCCGCACCGCCAGCCGGAATCGACTTCTGATAATTCAACAGAATATATCGTATCGTTTCCTGTCCCCTGCCCGTCTCGGCCGCTATATGGCGTATTATCCGCTGCCTGCTCATTTTTGTCTCGCTGCTCAACTCGCAGGCACGTTCCATTATCTTTTGCCTCTGGCTCTCGGATACACGGGAAAAATGCCCCGCCTTTTCAGCCAGGGCGGGATGTTCAACCAGAAATTTATCCACTACCGACTGCAAAAAACCGAGCCGTTTCCTCTTGTCGTCGCAAAGATACTTGCGAACTTTCAAACCTCGTTTTCTCCACCTGTCGATGGTCTTGGTCGAGATGTGCATCTTTTTGGCAAGCTGTTTTTTGGTGTAAACTTCTTCGCTCTGCTCGTTGGCGGGCGGCGCAACCTGGCCGCTCAGCTTCCATATAAAAATCCGCAGGTCATCCTCCAACTCATCACCCTTGATAAGCCGATGCCCCGCCCCCTCTTCAGGCCTGTATCCCGTAATCTTGTAGCAAACGAACTCGAATGGATATTCCTTGTCCTTCTCGATTATATCGAGAAGCTCTTCGGTCCTGTCGAGCTGCTTTCTTCGTTGTTTGGCCGGGGCAAATTTAATTTGCACCAAAAGCCCGGCCAAATCCTCGTTTTTTATCTTTCTCATATTCTTTTCACTGCGGGACAAAATGCCCGCTATTACTACTTACGATTTTACCACTCTGCGCATAAAAAAGCAGCCCCATAAACCGGGACTGCTTTGATATATCAAACAATACTCAATCGCTCAGGCAATCAGCCGTTTCGCCACATCCACCGCCGTCGCCGCATCCGCCGCGTAACCGTCAGCGCCAATTTTGTCCGCGTAATTCTGCGTCACCGGCGCCCCGCCAATCATCACCTTTGTCTTAAGACCGGCGCTTCTAAGCTCTTTGAGCGTCTTTTCCATCTTAGGCATAGTCGTCGTAAGCAATGTGCTCATACCAACAAGCTGCGCCCCTGTCGCTTTGGCCTTCTCGACGAATTTTTCCGACGTTACGTCAACGCCCAGGTCAATCACCTCAAAACCGGCGCCCTTCATCATCATCGCTACGAGGTTTTTGCCGATATCGTGCAGGTCTCCCTGGACTGTGCCTACCACAAATTTGCCGACCGGCTTGACGCCCGCCTTGACTAATTCCGGCTCCAAAACCTGCATCGCCATTTTCATAGCGCGGGCAGCAATCAGAACTTCTGGAATGTAAATCTCATTGTTTTTGAAACGCAGCCCCACCGTATCCATACCAGCTATTAAACCACTTTTGAGAATATCGCCCGCCGGCATTTTCTCCGCTATCGCCTGCTTGGTGATTGTTACAGCCGTGTTTGGGTCGCCCTTTATTACCGCCTCAGCCAAAGCTTTTAAATCAGCCATATTCTTGCATATCTCCAATATTTTGATTGGCTTAAACTACCGTTACTTCCAAAACCCCCTATTATTAGACACTATCTCCACGCCCAAAGCAAGCGATAAATCCGCACTTCTTCCTCCCAACTAAAATCCCAAATTTTAGTCCTTGACAAACGCCTCCGATTTGATTTATGCTACCACTAATTTGGTAAGTTGGGGGCAAAGGGCGAATTGCAAAACTCCCCAATATTACATAGCCCGTGGGGCAAGAGGTAAATTTGCTCTCTTATGTAAAAGTCCTAATATGCAGAAGATATGCTGTTCTTGCGCTTTTGATAATCATCGAAGCGGCACTTGCGGTTGTCTGTATCAGTCACAGCAGCTTAAAGCCATATTTAAGTTTTTATCAATCTCAGTCGCTTACCGCGTTACCGCCCGAAAACCAGCTTGCCGGGCTTGCTTACTATCGCTATGACCCCAACACAAGCAGTTTGTGTTTCGCCGCCAGTGCAGGGATGCTTAGTGCGGAAGATGCGCCGCTGGGTATCTTCAAAACCGCGGCCGCCAGAACAATAAAAGTTACGGACCTGCAACTACACTTCAGTGAACCTTCGGGTTCTCCCGCCGTGGCAGCACTGCAGAGTAACTTCCTGCCCGGAGCACCGGCTGTCGGCAAAAACGCCCTTCAGGGAATTCTCAGCCAACTGGCCGACGCTCGTAGCCACCGGGGTATAGATAGTGGCCGCTGGGGTATGGATATGGACCTGAGCAACACCCGCGAGATAACAATCGATGATTTCGACTGTGGGATTTTTGACGAAAACGATTTACGGCTCCGCGTGCAAAGCAGTCGGGCAATAGTGAACTCCGGCTGGCCGCTGGTAACGCTGCGAGGCCACGTCACTATTACCAGTGCCGACGGCAGCACTCTCGAAAGCAATCACGTCAAATGGGACACGAAGAGACAAAGTTTTATCGCAGATGGGATGTATATCCTGCGACGAGGCGAGAGCCGAATCGCAGGCAAAGGTATTTGTGTTGACAGTCATCTGAATATTACGAATGTCAAAAACGCTAAACTTTAGGAAAGGAGTACGGAAAAATGTCGAGAAAAACTTTGATTTGGACTTTGTTGGTTGTCGGTGGTTTAACCAGTGTCGCGGCTGCCTCCACCACTTGTCAAGACAATTACAACGACGGTCGGACAGCATTGCTCAATGGGAGCTTATCCGGCCTGCGCGATGCCTACAGTAAATTTAATGAAGCAATGCAGGACTCAACCTGCGCCAGTGACAGTAACCTTGTATTCCTGCATGCTTTAACCCGCGCGGCGATGCTGGTTATCGACAACAACAGCGATGCGAACAGCATAATCAATATAGCAAATACGTTCGGGGTAACCGTTATCGGAGATTCCTTTGCCGAACTCAATATAAACGTACCAACATCTGGTGGTTGTTACACGATACCGCCCGGGGCGCTGAATGCAACAGAGATTTCGCAGGAAATACAAAACTCGATAATTCCCGAAATCAACAGCATCATTGCAGAACTGAGTACAATAAAAGATTCGCCTAAAAAGCGTTTCCTCATATCCTTCCCGACCAGCGAAACCGGCCTTGGTAAAACCATTAAGGTCGATTACAGCGAGGTCCTCATACTGAAAGGACTGCTTTTAGCAATGAAAAGCCAACTCGAATTCAAACAGGCGTACGATTTTAACGTTAACTCCGACGACCCAAACATCCAGAGCGCAATCAGCCAGCTCTTTTGCGGCGAAGAACCATCTGTCAATTTCAATATAAATGGAGATTTTCTCGAACGCTATGTGCATCTGCTGAATGTCCTGCCGGCCGGCGGCCCCGTCCTTGCGCAGTCGAAAAAAGACCTCATTAATGCTATTAATTACTACTTTGCCGTAATAAAGTATCTACAGTCGGTAGTAGGTCTGCAGAAAGACCACTTGATATATATAGACCCCAATAGTCAGTTCGCAATGAATCTGGTCGGAAACCGTCTGACAACTTTGCGAAATTCACTGACGGCAGGTGCCGCAGGGAAATATCCGTTGGAAACCACAAACACCTACAAGGTGCGCCAAGGGTCTAAAACGGTAGGTAATCTTGTGCTGGTATATGACGTTACCGGCCTGATGGGAAATGGGGGGACATTGACACTCAACATCAACGGTATCCCTACGCCGTGGGAAATCGACGATTTCGAAGGAATAGGAACCGACTTCGGGATAGACATGGAATATTCCTCGCAATCTGAGCAAATATGGGGATGGTTTCAGGGGACGTTGAGCAGCGATGGCAAGAAGATAACGAATGGGACGCTCGAGTACTGGGGCGACAATTCAAACACCGTTTATGGTCTTAGCGCACAGCTTGCCAAAACACAGACCACCTATGGGAGATTAAACCTGAACCCTGTGTTCGGCGGCTCAAAAAAATATCCCGTTCCGGTTAACCCGAGAGATTTATTCCCTCAATTTGATGCAAACAATCACGCCTTGGCCGGAACATTCGGAGACGGATTGGGTGATGATGCCACACTCGGCGGAATTCTTCCCGATATGAGCCAGCAACTCTGGACATCTTTATTAAACCTGCCCGCGGCATCGACAACTGTGCCGAATGTTGTGGGCCTGACATCGGCTGATGACGCGAATACCGCTATCACATCTGATGACCTGAAGGTCGGCGACATAACTACCGAGTATAGCAATAAGGTGGCTGCGGGTAAGGTTATCAGTCAGAGTCCGCCTGCCGGCGCACAAGTTGCGAGCGGTGCGAAAGTGAGCTATGTAATATCTCTGGGCAAACCGATTGTGCCGAATGTCGTGGGTCTGACAGTGGCTGATGCCAACATCGCCATCACATCTGCCGGCCTGAAGGTCGGCACCGTAACTAAGGCGTATAACAACACGGTGGCTGCAGGTGTGGTCATCAGTCAGAAACCGTCTTACGGTACGGTGGTCGCGGTCGGTTCGAAGGTGAGCTACGTAAGGTCTCTTGGCAAAAGATAATAAGGAGCATTTGTTCGATATCAGGTGGATGACCTCCGCTGCTAACTGCCCGCTTGGTGATACCGCGGGGCCTAGGGAGCAGGCAGTGGGGATTGCCTTGTCAATATCTATGACCTTGCCGCCTTGGTCTCACACTGGTTGGACGTCTGCACTCAGCCAAGCTGGTGCGGCAATGTCGATTTCAACAGGGATGGCTCGATTGACTTCGCTGATTTCGCAACGCTCGCTAATAAATGGCTGCAACAAGGCGGCTCTTAACCACCCGCTGTCGGCATACAGTTTCACGCCTTCTCGAAAGTGAATTTGTGCTGTTTGGCGTCGATTTTGATTGTGTCGCCTTCTGTGAATTTGCCTGCCAGCAGTTCCACGGCTAATGGGTTTTCTAATCGCTGCTGTATTACCCGCTTCATGGGTCTTGCCCCGAACGTCGGGTCGTACCCCTCGTCGGTAATCAGCTTCTTCGCGGCGTTGGTAAACTGAACTTCCATTTTCCGCTCCCGCATCCGCTCAGCCAAGTATCGCAACTGTATATCAACAATCTTTCGCAGGTGCTCTTCGTTAAGCGTGTGGAAAACAATCACCTCATCAATCCGGTTCAAAAACTCCGGCTTAAAGACCACCTTGAGCATATCCTTGACATGCGCTTCAATCTCCCATTCATCGCCTTTCTCCTCAGTCATTTTCTGTATCTGTTCGCTGGCGATGTTACTCGTCATAATTATCACGGTGTTTTTGAAATCCACCGTCCGCCCCTTGCCGTCGGTCAGCCGGGCATCGTCAAAAACCTGCAACAACACGTTGAACACGTCCGGGTGCGCCTTTTCAATCTCATCGAGCAGAATTACCGAATACGGTTTCCGTCTAACCGCCTCTGTCAATCGGCCACCCTCTTCATAACCAACGTAACCGGGAGGCGCACCTATAAGCCGAGCCACTGAATGCGACTCCATAAACTCACTCATATCTATACGTATCATCGCACTGGGGTCATTGAATAAAAAGTCCGCAAGGGCTTTCGACAATTCCGTCTTGCCAACCCCCGTCGGCCCCAGGAATAAAAACACGCCTATTGGCCTGTGAGGGTCGCCCAATCCTGCGCGGTTTCTTCTTACCGCGTTACAAATCGCCTCAACCGCCTCATCCTGCCCAACGACTCGCTGGCGAATATGCTCTTCCATTTTCATCAGCCGGTCGCGTTCGCCGCTGATTAATCTCGCAACAGGTATCCCCGTCCACTTGGCGACAACTTCCGCGATATGCTCTTCGGTAACTTCGTTATGAACCATTGTCCCATCGCTCTTTACAAGCAGGGCTTCTTTCGTCTCAAGCTCTTTCTTCAAGTTGGTTATCGTGTCGTATTTTAATCTTGCCGCCGTCTCAAGCTCGCCTTTGCGCTGAGCATCCTCGAACTGCAAGCTTGCGGCGTCGATTTTTTGTTTTAATTCCTTGATGTAATTTATCTCGCCCTTTTCGCGGTCCCATTGTGCAGTCAGCTTTCTATCCTGTTCCTGCAAATCGGCCAATTGCTTCTCAGCTTTTTTCAGACGGTCTTTGCTTGCCTCATCCGTCTCTTTTTTCAGCGCTTCACGCTCAACCTGCAACTGGATTACCCTTCTGCGGATATCATCCAATTCCGCGGGCAGCGAGTCATTTTCAATTCTCAGCTTCGACGCCGCCTCGTCAATAAGGTCAATTGCCTTATCGGGCAGCCATCGGTCCGAAATATACCTGTTCGACAATGTCGCCGCAGCGACAAGAGCGGAATCCGTTATCCGCACGCCGTGATGGGTGTCGTAACGGTTCTTCAATCCTCGCAATATAGTTATCGTATCCTCAACACTCGGCGGGTCTATCATAATCGGCTGGAATCTCCGCTCCAGCGCGGCATCCTTCTCAACGTGTTTGCGATATTCGTCAATCGTCGTCGCACCAATACAACGCAAGTCGCCCCTGGCAAGCGATGGCTTCAGTAAATTCCCCGCATCGACCGAACCTTCGGCCTTACCCGCGCCGACAACCGTATGCAATTCATCAATGAAAAGAATTATCTCGCCATCCGCGGCAATCACTTCCTTTAATACCGCCTTCAGTCGTTCCTCAAACTCGCCCCTGAACTTTGTTCCCGCTATCAGTGCGCCCATATCCAGCGCAATAATTCTCTTGTTTTTCAAACCGGCAGGCACGTCTCCAGCGACAATTCTCTGCGCCAATCCTTCAACTATCGCGGTTTTGCCCACGCCCGGCTCACCTATCAGTACAGGATTATTTTTCGTACGTCTGTTCAAAACCTGCATACATCGCCGGATTTCCTCGTCCCTGCCGATAACCGGGTCGAGCTTGCCCTTGCGAGCCATATCCAGCAAATCAATGCCGTATCGTTCAAGCGATTTGTATTTCCCTTCGGGACTCTGGTCTGTTACTTTTTCTCCGCCGCGAACATCTTTAATCGCCTTTTCTATTTGTTTGGCCGTTACGGAGTTTAGCCGTAGAATCTCTTTGGCCTCGCTCTGAACCGAGGCAAGAGACATCAGTAAATGTTCTACGCTTAGGTACTCATCGCCCATCGAGTCCGCTATATTCTGCGCATCCAACACAATCTGGTTGAACGCCGGGTCAGGCATGAGTTGCCCGCTGGTCTTGCCCTGCGCAAGGCGATGTATTTCGCTCTCCGTCATATCTTTGATACGCCCAACGTTAGCGCCTATTTTTTTGAGAATCTCAGGCGCTATTCCCTCGTCGTCCCCGACAATCGCGCTCAATAAATGCAATGGTGACAGCGCGGTATTGGATTTTGCCATCGCCGTCTGCTGCGCCGTGGCCAATGCCTCCTGCGTTTTTAACGTAAATTTATCAAACTTCATATCTTCGGCCCTTTCTCGTATAAACTATCCCTCAACAGTGTGCAAACCCCGTGCCGAGATTATACCCTCTCCTAACTCCCGTATAAACAATTGCTTACAAAATAAAACAACCCCCCGTATGCCAATTTGACAGTTCACCTTGTGCATTTCGGAGGAGGGTGCGATTTACTAAGTTATGTAAAAGCTCCCAGCTTTACCTGCCCGTGGCAGGTTTGTATTGGGGGGTTGTTTGGCTACATGCCATTTCACAACTGTCATTACCGCTTTAGCTGCAACATCTTCGATTTAATCGATTGCCGCCATAAAAAACTGGGTTATGAAATGGTTTGGCAGCTACATAATACCGGTCTACTTTTTCGCAAGAGCCGCAGATACCGCTTTTTTGATTTCGTTGCCTCTCAAATCGCGAGCCATAATTTTGCCGTCAGGCCCCACTAAAAATATTGATGGGATGCCATAAACGCCATAATCCACTGTTACAGTATCCTTCGACAATTCGCCGAGGAATACTTGCATCCAGCGGATGTTTTTGCTCTCGACAAATTTCTTCGGCATCTCTTTGTCCGGATCAACGCTTAAACTTATCATCACAAATCGCTTATCCTGGCCGAACGTTTCGTAGGTCTTCTTGAGATTCGGCATCTCAGCAACACACGGGCCGCACCACGTCGCCCAGAAATCCAGCAGCACGTATTTACCCCTGAAATCAGAAAGTTTCAGAGATTTCCCATCGAGGGTCTTGACCCTGAAATCCGGCGCCGCATCACCGACCTTCAGATTAACAGCTGGCTTAAGAACAACTTCGCCAATATCAAATGGCTTATCATCACCACGCGATTTTGCCGGCGGGACAACAATATGAACATCATGCAGCATAGCAATTATTTTGCCGTTACGCTCAACGAGAATATGCAACACATATTTTCTCGGCTCAACCAACTCTCCGATGAAAGTCCCGTCAGAATGAAACTCAAAGTCGGCTCTTTCTGCATGCGCTTTAAGCCACTCCTTGCCCCAGTCCGATTCATATAAATCGAACCACCATTTCATTCTCTTTTCAGGGGTGTCAAATTCTTTCGGCATTTCAGGCCATTTTAGCTTGCCGTGCCAGTCCACGTCGGCAACGAGCCATCCGTTGCCAGGCGCGATATTAATATCGGCAGCCGCTAATTCGGGAGCTAATTTCAGCCGACCAACAACCGTCCTTCCCTGAGTTTTGATTTCCACGTTCGTCGTTTCACCTGGCTTGACCCGAATGCGAGGCAGAAGATGGATGGAACTCCAGGACGGGATTTTACGGTCATTCAGCAGAATAATACCTACCGGCGGCACGTACTCAAGAACAAAATGCCCCTGCGAATCAGTTATTGCTTCTCCAACTGTCTGAACACAGTCCATTATATCCATCCTGTTCACATCTTCTAATAATCCCAGCGGGTTCTCGTCGATTCTAAACCAGAGGCGATGATTAGCTAATGGTTGTCCCCTGTTCGTTCTTATGCCCTCGATGCGCCCCCAGGGCTGCACGACCATTGTCGGATTGTTTACAAGGTCAAAACTATATGCCATGCCGAACCCCTTGCCGTTGGCAATGACGAAGACGAGATTCTCTTTTCCCAGCTTGACCGCAAGCCGGCCTTCAGCATCGGTCAGCAACCGTTCTCCATCACTCTCAACGGTTGTGCCTTTAAGGATGATATTTGAGTCAGCGCCAACGCAAAAAACCGTTTCATTGGGTATAGGCCTGCCTTCCGGAGTTTGCACCTTAATTGTTATCGCTGGCTTCGCTTCCACCTTTAAACCTGTAAGCGATGCAATTTCATTCTCTGAAAGCGCACGATTATAAATTCGAACGTCGTCAATCAATCCATGCCAGCATCGCCCGGTCAACTCTATATTTTCGCCGATACAAACCGGGAAATCATTGGTCGCAATAGGGCCTGTTCGCCTTATTGAAACATCTAACACTCCATCAACGTAGATTCTCATCCTTTTCCCGTCATAGACGCACGCGACGTGATGCCACTGGCCTGCGCTGACTTCGGTCATACCGTTAAGATAGTCATTGGGGCTGACTCCGAAGTGAAACACGTTTTTCGCAAAACTCGTTGACATACGCCATGCGGTGTCGCCCTTGGTTACAATCCCCGTCCACTCCTGCGGGACGGAAGTTATATTGACCCACGCCGATATTGTTATCTGGTTTGTAATATCAAAAGCGGGCTCGTTGGCAATTTTTACGTGATCACCTTTGCCGCTAAACTCAAGTGCCCCGCCGATTTTACCGCCCTGCGGACGCCAGATGGGATTTCCTATGAGTGTCCCGTCATTGCCATTGCCGGAACTGTCAACAGCGGTATTACCTTCGGTTTCATCAAACTTCCACCAGCCGATAAGATTGCCATCATGTGCGGCTTGGAGCAATTGAACATTCTTGTCTGACACGGCCGTCCCGGCAAAAACCACCGGCGGCATAAAAACACATATCACAAAAAACAGGACTCGTTTCATAAGGTCTCCTTTTCCCTGAGTTAATTATGAAACATTCTCTAATCGCAAATCCGCCAGTTCGGCGGCGTCAGCTCAGGCACTTCCCATTTATTGCCACAACGATGACATATATCCATATCGGGCCTTCGCAATTGCCCGCAGCTTTGGCAGGTAACAAGAGTCTCCTTCGGTCTGGTCAATCGGTACGTAATATAAGCAGGTAGGCCAAATGCAATTGTTCCCACTGTCCACCATTTCTTAGCTGTACCGGAAAGACCGAGTATTTTCGCGTCTTTTCTTACGCGAAACGCAAGCCATATCGACAGAATCAAAGAAAACCCCATTAACAACGGCAAAAATACCTCCCGGTCAAATTGCATTCCTTTGTACCTGCCCAGCATACCAACGAATGAATTCGGCAGAATAAACAACGCCCGATGGCCGGCAGGCGCCTCAATACGGTCACCGCACAAATACGAAGCAATCTCAAATACTGGCGGTTGAAGATTTTCAAGAAAGAATAAATCTATCGTCGCCAGTGTCGAACCCGACGATTCGGAATACATAGTGGTATCGCCACGATATATCATCTTCCCATTCGGGTCAAAAATATCCATTGCCATTGTCATACCTTCTCTCGAAGCACAAGCAACGCCCATCCCAAGATATTTCGTATCAATAATCCGCCCTACTTTTTTGCCTTCGCGGGGCGACCTCAAAACCGCGTAAAACGGCTGAATCCAATAGGCCAGAACATCTTTCGGCCTGGCAACATCGTTTAGCCGCTCCCCCATAAACAAGGATTGCGGCATCGGCAAATACCCGGCCTGCGTTAAGGACTGCTCGCTCGTATTATAAATATAAATCTGCCCCGTCTTGTCAAACACGGTAATATATGTATAGGTCCAATCCCAGTCGACCAAGTCGTATCCCTGGCTCGATTTATCACCGCCGGGCAAAAACACTTCTTGTTGCTCCCACACACCCTTCTCGGCGTTCCATATCTGTGGCGAACGCCCTCCAATACCCGACACAATAGGAAATTCGTTTTCGTTTCTGATTCCAACTATCGCAATCGGCTCACGCCTGTCTCCTTCCGCTAATTGGAGCCCTTTGCTGACACTGCCTCCGGCAAAGTTGATAACATAAAAACGACGCATCTTCTTGTCGTAAAGACCTATCGTTGCCCATCCTTCTGTTACAATCGGGTCGTAGAACCGCCCAATAGATGAATCCGCCTTCTCAGAGATTCCGTTCGGGCCGGCAAAATATTCAACTGAACCGGATTTTTTGTCTTCATCGCGATGTATTATCAGACCGGTGCGCTTATCGAAACAAAGGGTTCTGTTATTCTCGCCATACCAGTAGTAAACTCTTTCGTTAACATCATAATACGGCCCCATCTCCGCCGCAATATCCCAGAAAGCACCGATAGCTTTGCTGAAGACGAGCACTATGTCTATGCTGGTATAGATGCCGGAATATCGAAAGTTCGGCTCGTTTGGACCAAGCGTTCTGTATCGGACAAATGGCTCCTCCACCTCCACTACCCGTTTCGGCGCCAGCTCACCGGGAACTAATCCCGAAGGCCTTATTGCAATTTCCGTAGAACCCCAAGTCCTATCACTAATGAGACGGACAACACATAAGAACCTTCCCCAGAACAACAGCAGCGAAAGCAATACCAACACGATAAATCCCGTCGCTACTATGTTTATCAGATTACTGGTCGGCTTATTCATTTGCTCATCTCCTAAAGGGCAGCCCTTGAAAACTTATACCACGCGCGTATCAGGCACGCCGCAATTAACAAAACCAGTATTGCATAAATCTCCCACCCGAAACCTTTAATCAAAATAACCGGTACCAAAATCAAACCCAGCGCAATCGGCCCAAGTGTCGGCGCAACCCTGTTCGATGTCCACCCCGCCTGCAAACCAATGCAATAGCACGCGAACCCAAGCAGGAACACCGGGATGGAAATTTCAGTATAATGCGAGCGGACAAAATGGGATGGTTCGATAGACCTCATTAAAACAGCCGCGATGTTTGCCCCCGCTATCGGAATAAAAACAATAAAAACCAACAGAAAACCCGCAATTACACGCGCAATAAAAATATGCCATCGAGTTACTGCCAGTGTAGCCAGCAGCGCTGATATCCTTTTTGTCTTGTCCCGGTACATCTGCGCCGCGCCCACCGCACATAAAATCAACATTCCAAATATCGCATTCAACACAGGAATTACTATGAAGGGCCTATCATTCACCTCGCCGTAATATAACTGCCAGGCAAACAATACGCCGAAGATAACCACTAAAATTGCCGCCGCTATAAAAAACACACGATTGTCTTCTATCTCTCGTATTATCAATGTGAACATATCGGCTCTCCTTGTTCATAATCGACCGCCGCATCCGTCCCCGACGCCGTGCATTCGATGAATATCTCCTCTAAGGTCATCGGTATCTCCGTGCAGCTTGCCGGCTTGAATGTGTTAAGAAATGTTTGTTTATTTTCATTCCAGTTTGCGACAATAAGGATTAATTCCCTGCCCTGCCTTTTTTCCGCTATTATCCCGGTAATAGGAAGCTCCTTAGGCGGTTGGCCATCGAAAATCAACCGCAGTTTCCTTACTCGCTTTTTCAGCTCCTCCATTTCGCAATCCACAACTAATTTCCCGGCCCTGAGTATTCCTATCCTGTCCGCAAGTCGTTCCACGTCGCTCAAAATATGGGAGCTGAAGAGAATTGTTCGGCCGTCCTGGCTGATAAGCTCCACCGCCAGCTCAAGAAATTGCCTCCTCGCAACTGTATCCAGCCCCAACGTCGGGTCATCCAGTATCAAGAGTTTCGGCTCAGTCGCCATCGCAAGCGACAGATTCAACTGCGCCTTCATACCACACGAAAGCTGACTGACTTTTCGCTCCATCGGCAGCCGGAATGTTTCTATAAGCCGACGGAAAAACTGCTCATTCCATTTTGCCGACAAATTCCGATATAGCTCTGCAATACGACGGACACTGTAATTCGGGATAAGGTTATGCCCTTCCGCCACATAACCTATCTGCCCCAGCACCGAAACAGGCAACTGCCACGATGATTCGCCTAATACGACTGCCCCGCCTCTCGTTGCCGGTTCAAGACCCAGTAAAATTCTTATTATCGTCGTCTTGCCCGCACCGTTGCGTCCTAACAAACCATATATACCGCCTTGCGGCACCTTCAGGTCTATGCCGTCCAGAACGCATCGTCCATCGAAGTACTTCACGATATTTTCGGTTTGTATTGCATATTCGCTCATAGTGCGTCCTCTCAATTACTTGAGATTGAATTTCTCAATGGCCTCGTTGAACCATTTCAACAGGGTCTGGCCGTCAATCTGCATATGAAACGCGTCCACCACTGCCCTCTCCAAGTCCTCACTGATAAGCTTCTTTTTTACCGAGCCGCTCAAATCGCTGTCTAAGTTCGCCACAAATGCGCCCGACCCGGGCCTTGTTGTGATAATTCCCTCTCGCTCCATCTGCTGGTATGCCTTGGCAATTGTGTTCGGGTTAATCGCAAGCTGTCCCGCTAATTGTCTCACTGTCAGCAATTTTTCGTTTTTACCGAGCCGGCCAAGCGCAATATCGCGTTTGACCTGGTCTATTATCTGCTGATATACTGGTCTGTCCGAAGCATTGTCTATTTTAATCTGCATATCTCAATCTCTACACTTGTCATATCTCAACTATTACAAGTATATCACTAACATCGTCCATGTCAATACTTTTTTTGAAATTTTTTGCAGAATTTTATCTCCAAGCCGTATCTTGCTGCAAAATAAGAAGTTAGGCCCCTCCAAATATGCTGCTTCTGCAGTAATTAGCAAAATTTAATTGATTTAATCAGGTACGCTACTCGCCTTTGGGTGTGCCGAAAATCTCCAGCGTCCCTTTAATCACAGGCAACGGTGTGGTCGTAATTTGCGGATCGCCGATTTTGCCTTTTACATCGACCCGCACAACCGCCCTGCTTAATCCCTCCGTCAGCGATTGCCATACCGACGGATTCGCCGACGCAGGCCGGCGACTGCGAGCCGTAAGCGTCATTTTTATATCGTCGGTCTTCAGGTCAAGCCAGCCCGACCCGTAAAACGCCACCGCCTTGCCCGATAAATCCAGTTGCCGCAGAAACATCTTGTTATCCTGGATATACGCGTCAAGTGTCATCTGGTCGAACGCGTAATCGCTCGGCTCGGTCAGATTCAACACCACGAGCATATTCGCAATCGGTGACATCTTGCCCACCTGCATATGGGTTATCTTCGCCCGGCATCGTCCAAGCCGGATATTGTCGTCAACCAATGAGCCGACAATGCTAAGCGACCCGCTTATCGAGCCGGTAGAATAATGCTCATCGGGCCGAACTTCCTTATCGGTGTCCGAAAGGAACTTTTTCAGGTCCGCCCCGTCAACGCTTGTTTCAAGAAGATAATCAAGCCCGCCCTTGTCTGATTTAGTCAACTGGAGTTTGCCTATCATTTTGCCGTCGTAATAATCAGCGACAAAGTATCGCGACTGCCACTGTCCCGTTTCAGCGTCATAGCCCAAGATGGTATCCATCTTCGCCATTGACTTCTTTTTGAACCTGATGTTCTCACCGGAGAAATTAACTTCTCCGCCCGTAACGTGAATCTCGTTTGCGAGGCCGTTCGCCTCGCTAAGGAACACGCTGCCCGCCAATCTCATCACCGACTCAATCGGCGAGCCGCGAACAGTATGCGTTGCCTTGGCCGTGATGTTATCAATCGCTATTTTTGACTGCGTTATCGCAATCCTGCCGGAAATATCGTGCAGGGAATATGGCAGCAGGTTGCAATCTATGGTGTTGCCTAAACATTCTATGACGAACTGATTATTGCCGCAGTTGGCATCGGCATTTTTGCTCATATCAGCCATAAGGTTCACTTCGCCGCCAAGCCGCAACTGTCCTATCACTTTACCAAGCGACCCGGGCAGCGCATCCGCCAAATCCTCGCTTAACCCGACCTTTACAGCCCGCATCGACAGGCAATAACCTGGCTCCTTCTGGTTTGCAGCCAACCATGCCTTTCCGGAAAATTTCACCGTCCCGCCTTTATAATGTCCCTCCAAGCCCCTGATATCAATCGTATCCGGCGTGAAAACAACCTTGCCCGTAACATCATCAACAGGTATGGGTAGTGCTTTCGCTTTCAGCGAGCTGTTTTTCGGGAATACCTCCGCCGTAAACATTTCACCTTTATCGGTGCTGGCAACACTTATTGTCATATCAAACAGCCCATGCGACTCGAACTGATTGTAAAACTCCTTCTGCGCCGGTGGCAGCGCCTCCTCAAGCGTCGCATCCAATGGTATGTTCTCGCCTTTGGCCACAATATCGTATAACGGATGTTCGCCGTGCCCCAAACCGACCTTGCCGTTAATCGTTATCTTACGCTGGTCCCACTGCGACGTTACGCCGTCAAGAACCATATTGCCATCTATAAAAATCATCCTGCCCGTCGTATTTTTAAGAGGGTAGCCGAACCCAGCGTATTTTCCCTGGACGTCGAGCAATTGAACAGTCAGCACACTTTTATCACCACCCGGCAGCTGCCTGCTACGAGAATAATTTGTCGCCACCAATCCGCTCGGCGAAAACTCCTGCCAGAACTTCTGTTCCTCACGGTTAATCGCGTTATAAAGGTCTTTATCCAGCAGCATATTGTTGCTGGTAATTTGTAAATTGTATTTGTAATCCGGCCCGAAATCCTTCACCCACCCGTCAACAGCAAGCTCCACCGTCCCGTGACGTGCGACTATATTATTCAATTTTGCGCTCTTCTCGGTCAACTCAACCTGCCCCGTCAGATGCTCAACTGTATAAGGAAAATTGCGGTCGCACAATACAACGTCATTGCAGGTAACCTTGCCCTCTATTTTGCTTTCGTTTAATCGCTTCAGATTCCCCGACGCCTGCAAATTGATATCAATCGTCCCGGACGGGTTATATTGACTGAAAAATATTTGCAGCGCGTTAACAAAAGGCGCCTTGTCCGCCAATGATTTCGTGTCAAACGCGAACAAATTCCGCGTTTCACTCGCCGGTGAAGTAAAACCCTTAACCTTCGCCATAAGCATACAGAACCCGTTCGGCTCATAACTCATTTCCGCGTCAATCGCCCGAACCGTCCACGCCCGCTCAAAACCGGGGACATCCTTCGACGAAATTCTCCCTCCAACAATAACTCTACCCGGCTGCCAGTTTCCGAAAATGGCGCTCTTGCTCAAATCCTGTTTGCTCGCACTCGATATATCGAAACTATATCCGCCGATGATTTTTTTCGCGGGCCGAAAACCAGCCGACACAGGCGAACTTGCAATAACCCTCACGTGTCCGTCTATAACTTTGCTGTATTCAACCATGCCATGTTCTAACCATACAAGCGGCAGCCGACCGATTTTCCCCCCGACGAACTGCGATTTCATTCCCGACAGGTTCCACTCGCCACTGTTTGAATCATACTGGATTCTCAGCTTAAAATCGTCAACGAACACCTCCTTGACTTTCGGGCTTAGCGTCAGCAAACTCCTCAGCCGGAAATGCACGCGGACCGTATCCGCCTTTAAAATGGAATTGTCGTAATTAGCCGGATTCTTCGGCCTAATCACAAGGTTTTTGATAAAAACAGACCCGTCAAACCGAAACTCAATCGACTTAACGTCGATTTTTGTATTGGTCAAATCCGAAAGCTGCTTGAGCGCAATCTGGGGCAGCAACCTGCCGCCGATTTCAAACGCAAGCCATATCAAAATCCCGAACGCCACAAATTCGAGAAACCATCTTATGGCTATATTGCTGCTTTTTTTGTCCGGGTTATTCAAAACCGACGGCATACGTCCTCGTCGCCAAAAATTACTTTTTGCCCCTTATCGCCTTATCCGCGATATCACGCCGGTAATGCGCCCCCTCAAAGCTTATCTTCCCCACCGCCTCATACGCCTGCTTTTTCGCGTCGGCAATTGTCCCCCCGATTGCCGTCACGCCGAGCACCCTGCCCCCCGCCGTTACCAATTTGCCGTCTTTCATCGCCGTCCCCGCGTGAAACACAACAACATCTTTCAACTGTTCGGCCTCGCTTATACCCGTTATAATTTTCCCTTTCTCGTAATCGCCCGGGTACCCGCCCGACGCCATTACCACGCACACCGCAGGCCGCTCGTCCCATTCGAGCGTCACCTGGTCCAATTTCTGCTCGCAAACCGCAAGGTAAACCTCAAGCAAATCGCTTTTGAGCCGCATCATAATCGGTTGCGTCTCAGGGTCGCCAAATCGAACATTGAATTCCAAAACCCTCGGCCCCCCCGCCGTTACCATAAGCCCCGCATACAGCACACCTTTATATGGCGTGTCGTTGCGATTCATACAATCCACAACGGGCACCAAAATCTCCCGCTCTATCTGGCTCATCATCGCGTCCGTAACCACAGGCGCAGGACTGTATGCCCCCATACCGCCGGTGTTCGGCCCCGTGTCCCCGTCGCCCACCGGTTTATGGTCCTGTGCCGACTCCATTACATATATGCTCCTGCCATCGACAAACGCCAGTATCGACGCCTCTTCGCCTATCAGCTTGTCCTCCACGATAACTTTATCGCCCGCCGAGCCGAATATCTTGTCCACCATTATCTTCTCAGCCGCTAATATCCCGTCGGACGGCTCGTTGCAAACTATCACCCCTTTGCCTTTCGCTAATCCCGCCGCCTTGACTACCACCGGCTCATCTCTGCTGGCGATGTATGCCTTGGCGTCCTCAAATCTTGTGAACGTCCTGCCTTCAGCAGTCGATACCGCACTCGACCGCATTATCTGTTTTGAAAACGATTTGTCCGCCTCCAATTGTGCCGCCGCCTTACTCGGCCCAAACGCCTTTATCCCCGCCGCCTCCAGCGCATCGACCACGCCCTCCGCCAACGGGTCTTCAGGCCCGACTATCACAAGCTCAACCTTGTTTTCTTTGGCGAATTTGACTATTTCGCCAATATCCTCTGTCTTTATCGCAACGTTTTCTCCCCATCTGGCCGTGCCTGGGTTTCCCGGCGCGATATACAGCTTTTTCAGCTCTTTCGACTTCGCCAATTTCCACGCTATTGCGTTTTCCCGCCCGCCATTGCCTATCAGTAATACTCTCATCTGTAAAAATCCTTTTTCCTTTTTACTCTCTACTTTTTACTTTGCTTTACTCTACCAGCCCTTCCGGCTTCTCTCAAGGTAAAATCTGCCTCCCGCAAAGAGATGCTGTGCATTTAGCGGACAAACCGACGTATAAAAAAACCGGCCTGTCGTATCATCCTCGACAGGCCGGCTAAAGATACTCTACTTAAAACCTGTTACGGCGAGGGCAGGGTCGCCGGGTGATAGCCCTTTGCCGTCAAATAACCTATTGCCCATGTAACGACCTGGTCCTGTGTCTTTAATTCGCCCACACCACCTGCGCCATCTGTGTTATGCCCGTTGGCCCATTTTGTCATCGATGTCCATAAACTGGCTGAAATATCTGCTGTTCCGGAAATATCCTGCATAAGGTCGACGGGGCCTAACAAAAAGCCGTCTCTTATCGCAAAACCGCCTTTCAAGCTGCCAGCGACGTCCTGCCTACCGCCAAGGAGAGGCCCAACATCCTGTGTCTTCCATTTGCCCATCATAAATCCTTCTAAGCTGACTATGTCCGTATAGGCCGAAATATCGACGAAGTAATAGCCCCCCAAAGTCCTTAAAATCGCATAGTGAAATTCGTCCATAGTTGTAAAATCATACTCGACATATACTTTCTGTTTTTTGGGCACGTTTGTGTCATTGCCGTAAATAATCAGGTTCGCATCGTCAATCGATGTTATCAGCGTATCAATACTCAAAATTAAAATTGCCCTCATAGGAGCCGATATTTTCAATCCGCTTGTGGCATCGGCGCCTTTGACCGGCACAGAAACGTTATAAATCAGAGTGTACCCGAACGATGGCGAACACATCAAAAATACCACAAGTACTATTAAAATAGCTGATAATTTTTTCATTGTCTTTCCCCTTAATTAAATCTTTTAATTTAGATACTTTCAGCGAATAAAAAACCGGCATGTCAAACTTTGTCCTGACAGGCCGGCCAATCAAATCCGAGAAAACTTACTTACTGTTGTTGCTTCTGTGCTTCTTTTTTCTCCCGCTGAATCGCCTCATACACCTCTTTGCGATGCACCGATATATGCTTCGGCGCGGTTATCCCCAGGCGGACCTTATCACCGCGGACGTCCACTATCGTAACTTCCACGTCGTCGCCTATTATTATCGACTCATCTTTTTGTCTGCTCAGCACCAGCATCGTTAACTCCTTTTGCAGATTGGGCCGTCATTATTTCTACGCGACGAGCAAATTGACTGTTCACCGGCAACGATTTTAATCGCCGCCCCAAGGTGCACAGTTAATCTGCAAATCCAAATGATTCTTCGGCTAATTTGAGGACTGAAACCAACGAATTCCAACTTTGTTGTCGGAACAATAGCTGGTTATGGGACGAATATCGTTTAAACACTTATATAACAATAGGTTACATCTAATAATTGACATCAAAAAAAGATGAAACGCCCTCTTGGAATGGGGTAAAATGGGGTATTTTATTCGCCTTTGACCTCGCGCTGGTGCCAGTATTCATATCGGACGGCCATCCAGTATCCGGCGATTGCGCCGAGCGAGCCGAAAGCCACAATCTGAACGGGCAACACCGCCAGAACTGAATTGGAGAAAAACATCGCAGGCCAGCGTTCGATGAAGTACTCAAGAACTTTGTACTTGCCGTAAGCGCTTACTGCTACGAAATTTACCAGACATGTCCCTATAACGGGCCAGATGTAATCTACCCCGAGTACCCTCTGAACCAAAAAGCCGACAATGCCAAACGAAACAAGCACGGCAAATACAATTTGGCCTATTGCGGGCTGAGCTACTGCGGCGCCGGATGCCGAATCCCATATCGTGAAATCACGCGCTAAAATTCCGATAAAAAACTGAGCAACTACCGCGGAACCAACAACCGCTATTACGATATTGAGAAGAACGCCGAAGCTGCGCTTTTGTGGTTTGCCTGTTTCGCCGGTTACAGCCGGGTGCACAATTTGCGAGGCGAGAAACACACCGAGGTAACCCGCAGCCACTATTGACAGCCAAAGCAACGGCTCCCAGCAAAACGTCGAGTAAATCTGCTGCCTGTGAACGATAGAGGTATTGAGCTGCATCAATGTCCCTATATCGCCGCTGCGCACCGCCCAGACAGCCAGCCCCGCCGGTGCTGCCAATATCCCGATTCTATTGCCGTATGGCCACGATAAAAAATACGCTATCAGCCCGACGCCAAATGCCAGTCCCAACAATACAAGCACGTCGTAAGAACCTATTGTGCCGCTGGTAACAGAGACAACACCGAACGGGTCCGCGGGCGCAACCATAGACCAGGCATATACGCCTATTACGGCGATACCCACTGCAGCAGCAGCCGCGATTCTCAATCTAATTGACCATGTCAGTTCCACCAGTGTTCTCCATCAGTTTTATAGCGGTTAAGATAACACAGGGAATAATCATTGGCAACGGATAAAATGCGGCCACAGCCGTCCCAAAGAATGTAGGTAAATTTTCGTGGTTCGGCCATATTGCCCGGTTTTTCAGATTACTTTACGCAAATCGCATAATGGATTAATAATGTGGGTGTTCTGATTTGAGCTGGCGGGTCATCAGGTCACTAATGGCGGACTGGACGGATTTATTCCTGAACAGGACATCGTAAACGGCCTCGGTAATCGGCATCTCGACTTTGTATTGCTGCAACAACCCATCGACAACCGATTCACAGGTGGCGATGCCCTCGATAACAGATTCAGTAGCGGATTTGGCAAGCTGGGGGGACTGGCCCTTGCCGATTCTTTCGCCAAATGAACGGTTCCTGCCCTTTGGGGAAATACAGGTTGTAACCAAATCGCCGAGTCCTGTAAGGCCTGCGAAGGTCTGCGGGTTGGCGCCCATAGCGACGCCGAGGCGTGAGATTTCGGCCAGGCCCCTGCAAAGCAGAGCGGCCTTTGCGTTGTCGCCCGCGCCAACGCCGTCGATAATTCCGGCGGCAATAGCGATTATATTTTTCATTGCGCCGGCCAATTCAACGCCTACAACGTCGGCATTGGTATAAATGCGGAACCAGGAGACGCTGAGGGTATGCTGGATTTGCTGGGCAAGCTGGTCATCGGCAGAGGCGACGCAGGCGGTAGCAGGTAATCTCACGGCGAGTTCGTCGGCGATTGTGGGGCCGGATAATGCGGCTAAGCCGCGTGAGGCGTAGCTGCCGATACAATCGGCAATGATTTGGGTGGGGCGAAGCAGGGTTTTATTTTCGATACCTTTTGCGACGGAGCAGATAGGGACGCCTTTGGGAGTGTGTTTTTTCAGGCGGATCCAGATACTTCGCATAAACTGGCACGGCACGGCGGAGATAATCAGGTCGGCGCCCGCCATGATTTTTTTGTCGTCCGGCTCAAAAATAATCGTTTCGGGCAACTTGTGGCCGGGGAGGAATTTTACGTTTTCGCGATTCTGAGCTATCTGCTGGAGCTGTTGGGCATCGTAGCCCCAGAGACGGACGGGGATTTCTTTCTCCGCAAGGAGTATCGCCAGAACAGTTCCCATTCCGCCGTCGCCGATTATTGATATGTTTTTAAACATAGTATTAGCCACAGAGATATTATAGCCACCCTTCTTCGCTAAAGCTACGAAGGGCAGGCAGATTACACTGTTTTTTTAGCCGCGAAAAAGCTCAAAAGGAATTGTAAAGCAGCATAAAACCAACCCTATATTTTTCACTCCGTCGCCCTTCGACAACGCTCAAGACAAATCGCTCGGAATGACAATGACTCAACATCAGCATCTCAAAGGAGTTAGCATCGGGCAGAAATTCCTTATGGAGAAATTATCAAGTGAAAGCCGAATAGGCGCAGTAGAACGGAAGACAGAAGTCAGAAGACGGATGACAGAGAACAGAAAAGAACCGTCATCAGTCATCCGGCAGTTACAAGGTCCGAAAAAAGCAGGCGCGACAAGTTAATAAGGAGCGATTTAAATCGTCCCTCTTTCTTTGAAAATTCGTATAAGTAATTATGGCAGGCACCCCTGCGGTGTTTGGTATAGAAAGCCATATTTGAAAAAACCGATACCCTTAACCTTGGGAAATCAGGCCTTGAGGCCCGAAAACGCTTATTGAATTTGGACTTTCGGACACAAGCAACGATTGCCCATCTGAAATTAATGGGTCTTTTCAATTCGCTTTCTTACGGCATCTGCGGAGGTAAATCCTGCTATATAGAAGGGCCTGTAACAACAGGCCTTTTTTTTTGTCCCCCACAAGGTATCGGAGGGTGTATTTCGGGGGTTTTTGGCATTAAGCTGGGGCGTATTTTGGCCGATTATATGGAGGGTGTAAGTGTATATGTCGGCGTTCTTTAATGCCTGAAACAAAAAGAGTTGCAACGCTGAAGAGGTGAAAATGCTTAAGATTCGTAACTACACAGTCCTGCCGGCCTTGCCGGAGGTCTTGACTGACCTTCAGGCAATCGCGGCAAACCTGTTCTGGTCGTGGAACCCTGAATTTATCGATTTATTTTCGCGGATTGACCCGGCGCTGTGGCAGAACTGCGGGCATAACCCGGTCAAGATGTTGGGGAGCGTTCCGCAGGAACGGCTCAATGCGCTGGCGGAGAACCAAGGATTTCTCGCTGAATTGAAAAAGGCATCGGAAAAACTTCAATCATATCTCGAAGGGCCGACGTGGTTTCAGTCGGTATGTCCCAAATCAACGAAAATGACGCTGGCGTATTTCAGCGCGGAGTTCGGAATTCACGAATGTCTGCCGATTTACGCGGGCGGCTTAGGCATACTCGCGGGCGACCATATCAAGAGCGCATCGGACCTTGGTATCCCGTTAGTCGGCGTGGGGCTAATGTATCAAAAGGGTTATTTCCGCCAGTATCTCAACGTTGACGGCTGGCAGCAGGAGGCATACGTTGAGAACGACCTTTACAATATGCCGCTTGAATTGGTGCGCGGCAGCGACGGACAGCCGTTGACAATCAGCGTGGAGTACCCGGGCAGAGAGGTATTCGCCCAGATATGGCTCTGCTCGGTGGGACGCACCAAATTATATATGTTAGACACGAACCTGCCGAATAATTCCGCGACCGACCGGATGATTACGACGACGGTTTACGGCGGCGATACGGAGATGAGAATTCGTCAGGAAATTATGATGGGCATCGGCGGTATGAGGGCGCTTTACGTGATGGGCATCAAGCCGACGATATGCCATCTCAACGAAGGACACACCGCGTTTTCGGTGCTGGAGCGGATGCGACACATAATGAACGAGACGAAAGTATCCTTTGACGAGGCGTTCGAGGTGGTAAAGGCGGGGACAATTTTCACGGTGCATACGCCCGTCAGGGCCGGTGTTGACGAATTCAGCACGGAGCTGATGCACAAATACTTCACCGGTTATGCGCCATCGCTTGGAATAGACGTGAGACGGCTGGTCTCCTTAGGCAGGATACTTCCCGATGACGAGGGCGAATCGTTCAAGATGCCGGTGCTGGCAATACGAATCAGCAGTTACGCAAACGGCGTCAGCGAGCTGCACGGGCAGGTATCTCGCGAGATATGGTCGTGCCTTTGGAGAAAGGTTCCGACAAACGAGGTTCCTATATCGTCGGTTACCAACGGCGTGCACACGAGAAGCTGGGTTTCGGAGGAAATAGGCCGGCTCTATGAAAGATACCTAGGACCGAACTGGGCGGATGAAAAAGCCGATTCGCCAATATGGAACAATATCGACCAGATATCCGATGAGGAGTTCTGGAGATGTCACCAGCGGTGCAAAGAGCGGCTGATAGCGTTTGCCCGCAGGCGTCTGAAGGCGCAGATGGAAAGAAGAGGGACATATCACAGCGAGCTTAACCGGGCGGAAGAAGTGCTCGACCCGGAGACATTGACAATCGGTTTCGCGAGACGTTTTGCGACGTATAAGAGGGCGACTTTGCTGTTTAAGGACCCCGCCCGATTAGCGAAAATGCTGAGCGACACCCAAAGGCCGGTGCAGTTCATATTCGCGGGCAAGGCGCATCCGCGGGACAGCGAGGGCAAAGATCTTGTCCGTGAAATCGTGCATTTTGCGGCGCAGTTCGACGTAAGACGCCGGATAGTATTCCTCGAAGATTACGACATCAACGTCGCCAAGATGCTGGTACAGGGCGTTGACGTATGGCTAAATAACCCGAGAAGGCCCCTGGAAGCGAGCGGGACAAGCGGAATGAAGGCGGCAATAAACGGTGTGCTGAATATGAGCACACTTGACGGATGGTGGTGCGAGGGCTACAAGCCGGATAACGGCTGGGCAATCGGCTCAGGCGAGGTATATGACGACGCCAACTACCAGGATACAGTCGAGGCACAGGCGATATATAATATATTCGAAAATGAAATTGTACCCCTGTATTACACCCGCTCGGCAGACAATCTGCCGCGGGGGTGGATACACCGGGCGAGAAAATCGATGAGACGACTGACGCCCCAGTTCAGCACATCAAGAATGGTAAGCGAATATACACAGCGATGCTACCTTCCCGCACAGGCAAGATGGGACTATATGGTCCGTGACAATATGAGCAGGGCAAAAACCCTTGCCGCGTGGAAGGCAAATACGAATGGCGCGTGGTCGGAGTTGTTTATTAAAGACGTGAACGTGGAGATGGGCAATGGCGAAAACGGAAGCGCACTGGACGCCCGAAATCCACAGCTAAAAGTCGGCTCAAAGCTTAAGGTTAACGCCGTAGTCAAGCTCGGCAGATTGAAACCGGATGACATTTCGGTGGAACTATATCACGGCCCGCTGGATTCCCGCGGCAATATCGTTGACGGGGAAGTAATCCAGATGGATTACAAAAAATCCACAGGCGTTGACAACGAGCATTTGTTCTGTGGACTGACGCCCTGCTGCGCTTCGGGACGCAGAGGCATAGCAGTGCGAGTTGTGCCAAGACACAAAGATTTGGCGACGGCTCACGAACTTGGACTGGTTCTGTGGGAATCACATACCGAACAGGTTAACGGGTAACGGGCAAAACTGATTTACTCGTTTTCCTTGCTGGCGAACAACTCGCAAACCTCATTGGCGGAAGAGGCCTTCTGGAGTTTGTTCCTGAATGCCTCATCGAGCATCAATCGACTTATACGGGCAAGGGCCTGAATATGCGGGCCTGTCTGATCGAGGGGCGACAACAGCAGGATAATGATACTTACGGGTTTGCCGTCAACGCTGTCAAAATCGATTGGCTGCGAGGCAATCCCCAGAGCAATCACCAATTCCTTCACCGCGTTGCATTTGCCGTGGGGAATCGCTATGCCGGAACCGATGCCTGTACTCCTGACCTGCTCACGGTTGAGAACGGCCTGGAGAGCAACATCTTTATTTAGCAGCAATTTGCCGGCGTCAAGGAGATTGACAAGCTCCGTTATTACCGACTGCTTATCATTGCCCGCGAGGGGCACCTTTACTAAACCCGGCTGTAAAATCTGTGAAAGAATCATTTTTACCGCCCATAAACAGGTTATATTACCCAAACGTCCCGAATGTAGAATAATAACAATTCAAAAACTATAATGCAACAAGCAACCTGTTATTTTGAACAACCTTAAACAAATTTTTACAGGTCATTCGCACCTCAAATCCATCTGCTTATCGCCCTTTACATATCGACGAGGGGGGGCTAAAATAAAGCCGCTATGGAAAAAATAAAAATATACGATACGACGCTGCGAGACGGGATGCAGACCGAGGGCATCAGTTTTTCTCTCGAAGACAAGCTTGCCATCGCCGGATGTCTCGATGAACTGGGCGTGGACTACATCGAGGGCGGTTATCCCGCATCCGGTCCGAAAGATACACAGTTTTTCGCGGAGGTTGCGAAACTTGGTTTTCGCAACAGCAAAATCACCGCATTCGGCAGCACGCGAAGAATCGATAACAAGGCGGAAGACGACGCATCTCTTAACGCAATTGTTTCCTGTAAGGCCCCCGCCGCAACCATCGTGGGAAAGACCTGGGATTTGCACGTTACAAAAGTTCTCGGCTGTTCGCTTGAGGACAATATCGCGGTATGCGCCGACTCGGTGAGGTATCTTAAAAAGCACGGTCTTGAGGTGATTTTCGACGCCGAGCATTTTTACGACGGCTACAAGGAAAATCCTGAGTACGCCCTAAAGGTGCTGCGGGCAGTGGCTGAGGCGGGAATCGACGCGATTGCGCTTTGCGACACCAACGGCGGCACACTGCCGAACGAGATTTATGAAATCACCAAAACCGTCTGCGGACAGTTAAAGCCCCTGACCATCGGCATCCATACTCACAATGACAATGACTGCGCAATCGCCGGCTCGCTGGCGGCGGTCCACGCAGGCGCAAGGCAGGTCCAGGGAACAATCAACGGGCTTGGCGAACGCTGCGGCAACGCAAATTTGTGCACGGTTATCCCAAACCTGGTGTTTAAGATGGGCTTTGACGTGCTGACGCCGGAGAAAATCAAGTCAATAACCGAAGTGTCGCGTTTCGTCTTCGAGATTTGCAACCTGACGCCGGTAACGAATATGCCATACGTGGGCGAAAGCGCATTCGCTCACAAGGCAGGGCTACATGTTGACGCCCTGCGAAAAAACAAACGCACATACGAACACGTTGACCCTGCGCTGGTCGGCAACGAGAGGCGATTCCTTATCAGCGAGCTTAGCGGAAAATCCAATATCCTCGCAGAGCTGGAAAAAGCGAAAATCGCTGAAGACAAAAAACTGGCGAAAAAGATTCTCGAACGCGTGCAGAATCTCGAAAACGAGGGTTATCAATTCGAGGCGGCCAACGCGAGTTTCGAGCTGCTCGTCCAGAAGATTATGGGGACATATAAGCCCGCTTTCGAGCTAATCAGGTACAGCACTAAAGTCGAGAAACGCAACAGCGGCGAGCTTATCACCGAGGCAACGGTAAAGCTGAAAATAGGCGAACAGGTTGAGCACGTGGTAGGCGAAGGCGACGGCCCGGTCAATGCCCTCGACGACGCGCTAAGAAAATCACTTGAGAATTTCTACCCCGCAATCAAGGATATGCACCTTGTCGATTATAAGGTTCGCGTTGTCAACGGCCGTGATGGAACTGCCGCCCGCGTCCGAGTAATTATCGAATCGCGCGACAAGAAAGATATCTGGGGGACCGTCGGCGTATCAGAGAACATCATCGAGGCATCCTGGCAGGCGCTTGTGGATTCGGTGGAATACAAGATCCAGAAAGACACCCGATAGCGCAGCAGTTTCGGCCTGTTTCGTCTAACTCATCAGGCAACTATTTTTGTGTCTGCCCGTTGTGTTTCCGCGGGTGTATCCATCCGTTTTCTTTTCCGGCGGTTTATGGTTCGCGATATCTGCTCGACAGGTATTGAGCCGGTGGCTATTTCTAGGGCCTGTTCGGCGGTCGCGGCGAAGGCATCTGCGCCGATTTCCTGCCACAAACCTTCCGCACGGTTGAACAATCCGCCTGAAACCATAATTTGCATATTCGGATTTGCGCTAACGTCTTTTATGCGGTCGATAAGCTGGCGAATGGAAGGCGCCTGCCTGGGGCTTGTGCCGTAAACCAGTAACACATCGGGAGAGTATTCGTGGACAAAGGTAAGGACATCGTCATTGGTAAGTCCGCCGCCGAGGAAGCGCACGTCCCAGCCGTCGCTTTCGAAAATGTCCGCGATAATCTGTCCGCCAAGCTCCTGCAACTCATCCGGTGCACAGCATACCGCGATTTTTTTGTTTCGGGGCTGCCTTCGCGGCAGCTTGTTCTGCAACTGGTCAACTATTGTGCGGCTGATTCTTGTGGCCAAGTGTTCCTGCGCGAGGGTTATCCGCTCAGCTCTTAACAGCCGTTCAATCTCGACCATTGTGGGCCAGACAACCTCCATATAAACAAGATTGGTAGGCGTTCCGCTCTGCAGCGTCTCTTCGATGACTAACCGGGAATTTCTTCTATCCCCTCTTAAAAGGGAGTCCAGATACCGCTCGACGATTTCCTCTCTAATCATAATCTTTCTCCAAATATTTTGCCTGCCACAATATTTGCCCATTTTAACATCGGCGGGACTCCAAATCCCAAAATGTCAATATAGGTAATATATGAATCGGAAACGGCCATCAAAATTCTTTAGTTAAAATGGGTAACTTGTGTAATTCAAGGAAACATATTAAGGCGAGTTTTAACAGATGGGAACCATTTTAGACCAAATCATTGTATATTCAAGCCGATATTATAGGGCCTTCTCGGCAAGATAATATTGGTCATAACTTTTTGTTTTGGTGTGAAAAATTAATCTAACTGTTTCCGACGTCAGGCCCCTGCCCTACATCCGGCGGGGTGGGTGGATGTTGCGGCGGCTGGGGCATATTAACTTGTCTGCAAACGACCGACCGTTCACCAAGCATAGTGTCGTTGGCAAACAACTGGAAACGATATTCGCCTGTATGCTGAAAAACCACGCCCATCAGGTTTATGGCGACGGTTACGATTTGCCTGACATCCTTGAAATCCACGGGCTGGCCCTGCTCGAAGATGACCTTGTCCTGGTTATCTATATCGACGAGGCGAATTTTAAGGCGGGTAACGCCGTGGCCGTTGGTCATCTCGCAGAAAAATATGAGCTGGTCGTGGCGCACGGGGTACCTGGGGGCGTTGATGGTTTGAATAATGTTTATGATGCTGGGCATTCCCGATATACGGTCGAAAATTACCCTGTCGCAGACAATAACGGAAAGCAGAATCGGAGCAACCTCATCCATTTTGAACCAATCCTTTCGTAAAACACGATATAAAAAATTATCCTGGTTTTCAGGCGTTGTTTTCAAGCATTCCGCGGAGTCGTTCCATTTCGCCGTCTTTCATATGATAACAGTGTTCGGTATCGGGGTATTTGCCCGCCCTGACCTGGTTTGTGTATTCGGCGAAGGCGGCAATCGTGGCATCGCCGAGGTTGGCGAAGCTTTTGGCGAACTTCGGCTGACGTCCCCCTGACAAACCGAGAATATCAGGAGCGATGAGAACCTGGCCGTCGCAGTCCGGACCTGAGCCGCAGCTGATGACGGGGACATCGCTTTGCTCGGTGATTATTTTGGCGACTTCTGCGCAAACGCCTTCGAGGAGCAACGCGATTGAGCCGGCGTTTACCATTTGCTTTGCAAGTGCGATAAGCTCGGCGGCCATTTCCGCGGTCGAGGCCTCGGCCTTGAATTTGCCAATCCTGGATATGCTCTGGGGCCTGATGCCGATATGCGCCATAACAGCCATACCGGCATCGTTGACTGCTTTGATGACATCGAGACATGCGCCTGAGGCCTCGATTTTTATCATTTGAGCACCGCATTCAGAGGCGAATCTTCCGGCATTTTTGACCGCCTCGGCTATGCCCACCTGGTAGGACAGGAAAGGCATATCCGCAATGAGACATACATCGGGGGCGGCTTTCCTGACGGCGGCGGTTATAGCGACCATAAAATCCATAGTCGCGGGCAGGGTGGAATCGTGCCCAAGGATAACCTGGGCGGCTGAATCACCTACAAGTATAATCTCGACGTCGGTCTGGGCGACGAGCCGGGCCGTGGTATAGTCGTAGCAGCTGACTGCCACAACCTTACGACCCTGTTGTTTGGCGTCAATTAAATTGGCTACCGTGATTTTGCCTGCCATTCGAATACCCCATAAAATAACAATCAACCTGTTAGAATATAGTGAACAAACAGGAGTAATCAAGCGTAAAATTGCAACGTTTTTATGAGGATTTTCGGGTTTTTCGGCGAGAATTGAAAATTTTATGGTTTTTTTAATAAGAGGACTTGAATCGAGACGTCTCTAAATGTGTAGTGATATGAGAAATTTCCCTAAAGAATTTCGGGGTATTAGGGCGATTATTTAGAAAGGCAATAATGGAGCAACAGAGGGCATTGACATAAGTAATCATTTTTCTGGGCTTTTCATCACCCTCCTCCGAAGCCAGGTTCTTAAACAGGAATCTGGCTTTTTTAATTCAATATTTAGAATATAGTCAATAGTTACCTTTTCACTGCTGTTAATTTAGGCAAAACAGGGCTTTGGGGGCATTTAAAACCCTTCGATTCAACATCACCTGTCAGGCATTGAGAATGTACTTCGCCATTCTTGGTGGCCGACCAAGCATATCGGTAATATAGCGAATCAAGATGTCCTCAACGTTTTTCAGGGTGTTTTGGGAAGCAGAGGCAAGCAATTTTGAGTCGGCCAGACATTTTGCCGATTCAGCAGTCAGTCGTATTTTATCGGGGAAAGGCCCCTGGCAATCCCTGCAAATCAGGCCCCTTGCGTTATTGCTGAAATACGTTTCCGGCCAGCGAGAATCAAAATGATTCCTGCAATTTACGCAATAATCGAGGACGGGACACAAGCCGATTTCCGTCAGCAGCACCAGTTGAAACACTATCAGGTTCGCCAGGATTTTGCGGTGCTCATCATTTGAGCTTCTGTCCTGACTGGCGTCGTGAATGAACTGAAGCAAGCTGTCAAACAAGCCCGGATGGGGGTCGTAATCATTGACCAGAGCATTTACAAGCTCGGCAGCAAACAGACAGGCGTTCAGCGCAAATATATCCGCCGACAGTACTGGGTAATTCACTATGCCCGCAAGCGGCTCAAATTCAGCAAGAGTCGCCAGCTTATCCCGGCCTGAATCAGAGAAGACAATATCGCCATAAGAAAATATCTCTATGGGGCCTCCGAAAGATGATTTCCGTCTTTTCGCGCCTTTGGCGATTACGGGGACTTTTCCCGTTTGCCTGGCAAAGAAAGTTACCACCTGCGATGTTTCGGAGTAGTCAACTGCCCGGATGCAGATGCCATGGTCATTGGTCAGCATTTTTGACGCCGTTTATTCGGAACAATTTTTCGTTTTTTATCATATACCAGCCCAAAACCCTGCTGCTGTAGAATTTCATCTTCGAGTTGATGCATTATTTTCGCTTTTTTCGGCTGTAAGTCATCGAAGCCGAGATTATGCAGCAGGCCATGGGTGATATAAAGGGCAAGCTCCGCCTGAGAGGAATGGCCTCGTTTAACAGCCTGCGTTTTCGCCCTTTCGCCGTTTACCACAAGCTCAAGCAATCTTAGGGTGATTTTGTTTTCCGACAAATCGAACGCCAGGCAATCGGTGAAGTTTTTATGGTTAAGGAATTCAATGTTAAGTTTTCGCATACGGCGATTGCCGACTATGGCAATACTGATGGTTGCCTTTGTCAGGCGGAAGCGCTTACAGATTACGCGCACAAGTTTGATGAGCTTGCGACGCGGGCAAGGGATGTTTTTGAAATCGCGAGTGATATGAACAGTTACGCCTTGCATAGTTGGTATATCGCTTTACTGGTCCAGTTCGGGCGGCATATCAGGCGGCTTGGGATAGGCGATTCGCCCGTGGTAGTGGGCCGCGAGGGTTTTTGACATACGTGCCTCAATCTGACTAAGCTCCCGCAAAGACAGGTCGCACTCGTCAAACTGGCCGTCCTGCAGACGCTTCATCGCCATATTATGCACGACGGCTTCGATCTTTAATGGTGTCGCTTCCGGCAAAGTCCTTGTTGCGCCTTCGACGGCGTCCGCAAGCATAACGATTGCGGCTTCTTTTGTCCGCGGTTTTGGGCCGGGATATCGAAACTCGCCTTCGGAAGGAACCGGCAAATCAGAAGAATCACCTTGTTCGTGCTGTTTCATCGCTTCATTGTAAAAATACTCAACAAGCGTGGTGCCGTGATGTGTTTCGATGAATTGTCTCAGGACGGCAGGCAAACCGTATTCTTTTGCCAGCTCCATACCGTCTTTAATATGTCCGGCTATAATCAACTGGCTCATCGCGGGCGAAAGCTCCTTGTGCCAGCTTATTGAGCCGAGCTGGTTTTCGACAAAGTAGCCCGGCTTGTTGATTTTGCCTATATCGTGATAGTATGACCCGACTCTGCACAAAAGGCCGTTGCGTCCGATTGCTTCCGCGGCGGCCTCAGCAATGACGCCAATGAGCAAGCTGTGACTATAGGTGCCCGGCGCTTCCATAGCAAGCCGTCTCAGCAGGGGCTGGTTTGCGTCGCTGTAATCCAGCAAGGTCATACTTGTCGCTATTCGGAAAACCTTTTCGAGAACGGGCAGGAGGCCTTGTATCAACACACCGACAAGAAGAGTAACCGCGGCGTTGGGGCCTGCGTCGGCGAATAAATTACCCGGCAATTCGGGAGAAGACAGATACCTCATAGCGGTTGACATTATAAAAACCGTTATAGCCGCCACCAAACTTACCTCTAAAAGCCGCATCCTCGTGCGGATTTCCTTGAGTAAGAAGCAATATGGCAGCGCACCGGCAAGCATAGTGAGCAAAACGCTTAAGTCCGTTACCTGTCCTGTCGCTAAAGAAGCGAGGACGCAGTAAACAAAGCTCATCGCCATAGCGAACCGCTGATTATAAGCGATAGTCAGGATAAGGGCCGTAGCGACGGCGGTGCCCGTAACCCAGAATACCTGGCCGGCCAGCAACACCGCTAATTTCGCACAAATCAACATTGAGATAAGCAGAACGACCAGCCCTATCGTCCTGACACGGTTCTTAATAAGCCGTTTTTGATATTGAGAGATATGGAATGCGGCAGTCAGGCCAATCAGGACAACCACTGTAACAATCGCGGCGAGCCTGCCATAGGTCATCTGGCCTGTCGGGTCATATCCGAGCACCGCCACGGACAACAACACAAAGAGCAGCCAGACAGCCGACGAGTAAATGACATCGGGGTCCGCCAGCCGGCTCAGGTCGGCAAACTGCTTTGCCACTTCCCTTCGCACCCGACTTCGCCGCTGATTTGTCCTGTTAAAAAATCCCACCTGTGCTCCCTTTGTTTATTTCACAAAGACATCAAGGCGTTAAGTGTTCAGTTTTTGGTTTCGCAGAGCGGTCGTAGGCACGAACAATGCTTTGAACGAGCCGATGCCGGACAATGTCGATTTGCGTCAGTTCGACAACACCGATACCCTTTACGCGACGCAGGCGTTCGATTGCCTCGACTAAGCCGCTTTTCTGCCCGTGGGGCAGGTCTATCTGGGTTATGTCGCCGGTGATTATCATCTTGGAGCCGCGTCCCAGCCGGGTAAGCACCATAAGCATCTGCAGCGCCGATGTATTCTGCGCCTCATCGCAGATTACGACCGACTCATTGAGAGTCCTGCCCCGCATAAAGGCCAGCGGTATAATCTCGATGACGTCCATATCCATAAATTTTCGCATCTGGCCGAAGTCCATCATATCCTCAAGCGCATCGAACAGCGGGCGAAGATAGGGATTTACTTTTGCCTGAATGTCGCCGGGGAGAAAACCGAGTTTTTCGCCCGCCTCGACCGCGGGCCGGGCAAGGATTATGCGTCTTATCTGTTTTCTTTTGAGCATCGATACGGCAACAGCTACCGCCAGATACGTCTTGCCTGTCCCCGCCGGGCCTGTGCAAAACGTAAGGTCGTTGTTAAGCATCGCCTGGATATATTTGAGCTGTCTTTTACTGGAGGGCTCGATTACTTTTTTGTGCGAGTAAACGGCAATTGCCTCTGGCGACTGCGGCTCAGCGTCAACGTCAATATCTGAAAGTATGATGCCGACGTCATCGGCGGTGAGAAGGCCTCGTTTAAGCAGGTGCTTTTGCATCTTGTCGATAACTTCCACCGCCCTGTTGACATTATCTGCTTTGCCGGCAACGAGGAGATTGTCCTGCCTGGCGGTCATCCTGACATCGAGAGCATCACGCACCATTCGAAGATTAATATCAGCAGGCCCGAACAATTCAAGCTGTTTGCCGATTGAATCGAGTTGTATTGTTATCTCCAAAAGCTTCCTTTAATGCCCCAAAAAAGAAAAGAACAGATAGCCGAACGGCGCCGTGATTAAAATCGAATCAACGACATCCAAAATGCCGCCGAAGCCCGGGACGCTGTTTGACGAGTCCTTGGTTTCGGCATCGCGTTTGAGCATCGATTCGGCCAAATCGCCAAGCTGACCCAAAAAGGCGAAAATAACACCGAAAACAATAGCCAGCCGCCAAGACATTATATCACAAAATACAGCAAAGGCCACTGCTGTTAGAGCCGCCAAAACCACTCCGCCCGCCATACCTTCCCATGTCTTTTTGGGGCTGATTACAGGGGAAAATTTGCGTTTGCCGAATAGTCGGCCCGCGGTGTAAGCCCCGATATCAGAACACTTTACGACAAATATCAACATAAGCAGATGCCACGGGCCAAAGTCAATATATGTCGCTGGCGCAAAGGCGCCCAACAATCCAAGATATAATATCGAAAAGCAGGCGGCTCCGCAGTTGACCAAAACTCCAGACAAGCCGTACCGAAACCTTTGATACAGGAAACACGCCATAAGGGCAAAACTCAGTAAAAAAAAGACGAACCCCTCCATCAACGTCAAACGCGGAAGCCAATAGCTGCTGGTCGCCAGCAATATCGCTGCGGGAATCGAAACCGGCAGAAGGATTTTGATTCCTTTCACGGCGGCGAGTTTTGATATCTCAAATAATCCTGGAATTATCAATAAAGCAACAAGAACAGCCACTGCCGCGCCGCGAAACGGCTTATCATAAGCATGGGAGCTGGTGAGATAGCCATCAAAATAACCGTTGAGTAGTACGATGCCGATGAACGCGATGGTCATCAGTGTTCCGAATATGAGCCGATATTTGAGCATAACACTCCATTTTTACCGCGGAGACCACAAAGCCCGCAGAGATAAACTTTTATTTTTTTCTCTGCGGTCTTGGCGTGCTCGGCGGTAAATCTATAACTGCCCCGAAACGTCTTGTACGTTTGGCGTATGCCAGTATCGCTTTTTCGAGGTCGGGTTGTTCCAAATCGGGCCAAAGCGTTTCGGTTACGTAAAATTCGCTGTAAGAAATCTGCCAGAGTAGGAAATTGCTGACCCTTAATTCATTTGCGGTTCGTATGAGCAGGTCGGGGTCGGGTATGCCTGCGGTGTAAAGATGACTGCTGATGCAATTCTCGTCGATATCATCCAGTTGAATTTCGCCTGCCTTGTGTCTGCGGGCGATTTCCTTTGTGGCGTCGATTATTTCCGCCCTGCCTCCGTAGTTGAGGGCGAGGGCAAAAATCATTCCTGTATTCTTAGAGGTCAACTCGATGGTTTTAAGAAGCTCGGTCTTGACTTCAACTGGTAGAGGGCCGATTCGGCCTAAGTGAACAAGCTTGGCGTTATCCTCCATAAGCTTGGGACGCATTTTGACAAGATATTCGGCGTAGAGGTTCATCAGGGCGTTGACCTCTTCCATCGGCCTTTTCCAGTTTTCCATGCTAAAGGAATACAGGGTCAGTGCCTCGATTCCGAACTCGACGCATAGGTGGGAAATTTTTTCGGCGGCTACCGCGCCCTGGCGATGTCCTTCGGGACGGGAAAGTCCCCGTTTTTTCGCCCATCGACCGTTGCCGTCCATTATTATCGCGATATGGCACGGCATTTCTTCGGGTTTTATACCCAGCCGAGAGGCGGTTTGTATAAGTTTGTTTTTCATCGATTTGATAATCGACAGCAATCCTATCGTCTAAAAATCGTCTGCTTTCGATTAGGTCCCACGCCTATCATCGTAACGGGTCTTTTTACGCTCTTTTCTATGAAACTCACATAGTTTTGAGCATTCAACGGCAACCGGCTAAAATCGGTTATCTGCGTGATGTCTTCTTTCCAGCCGGGGAGGGTCTGATAGATACATTTAGCTTTTTCGAGCTTATCGATATTGGCGGGGAAAAACGCGGTCTGCTTGCCGTCGATTTCGTAGCTGACGCAGACCTTCAACTCATCGAGGCCCGTAAGAGTATCAAGGTGCATCATCGCAACCGAGTCGATTCCTCCTATTGTTGCGGAATAAGAAACAACGACGGCGTCGAACCAGCCGCATCTTCTGGGCCTGCCGGTTGTTGTGCCGTACTCGTGCCCTTTGTCGCGAATGTACTGGCCGATTTCGTTATCCAGTTCCGATGGGAAAGGGCCTGCGCCGACTCTTGTCGTATATGCCTTTGATATACCTACGAACTCATCGACCATTTTGGCAGGCACGCCGGAACCGGAGGGCATACCCAAGCCGCTGACATTTGCGCTGGTTACGAAAGGAAATGTGCCGTGGTCGATATCGAGCATACTGCCCTGAGCACCTTCGAAAAGAATCGACTTGCCCCGGGCGATAGCGCCGTGTATGTATTCCGTCGTATCGATGGTAAAAGGCAGGAGCTTTTGGGCGTAGGATTTGCATTTTTCGATTATCGGTTTGGCGTCAATCGGCTCTGCTTTATAAAGTGCCGAGAACAATTTGTTTTTGTAATCCACAATCGTCCGCAGTTTCGTTTCAAGAGCTGTGATGTCGCGCAGGTCGCCCATTCTAACGGCGTAACTTCTGCCCATCTTGTCGGCGTTGCAGGGGCCGATGCCGCGAATGGTTGTGCCTATTTTCTTTTTGCCGAGCGACTCCTCTCGCAACTGGTCTTCTTTCTTGTGATAATCCAGCACCAGATGGGCATTTTCGCTGATAAAGAGACGCTTGTCTAATTTGATGTCTTTTTGGGCGAGAGAATCAATTTCGCCGAGCAGTGTTTCGGGGTCAACAACTACCGCGTTTGTGATTACGCACATTGTTTTGGGTCTGACCGCGCCGCTGGGCAAAAGGTGCAGCGCGAATTTGTCGTTTCCCACCACAACGGTATGTCCCGCGTTTGCGCCGCCGTTATAACGAACTACGACGTCGCTGTCTTCGGCAAGGATATCGACAACCTTACCCTTGCCTTCATCGCCCCACTGCAATCCTATAACGCAACGATTCACATTATTCCTTTCTTTTTTGCCGCCAAGGCACGAAGGCACAAAATAAAAACTAAAAAGGTAAAAGGAAAAAAACTTAGCGCCTTAGCGTCTTCGTGGCATAAAGTTTAATCGCCAATGGGAAGGATTTCAACTGATTTTCGCCACGAGATGGTCCAGTATGGCTTTCAGGTTGTCGTAATTCCTGTCGCTGATTTTACGGTCGATTTCTTTGCCGTCAGGTGTTTTGTAAGTAAAGGTGAAATGGCCCTTTTTGTCGAAATCGGTCTTGTCGATTTTCTGGACCGAGTCGTAAGGGATGCTTGTTTTGCCGTCGATTACAAGGGCGTTGTCATCGGCCACGATTTTCCTGTTGCGGATAACCAGCAAATACACGCCTAACAATACTGCCGCACCCACAAGATAAGCCGGAGCTTTCTGGTTAAACACCATTGTGCCGTCGGGTTTGCCGTCAGGGGCATGTTTTTCCCTGAACGCATCATTGAAATGGCCGTCGTAAACGCAATAAGCGGCGAAACCAACCAGGACAGCCATATAAATCAGGTACGTCTTTACCTTGTATTTGCTTACGGGAGCCACAATTGCCATAGTCAATCTCTTCCTGTGTTTTAGGTCAGTCGTTTTTGCGCGATAACATTGATAAGCGGGTGAACAAGATTCGGGACGATTTTATCCGCCATCAGCTCATCGGCAAGCATACACTGCCGGTCAAACGATTCCAGCGTATCGAAGTTGCCGGAGGCCGCGCGATACTGGCGAACGGTAAACGACAAGCTTATCGCCTCTTCGAGCGTCTGCGGCGGTTTATCGGGGTCGAAAATACTGGTTCGCGATTCGACGCTGATTCTGGCCTGGGTGCGGCAATCCTCGGAAAGAGCAACCACTATCTCAGGCGAATGGTCAATCGCTTTTGCCAGCGGTATATCCAGCAGGCAGTTGAAGGCCGAGGAGCCGAGAGCTTCGGCGATAATCTGGTCGTGATTGCCCGCGCAGAAAAAGTCCATCGCGTAAGTAACGTCGAGAGAATCCACGTCAAGATGACTTATGCCCAGCATATACGGAATCAGGCCCAGAATAAATTTATCCTGGTTGTAAACTTCCGCGAAATCCACGGGGTTGACGATACCTGAGCTGACACGGTCAGCTTCGAGGGCAACCCAGCGGTACTGGCCGTTGCTGTGCTCCTCTTCGAGACAGTATTCTGTGTTTTCCCGGCGGGTAAAGCAGCCCATCGTGGGATACTGCTTTTGAAGCCGCTCAAAAAACGCCAGAACGGTGTCGCTCTGGAGAGCTAAGTCAAGCTCGGTGTTGACGAACATATCCAGATAAAAATCATCACACAGGGAACTATAACCATTGGCCATAATTTAAGCCACCTTCTACAGAAACCACCCAAACATCGACCCGGCAGTATCCGCAATTCGGCGAATATCCCCAAACCCGGGCCTGCTGTTAATTATACGTTAAAAAGTGCGCTTTGCCAGATTTTTTTGAGCCGAATTTGCAGCCGAATAACGCGGCAGCTCAAACGCCCATACGTTTCAGGTCGGGGTCAGGCAGCATCATTTCAGTAACAATCGCCGCGATTGTGGCAAGAACCGCGGAAGCAAAGGTGTGCATTGCGCATAACGTTATCAGTTTCGATGCCGTCGCACTATGGTCAAACATCGCCGCGGTAACAGTGGCAAATATCCCGATAGCGGCGCCCGAGACGGCCGCGGTAATAATTCGTCTCCACAATACCGCCCCGCCTGCACCGAGGGTTACGGCAACCCCGCAAAGCACCGGCGCCAAAATAACAAGCAACCGGATATCTCTTAACCGGGGCAGCACCCAGTAATCGTCCAAATAGCTGTTATATGCAAAGGCAAATGCCGCAACCGCGGCGATGACACAGCCGACCGCATGCCAATAGCGGACAGGATACGCCGAGCGGATTTCGGCGCGGCAGGCCATACGCCTGCGAATCGTCAAAGGCCAGTTATAGAACAGGCAGAACACCCAATGCTCCAGTAATGCCCCCCTTTCACCAAACACCGGCACTATGTGGACTATTTCAGTTGCCCAGTGCCCTGCCATAAACCTCGCAAGAGCCGGGTAACGGTATGTCATCTGAATCGGAAAAGCCAGATACCCTATATATTTGAAGAAACTAAGAAACAGTGCGATGTTGTAATCTTTAAAACTGCGGTCATGAATCGCCAAGCTGACGGTGTAACAGCCTCTTGCAATCGAGCCGGGAGAAATCGGTATGACCTGAAACAGGACAACAATGCCCACCCCTATCGCCCATGCTTTTTCGCGGGGCATTTCAGGGTGCATATATACATAAGCAAATGCACATATCAGCGCGACGATGTGCGTCGTCGGCATCAGTAACAAATGAACAACCAAACTCACAAGATACTTTTGTATATAGGGCTCTTTAATCTGAGCAAGAATGGTGTCGGCGTCGGAATCGGTGAGTATATGCTTTTTGCGCCCCTCGGCAACCATATCCCGAAGCCACTGTTCACGCATCGCAGCACTAAAATACAACTGGAAAGGCCTGATGAATATGGCCGACAATTTTTCCTTTCTGAAGACCGAATCAGTAAAGAATCGATGCAATCTCACAGATATGAGAATCAGCAACGGCAAATGCAGGAAGAACCTCCCGGGTCTATCGTGGATTTTTAACGCCTCGGTCATACTTACCCGCCCGGCTCGATACCAGCCGATGGTCTTTTCGAAAATTTTCCCATCGACCGCCCTGCGGAAATAATCCCGGCTGGCAAACATCTCCGTGTAGTGGCGTCGCCAGTCGGCCCTTGCCCAAAGCCGACGGAAAATAGTCCCGAGAAAAGGTATCAGGCCGAGAAGTAAAAACAAAACCGTCCGCGTTTTTTTGCCGCGGAGTTTTGTCTCGCCTTCGTCGTCGATGAGATTACGAATTTTCCAGCCGGTGATTGAGCCGGCGAGAATCTGCGACCATAATTTCCCGTCATAAAACAGCCGGATATTGTTTTGGGTAACGTCCGGGATACTGCTGCGGTAAATCTGTTCGTCGGCTTTAAGCTCGTCGAGCATTCCCCGCATCTCCGCGAAATGCTGCGGGTTTGCCAGCACAAACGATTCGAGCTTCGATATGTCCCCGCGGTCGAACTGCACGACTGAGCCGCGCATAATGCCTTTCGCTATCAGCGAAAAATCGCCGGGACTCATCGGTAAAAAAGGTAGCAGTACAAGCCCGGGCCTGAAATCGACCGCCGTCAGCCCTTTCGCGGGCTGGTCTTCATTGCCTTTTCGTTTGAGGCAGTTGGGCTGGCTCTTGCAGGTTGACCATTCGTATTGCCTGGCGAATTCGTATGCGCCGATACCGTGCAGCATATTCACGAAATCAGCCATAAACTCTCTTTTGGCTCGGTATTCTGGCGAGCCGAGGTAATGAGTATCAGTGATTTTGCCTCGTCGCCAGAATTTAAGCAGGTCCATCCTGTCATCAGCTTCCAGCCGCCAGGTGCGTCCCTCGACCCATTCGCTCAACTCGCCGCAACTGCCGATTTTCTCATCAACGAAGGTGGCGTGAATATCAACGACGGTCATCTCGTCGCCGAAACGTATTTTGGCCACCTGCCTGATGAATTTTTGCCAAAGCGCGCCTGCTCTTGCCGCCGCGGGATTGACCTGAAGCTGGAAAGGCCCCTGAAAACCAATCTTATAAAGGATATCACGAAACAGGCAGGCAAAACCCGACGGCGGAACGAGAATCTTCATCGCGTAAACACCACTCTGCTCGATACCCGCAATGTGGGCGGTCGCATTTTGAATCTCAAGGATTTTAACCCTGTAAACCTGGCCTGCGAACCCACCTCCGATGAATTTTTCTATCAGCAAACGCACTCGGGCGGTGTCCGGCGTTTTGAGGCCCGTAACATTGTAAACCAGCTCGGTCCCAGCGTCATACCTGCTGACCCGCATCGGACGATGAAGACCAAGAACCTGATACTTCGCCTGGAGCTTCCTGCATATATCGGGGCTGTATTCCGTTGTAGCCATTAATGCTCCCTGTTACTGTTGACAGCAAAATTATTTAAGAATCCAGAATTTGGCGGAAATGAACAACGCGATTCCCGCATACACCCCCGCCATCAAATCATCGGCGAGAATCCCCCAGCCGGCGGGCAATTCTTCGAGCCGATACGAAGGCCAGGGCTTGACCGTATCAAATAACCGAAATAAAAAATAACCGAGCGCAACAATCGAAACAATCTGACCGCCCGACACATCAGCCATCAGCAACGGCATCGCCAGAAACGTCAACGCCTGACCGGCAACCTCGTCGGCCACCACCTCGTTGGGGTCTTCATTGCCCGTCGCGGCAACGGCAACGTGTGAGAATTTAACGCATACAAACGAACCGGCTGCTATAAGCGCAATCATCAGCAATACCGGAATCGCCGCCGACACACCGAAATAACAGGCAAGACCAAAGATAATCGCGGAAGGCAACGACCCCCACGACCCGGGCGCCACAGGCAGCCAGCCAAGGCCGAAACAAGATGTAAGAAGACGTTTCATAAAACCAGCAAATCCGCAGAAAAATTAAATGTTATGGATTATAACGATTCGGCCTTAGATTTCCTCAACCATTTTCAGGCAGAAACGGTCCGTCATCCCCGCGATGTAATCGCAGACGGCCCGCTGGAGACCCTGTTTTTCAATGAAATGCTGGAAATAGCCCGGCATAAGCTGTGGCTGATTGCAAAGATGCCCGAAAAGCCGGGCAAGCCACTGCTCGACTTTTTTGCCGACAGAAAGTAGCGAAGGATGCTGATAAAAATTCGCGAGAAGGAATCGCTCCAGCTCTTCCAATTCAGCATTACTTTTTTCGGGCAGGATAATCAAACATTCCCGCCGGCTATATATGTCATCAAGCGTTTTAATTTTTGCCTGACGAATTGCATGGCTGCTTTGCTCGATACAATCACCAACAAGTATATCTATAATCGCCTTGGCGCTTCTCGTCCGGCGGACGATTCTATCCTCAATCCTGTCTGCCTGTGCCCGTTGTTTGGCTTCCTGAAACAACCTTATGTCTTTTAACTGCTCCGCCTCGATAAGTCCCGCCCGCATACCATCTTCGAGGTCGTGCGAATTAACGGCTATCATATCCGCGACATTCGCTATCTGGCCTTCGAACGAACAATTCAGCTCAGGAAAATCAACGTCCTCCGGCTTATCGTACGGGCTGCTGTGTTTTGCCAGCCCCAGCCGGGTTTCGTAAGTCAGATTAAGTCCCGCGAAATCGGGGTAAGGATGCTCAAGCAAGTCAACGACCCGTAGCGATTGCCTGTTGTGCTCGAAGCCGCCGAAATCAGCCATCAGCTTATTGAGAACGCTTTCGCCGGTGTGGCCGAAAGGCGAATGACCCAAATCGTGCGCCAGGCATATCGCCTCGGTCAGTTGCTCGTTGAGACCAAGCGCCCTTGCGATGGTCCTGCCAATCTGGGCAACCTCAATTGTATGAGTAAGGCGCGTGCGGTAATGGTCATCGAGACCGGGTGTGAAGACCTGCGTTTTGCCTTCAAGCCGGCGAAACGCCGCACAGTGAATTATCCTGTCGCGGTCGCGCTCGAAATCCAGCCGATAGGGATGCGGTTCTTCGGCAAACAGCCGGCCTTTGCCAGATTTTTCACTAACCGCGTAAGGGACAAGCTCTGAACGCATAATTACAGAACTGGAAGATTGTTTTGGGCGCTTATTTGTTTTAATACCGCAAGAAGCTCCTCGATGCTCTGGCTGATGAGGTATGTATCGCTGCAAACCCGGACAAAATTGGTATCGCCGTTCCAGCGGGGGACAACGTGTATGTGCATATGGTCGGGCAATCCCGCTCCGGCGCATCTGCCGAAATTGATGCCGATGTTGAAGCCGTGGGGCTTAATCGCAAGAGAAAGAACCTTCTGGGCGTCCCTTGTCAGCTTTGTCATTTCAAGAAGTTCTTCGTCGTTCGCCTCGCTGAAATCGTGGATGTGCCGGACAGGTGCAATGAGCAGATGCCCGTTGTTATAAGGGAAGCGATTCATCACCGCGATACAGTTTTTGGAACGCCACAGGATAAGATTCTTGTCGTCATCCTGCGGGGTTTTGATATTTTTACAGATGAAACACTCGTTTTTGTCGGCGAGACCCTGTATGTACCCGATTCGCCACGGAGCCCAGAGATTCTTTTTTTTCAAACTGATAACCTCCAAAACGCTTTCCTCTTGATTATCAATTCTTTTTCCCCGCGGCTATAAGTTGCATTGTAATTGTCTGCTCAATGGCTATCTTCGGATTTACGCCGCTCAGCCCCATAGGCATAGACGCCGTGGCCCGCATCGTGTATTTTTGAGTGTACTGCTCGGTTCTTCCGGCTTCTATATTGAAAAGCTCCTGCCCATGTCCCTGTATATCGAGCACTTTATATTCCCGCAGAAAACCAAACATCCCGCTCATTTGGAACACCTCCGTATAAGGAACAGGCCACTCGGAGGGATTTGGCCACAGCAGAGAATAGGAACCGCCTATGACGGCTATATGGTTATTGGGGTCATTGGGGTCCTGGCGGATTTCTTCCAGCGTGTAATTCACGTTTCTGGCCGCAAAAAGAATCATCGTTGCGGGGGCCGGGAGCACGGACTTCCACTTTTCGCCGACGGCAACACCTTTTGTCGGGTTGCTTATATGCGACACGGAATCCCACAGGAACCACTGCGTGGCAATGACATCATAAAGCATATCCGGCTCTTTGATGGGGCCATGGCTCCTGTCGGCCCTGAACGCCTGCTGACCCGCCTGGTGAAGCACGTCAACAAACTGCGCGCAGTCCACAATTTTGCCCCTTGCATCAACGGTAAACGTCCAGCTCTTGCCGGCGAAACTTTCCGCTGCCTCCTTCCAATTCTGCGGGCGGGCCGAGGTGCGTTTTACCCTCGCGAATTCACAATTTGCCCGGATTGTCGAAATACCGTATGGGTCCACTGTAACAGGCGTATATGAAACAACCATTTCCAGCGATTCCGACGAGCTGTTTATCTTGTTTGCGTCACCTACTCTCGACGGGCCCCAGTCCACCGCCATCTCCCTGCTGCTAACAAACTTGTATTTAAGGGGCTGGTCGGGCTTGAAATCAACGGTGAACCGCGTTCTTTTTGAATTCAATGCCGACTTTTGCGCCGGGGTGCAGCCGGCGATAATCCCGACAACGAGAGCCGCAATAAGAATTTTCGTCTGGTTCAATCCGGTCCCTTTCGTTCAAATCCGAATTATTTAACTCTTTCAATGCTGTACCCGCGTTCCGCGGACATATTAAGCACCACCGGCTCCGAGGTATCACCCTGCTTTGCCGGAAGCGCGACAGTCCAGGTTGCCTGGAGATTTTCATGGTAATTTTCTATCCTGCCCGCTTTAACGTCAAATTCGCCGGTTCCCGTATATGATTCTTTCGAGTCGAATTTCTGCGACGCACCTTCTTCAGCTTTCCTGCCGGCGTATTTGGGCTCAACTTCGGAGGTTGGTATCGCGTTCATATCGATAACCGCAATTTCTCGTCCGTCGTTTCGCAGTTCCTTAAGGGTGTAAATTTTTTCGTAGGATTTCAGCCCCATTTTCCCGAATATAAAGGTCTTTATTGAGCTCCACTTGCCCCCCACCTTAAGCATTTCCTGCCCCTGTTTGGGCAATTGCATTGTGCCGTGCCTTTCTATTATCAAATCCGGCATAACTATCTCGATTCCTTCCTTGTCGGAAACAGTCCCGCCTTTCATCATAGTCATGACCGGCGGCAACTCATCAACAAAAGTCACAATGTTTCGCGGATTGAATTCTATCATATAGGTTTTGCCGATTAACTGTATTAACGGGTTATTGGAATCCGAATGCCTTGTGCTGTCGAAATCCAAGGTTGTCTGCCCCTTGCTCGTGAAAAAGCATTTCAATCCATCGATTGATACCTGCGCGGTGGCTATGCCGTTGGCGTCAACGGTTTGTATCCGTCGCGTAACGGCCATTTCGACGCGTTCTTCACTGAAGCTCTCGTCAAATGCCGCTTTTTCGGGAACCGGCCCCTGCCATTTTGTGGTTCTGCGAGCTATGGTTGTAATCTTATATTTATCCAGCCCGCCGACGGACGATTTCAGCGCGATTTTAACCGGCCCATTTGACTGTTTTCGTGGTTGCGCCGGTGATTTGACCTCGGCCTGGCCTGTCTGTGCCTGCTTTTCACAGCCCCATGCGAACACTCCGCAACATACCCCCGCTATCACTAAACCCCTGAAAATACCGCTTTTTGACATAATTTCGTTCTCCGTATAGTTTCCGTGTAGTTTAAGTTTATCCAAATCGAAACAACCATTATACCCGCTGGCGATATAGAAACAACCTATTTTTCTTCAACAACAGCCGCCTAAACGTTACAATGTACGCTTTGAAAATGCCCGGGTTTGGGCATGATTTTGCAGAAAGGAAGATAAATGAGAAGCGACAAAATAAAGAGCGGTTTTCAGCGAGCGCCCCACCGCGGGCTTCTTCACGCCTGCGGCGTAGCCGAAGCCGATATCAACAAGCCCTTTATCGCCATCGCAAATAGCTTTTGCGAGATAGTTCCCGGCCACGTTCATCTCGACAAGGTAGCCCGGATTGTCAAGCAGGCCGTGCGCGAGGCGGGCGGCGTGCCCTTCGAGTTCAATACAATAGCAGTATGCGACGGAATCGCGATGGGACATACCGGTATGAAATACTCGCTTGCGTCGCGCGAAATAATCGCCGACTCGGTCGAGACAATGCTGCAGGCGCACTGCTTCGACGGAATGATTTGTATCCCGAACTGCGACAAGATTATCCCCGGTATGCTGATGGCGTCTGTCCGGCTCAATATCCCCACGATTTTCGTCTCAGGCGGGCCTATGGCAGCGGGAAAAACCAAAGACGGTAGGTCCGTTGACCTTATCAGCATCTTCGAGGGCGTCGCTAAATTCAACGCGGGCAAAATCAACGAAGAGCAGTTGAAAGAGCTTGAGGCCGCAGGCTGCCCCTCCTGCGGAAGTTGCTCAGGAATGTTCACCGCCAATTCGATGAACTGCCTGTGCGAGGCAATCGGCATCGCCCTGCCGGGTAACGGCACCGTATTGGCAACCAACCCGAAACGCGAAGAGCTTTATAAACAGGCGGGCAGACAAATCATCCAGCTAATCGAAAAAAACATCAAACCGTTGGATATAATCAGCGCCAAATCGATGGATAACGCCCTTGCGCTCGATATGGCAATGGGCGGCTCGACAAATACCGTTCTGCACACGCTGGCAGTCGCAAGCGAAGCAGGAATTAAATATGACCTCGACCGGATAAATAAAATCTCCGCGAAGTGCCCCAATATCTGCAAGGTCTCACCTTCGAGTGCGTTCCACGTTGAGGACGTTGACGCCGCGGGCGGCATCAGCGCGATACTAAAGGAAATAAGCAGGGTGCCTAAGCTGCTCAATCTCGATGCGCTTACCGTTACCGGCAAAAAACTCGGCGAAAATATCGCGGATGCTAAAATCAGCAACACCGCGGTTATTCACACAATCGAAAATGCCTATTCAAAAACAGGCGGGTTGGCAATACTCAAGGGTAACCTCGCACCGAAAGGCGCAGTCATTAAAACAGCGGGCGTCGCACAGAATATGCTCACACACAAAGGCCCTGCCGTCATTTTCGACAGCCAGGAAGAGGCAGGCGAAGGAATCCTTGCGGGCAAGGTCAAGGCTGGCGACGTCGTCGTCATCCGCTACGAAGGCCCCAAAGGCGGCCCGGGTATGCAGGAAATGCTCAGCCCCACAAGTTATATTGTTGGCGCAGGATTAGGCGAATCAGTCGCGCTCATCACCGACGGCAGGTTCAGCGGCGGCACACGCGGCGCCTGTATAGGCCACGTCAGCCCCGAAGCCGCGGTCGGCGGACCAATCGGATTATTGAAAAAAGGAGACATAATCGAAATCGACATACCCAACAACAAAATAAACGTGAAGTTGTCCGCTAAAGAACTCGCGGCCCGTAAGAAAAAATGGAAGCCGAGAAAACCAAATATCACCACCGGCTGCCTTGCCAAATACGCCTCTATGGCCACAAGCGCAGACACCGGCGCCGTGCTGAAATGGTAAGCCGGGGCATTTGACGCGAAAAAAAACTGATTTGAAATACACTCTCAGTATTAACACCCAAGCCGGGATTGAGCGAGAAAGTCCCATAAAATCTTTTGTGCTTGAAAATTCTGTGGGAAATTGTTAGAAGAATGAAGCGGAGGAGTGGAAGTTAAATTTCACTCCCGGCTGCGACCCCAGCACCTGTTTTATAAACTGGGTATCATTCGCATATAGGCAACTTTGTCGCTAAAACGGGTGCTGGCGAAACTTCGACATGCTCAGTCGAGTCGCAATCAGAACGGAAACTGATACAAAAGTTTTTTGGGCTGACAATGGACGTTGACAGGACAAGGGAAAAAGGACAATCAAACCCACAGGATGGTCAGGAGAAATTTGTCCCGACCTGCCCGATATGCGGAGAAAAGCACTGGCCGCATCATCCCCTTGCGCCCTGCTTCAACGCCAAAAAAGTAAAAGAGAGAGCCAAAGCAGAGGCGGCGGCAAAGGTGCTCGCTGAAAAACAGGCGAAACTTGACGCCAAGCTTCAGGCAAAAGAGCAAGCCCACGCGGAAAAGCTCGCAAAAATCGAAGCTAAGGAACAGGAAAAAGCCGATAAGCAGGCGTATTACGACGCGATAAAAAAAGCGGAGGAAATCGCCAATAACGAGGCACAGGCAAGGGCCGAGGCACAGAGAATCGCCCAGGCGGAAACCAGGGCGAGAATCGTCGCGGAGGAAAAAGCAAGGACTGAAACCGAGGCGAGAATAAAAACTGAGCAGCAGACGCGAATCAAACTCGAAGAAAAGACCCGCGATTTTCAGGAATCCCAGCGACAGCTCGAAGGGAGATTGCAGGCGGAATTATCAGCCAAAGCACAGTTGCAAAAACAAATCGACGAATACCACCTGCTGATTAGCGAACTTCGGGAAAACCTCGATGCACAAACAAAAGCCCGCGGTATCGTAGAACAGCAGCTTTACGCCGAATCGCAGGCCAGAAAACAAATCGAATCGGATTTGCACGAAAAAGCACAAACCTTCGGCAAGGCGATAGAGGATATCCAGGTAAAATTGAATGCCCAGACACAATCGCTCCAGGAAACGGAAGACAAGCTCAAACAATACGTCGGGAACCTTATTCAGACAGAAACCCGGCTGCGAGAAGAACAACAAGCCCGGCGCGAGGCGGAAGAAAAATTCAAGAGAGAGTCAGAAGCGAGAACTATAGCCGAGGAGCAGGCAAAGCGGCAGGGTGAACTGAGAATCAAGGCCGAGACCCGCGCCGAACAGGCCGAACACCAGATACAAGTAGATACACAAGCGAAAATCAGGGCTGACCAACAGGCAAAAGCCGAATTAGAGCAAAAAGCGACTGTATACGGGCAGGCAATCACCTCAGCTGAAGAAAAAATACGTCAATACGCAGAATCACTCGCCCAAGCAAAGCAACAGGTCGAGACACAAACCGCGGAAGCCGAAAAATACCAACAGCGACTAAACAGTCAGGCCCAACAAATCGCGGAACTGAAGAACACCGTCGAAACGCAAACGCGAACAATAGCCGAGCTACGGGAAAAATCGAACATTAGCGACACCCTGCTGACCGCTGCGAGGGAACGCTCACAGGCCGAAGCTGAGAAAAGAGCAAAGGCCGAAGCGATGGCGGAAGCCCAGGCCAAAGCCGCAAGCGTGGCACAGGAGCAAATTCAGATTGAAAAGCAACTGCGCCAGCAGGCCGAAGAAAAAATGCAGGCCCGGCTTGAAGAAAAAGCACAAACCTACGGCCAGGCAATAGCGCGACTCGAAGAGCGACTTAATGACGCAACAGAAGCAAAACGACTCGCTGAAGAACAATTGCGTTCTGAAACGCAATCGCGAATTGAAACCGAAACAAAAACAAAAAATATCACAGCCGAATTAAAGCAGTTGCAATCACAGCTTGACTCCCAAACCAAAAAGCAGGCGGACATCGAACAGCGTCTTAAAGCGGAAAGTCAGGCACGAACAGCCGCCGACGAGAAGATACACCGGCTAAGCGAAGAAGTTGTCAAAGAGATAGCGACGGCACAAGCCGAGCAACTGGCCAGAATCGACGCGGAAAAGAAAACAGAAATCGCGATACAAGCCGCTATGCAAACCGAAAGACAGGCAAGGGCGGAACTTGAGGAAAAAGCCAAAGCTTACGGCCAGGCGATAGAAAAAGCGGAAGAAAAAATCCGGACGCTGACGGAAGCCCTCAAACAAACACAAGAATCGCTCAACGCTGGGGAACAGGCAAAAGAACTCGCCGAACAGCAGGTAAAAGCAATCGCGGCACAATCAGCGGAATTATCTCAACAGCTCGAATCGCAGACAAATGCAAGATTGGAAGTCGAGGAAAAGCTCAAAGCGGAAAATCTGGCAAGATTAAAGACGGAAGAGACGCTGGCCCGGACAGCCGAAGAGAAATTACAGGCACAAACCGTCGCGCAAACCGAGACAAAGGCGCGGGCCGATGCCCAGCAGTCGGCAAAAACCGAGAGCGAAGCAAAAACCCGGCTGGCAGAACAATTGGCCTCGGCAATCGCCGCTAAAACGCAGGCCGAAAAACAGCTCGAACAGCAAAATAACGCACGTTTGCTCGCGGAGAAAAACGCTCAGCTTGAATCGGAAAAACGAGCACATGCCGAGGCACGGGCAACATCAGCCGAAGAAGCAAGGAAACGTGCCGAACAGACGGCAAAGGAACAGGCACAGGCACACGCCGAATTTGAACGGCAGGCAATGGCTCAATTAGAGGAAAAGACGCAAACTTATACCCGTGAGACAACGACCGCGCAGGAACGAGCCAAATCATATCAGGCACAGGCCGAACATCTCGCGAAACAGTTAGACGCCGAATCACAAACGAGGGTCTTGCTGACGGAGCAGTTGGCCGCTGAACAAAAGGCAAAAACAGACGCCGCCGAACAAATCAAACGCCTGACGGAACAGCTTGAACGCCTCAAGGCCGAATCGAAATCGGCAAACGAGGCAAAGACCCAGGCAGAACGAAAACTAAACGAGGAAACACAGGCACGGACAAAGGCGGAATCAGCCGCGCGCTCACAGGCGGAAAAATCAGCCGCACTGGAACTGAAATTTAAACAGGATATTGAGAAGCTGCAGTCGGAATTGAACAAGACAAAACAGCAAATCATCCTCGAAACCAATGTCGCGCAGGACGCCGAAGACCGGCTAAAAGCGGAAACGCAAGCCCGGTTGAAAGCGGAAGAAAAAGCTCAAAACGAGGCACAACAAAGAGCAAGAGCCCAAGCCCTTGCTGAAGCACAATCAAAAGAAACAGCACAGGCACAGTTAAAGGTCGAGGAAGAGGCCCAAAAATGGCAACAGGTCGAGCAGCAGATAAGGGCTGAACTTGAAGAAAAAGCGACAGGATACGGCCAGGCGGTAGCGAAAGCCGAAGAAAAAACCAGGGCAACCGCTGAGTTACTTAAATCAGCACAAGACTGCCTGAAAGAGGAGATAGACCAGCGAAGCCAAATCGAGGAAACCCTGCGCAATTATCAGAAAACGTTAGCAGACGCGCAGAACCAGTTAAGCCGGGAGGAAGAAACAAGGTCGCAGACAGAAGAACAGCTTATCGCCGAACGCGAAGTTACGGCAAGATTGCAGGAACAATTATCGGCTTACGCCGAGCGCCTCAACCAGATAGAACGAAACCTCAATAATGAGGCAACGGACAAAGCAAAAGCTCAGGAACAACTGAATGAAGTTATCAAAGAAAAACAACATCTCGAAGAAAAGGCGCAACTTGAAGCGATGGAAAGGGTGAGGGCACAGGCGATTGCACAATCGCAATCGGAGGCAAGAGAAAAAGCGGAAAAACAGTTACGCGATTATGCCGGGCAGCTTGAGGAGCTTAAGAGAAACCTCGAGACACAGGCCGCCGTTATGGCACAACTGCAAACAAACCTCGCAAACCAGACACAGCTAAAAACGGAATCGCAGACCCTCGCCCAGAAACATGCCGAAGAAAAGGTACGAGCCGAAGCGATCGCACAGGCCGAAACGCAGGCGCGAACCGAAGCAGAGCAAAGGGCAAAAGAAACAATTGAGTCAGCAGAACAAAATGCCAGAGAAGCAATCGAATCGGCAGAACAAAGGACCAAAGAGGCGATTGAATCAGCGGAGCTAAAAGCCAAAGAAGCAATAGAATCAGCAGAGCAGACAAGACAGCAGACCAAAATCGAACTTCAGGAACAAATCAAGAGCTTCACTGCGATGCTGGCAAATATACAGGAACAGTTAAACCGCCAAATCGAAACTCGGGGCGCAGCGGAGCAGCAGATAAGAACCCTTACCGCGACAATCGAGGAATTAAAGGAACAGGTCTCCTCACAATCCCAGAACAGGGCCAAAGTAGAACGAAGCGTTAAAGACCTTGGCGACGCGCTTGCCGAAACCCGCAGAAAACTTGACGCCGAGAGCCAGGCAAGAAACCGGGCCGAAGAACAACTGGAAGTTGAAGCCGCCACAAGAACGGACGCCGAAGAAAGAGCAGCCGGTTTGGCATCGGCGCTCGCTAAAGCCGAAGGCAGAGCGGAAGCCGAAGAAAAAGCGAGACGATTGTCGGAGGAAAAAGCCCGCGTCGAAATCGAGGCAAAAGCGAAAGCCGAACAACAGTCGCGCACACAGTTGGAAGAAAAAGCGAAAGCATACGGCGAGGCGATCGCCACAGCGCAGGAAAAAGCAAGGTATTACGCCGAAGCCCTCACTGAAGCGAAAAATAAGCTCGCCGAAAGAGAACAATCAACCGAAGATATTCGCAATCGGCTCAACAGCGAAACCCGGATGCGTCAGCAGCTCGAAGAGCAGGTCGAGCTTTATCGCCGGCAGGTCGCGCAGGCCGAGGCACAGGCAAAAACACAGGCCTCGGAATTGACCGGCATCGAAAAACAATTGCGAACCCAGTTGACCAGTCAGACAAAAGTTTACGAGGAACGAATTACCCAGCTCGAAGAAACGCTTGTTACGGAAACAGACGAAAAAGAAAAACTCCGCCGGCAATACGATACCGAATCCGAAACCAGAAATGCCGCCGAGCAGCAGTTGCAGCAAAAAACCGAGGCATACGAGCGGGTAATCGAAGCCGCGGAAGAACACCTGAAAAGCGAATCACAAAAGGTCTCGCAAATAGAGGCGCAGATGATGGCGTTGCAACAGGCAAAAGCCGAAGCCGAACGCAAACTGGAAGCGGAAACCGAATACAGAATATCCGCACAGGAAAATCTCAGGACCTACGCCGACCGATTAGCAGAGCTTGAAAAACATCAGGCAAATCTTGCCTCCACAAACAGCGAGGCGTTTAAAAAAATCGCCGCCGAGACGCAGGCAAAAGAGCAAATGCAAAAGCAAATCGAGCTGCTGACCGCCGAGTTCACAAAAACCGAACAACAATTGAACCAGGAACGCCAAGCAAGAACAGAGCTGGAACAAAACCTCAAGGCCCAAACCGACGCCCGACTAAAGGCCGAAGAACAGGCAAAAATAGAATCCCAGAAACGCACCGAAATCGAGGAAGAGCTGAGCATACAGAAGGAATTGACGGCCCAGGCCAACGCCGAAGCCGGCGTGCAGGAAGAAGCAAACGCTCAACAGAGAAAACCGCTGCCCTTCGATATCCGCGAAATACCCGCCCCCGAAAAGACGCAGCCCTGCGACTGCTGCGGCCGAAACGACCTTACGCCGAGAGAGCTGCACAAAATCGATTCAGGCCATCTCTTCTGCCCCGACTGTTTCGCTGCGCTAAAAAGATAAGGGCCCGCCACAGGAGGAAAGCAACAGGCCCCCATTTCGAATAGTTACTTCGCAACCTTGAATTCGTATTTATGAACAATGTCCTTGTCGAGGTCTTTACCCTGCCCGGTCAATGTGAAGCCGGCATCGGTCTTTTCGTAGAGAAAGTCCTTGCCGCTGAACAAGTCCCTGGGCAGTCCCTCGGGTAATTTATCCGGCAACTTGCCTGTCTTTGCTTTGATTAAATAAATGTCAATTCCCGCAAGAACCGCGTTGAGACGTGTCTTATGATTTGTCTCTGTGCTTAATACTCCGTAAAAATCTTGTTCAGGAAATAAATATTGCGTTATAATCGCCTCGGGTTTTTCCTTGGCGGCGTTTTTTATTTCCCCGTATAAATCTTCTAGTTTTTGTTTTGCCTGGGGATAAGGTAAATCATAAGCGACATGTGCTATCGATATAACATTTTTATAATACTCTCTTAATCTGGCATAGAACGCATCGTTATTATGCTGGTTAAGAACCTGGTTCAGTTTATCCTGATCGTCCTTGGATAATTTTTTTTCGGAGCCATGGAGAGCCACATCAAGTACCATTTCCCTGTTTAAAGAATTACCCAAAAATACCGCGTCACTTTGTATCGCCGTCCCGATCGAAGGATACTTCTTGGCTATATCGGCAAGCTGGCCTTTAAGCCACTCAAGCGTCGCTGTATCGTTCGACGCCTGCGGCAGAATTTCCATAATACGCTTGCTTGCCCGTCCCTCCATTGCGCTCCCGACAACCTTCTGGAGCAGGATATCGTCGCCAAGATGTATTCCCATCCTGTGCATCGTAATACACCTCTCAAGGGCGGTTTTATAATCGCCCTTTTCGGCCAGCATTTTTGAGTCAGCAGCGAGCAGATATACGGTATCTCTGCATTTTTTTAGATGGCACAGCGGCATTGAGGCACCTTGCGAAAAATCGTGGCCCCAATCGCAGTTTTTAATCTGGGCGGCAGTTACTACCTCCTTAATGGCCTCACGGTTGGATTCCAGGCAAAGTCGAACTTGTGCGTTAACCTTGATATCATCCGTTGATAATTGCCTCAGCATAATTTCTTCAGTGTCGTTCGGCTCTTTCATAAGCAGGAAGGCCTTGTAGTAAAGCACCGCCGCGTTGTCAGGCGGGTAAGCGAATGCCCGCCCAGCCGAAACCAACAATACCACGCCAATCAAAATGCCTTTTAATATCGTTCTCATAAATCATCCCTTTCCGGCTTCTTGCCGTTCTAATTCAGCAGTTCACCAATTGATACATTTGTGTTTTTTTGCCCTAACATCTTAAATGCCTTGTTGCATTGCTCATCCACCGCATCCAAACCGCCCTGCCGATACGCAAGCGACAGTGACAAAAGCGACAGCATTTTAGCTGGCGACCTTTCCTCTGCAAAAGTTGCAACCGTCGGCTCAACACGTTTATCCGACTGGCGATGCGTAAGCAATATCACAATCGCCGCGATTGCGATTACAGCGGCAACTCTGACAAATTGACGCGCCCATGAAAACCGCCGGACATCCGGACGTCTTGCGGCTCGCGAGATAAGCTCCTGATACTCGGCCGAGTATTTTCGCTTCCATTGTTCGCCGTCGAATTCGACCTTTCCAGAATCAATCGTCTTCTTTAGCTGCTCATCCAGCCATTTTTCGTTTCGCTCGTTCATAATTGGTCCTCGCCAAACCCTTTTTGTTTCAGATATTCGGCAATTTTCTCTTTGGCCCTTCGCAGCCGGCCGTTTATCGCCTGCTCCGAAATACCCAGCGCCTTTGATATCCGCTCGTAAGGCAATCCATCATAGTAGCGAAGGTAAATCACTTCTCTCGCC
>Ga0187881_10000348_pt1 | contig 57357 bp, 45 predicted proteins | sample June2016WEW_19_1_2_FD_133017 | JGI IMG/M metagenome (GOLD analysis project Ga0187881, IMG submission 133017) | Peatland microbial communities from SPRUCE experiment site at the Marcell Experimental Forest, Minnesota, USA - June2016WEW_19_100 | ecosystem: Environmental > Terrestrial > Soil >... | reverse complement strand
TTCTCATCATCTCCTCGCATGCCTCATTCGATGCAATACCGTTACCAAACTGGGTTTTTCCGCAGCCTGTGAAGCCCCGCCCTTCCGGCAGCCCCCTAAGAGCCTTTAAGCGTGGTGAGAAATTCGGGCTAAGCGCGTCCGGGGGGGAAGACGCTGCACACCAATCCTATCATCGCGCCAGCCGTTTCGTGGGGGTGGCCGGGGCTATTTCAGGCTGGCGAGGTCGATCACAAAGCGGTAGCGAACCTCGCCCTTGACCGTGCGCTCGTAAGCCTCGTTGATTTGTTGGATGGGGATCACCTCCACGTCGGAGGGCAGCCCGTGCTGGGCGCAGAAATCGAGCATTTCCTGCGTTTCGCGGATTCCCCCAATCATTGATCCTGCCAGCCGTTTACGGCCCACGATGAGCGGAAAAGCCGCGAGCGGCGTCGGATCGGGCAACCCAACCAGCACCATCGTGCCGTTGCGGCGCAGGAGTTGGAGGTAGGCGTTGTAGTCGTGCTGTGCCGAAACCGTGTCCAGGATGAAGTCGAAGCGCCCGGCGTTCTTCTTGAACACCTCCGCATCGCGGGTGGCGATGAAATCGTCTGCTCCCAAGCGCCGTGCCCCCTCGCGCTTGCCCGGTGAATGGCTGAGCACGGTGACCTCGGCGCCGAGCGCCTTCGCGATCTTCACCCCCATGTGACCGAGGCCACCGAGGCCCACTACCGCGAGCTTCGCGCCGGCCTTTACGCCGAAGTGAATCAGCGGCGAGTAAGTGGTGATGCCCGCGCACAACAAAGGTGCGGCGCCATCGAGCGGCAGACGCTCCGGGATGCGCAGGACGTATCCCTCCTCCACGGTGATGCGAGTCGAATAGCCGCCATAGGTGGGCGTCTTGCCATCGCGCTCCCGGGAGTTGTAGGTGAAGGTGGGGCCTCCTTGCTCGCAGAATTGCTCGTCGCCGGCCTTGCACGCCTCGCAGGTGCGGCAGGAATCAACGAAACAGCCGACCCCGACGGTGTCGCCAGCCTTCCACTTTCTGACCTCACCTCCGACCTTCACCACCTTGCCCACGATTTCGTGGCCCGGCACCATGGGAAAAACTTCTCCGCCCCACTCGCCCCGCGCCTGGTGAATGTCGGAGTGGCAAACCCCGCAATAAAGGATATCCATCAGGACATCGTGCGGGCCGGGCTCGCGCCGGTCGATGGAGAACGGCGCCAGCGGCGCCTTGGGGAAAGTTGCGGCATAAGCAGGAGTCTTAAGCATGGTCTTGATCTCCCTTCCTGGTGTGCGCCTCACTGCGAGCTTTGGCGTGCGGCTGAGGGACACCGTGGTCCAGCATAGAATTCTAACCCGAAATCAGCTTTCCGACACGGTCGATGAAGCCGGAGCCCCGGCTGGTGTCTTCCCAACCGTGGCCCCTTCTCTGTGTTCACGAAACCGAGGGTAGTTCGAATGACGGGCTAACCCTGATTTTTCACCACGGCATCGGACGGGCGGGGCTTCACAGGCTGCGGAAAAACCGCCAAGATTGTCATTCTGAGGAGCCGCAGGCGACGAAGAATCTTGCATTGCCTTGAAAATGCACAGAGCGAGATCCTTCGCTCCGCTCAGGATGACAGCGCTGGAGGGTTTTTCCGCAGCCTGTGAAGTCCCGCCCTTCCGACAGCCTCCAAAACCGTCCCAGCGTGGTGAGAAATGCGAGCCATACCTGGCTACCGCCAACTTTCGCCTGCGCTTGACTCGCCTGCTACCCAACGACATACTGCAATTCACCAGCTTCCTTTGCGGAGCAAGCGGGCGCGGTGCTGCCGGTCGCCGCGAATGGCTGGAGGCAAGGTGCAATTGAGGCCCGGTGCCGAGATGAATCCTGATCAGGCGTTGCTGGTGGATCTCTATGAGCTGACCATGGCGGCGGCGTATTTCGAGCACCGCATCGACTGCCGCGCCACGTTCGAGCTCTTTGTGCGGCAACTGCCTGCGCAGCGGTCGTACCTGGTGGCGGCGGGGCTTAACGCAGCTCTCGAGTATCTGGAGAACCTGCGCTTCAGCGACGCGGACGTTCAGTTCCTACGCACACACCCGGCATTCCGGACGGTCTCGCCCGCATTCTTTGACTACCTGCGGGAATTTCGCTTCCACGGGGACGTGCAGGCGGTTGAGGAAGGCACGCTGGTCTTCGCGGAAGAACCCTTGCTGCAAGTGAGCGCGCCCGTCCTGGAAGCGCAGATTGCCGAAACCTATCTGCTCTCGGTTATCCATTTTGAAACACTGGTGGCGTCGAAGGCCGCACGCGTTGTGCATGCGGCCAAGGGCCGCCCGGTGCTGGAGTTCGGGACGCGCCGGGCGCACGGGCCCGAAGCCGGCGTGCGGGCGGCGCGGGCGGCGTGTGTGGGTGGCTGCGCGGCCACGTCGAATGTGCTGGCGGGCGCGCTCTACGACCTGCCTCTGGCCGGCACGGCGGCGCATTCCTGGACACAGGTTTTTCCGAGCGAGCGGCGGAGCTTTGAAGCGCTGCTCGAAACCTTTCCGGGTTCCGCCATCCTGCTCGTCGATACCTATGATGTGCTGGCGGGCGCGGAAATCGCCGCCACCCTGGGAAAGCGGGTGCCCGGCGTGCGGCTGGATAGCGGCGACCTGCTCGAGAAAAGCCGCCTCGTTCGCGAAATCCTCGATCGGCACGGCCAGCGCGACACGAAGATCGTGGCGAGCGGCGACTTGAACGAATACAAGATCGCAGAGTTGCTGGCGGGGGGAGCACCCATTGATTCCTTCGGCGTGGGCACGGACCTTGTAACCTCACGCGACGTGCCCGCGCTGAACGTGGTTTACAAACTGGTTGAGACCGAAACGGGCGGCGTGGCGGAGCCGAAAACGAAATTCAGCGAGGATAAGGTTTACTGGCCCGGCAGGAAGCAGGTCTTCCGGTTCTCGGAGGGCGGGCAGTATCACCATGACCTGATCGCGCGCGCCGCGGAAGATCACACAGAGGCATCGGCGCTCCTTCAACCTGTCATGTACGAGGGGCGCCGCGTGGCCCCGGCGCTGGCGGTCGAGGAAATCCGCCAGCGCACGCTCGCGCATCTGGCATGCCTCCCGGAAGCGTACCAGACTCTGCACCAGGCGCCTGCGTTTCCGGTTGGGATAAGCCCGGCGCTCGAGCAGTTGCTGGCGGAGATTCGCGTAAAGCGCTTCGGCGTGGAGAAAGCCTCCCACTTGGGGGGAGGAAGTTGAGGAGCGCGCGCCATGCGTGAGCCCCTGGTTTTTGTCGATGTGGACACGCAAGTCGACTTCATGCTCCCGACCGGCAGGCTTCACGTCCCGGGCGCCGAGCGACTTGTGCCCAACCTGGCGCGGCTGATGAACTGGGCGCGCGAGCACGAGATTCCCGTGCTCTCCTCGGCAGACGCGCACCTGCCCGATGACCCTGAGTTCAAGATCTGGCCGCCCCATTGCGTCGCCGGCACTGCCGGGCAGCGGCGCATTCAGGAGACCCAGTTCGCCGAGGCGGTCATCATCCCGAGGCGCCAGCACGCTTTCACACCTCCGGAGCGCTGGGTCGGCCAGTTCATTATCGAAAAATCCACTTACGATCCGCAGGACAATCCCAACTTCCACGAAGTGCTACGTGCGCTCGGCCCCCGGCACGCCATCGTGTTCGGCGTGGCCACGGAATTCTGCATCCGCGCCAGCGCCCTGGCGCTGCTCCGTCACGGCTTGCCGGTTGATCTGGTCGTAGATGCGATCGAGGCCATCAGCGAAGAAGGCGGCCGCCAGGCGCTCGACGAAATGACCGCCGCCGGCATCCGACTCGTCACTGCTGAAGAAACCTGCAAGCCCAGCGGGAGGGGCCTCGTTTAGTCAGACGCGACCCACCACGGCCCGCACGGCCAATTTACCCTTCTCATAAAGCGAGTAGTAGGCGGAGCTTGGGTCGACCAAAATCCGGCTGGATAATTGGAAACCGAGGTGGGATAGTAGGCCGAGCGTCATCATTCGAAATCGGAAATGGTGTCAGCATGAGGAAACCTATGCACTCACGCAGATTCTTGCCTTCACTCCTTTTCTTAGTCTTGGCGTTGGCGTCTGTAGGGATCGCCGCAGACGGAAAGATCGTATTGAACGAGCAGGAGTACTTTTCCGGGCCCGGATTTTCATTCTTGCTCTTCCACAACAATTATGAAGTTGGATATCAGGGTGGCTTGCAGATGATCCTGAGCGAAGAACGTGTTCTGGATTCTGGCGACCTGCTGCTGAGGGCCAAACGGGATGCCGCCGATCCCAACCTGCGTGTGGTGAAACGGGTCGTGGATCGCGAGCATGCGACAGCCACCGTGTTTGGCGAAATCGAAGGCTGGAGTACGGGCTACCAGTTGATCTGTAAGACGGATGGAGAGCGGATTCTGGTAACCCTGAGACTGGACCGCCCCCTTGACTGGACCAAGGTGGAACAGGCAGGACTGCGCATGGCACTCTACCCCGGGGTGTACATGACGAAGACGTTTCAGACGGACTCCGGAAGCGGGGTCTTTCCGGAGCACTTCTCCGGGAAAACGCTGCTGACCCATGCCACCAAGCTTCTGCGGGTTGCCCAGGAAGATCCCTTGCACAGTTTTTCCGTCTCGCGCCCGGATGGCGAGTTGATGCTGGTGGACACGCGCCAGGACGGCCCCGAAAGCTGGTTCATGATCGTTGCGCCCGTTGCGAAGGAGAGCCCGCAGACGGAGGTGCAAGTGGAGATCACACCGGCCCTCGTTCCCCAGTGGCGACGGCCGCCGGTGATCGAGGTTTCGCAGGTGGGTTATCTCCCCACACAGGCAAAGCAGGCGTTCCTGGAACTCGACGCGCGCGACCGCGTGAGCGAACCGGTGAACCTTTTCGAGATGCAGCTTAGCGGTGAGAAGCGGCTGATGAAATCCGGCATGCCGAAGCCGTGGGGGAAGTTCCTCCGTTACCAGTATGCGGAGTTCGATTTCAGTGACGTGCAGCAACCCGGTGTTTACCTGTTGGAGTACGCGGGCCAGACGGCGGGGCCTTTCCGCATTGCGGCGGACGTGTACACGCAGGCCTGGCAGCCGACGCTGGAATACTTCCTGCCCGTGCAGATGTGTCACGTGGCGGTGAAGGAAGGCAACCGCACGTGGCATGGCACCTGCCATCTGGACGACGCACTGCAGGCGCCGGCCCACCGGGAGTACATCGACGGCTACCAGCAGGGTGAACACGAGACGAAGTACGCGGACAACGAGCACGTCCCGGGTCTGGATTGGGGCGGCTGGCACGATGCGGGCGATTTCGATTTGCCCGCGGGCAGCAGCGCCATAACCACCCTGGCCCTGGCCCTGGCGCAGGAGGAATTCAGTCCCCACGTGGACATGACCACGATCCACCGCGCCGAGCGCGAGGTGTTGCTGAACCAGCCGGATGGCCGCCAGGATCTGCTGCAGCAGATCGAATACGGGGCGGAAAGCTTACTGGCTTCCTATCGCGTTGCGGGACACATCTTCCCCGGGATCATCGAGCAGACCGACCTGCAATACAACTATGTGGGCGACCCGGTCAACATCACCGACAACCGCGTGTATGACCCTAAGCTGAAACCTCTGGAGGTGCAGGGAGAGCGGTCGGGAAAGCTCGACGACCGCTGGGTGTTCACCAACCGTAACACGGGGCTGCAGTACGAAACCGCGCAATCGCTGGCGGCGGCCAGTCGCGTGCTGCGTGGCTACCGTGCGGACTTGGCCGATGAGTCCCTGGCCACGGCGAAGAACTTGTGGGAGTACGAAGAGAATCACCCGCCAGTTTTCGCGCCGAATTCCTACGTGCCGAGGAACGATGGCGGGTTTCACAGCCAGGAGATCGCAGCCACGGCGGAGTTGTTGATCACCACCAACGAAACGAAGTACCGCGACCGACTGCTGGCGCTTTTGCCGGCGTTTAAGAATATTTCGGGTGAGCAGTTCGGCTCCGGGCCAGGATGGGTGTTGGTGCGGGTGCTGGCCCAGGTGCCGAACCCCGAATTCAAGACCGCAGTTCTGGAACTGGCGAAGAGGTGGAAGGCCCCAGCCGACGAACGCGCGGGGGCGAATCCCTGGGGCGTGCGTCTGCCCCTGGAGGTGTCGCATCCGGATTTCAAGCTGGAGACGCGTTCGCAAGTTCACTCGTTTTTTGTGTGGGGCGAGGGCTGGAACCTGCAAGAGGACGCCCTGCGGCAATACTACTTGCACAAAACCCTGCCGGACCTGTTCGGGACTGCGCCGCTGATGGCCACGGTGAATTACGTGCTCGGGGTGCACCCCGGCAGTAATGAGAGCTTTGTTTCTGCGGTGGGCGCACATTCGCCGTTGATCGCCTATGGGTTTAATCGTGCAGACTGGTCGCATATTCCCGGCGGCGTGATTTCCGGCGTGTCGCTGGTAAAACCGGATTTTATGGAGCTGAAGGAGTTCCCCTTCCTTTGGTACCAGACGGAGTACGTGATCGGCGGCGCGGCGACTTACATCTTCGACGTCCTGGCCGTGGAATCGTTGATGGGAAAGTAAGGGGATAGCGCGAGACAATTGCATTTCGGGGTGAGCGGGCGGGCGGACAGAAAATAGCAGGCGGCCGGTGGGGAAGGGAGGCGCCTGGTCCACCGCGGGGTTCTGCTGCTTGATGCGCACCACGGCCTGCAAGTGCTCAGCGGATTTCTCGCGATCGCCCAGCGCACGATAAACCGCTGCCGAATTCTCGTGGGCCTCGATCATATCGGGCCAGGCGCGGAGCAGGAAGTAATCCCCCTGGCGCTGCGCCGGGGGAGTTGCATCCAGAACCTGCAATCCATTCTCGGGACCGTCAGAGTGAAAAACCGCGATGGCAAGTTCCAGGCGCGCCTCGGCCGCGGAGGGACTCGTGGCGACGGCGGGTTCCGGGAATTCCCGCGCCGGCCTGAATTGCTCGTAATCGAGCAGGGACCGGCCCATGCTGGCCAGCAGGCTGTGTTCCGATGTTGCGCTGCGAGCGGCGCTCGCCGCCTTCTGCCTACTGCCTTCTGCCAACCGCCACCTCCCCACTGCCTTCTGCCTACTGCGCTAATCACCTTTATTATCATCAACATAATGGAGAGGCAACCATAACTCGTTTATTTTCATCAACATCATGGAGCGCCCACAAACTGACATTTTTTCTACATGTGTTTTCAACAACATAATGGAACATACCTTCATTTTTTCCCCCCGCGTTTTCGGAGGCCGACGTCAACGCAATGCATTTAACTTGTTTAATTTCAACGATTTGATGATTTTGCAGAAACATGATGAATATCGCTAAGTACCTTTATTATCAGCAATATAATGGAGAGGCGGGACATTTTCGCAATTTTCACGCTCGCTGGCTTAGCGTCCAGCCATCAGCCTTCAGCGTTCTGCCCACTGCTTACTGCCTACTGCCTTCTGCTTACTGCCTAATGCCTACTTCGTGGGTGCAAGGGCCAAGCTATCTCCCGAGCAGCTTCTACCGAGCCGGGGCGCTCGGTACCTCCGCTATAATAACGCACGAGTCAACTTTGTCAAGCAAAAAGATTCTGCCCTCAGGCAGAAACTTGCTAACGCGGATTTCTCACCACGCTGGAGCGCATTGGGGGGCTGCCGGAAGGGCGGGGCTAAACAGGCTGCGGAAAAACTCGTAGGACCTGTCATTCTGAGCATTGACAGCCTTTCGGCTGCCCATGATGGGCAGAAAATCGACAAAGAGAACCAATACCCCTCGCTGTCATCCTGAGCGAAGCGAAGGACCCCGGCAGTTCGCGGGGGGTTGGCCAACAGAGTAAACTACGGGGGTTCTTCGCCCAAAATGCGGGCTCAGAATGACAGCGCAAGCGATGCTGAATCTAAATGACTTACGCGTCGAGTTTCTGCAGAGCGAAGAACCCCTACATTTGTAGAATCAGGCAGATGCAGAGGTCCTTCCTTCGTTTCACTCAGGACCGGTCGCCGCGGCAACCTCCTCAGGATGACAGCTTTGGCGGTTTTTCCGCAGCCTGTAAAGCCCCGCCCTTCCAATCCCGTGGTGAGAAATCGGGGCCGAATCTGAAACCTTCCCTCCGAACGATTTCACTGCGCTTGCCCGAACCTCTCATCGCCCGGCTTAAAGTCCTGGCGAACCAGCGCGATGTTCCCTATCAATCGTTGCTCCAGGTGTTGCTGGCCGAGCGGCTGAAACAAGCGCTCGCGCGGGGTGGTTAGACCTCCAAAAGAGCCGTCCCCTTGACAGCGAAGGAACACTGGAGGTATCTTTAGAAGTACTTCTGGAGGTTCCATCTATGACCAAGATCCCCGCCATCATTCCGATTACCGATCTTCGACAAGACGCCGCCGCTGCCTTGAAGCACGCGAAGTCGTCGCGGCAGCCGCTGGTCATCACGCAACGCGGAAGGGCTGCGGCGGTTCTTTTGAGCATGGAAGCCTACGAACGGGGTGAACACGAGCGCCAACTTCTGCACCTCCTGGCACGGGGCGAACAGGAAATCAGCGCAGGCAAGGGATTCGATCTGGATAAGGTCCTGGCTGAGGCAGACGCTCTTCTGGCCGGTGGGCCGAAGTGAAGCTCCGGTTCACACCCTCCGGACGAATCCAGTTTCTCCAGGCAGTGTCCTATATTCTGCAGGACAATCCGCAGGCAGCCCTCCAATTCCGGAAGAAAGCTGAGCACGCACTGCGACGCCTCAGGCGATATCCGGCGTCAGGCCGGCTCATTCCGGAGTTTCCGGATCTTCCCTTTCGCGAGGTGATTGTTCCGCCCTATCGTTTCTTCTACCGTTGTGAGGACAGGACCATCTGGGTGGTCGCATGCTGGCATGCAGCACAACTGCCGACGGAACCGATGAACGTAAAGACCGTCTGACCAACCGCTCACCCCGCCGGCCGCCTTCGGCGCCCGTGGGCCACCTCAGGACAAAACCGAAACTCGAAACTGGGAAGCGGTTAACGCGGAGTTGTCTATTAACTCCGCGGCTCTTTGCTTTCCCGATAAAGGGCCGCAGACTTCAAGAACAAATCTGCATTGCAATATCGTGATTTCTTGTTTTCCTGGCAAACATTTTCCGTCGTGTGTGTAGGGCCACCCCTTGGGGTGGCCTTGGCCAAGGCAAGCCCTGGCCCTACAAGACCCCACGTCAGGTTTGGTTGCGACTCCGCCGCGCTGCGCTACAACCTGCAACCTCAAACCCACGTGGTTTTGAGGGCAGTGTCGACGCGCTCGAAATCCTTGTCACTTGTGACCAAGGTTGCCTTCCTGGCTTGGGCGAGGGCGGCGGCGAAGCAGTCGGCTCATCGGAAACTGACCCACCACCTCTGGTTCAGGACACCTCTGATTCAGAACGCTTCGGCTTCAGGACAAGCGTCCAGATGTCAGCGTCCAGACAAACGTCTCGATGTCAGTTGCGTGACGCTTGGCCTTCCCTTACAATGCGCGCCAGAATCTTTGGCCGCGACCTGGGCGGATTGTCTCTCGGCTTGTGACACCGTCCGGACATGGCGGCGGGCTCGACAGAGGGGAAAGGAGTCATAAGGCAATGAAACATGCAAACCTTGAATTGAAGCGGGTAGTTTTGGCGGTGGGTTGCGTCCTGGCAGTTACCCTGACGGGGTGCAAGAGGAACCCGGCCCCTGCAACGGGTTCTGCTTCGGCGCCGGCCACCAGAGCCGCAAGGCACAACACGAGCGATGCCGGGAGACTGAGCGCCGGCGCCAATAAACTGGTCGACGCCATGAGCAAGCCGACCAAGTCCTTCCACTTCTCTTACAAGGGACAGGAGAACATCAGCGACAAGTATATCCGCGACAAGACCCAGGCGCCGGAAGTCGGCCCCGTGGAACTGCAGGCCGACATCTCACCGGACGAAGTCGACCTGACGCAGACGCGCGGCAAAACCACCAAGGAGAGCAAGGCCAAGAAGGGTGATGAGATGAATTGGGCCATGAATAGCCTGGCGCTGATGGGGGTAGTTACGAGTCCGAACTTCTCCCTCGCTATCGGTTCGAGCGTCGCCTCCTCCCCCAGCACCGACATGGTGGGAACAACCCCGGCGGACAAGTACACCTTCGACACAAGCACCGCCATTGGCCCCCAGAAAATGGCGATTGACGCGGTCCGCTCGGTGTTCACCACTATCAAGGAAACCAAGGGGACGGCCTGGATTGCCAAGGATTCCGGCGTGATGGTCAAATTCAATATCGATACAGACTACCTGGACAAGAACGGACACGCTTGGCAGGAGCACTACGAGGGAGAAGTCACTCCGAAGTAATGACGCACAGCCCAGCGATTGCGGCCACACACGGCGGGCAGCGCCGAGGTTTCGGCTCGGGCTACGGACTCTCGCGGCCCCCTGCCCCGCCGCTGCCACGGGCGGAGCCTCCCAGAAGTTTCCAGGGGCCTGCTCAGCCGTTCTCGAGGACGCGCTGGTAAAGGTCTTCGTACTGCGGGATGATGCTGCTGCTGCAGAAGTTCTGTTGCGCGCGCTGGCGCGCCGCCCGTGACATTTCGAGGTGACGCTCGGGGCTGGAAACGATCTCGAGCGCGCGTGTGGCCATGGTCTCGACGTCGCGTGCTTCCACCAGATAACCCTCCACACCATCGCGCAATACTTCAGGCAACCCGCCCACGCGCGAACAGACAGCGGGCACGCCGCAGGCCATGCCTTCCAGCGCCGCCAGTCCGAACGACTCCAGATCGCTGGGCAGCAGCAGCACGTCCGCGCAGTTCAGCAGGTCCTGCACCTGGTTCTGCTTGCCAAGAAATATCACATCTTGATCTATTTTCTTTTCGCGAACCATCCACTCGGCGATGGTGCGGTCGGGCCCGTCCCCGATCATCAGGAGCTTGGCAGGGATCTGGCGGCGGACGAGCGCGAAGATTTCGACGACGTCAGGCACGCGTTTGACGGGCCGGAAATTCGAGAGGTGGGCCAGGATCTTCTCGCCGCCCGGCGCGAACTCCTCACGCCGGCCTTTGCCGCCGGCGGGCCGGAAGACGTCGCAATTGACGAAATTGGGGATGACCTCGACCGGCCGGCGAATCTCAAACTCGCGCAGAGTGACTTGGCGCAGGTAGTCGGAGATCGCCGTGACCGCGTCGCTTTCTTCGATGGAGAAGCGGGTAATGGGAAGATAAGAACGGTCCGCGCCGACCAGGGTGATATCCGTGCCGTGCAGCGTCGTGACGAAGGGCAGCCGGCGCGGCTTCAACATGGCGCGCGCCAGATAGGCGCTGACCGAGTGTGGGATCGCGTAGTGCACGTGCAGCAGGTCAAGCGATTCGTTCACGGCGACGTTGGTCATGGCGGTGGCGAGCGCCAGGGTGTAAGGGGGGTGATCGAAAAGCGGGTAGTTCAACATCTCGACTTCGTGGAAGTGGATGCGTCCCGAAGCCTCGGTGATGCGCACAGGCATGGCGTAGCTGATGAAATGCACGTCGTGCCCGCGCGCCGCCAGCTCCAGACCGAGTTCGGTCGCAACCACGCCGCTTCCGCCGTACGTGGGATAGCAGGTGATGCCGATGCGCATAGAAGGCCTCTGGAAAGCCAGTGCCGCCCCTTCCCGGCGCAGCTAGGAGGGCGGCGCCTGCTTCTTTGATTCGTTGGTGAGAATTTCGATCTTCGTTACGTTGCGGTGGTCGGCACGTAGCTCAAAGTAGACGATAACGTTCGCGCCGGGAGCGAGATCGCTCAACCTGATCCGGGTGCCCGCGGCAGTGATAACGTGCGTATTTTTCTTGATCGGGAAGGTTTCCGTAACGCCGCCCTCGACTGCGTTGACGTTGAGGATATTATGCTTTTCGTCGAGTGACTGCACGGTCCCGCTGAAGGCTTGGTGCAGGCTGGCACTGGTGATCTTGTCGATGACCGGCACCTTGGGTTTGTGTTCCTGTGCCAGCGCCATGCCAGCAGCCAGCAACGCCACCACTAGCGCCACCCGGGAGTCTGCCCGCCGGAGCGCGCGCCAACGCCACACGCCGCGCCGGGCGGTTTGCGGAGCGGCGGAAGAGAAGGTAAGAAATCTCAAGGATAAACCTCTAACGAGAGATATCCGCACCAGCCTCATGCTAGGTGAGCATCCGTGGGCTGTCAAGTGCGGGGCCGCGAGGGAAGTAATGGATCCGGCGGCGCTCCGCGTTTCCGGCAGGGGTTCAGCCTGCATGCTCCGCCCCGTTGGCTGGAGGTCCGAGAGTGGGGCGTAGGAACCTCCGGCGCTCGTAGCGATTGAAAATCCCCTGCGTGACCAGGAGTAAAACCGCGGCGCCGCACAGAATCCAGATGCCGCTCCTCACCGTGGTCCGTTGGGCGACGTAACCGATGGCAGGAGGAACCACGGCGCCGCTCAGCAGAGCGAGAGTCATAAGCATGCCGAAGACGGTTCCGAAGAGCCGCGCGAAGTACGTACTGGCAGTTCCCGCGGTAGTCGGAAAAATGGGCGCGTAACTCAGCCCGCAGAGAATGATGCCTGCACTCGCCACCCAAATGCTGGGCGCTACCGCCATGAGCAGGAGGCCGATCAGGGCGCCGACGGAGGATCCCAGCACCAGGCGCGGCCCGCGTATTCGCTTGACCACCTGGCTGGCGGCCAGCCTCCCCACCATCATCATGATCCAGAAGACGGTCAGGATGATTTTGGAAGTCTGCGAGGAGGCGTACAGATCCTTCTCGAGGTAGGTGCGAATCCAGCCGGCAGTGGAGATCTCCAGGGCGGAGTAGAAGAACAACACCGAGCCGAGAATGATGACCGCAGGATCAACCGCCACGCGGAGCGCTTGACCCCAGTCGAAGCCTCCGGCCGAGCCCGCGCGCGGAAACGTCTGCGCAAGGGCCACAAAGGCGACCAGCGCCACCAGAGAGGCAATGAAACACAGCGTGGCGAAAAGCCCCAGCCGGGCGGTCATCAGCACGACCAGCCAGGGGAAGAAGATTGCTCCCACGCCGAAACAGATGCCTGCGAGGTTGAGCGCAGAAGAGGGGTTCTCAGGGTAAAGGTCAGGAATGAGAGTGTTCGAGGCGCTCATCGCGGAGCTGCCGCCCAGACCGAGCAAAACCAACAGTGCCCCGAGCACCGCGTAACTGGGCGCGCAGGCCATCCCCAAGAGCGCGGCAGCGCTGCATAGGAACCCGGCGGCCAGTACCGGTTTCTTGCCGAATCGGTCGATCAGCGGTCCTGCCAGGAACACCATGGGGACCTGCGGGAGGTAGAGGAAACTGAAAAGCGTTCCGCTCTTGGTCAAATCAAAACCCGCGTGCGCACTTAACTCCGGGAGTGTCGCACCCAGAAAGGAGGTCATCACCCCAAACGTGAACAGGCCCGCGCAGGCCGTCCCCATCAGGTATGGGGTGGGAGTCTGGTTGGTTGAGGTCATGGAGGTTTGGCCTTTCCCCGCGACAAGAGATACTCGTCGCCATGCAGCAGCGCCAACGCCGGGCAGGCTCGCTTCTTGCCCACCCCGCCCGCTCGCCAGGGACTTTGCTGCGGGTGCATTATAGCCGCAATCGCGTGGCGCCGGTATCGAAGCAATAACCCTATGCTGGAAGCACCCTACTACTGGAAGCAGATGGCAATGGTGGCGGGGGCAACAGTCAATTCGGGGCGGGGGTTGTCTCGGAGGCGGTCTGGGGATCCTTGATATGTTCTGTAGCGGTAACCCGGAAAAGTTTGAAAGCCGAATAGCGATGCAGATTGTGCCAGCTCCGGTCCTTCAACTCCACGGTGACGGCGACTTCCCGCGGCAACCACACAGGCCAAGCCTCTTCCTTGAATTCCACTTTGTCGTAGGTCACCTCCGTAGTTTGCCTCTGCAACTCAAATTCGGACGGAGCCTTCAGGAGGTCGGTGCGCATACGCAGGATCTGAAAACTCTCCGCGTCGATCCACGCCACACCTTGCTGCAAAATGAGCCCGGTGGTAGTCCCCACAGAGAATTGCTCCAAGAGACGGGCATTCTGCGCGGTTTGGGCAAAAGCCATCACCACCGTCTTATGACCGTGGAGCGACTGCCTGCCGAGATAGCGGAAGTTCGTGTTGGATTGGAAGGCAGGGTGGAAGATCAAGCTCAGGGAAGTGAAACCCGCCGTCAGCATGAATCGCCCTTCGGGGTTATCTACGAGAATCATCCTCCCCTGCGAATCACCTCGATATTCGGTGACGTCGACGTCGGGCTCCCTGGTCTTAACCAGGATGAGGTACTGGAAGCTCTGGTCAAGAGAATGCGCCACCTTTCCGTCTTTTCCCAACCGCTCCTCGCGCACGTCCTCCTGAGAAATCGTATTGGGAATCGTCCGGAAGAACGATTCCACGTTTCCCCCTATTCGGCGCAGGATCTCGGGCAGTTCTTCCTGGCTGGATGCGGCCTCCAAGCCTTTGAGCTCCGGCAAGACCTTCAGCAGGTCCGGCAAGGGCTGGTTGATTAGTGGGACGATGTTGCTGCGAGCCTCCAACTTCAGGCGCTGCTCTAATTCCGCGTAAGCAAGGCGGGTGTTTGGCGAAGAAGCCTTGGGTTTGCGTTCCGCCCGAAACTGGGTCAGCTCGGCCCGCGCGTCCTGGTCTTTGCCCAACTGGAGTTGCGCACGGGCCAGCAGGAGGCGGGCCTCAGGGGGGGCACCGCTCTTGACGGCTTTCTCCAGATATTGACAGGCGGCCTGCCAGTTGTTGCGGGCGAGCAACGCGCGACCCATTTCTTCGAGCGCCATCGGGTTTTCCGGCTCCACGGCCAGGGACTGCGAAAGAAACGCCGTGGCCCTTTCCGGCCTGCCGCGCCATTCCTCCACCACTCCGAGGAGCACCAGGGGCGCCACGAGCTTGAGCTCTTTGGACCGATCCGTGGTGGGCGTGGCTGCTTTGTTGATTTCTCGCAGGGCGCTTGCCCAGCTTCCCGCGTCAAGCTGAGCCAAGCCCAGGAGCGCCCGGCACGCGGCGCAGTTTGGCCAGCGCTCTACCACTTTCTGGAGGTCTGGAAGGGCCTCGAGGGACCTGTGGCGGCTTACAAACTTCTCCGTGCCGGCGCGGAATTCTTTGCGCTGCGGTTCAATCTCCCTATCCTGGTTGGCGGCATCCAGAAGCTTTGGCGCCAGGAAGGCGACGACGTTGGCGAGAGCCGGCTCGAGGGCGTCTTCACCTTTCTCCCGCAGAATTACATCAATCACCCAGCCCTTGTCGTTCGAGGGGTACTCCGCGATCTCGTAAGCGGGGTGATAACCGGCTTTGCTGGCGGTCACACGAACCTTGAGATGCGGGTACACGTCGCGGTTCAAGTGGTAAGCTGCCTCGAACCAGCCCTGGAGGTTTGTCTGTAGAGACTTCTTCGGTTGCCCCTCGATATCTACCTGGACCTTCGCCGCGGGAACCGGAGCTCCCTTGAGCGTCGCCACGCGACCGGCGACACGCCAATTGACGAACTGGTTTTGCAGTGACTCCGTGGAAATCCGGCTGGGAAGGCTCTGTACTGCCTGTGCGGGCCTCGCCCCACACGGCACCCCATTGACGAACAAGCCTGTGAGATAAATAGTCGGTATCAGTAAGAGGGCTTTGCGTGGCCGCACTGCGGTGGGCCAGGCACGAGATGCGCCCAGGCTGCTTAACTTACTCATGACGACCCAAGAGATCATTGTTGGACCGCAATTTCCATTTTGGCCTTCCAGCGCTTCCGAATATACACCCGTTCGCCTCCCGGCGAACCCTTCCATTTCCTGTTTCGGGGCGGGCGTAACCAGGGCGCCTCCGCCTTGGCTCATCGTAGCGGCAATATCAAAGTGGTCTCGAATCATCCTGCGAGGGTGTGCTACGATTCCACACCGAAGCATCAGGAGTGCGACTCCGGGCAAACCATGCACGGCAAGGAGACAGGGAGATGAGGGAAATCCGCAGGCGGTTGGCTTTTTCAACGATATTGGTGATCATTCTGTCGGCTGTTTCGCTGCCCGCGCAAGACCGGCAGCCTGCCGACGAGGAGCGCAAGGCCGCAGAACTCCGGGATTACATCCGGGCGAATTACACCAAGTCCGAATACCTGGCGCCCATGCGCGACGGGGTCCGTCTTTTCGTTTCCGTCTATGCGCCCAAGGACGCTACGAAACGATACCCGATCTGGATGATGCGGACGCCTTACACGGTGGAGCCCTACGGCGCTGACAACTATCGCGGCTCGCTGGGCCCTTCGGAGTTCTTTGCCCGCGACGGTTACATCTTCGCCTACTGCGATGTGCGCGGCCTGGGCAAATCGGAAGGCAAGTTCGAGCACGTCCGGCCGTACATTCCCAACAAGACGTCGCCGAACCAGATCGACGAAGCCAGCGACACCTACGATACGATTGAATTCCTTTTGAAAACCATCCCCAACCACAACGGCCGTGTGGGTGCTTGGGGCATTTCCTATCCCGGCTTCTACGCCACCATGGCGATCTTAGGCGGGCATCCCGCCCTGAAAGCGGTCTCGCCACAGGCGCCGGTCACCGAATGGTTCATCGGCGACGATTGGCGGCACAATGGCGCGCTCTTCCTGGCCCATGTTTTTGGTTTCATGTCTTCCTTTGGGCGGCCACGGACGGGAGAAAACGAGGTGCCCGGCCCGGGCTTTGACTACGGCACTCCCGACGGCTACGATTTCTTCCTGCGCATGGGGCCGCTCGGGAGCGCCGACAAGAATTTCTTCAAAGGCCAGATCGAAGGGTGGCGGGACCTGGTTTCGCACGATACGTACACTGACTATTGGAAGTCCCGCGACCCGCTGCCCTACTTGAAGAACGTCCAGGCTGCCGTGATGACGGTGGGCGGCTGGTTCGATGCGGAGGACGCCTACGGGGCGCTCCACACCTCCGAAGCGGTTGGGAAACAGAGCCCCGCGACGGTGAATATTCTCGTCGAGGGTCCCTGGTCGCACGGCCAGTGGAACCGCGGCCCCGGCGAAGAGCTGGGGGACGTGAGTTTCCATCAGAAGACGGCAGAATACTTCCGCGAGCACATCGAGTTCCCGTTCTTTCAGCACTTCCTGAAGGACCAGGGGGGAGAAAAATTCCCCGGGGCCTACGTCTTCGAGACCGGGCGCAACGAGTGGCACCAGCTCGACAGGTGGCCACCCAAGAACGGAGCCAAGAAGACGTTCTATTTCCAGAGTGGGGGCCGGCTCGCCTCCGCGCCTCCCACCGCCGGCGGTGAGGAGTTCGACGAGTACGTGAGCGACCCCGCCAAGCCGGTTCCGCATATCCCCTATATCAGCACGGGGATGTCGGCCGCTTACATGACCGCCGACCAACGCTTCGCGGCGCGCCGCACCGACGTGCTGGTCTATGAGACGGAGCCGCTCGATGCCGACCTGACCATCGCGGGGCCGCTCGCGGCGTCGCTCTATGTCTCCACAACCGGAACGGACTCCGACTGGGTCGTCAAACTCATCGATGTCTATCCCGGGGATTCCCCCGACCCCGACCCCAACCCCACTGGGGTGAGAATGGGCGGCTACCAGCAGCTCGTGCGGGGCGAGCCCTTTCGCGGGAAATTCCGCAAGAGCTATGAGACGCCTGTGCCCTTCGAGCCCGGCAAGCCCGACAAGGTGGAATTCCAGCTCCCCGACGTTTTCCAGACCTTCCGCCGCGGCCACCGCATCATGGTGCAAGTGCAAAGCTCTTGGTTCCCGCTGGTGGACCGCAATCCGCAGAAGTTCGTGAAAATAGACGAGGCCCAGCCTTCCGACTTCCAGAAAGCCACCCAAAGGGTCTATCGGTCAGCAAAGCTGCCCTCGAGCCTTACCGTAAACGTGCTGCCAGCCGCCGCGGCTGCTTCGGAAAAGTGAACTCCGGGAGGCCCGCAGCAGGCAGCCCGGGCCTTCCGATTCCGTCGCTAGCAGGCTGCGGAAAAAGTCTCCACTGCTGTCATCCTGAGCGAAGCGAAGGACCCCTGTATTTGAGTTTTCTAGCAAATACAGAGGTCCTTCGTCGCCTGCGGCTCCTCAGGATGACAGTGTGAGGGGTTGTTCCGCAGCCTGCTAGAAATCCGACCTAAAGGTCCCGGCGGGCAAAGCTGAGTTGAGCCAGATAAGGCAGGAAGAGAATCGCCCCAACGACGAACAGCAAATTTGCCGAGGGGAAGACTTGGTGGGGTGAGAGGTACCAGTCGAAGGCACCGTGGAGGCATTTCCATATCCAGTCAGTGCTCCACAGCCAGTACACAACCCCCTCCCCGCTCAGGATGAGTCTGTACCCCAGAAAAAGAACTACAGCCAATGCTGCCAGTTCGTAGCCATGGCGGGCGCTCCGAGCGACGGTCGCCATGAAGAAGGCCAGAGTGTACATGGCGGCGGCCATGGCAAAGAGGGGCACGCTCAGGCGGAGTAGGTTGCCAGGTCGCAAGGTGTGGGTGAGCGCCGCCAACACGCCAAGGCAAGTCAGGAGCGGGAGGACCAGCAGCGGCAGAAGCTGGGTCAGCCCCGCGAACCAACCGCTCCACACCAATTGGGCGCGGAAACGCGGCCGGGACAGTAGAAAGTCCAGGTTCCCCCGCTCGGGGTCGTCTCCCAGCCCCAGGGCGCCGAGGTCGGCGGCGATGAACACCAAGGCCACGAGCATCGCCGCCATGGTATTACCGATCCCCGTATTCCAAACCCAGGCCAAATGCTCTGGCGAGGTGATTCGTACCACGGCCCAATGACCCTGATATCTCTCGAAACCCGCAGGCAGCGCTGCCAGAACTACAAGGACGAGGGTCAACGCCAGGTAGGCAATTAACCGATAGCGCCGGTTGAACCAACATGCCCAGAAATACATAGATCCCTCACTCGCATTTCCCCGGACCCGCAGAAAGCACCGGGCTAAGTGAAGCCGCGGAATCTGCGGTCGCAAATCCTCCTGAAGGGAATGCGCCCACAGCCGAGAGGACTCTGCACCACATATGGTCCCGGACCGCCTATTCAATCGGCGGGTCTTTGACCGTCGCGGCGCGGTTTTCCTTGGTCCACCGGAGGACCGCCGTCTGATCCGTGAAGAGACTCTGCGCGCCCTTTTGCCACTTCATCGGCCGCGCTGTGACCGTGTAGGTTTTAATCTGCCCCTGCGCGTTTTTCGTACCGGCGTGGTATTCATAGATGTAGCCATTTCTCTTGCCGCTGCCGAGCGAAGTGTCGATCAGGCCCGCGGCCGACGCCGTGGGCGCTTTCCCCTCAACTTCAGCGAGAGCGGTGAGCGAGGGGCTGAAACCTTTGTCGTAGGTTCCGGCGTAAGCCTCCTCCGCCGTGTTGATGGTGCGCATGCAGCCGATGGCGTGTGCCTGGTCTTCCTCGGATGGGGGGGTAGCTGTCTGCTGCGCCAATGCAACCCCCACACAGACCACGACCATCACGCACCCCAGCGCCAGTCTGGCTTTGCTCTGGTCTATCATGTCCGTTTACCTCCCTATTGCAATCCGGTTCCTTCGGTGAATTCGAAACTCATGCATGATTGCCGTATCCGCGTCTATGCCTCCCGCCATTCCAAAACGAATTGTGACAACAGCGGGAAGGCAAGGGCCACCAGCAACCACATCAACATGGGCCAGCCGTGCAAAGTGAAGGGGTCATTCACTCCTGGCTCAGAGTCGAGGAGGTTAAGCGACCAGTCCCTGAACTTGAGGGGTCCGCTAAGGTGCCACCACTCCTGGAGCGCGCCGGGGAGTAGTTCATAAATCAGGATGACGGCTGCGCTCGCACTCAGCCCTTTCATGCTTGAACCCGCAAGTGCGGTCGCAAGATGTGCGAGCCCGTAAAGAGCCGCGCCCAGAACCACGCATCCCAGGAGCCGCGGAAAACTCAGCCAAACATAATCATGACTGACGCCGCACAACAGCGACACCACACCCACCAACATCATAGCCAGGATGACAGTCATCTGCGCCAGACCCAGGGACCAGTCTGTCCAAACGAATGCCTTGCGCCTCGCGGGGCGCGTCAAGAGGAAGGGCATGGCGCCGGAACGGTACTCGCGCCCCACGCTCACCGCGCCCAGGCTGAGCGCAACCCAGACAGCCGCCGGGTAGAGGCTGTCATCGGTCATGCCCAGTCCCCATCCCCACGCGTCCCGAACCATGTTCCAGTACCAGGGCCTCGGATGCGAATCCCATATCCAGGCATATGCAAGCCACACGTGGTACTGAGCCAAGACTTCCGCGCCGAACATGAGCCCTATTGCCAGGGAAGCCGCAGCATAAAGGATTACGCGGTCGCGCGAGTCGTGCCAGCACTTCCAGGCATACATGGCAGTTCCTTTCCGGCGAGCCCCAAGAAAACTTCCCCCAGGTTGACCGGAGAGATTTCCAGGACTGTAGCGCCCTGCCCGCGCAGGCTGGCCGCGAACTCCTCGGCGTCGCGCGATACCAGGAACCGGTGAAATCTGTCCGCGCGTTTATGGAACATTAAGTTGGGCGCGGCGAGCGCCGGCAGCGAATCACCCGCGACCATTACCAGGCGGAAGTTCTGCCGGACCTCCTCGAGCCGGGTTTCAAGGAGCAACTTGCCCGCCTCGATGATTCCGATCCAATCGGCAATTTTCTCGACCTCCGAAAGATGGTGCGAACTGAAAAAGACCGTGCGCCCCTCGTTTACATGGTCTTCAATCAGAATCTCCATCAGCAGGTCGGTCATCACGGGATCAAGCCCCGAGGTGGGGTCGTCGAGGAGCAGCAGGTCGGCGCCCTGGCTGAGCGCCAGCAGGTGGCAGACCTTGGTGCGGTTGCCGAGCGAGAGCTTGCCGAAGGGCCGGTCCATGGGGATTTCAAAAAGCCCCGCGTAACGTTCCGCCAGCGCGTCAGACCACTTGGGGAAGTAGCCGCGGTTAAACCGGATGAGCTGCCGGGCCGTAAGCGATTCGAAAAGGACCTTGGTCTCGGAGACGAAGCCGGTTCGCTCGAGGATGGCCAGGTGATCCTTGCGGATGTCAAGACCCAGCACTTGGGCCGCCCCGCCGGAGGGGCGCACCAACCCCAGCAGGGTTTTGATCGTGGTGGTTTTCCCGGCTCCGTTGCGTCCCAGGAAGCCATAGACGGCGCCTTTGGGGACGTTCAGGTCGAGGCCGTCCACCGCTCGCACCTGGGGATAGATTTTTTGGAGTCCCTGGGACGAGATCGCCAGTTCCGTCATCGTCGTCCTCCCAAACCATTCATTTCGTCTTCCAGCAGCTTCACCACTTCTTCCGGCGGCAGGCGCAACTGCGCTCCCTCCACGGCCAGTTGGCGGGCCAGCGGGCGCAGCCGCCGCACCTTTTCGGATTTCAGCAGGCCGGGCTGGTAGTCGGCGACGTACGTCCCGCCGCCCGGCACGGTGCGGATGAGGCCCTGGCTCTCCAGACTCTGATAGGCGCGCGCGACGGTATTGGGATTCACGCGCAGCTCCGCGGCGAGCTTGCGCACGGAGAGCAGTGCGTCACCCTGTTTGAGCGCCCCGGCCGCCACGGCGTGCTTCACCTGCCCTTCAATCTGCAGGTAAACCGGAACGCCCGAGGAGGTGTTCACGTGGAGGAGCATGCTGTACTAATACAGTAGTACAGTCACCTTGTCAAGGGCTTTTTGAAGGGGCGGCGCAAAGGGGCGGGTGTCACGCCCTCCGGGAGGGGCTAAGCCGGATTTCTCACCGCGGGTTTGGCAGCGGTCAACGGGGTGCTGATCCAGAGGGCGGCTTGCGTACGGTGGTTGGCTAAGGCGGAGTTGAAAACGGAAATTCCCACTCGAGTGCCCAAGACCGCGGATTCAGGATGTGGTGTATTCTACCTGAGTCCGTTCGCACCAGGAGTTGAGCACCATGAATGATTCCAAACGCCCGCCACTGGCCGCGCTGACCTCGGCCCGCTATTTCGCGGCGCTGCATGTCGTGCTGTTTCACACCTGGGCGATGAAGGGGCTTGCCCGGGCCCCGGCCTGGTTCCAGCAATTCGCGAGTGTCGGCTACGTGGCGGTTTCATTCTTCTTTATTCTTTCAGGATTCATCCTCGTATACACCTATGGCGGCAAGGACTTCGACCTGCGCCGATTTTGGAGGGCGCGTCTGGCCCGCTTGTATCCGGTCTATCTTCTGTCGTTGCTGCTCACGGCTCCTTTCTTCTTCTATGTCGTGCTCAAGGTGAATTTTCCCCAGTTGGCCTATTTCCGGAACCACTTGGCCTCTACGATCGTACTGGTGCTCGCCATGCAGCAGGCATGGGTTCCGATGGCCGCGCTGGGGTGGAATGCGGTGGCCTGGGCCGTTTCCACCGAAATCTTCTTCTATATGGTCTTTCCGTTTCTGGTCTCGCGTTTCTCCCGTCTTTCGAACCGGGGGCTGGCCACCGTCGCTCTGCTGGGATGGATGATACCCTTGGCCGCCGCCCTCGCTTACATGGTGGTGTTGCCGGACTATGTCTATCCGGATTCCAGTCAGGATATGCTTTTCTGGCTGAGCGCGCTCAAGTTCAATCCTCTGGTACGCTTGCCCGAGTTCATGTCGGGCGTGGCATGCGGCTGCTGGTTTCTGCGAGGGAAGCACAACCCCAAACTGGCAGCGCGCTTGGTTCTCACCGGCACCGCATTGGCCCTGCTCATCACCGCCTTCAGCCGCTGGATTGCTTATCCCATCTTGCATACGGGCCTGTATGCGCCCGCCTTCGCGGCAATCATCTGTGGGCTGGCGCTACGCCTGCCCGCCGTCGCCTTCCTGGAATCCCGCTGGCCGCGCCTGCTCGGCGAATCGAGCTATTGTTTGTATCTGTTCCATCCCATGATCGTGGGCATGGTCCTGTACGGCACACAAGGCAGGCCTTCCTATTCATTGCTGCGGGCGGTGGGCGCCGTTTTAGCCGCCACGCTGGTGGGCGTGTTCCTCTTCCGCTATGTGGAAGAGCCGGCGCGCCAACGGCTAAGGGGGAAACCCCCGGCAAGCGCCTTGGCCGTGGCGGCGTGAATCGCCGGTCAATATGGTCTGTGCCGTATTCTTCAGCGTCTGGTTCGTCCTGAAGGTTCCTGACGGTTTGGTGCGGGGGGCGGGAATCGAACCCGCACAGCCTTCGCAGGCCGAGGGATTTTAAGTCCCTTGCGTCTACCAGTTCCGCCACCCCCGCAAAGTGTAGCTCTCCTCTTATACCACAAAGGTCAGCGAACCCCCCAACGGCCCTTGTCGCCGCGGCGTTGTGCAGGTGCCCGGGTCTCGCCAGGTTCGGTTTTTCTCCCGCGTACTCGCGTGCCTCTTGAAACTTGTGGCGCAAACGGTATCTAATAAGCAGGCCTGAACACATTTTGTGGAGGAGGATGGCATGACGAAGATTACGGTGCACAATGATGGTCCAGTGCTCGTGGAAGGCGATTTCGCGCTCCAGGATGCCACCGGAAAACTGTTCGACGTGTCGGGTCGTACCACGATCGCCTTGTGCCGTTGCGGGCATTCCGACAAGAAACCCTTTTGCGACGGCGCGCATAAGAAGAATGCTTTTCACTCGGAAGTGAAAGCCTAAACACTACGGCCCCTGCGCCCAAGGCCCCGCAAACAGCCAGGGCTGGCACTTTCGGGCTACTGGCCCCGGTCCGGCCGGGGGACGCACGCTCGCCGAACTTTTTCCTTGCGCCTGGGCTCGTCCCAACGTCGGGGGGAAGCCCGAAGGTCGTTTTCTTCAGCCAGGAGGCACAGACATGCGAAAGGCCATCTGCTTTGCCATGTTCCTCGCAACGGTCGGCGTGGGGGCTGGTGCACAATCCCCCGCCTACCGGAACTCGCAGTTATTGATCGAACCGCGGGAGCTCGCCGAAATCCTGGCGAGCCCCACCCTGCGCTTGCTGGATGTACGGACTGCGCAGGAATACCAGCAAGGGCACCTCCCGGGAGCCGTCAACCTGCCTGCTCCGGCCACGGATGACCGTGCGGCGAACCGTCAAGGGTTTCCTCTTTTCCCCGCACACGCCCAGGAATTGTTCCGCAACGCGGGCATTAACAATTCCTCGCGAGTGGTCCTTTACGACGACGAGGGCAACCGATTGGCCGCCCGGGTGTTTTATGTCCTGGAGTTTTTCGGGCAAACGCATGTGCAGATATTGAACGGTGGCGTCAGAAACTGGCAAAGCCAAGCGCACGCGATCACGCGAGACGTGCCGAGCGTCGCGCCGGGTGACTTTGCGCCGGCGCCCCAGAGTTCCCTGCTGGCCACTTCCCAATGGGTGGCTGAGCACCTGAAGGACCCCAAAGTCAAGTTAGTGGATGCCCGGACTCCGGCTGAATACCGCGGGGAAAAGGTCTTGGGCCCGCGCGGCGGTAGAATCCCGGGGGCGGTCAACATCGAGTGGACGCAGATGATCAATTCGGGCGACGTTAAGACGTTCCTGGATGCGGCTACGATCGAGAAGATATTTGCGAACAGCCGTGTGACCCGCGAACAGGAAGTTGTTCCTTACTGCCAGATGGGGACGCGCGCCTCCGAGATCTACTTTGCGCTGCGCTTGCTGGGGTATCCCCACATTCGCCTGTACGACGGGTCCTGGGAAGACTGGAGCGCTGTGCCGGACCTGCCGGTTGAGCAGTGAGCCCGACTTTGCTGAAGAACCCGCTGGCCCTGTCCTGCTGAGACGGCCGCCGCCGGGGGTACTTGGAGATATTCCCGGGGCGGAGGGTGCGGTGTGGGGGGCGCATTTCGCCCCCCCGGGCGGAGGTTTGTGGTTTTCGCCAACCGCAAGCGCTGTAACAGGTTAAGCGGGCGGGTTCGGTGACCTTCCGTCCGTTGACTTGAGGGGGGGCGTGTGTTACGTTTGCCGGCAGTCCACTAAACTGACCGGGTCGTTGGAGTGTGTAGATGGCTTGGAGCAAAGCCAGGGCGCTGCAAGATGCTGAGAAGTCTGTAGCTCAGGGCAAGATTCCTCAGGCTATCCGACAGTACCTGGAGATCATCGAGAATGACCCCTCCGATTTGACCTTGCTCAACACGGCGGGCGACCTCTACGTCCGCGAACGGAACCTCCCGGAGGGCTTAAGGCAATTCCACCGCCTGGCTGAGGCGTACGTCCGCGAGGGTTTCAACGTCAAGGCCATTGCGATCTATCGGAAGATTTCCAAGGTCGATCCCAACGCCGTGGAGGTTCTCCTGAAACTGGCAGAACTCTACCAGTTGCAGGGTTTGAGTCGGGAGGCGCGTGAACAGTATCTGCAGGCAGCAGATTTCTTCAAGAGGCGGAACCAGGCCGATAGAACCCTGGACGTCCTCCGTAAGCTCGTGCAGCTTGATCCTGAAAATGGCAGTTTCCGCAATCGCCTGGCCACGGAATGTGAGCAATTGGGCAGGCAGGAAGAAGCCGCGCAGGCCTATTGGGAATCTGCGGAGGTTGCGCTCCGTCGCAAGGAACTGCCGGCGGCCGAAACTGCGTTGAAGAAAGCTGCGGAACTGGACCCGAAGAATTCCAAGGTCACTCTGCTGCGAGCGCGCGTGGCCATTTCACGCCAGCAACCGGAGGAAGCCGAGAAGATCATCAGATCCTCACCGGATCTGGCCGCGGACCCCGTGAGCAAGCAGATCCTGCTGGAGTGCTACTTCGCCGCGGGCAAGCACTCCCAGGCAGAAGCGCTGGTGCTGGAGGTCTTCCGCGCGAACCCGTCCGACTTTGCGCCGGTCTCCAGCTTCGTGGTGCTCTGCCTGGAAAAAGGTGACATTGACTCGGCGTTCCAGTCCCTCTCGCAGCTTTCGGAGGAGCTGATCGAGAAGGCCAATACTGGTCCCTTGATGGAAGCCCTCCGCCGAGTGTGGAACAAGGCTCCCCAGCATCTTCCCACGTTGGAATTGATCCACCGGATTTGCGAGCGGACGACGGATGAGTTCAGCTTGCCGGAGATCCTGGAGGCGCTCGGTCACGCCTACGTTCAAGCCGGAGAGTGGGAAAAAGCCGAGGCTCCCTATAAGAAACTGACGCAGCGCGAACCGGAAAATGAACATTACCAGAGTCTGCTGCGGCAGGTTCATCGTAAGCTCGGCAAGGAGGTCTTGCCCGTCCAGGCGGAGGATTTCGCGGGGGAGGATATGGTCCTCGCACCCGAGGGAGAGACCGCCCCGCCGCCCGTGCCCGTCGATGCCAAACAAGCAGCGATGGTGAACGAAGCTATCGAGAACAGCGATCTGTTTGCACGCTACCATCTGGTGGACAAGGCCGTCAGTGAGCTGGACAAGGTCTTGCAGGTCTACCCAGACCAGATCGAAGTTAATCAGCGCATTCTGGAAATCTCCCGCAAGCGTTATCCTGCCCGGGCGTCGGTTGCGGCCGCGGCGCTGGTCAGGATTTTCACGGCCCATGGCGATCTTGCCGCCGCAAGCAAGTACCAAGCCATCGCCTCGGCGAAGGCTACCGGGCCAGAGATTCCTGCGGTTTCCCCACCACCGCCCCTTCCCCTCAAGAAAGTGGAAGAGCCTGTAGCGCCACCGCCCGCACCTCCTGCGCCTTCGGATCAGAAGCCGACACCGGAATTTGCGATTTCTGCGGTGGCCCCAGAGACAACCGCCGCGCCTGCGCCTCCTGTGCCTTCGGACGAGAAGCCGACACCGGAATTTGCGATTTCTGCGGTGGCCCCAGAGACAACCGCCGCGCCTGCGCCACCGCCCCCGGCAGAAGTGGTTTTCGACCTTGCTCCACCCGTGCCCCCCAGTGAGCCGCGGCCCGACCCGGATCTGGAATTGGACCTTTCCGGCGACCTGGAGGCGATGACGACCGACGCAACGGAGCCTGCCACCCCACCTATAAAGGTGAGTGTGGCTCCCCCGGAGATTCCTCCGGTCGCGGCGGAGGCTCCTGCCCCGCCGGCCGCCGCGCCAGCCGAGGCGCCGGTGGAGATCCCAGCGGCGGAGCCCACGGAGCAAGCCGCGGCGCCTGAGGAAGCCCCGGTGGAACGCGCCCCCGAGCCTGTTCTGGCGGCGACCGGGACCGCGCCGGTAGCGGCGCCCGCGCCAGCCGTAGCACCTGAGGAAACCCCGGTGGTCGAGACCCTGGAGCCAGCCGTGGTCCCTGAGGAAACCCCGGTGATGCAGACCCCGGCGCCAGCCGTGGCGCCTGAGGAAGCCCCGGTGAGGCAGGGCCCGGCGCCAGCCATGGCGCGCATGGAGGCTCCTGTCATCTTCGACGAAGTTCCGGCTGCGCCCAGCGTGGAAAGCGCGCCCTTCGATTTTGAAGAAAGCAAGCTCGAGATCGATTTCTATCTCGAGCACGGTTTTGAGGATGAGGCCCGGCAAGCAGTTGCTGCGCTGGGAAAGAAATATCCGGGCGACAAACTGGTGGCTGACCTCCGTCGTCACCTGGAGGAAAGTGGCGCGCCAGCGCCTGCCGAACAACCGGAAGTAGAATTTACGGAAGCAGCGCCCGCGGATCAACCGGCGCGCGAACCGGCCGCGATCCCCACCGAACCCGTGCACGATGAATGGGAACTGCCCACGACCTATGCTGCCACCCCCCCGCCGCCTCCCCTGGCGGCGCCCATGCACCCGCCCCCCGAAGCGGAAGTCGTTCTGGAGGAACCTGCCGCCCTGGGGAGCGCCAGCGCGGATTTCCTGCGCGACTTGGCGGGTGAACTCCCTTCCTCGCTGGACGACGTGTTAGCGCCCAGAGAACCGACGACCGCAACCCCGTCGCCCCCTGCTCCGGGGGCGGCGCAGCTCAGTGGTTTGCTGGAGGAAATGGAAGAACCCGGTTTCGGCGCGGCGGCCGCACAGGACGACCCCGAGACGCATTACAACCTGGGCGTGGCCTTCCGGGAAATGGGGTTGCTGGACGAAGCCATCGGAGAATTCCAGAAGGTGGTGAGAGGCGTCGGGAAGGAACTCTATCCTCCAAATTTTCTCCAGGCGTGCAGCCTGCTGGCGATTTGTTTCATGGAAAAGAGGATGCCCGCCGTCGCCATCAAGTGGTACAGGCGTGCGCTCGAGGCGCCCGGGCTCGATGAGGAGGCGATCCTGGCCCTGCAATATGATTTGGGCTTGGCTTACGAACAGGCGGGCGACGCCCGCAACGCCCTGGAGAGATTCACCGAGGTCTACAGCCAGAATATCGACTTCCGCGACGTTGCCGAGAAGATCCGCGTGCTCCAGCACCGGGTCTGAGAAACTCTTCCGCCCCTGTCCTCGAGGCGGTGCGTATCGCCCGGCCCGAAGCCCGAATTCCAGGATCCACCAAGACATGCGCCGCCTGCTCGCCATCACCTACGTTGTGTTCTGCTTCGAACTCGGCGTGCTTCTATTCATCTTCCCCTGGGTCTCACTCTGGACCAAGAACTACTTTGTGGATCACTACCCCCTCGTGTCCGGCATCACCCACAACTATTTTCTGCGGGGGGCGGTCTCCGGCGTCGGGTTGGCAGATGTCTGGCTGGCCTGCTATGAGCTGTGGCGCTCTCGGCGCGAGTGGGGGCTTGCCAACTCCCCCCCGAAGCGCTGACGGCGCCCTGCCGCGCGCGTCAACCCTTCCCCGTTATCGGCAGGTCAGGAATGCCGGCAAAGCTGCAGCTTTACTACATTACGGACCGTACCCAGACGAAATCCCGCTCTCTCGAGGATTGCCTCGCCTGCGCCATTGCGGCGGGTGTGGACTGCGTGCAGATTCGGGAAAAGGATCTGCCCGCCCGAACCCTCCTCGCCCTCACCGAAGCCGCCGTTGCGCACGCCGAGCGGCGAGGCCAGGGGACGCGCGTGCTCGTCAACGACCGGTTGGACGTGGCCCTGGCGGCACACGCCCACGGCGTCCATTTGGGGACACACTCGATGCCGGTTGGCCTCGTGAGACGAATCGCGCCACGCGGGTTCGGGGTGGGCGCCTCCTGTCACTCGCTTGAGGAGGCAGTTGCCGCGCAAGCCGCAGGAGCAGATTACCTCCTTCTGGGGCCGATTTTTGCGACCCCTGCCAAGCTCCAGTATGGGCCGCCGCTCGGAATCACCAAGCTCGGCGAAGTAACTCAGCAAGTTACTATCCCGGTTTTCGCCCTGGGCGGAATCACACCCGATCGCGTCGCCACCTGCCTCGCGAGCGGCGCCGTGGGGATCGCCGGGATTCGGATTTTCCAGGATTGCGATTCCATCCAGGACCTGGTGAGCGAGTTGCACGCCCAGGCGCGGCGCTAGCGCTGGCGTTCAGACGGGCCCGAGTGTATCATCATCAAAATCTCAACCGAGCCAATGTGCTCTTCGTGTCAATTGAGAATCCCTGCACGAATGCCCCTGGAAGAAATGGAGATTCCATCCCATGCTGAAAATCCCCGAAACCTCTCGAAGAGAATTCCTGAGCAGCAGCGGGAAGCTGGTAATGGGGGAGGCTCTTCTTACGCTGGCAACGACGCCGGCCGATGGACTGCCACGGGAACCTGTGGCCGGCCCGCCGATGACTCCGGCGAAATCCCAGCTTAAAGTTGGTGAATTCTTCTTTGGCGCCGACGTTTACCCGGAACTACAGACCTGTGAGGAGTGGAATCAGATGCTGGACCACTTCCAGCGGGCGCAGATGAACGCGGTGCGGGTTTCTGAATCGTCCTGGGGAAATCTAGAAACTGCCTCAGGGAAATACGATTTCGGTTGGCTGCGTGATTTCCTGGATGATTTGGAGCGGCGGAAAATGAAGGCGATTCTGGGGACAGGGTCGTACCTCCCCCCGCAATGGCTCGCGGCCGGCAGCCCGGACATTCTGGTGCAACTTCATCCCGGGGTGAAGGCGCATCCCATGGCGCGGCATGCGCCCTGTCTTAATCATCCCTTATATCGGAGCGCCCTGCGCGAATACATTCTGGCCATGGGGAAAGCCTTCAAAGAGCACCCCACGGTCATAGCGTGGCAACTCGGGAACGAGCAGGAAGGCGCCGTCACCCGGCTCTGTTACAACCCTGCTTGCGAGAAAGCCTGGAGGGAATGGCTGAAGAAGACATATCGCACGCCGGAGGAGTTTAATCGCCGCCTCAATTTGGTCAGTTGGGGCATGAAGGTCCGATCGCTGGAAGAAGTGCCCCAGCCGGGTGAAGGAGTGGAGGAGAGCGGCACGGACATCGCGGCGCTCAGCTTGGCGCACCGCCACTTTCGCCGAGATGTCCTGTTGGGATTTTTCGCGATGCAAGCCGAGGCACTCCGGGAAGCTGGCGCGAAGCAGTGGATCATTACCGATTGGAACACCGTGTCGGACGCGGTGGCGGACGATCCGCAAGCCGGCGAAATCATGGATATCGCGGGTTTGAACTACTATCAGCCTTGGGCTGACAATGCGGAATTCTGGCCGGACTTGACCTGGCACCAGGACATGCATCGCTCCGCCTATGGACGCAAACATTTCATCACTACGGAAAACCGGTTTGGAGTGATGGGTGGGACTTCCATCTGGGATCCGTTTCCTTCTCACGAACAATTCCGAATGTATGGACTGGAGGCAGCCGCTTTCGGAACCTGCGGGTTGTTCTACTGGACCGGGAACCGTTGGCGAGGAGGCCACTGGCCGCATTGGGGTGGGTTGCTCGACTGGTCAGGCCACCCCGAGCCGGATTTCGATTGGGCGGTGGAATTGGGGCAGATCTTCCAGAAATGGGGGAAGTACCTCATCGACAACCCGGTGAAGGCCACTGCCGTAGCTCTTACCGACTTCGAGCAGCGCGCCGCTCTGGAAATATATCCCCACATCAAGCCCAGCCCCGCGGTGTTGCCGCAAAGCTTCGACGCGTTGCACCGGCTGGGTGTCGGCGTCGACAGCATGAATCTTGCCAAGGCGGCCAGCGCTTCCAATCTGATGAAGTACTCGCTGGTATTGGTGCCGGCCGCAACTGCTTTGGATAACGCCAAGGTCACCGCCGCTCTCCAGGACTTCGCACAGGGCGGAGGAGTCGTGGTGATTACTCCTTTCACCGCGTACATGGACGAGAACGGAGTATTCCGCGGTGACGGGTTCGCCGCGAACCTGCGAGAACTTTCCGGCGGTTTGGTGCGGACCATCCGGTGGATGGGCTCGGAGGCAGTTGGCCGGAGGAAGGACCCGGAGGTGGAGTGGAAAGGTGGAGGGGTGGTGGGGATATCTCCGGTGGGATTGGAAGGCTATTGCGAGTTCATGGAAGTCGATCCCGGAGTGGAGATCATCGGGACATTCAAGAGCCGCCAGCCGATTCTGAATGGCAGGCCCGCCGTGACCCAGAGGAAGCTCGGGCGCGGGACAGTGGTCAAATTAGGCTTTTGGCCGGGTGACGACAGCTTCTTGCGCCTGATTCGACAACTCGTCCCGGACAGCCAGACCTTGCTGGCAGCGCCGCTACCGGCAGGTGTGCTGGCAGTTCCACACTTGGATAACAGTCTGTTTATCGTGAATACCACGCGACAGGAAATGCCCGTGCAGCTTGCGCGCGGGGCAAAGGACCGGCTCTCCGAAACAGCCCTGAACGGAACGACCAAACTCGACCCCTTTCAGGTTTTGTGGCTGGAGTAAACGACGTAACAGAAGGCTCGGCGGCTGGCGCAGACCAGCGGGCCACAAATTCACACCATTTGACGCACGTCGAGGGGAATACCCTTTCGTTCGTCACGGGCGAGCGAGAGGGCTCCGATTGGGCATTGGTCCACACATACGCCGCAACCGAGGCAGCGCTCCCAATCGCGTTCCAGGTGGGATTCGTTTGTGGTGAGAGCATCAAAGGGACAGGTCTTCACGCAGGCCGCGCAGAGATTGCACAAACTCTGATCGATCTGGGCGACATACCCGGAAGAGGCCACCATCGGCATGTGGAGTTTCGTCATTGCCTCGATGCCGCCACAGCAGCATTTGCAGCAATTGCAGATGGCGTAGAAGCGATTCTGCAGGGCGTCTTTGAACCAGGCAGAGTGTAAATGCCCGCGCTCATGTTCGGCGCGAAGCAGGTCCAGCGCCTCTGCCTGAGTTAAGCGACGGCTGCTCTGGGGATTGTGCTCCAGGGCGAAATCCACACCGGACTTGCCGATCACCATGCAGACCTGCGTGGGCTGACAGGGGTTAGCCCGGGCATGCCGGCAGGCACATTCATAGGCGGCGACGTCAGGGGGCCCGTCCAGAACCAGGGAGCGGGCGAGAGGATAGGGGATGATCTGCTCCAAATCCCGCAGCGGGATAGGCTTGTTCAAAGTGATGATGGCTTGGGCGTGTCCGGGTGTGAGGATCTTTCCGTGATAGCGATCGGTGAGCCACTTCTTGCCGGGAGCCTTTAGGCGAGGGCTGACCCAGTTTATCAGTACATGGACGTACTGATTCGTCCAGCGTCCGTAAACATAGCTATGCAGGCCATCCAGCCCGGCGCGTCCCTCGCGCATGGAACGAAGGGTGGAAGGGCGCAACAATCTCCACCGTTCACCAAAAAGCCATAGGCCCAGTATGCCGAGGAGAAAAATTCCCGGAATGGTGAGCAAGAGGGCAGTAAGCATGCAGCACCTCCCCGCTGCGTATGCTCCCCTCCGGCCGCAGGGTAGCCTGGCGTAAGAATCGGGTCGAGTCGCAGGAGGATACGCGCATCTGCACGCGGGCCGGGCCGCGAGCGCGCCGGCTCAGCCTTCACCCATCCAGGCGCCGTAAGGCTTGAGGCGCTCGACGTTGTCACACACGGTCTTGATGGCGGCGGTAATCGGCACGGCCAGCATCAAGCCGATCCCGCCCCACAGCCATCCCCAGAACATCATGGCGATGGTCACGGAAAGCGCGTTGAGGTTGACGCGACGGCCGACAAGTTTGGGTGTCAGGAGGTTGACGGCCACGAAATGGACCACCGCGACCGTGATGCCAATAGTCGCGAAGGGGCCCAGGGTGTCGTATTGCAGGAGGGCAATGAGCAGGGGAGGCAGGATTCCCAACGCCACCCCGATATAGGGAACGAGGCTGAGAAACGCGGCCAAGGGTCCCATCAGCAAAGCATATTGGAGATGGATGACCGCAAAGACAGGCGTAATCAGGCCGGCGGAAATGAGGCCGACCAGGAAGTTCCCGACTACAAACTGGCGCAGCATGCGGGAGATGGCATGGATCACGTCCTCCGCGTGCTGCCGATGCTGGATGGGAAATAGGTTCAGTGACGCGGCCCACAACCGGTTCTTGGAAGTCAGCATGAAGAACACCAGGAAGGGAATGAACATCACGGTGACGGCGAAAGCGTAGACCGAGCCCATACCGCGCAACGCAAATTGCGTCCAGGGGGACTCCTCCTGCAGGCGCACGGTCGGCAGGTTGGCGTCAGCGGAGGGCGGAATGATGGTCTGGGTGCTCTGGCTGATGTTATGGGCCGTCAATTGAATGTGGGCGGTAAGCTGTTTCAACCTGGCAGCCAGCTTGGGCAAGGCACCGACAAATGCCTGCGCGCGGTCATAAATCACGTAGATCAGCAGGTACGTGGCGGCGAGCATCAACAAAACCATGAGGAGTGACGCCAGCCACCGTGGCACCCGCAGCCGTTCCATCACGTTGACGCCGGGCTCGAGAACGGAGGTGATCAGAATGGAGCAGATCAAAGTGATGACGACGGAACTGGCGTAGTAGATACAACCGAAAAGTACGGCAATGGCAATGAGCCGGGTGCTCAACGATGCGGGGTTCGCGGAGGGATTCTCGCTTCTGGCTTCGGACATCGGTCTGGCACTCCACGGGGATTCTAGCCTGCCCGGTCGGGAAATGCCAGAAGTGAAACAAACCTGCGCGCGGGCGGCGGTACGCCGCCGCGAATGGCTGCGGTCCAAGGGGGACGCGCCCGGACAGGGTTTTTCCGCAATCCGTAATCCGCTAGGGCAGGGCGAAACGCGTATAGTATAATGTCGGGTTTGAATCTCTGCTCGTCGAGAGCATCTTCCTGCGGGCCGGCGAACCGATTGCAGAAGAGCACGGTTCGCTGGATCGCCGCATCCTAATGGTGGAATGAAATTCCCGCGTCGCAACTTCCTGGGCTCTTCAGCCGTCTGGTTGGGGTCAAGTATCCTGGAGTACCTGACGACTCCTTTGTGGCGGTGGACGGGAACTCCCCTGCTCCAGGCCGCCACTGTTCCCCACCCTGAGGAGTCTTCCCCCGTCACCTTCGTGGATGTGGCCAGAGAGGCCGGCCTGAACGTGTCGAACGTGTGGGGCGGCGTCAAACGCAAGAAATACATCGTGGAAGCCAAGGGCAGCGGGCTGGCCTTCTTCGATTACGACCAGGATGGCTGGATCGACATCTACCTGACGAACGGCGACCGCCTCCCCGGCCAGGAGCCCTACCCCGATGGCAAGACGCCCACCCAGCATCTCTTCAAGAATAACCGCGATGGCACATTTACGGACGTGACCGAAAAATCCGGGTTGGGCCGGACCGGTTGGGGCACGGGCATCTGCGTGGGCGACTATGACAATGACGGCTGGGATGATCTGTTCTGCGGCTACTGGGGCCACAACGTCCTGTGGCACAACAACGGCGACGGCACGTTCACGGACGTGACCCGGCAGGCGGGACTGTGGGAAGAGCGCGTCCGCTGGGGTTCCGGCTGCACGTGGATCGATTACGACCGCGATGGATTCCTGGATTTGTTTGTGTGTAACTACATCGAGCTCGATCTCGAAAAGGTGCCGGTGCCCGGACAGACGGGCTACTGCCAGTGGAAGGGCATTCCGGTGATGTGTGGGCCCCGCGGCCTGCCGGGCGGCACGAATATCCTTTACCATAACAATGGCAACGGGACGTTCACGGACGTATCGGCGAAGGCGGGCATCCTGAAGCCCGGGCCGCGTTATTCGATTACCGCCGTCTCCTACGATTTCGACAACGACGGCTGGCCCGATATTTATGTGGCGGTTGATTCCGAGCCCAGCATCTTGTTTCATAACAAACACGATGGGACGTTCGAAGACATCGCTGTCATGGCGGGAAACGCTTACAACGAGGACGGGCAGGAACAGGCCGGGATGGGCGTGGGCGTGGCTGACTACGACTGCGACGGTTGGCTCGATATCTTCAAGACCAATTTTTCCGACGACACCCCCGACCTCTATCACAACAACGGTGACGGCACTTTCACGGACGTGACCTTCGTGGCGGGCCTGGGCGTGAACACACAATACGTGAACTGGGGCGCCGGGTTCATGGATTACGACAACGACGGGTGGCCGGACATCTTCCACGTCACCGGCCACGTCTACCCGGAGATCGAGGAATATCACCTCGACACTCAGTTCACCTCGCCGCGGATCGTCTATCGCAATCTCGGGAACGGGAAGTTCAAGGACGTCTCCAAGAATCTGGGGCCGGGAGTGACGGCGCGCTTCGCGAGTCGGGGTTGCGCTTTCGGCGACTTCGACAACGACGGCGACATGGACGTGTTGATCCTGAACATGAACGATTACCCGTCGCTATTGCGCAACGACGGGGGCAACAAGAACAATTGGATCAAAATCAAACTGCTCGGCACGCAGTGCAACCGCACGGCCATCGGGACGCGGGTGCGCGTAGTGACCGGAAAACACGCCCAAATCGACGAGGTCCACACGGGGACAAGCGTGATGTCGCAAAGCGACCTGCGGCTGCATTTTGGCCTGGGACAAGCCAAACAGGTGGACGCGATCGAAGTAAAGTGGCCCACCACGCAGAAGGTCGAAAGATTCAACAACGTCGATGCCAACCAGTTCCTCACCATCAAAGAGGGTGAGGGCATCATCAAAGCCGAGAAATACAGGCCACCCAAGCCGGGCGCGGCCACCTCCAAGGATGCTGACAACCCCAATACCAAACCCGCCGGGGGGGCGGGTACTCCCCCGGCGCAGCCCGCCAAAACCAATCCCTGAGGATGCTGACGCGCGAGCGAGCCTTTCATTCCGGCAGGAAATAGACAACCAACAAGCTTACCAGCAGGGCGATAAGAATCTTGAGGTGCGTGGCCATAAACAGGTGGCCCCCAAAGGACCGGTCGGCCAGCAGGAGAGTGGCGAACAGGGAGATGGCCAGGATGAAAGCTGCGGCCAGGGCGCGACCGTCCGCGTTCTTGAGCCCGCGAAACTTGCCGAAGGCTCGCCAGAAAGCGGCCACGGTGATTCCCTCCCCCACCATCAAGCACACCAGCAGCACGCCGCTCGCTCTCGCGGGAACTCCGTAAATCGCGGCGGCGGGAGAAATCTGCGTGAAGTCCCCCCCGGCCAACTTCCAGCCTTTGTCGATCACACCCAGGGCCTTAAGACCGTCGAGACCATTGCTGGCGAATACGACGGTAAACCAGAGCGACCAGTAAAGCAGCAGGCCACGCTTGATGGCCACCAGAGTCGTGGTCTTCATCGAGGTTGGGATACCCTTATCCATGGGCAGGCCCGGCGCCATGGCAGGAACATGTCGACCTGCAGGCCGGCGCTGAGTCTATCGGCAGGGTCCGACCTTGTCAACCCGACACGCCCAACTCGCCCGGCCTGTACTGGTGTCATTTGGAATGGGATCCCTTTCGAAACAGTGGTCATTCCCGCGAAAGCGGGAATCCAGTCCGTCGGCGGCACATTTCCAATGGCTTGCGGAGTAGATTCCCGCTTTCGCGGGAATGACTGCACCTGGGAGCGCCAGTGTCTCGCAATGACACCAGCACCCGCCCGGCCTGCCGCGTGGCCCGCGGGTCATCGGGGCAGTTCGAAGTCAAGCCTGTCGCCCCGCCCGCTGCGAACGCCCCTCATTGGCCGCAGGCCGGAGAAGTGGCAGACCCAGGTGACAGTATTCCATTGTCGAGATTGCTTCGTAGGTTTAGAGTAAATGATGGAGGCTGGTTTCGAGGGTCTTAGATACCCGACGGCGACCCGGAAGTTGCAGCCGGGTTCAGCGAGCGGCTTGAAAGGAGGCCGTTCCCAGGCGAACGCCCGAGTGGAAAGCGGGTTGTCGCTATTGCACAAAGCAAGTCAGGCGCCGGATCCCGCATGACTATCCCACGGCTTCGATGGCTTATAGGGGCACTTGTCCCAGGAACAATCCTCCTTCTGGGAGGCGGGAGCATAGCACGCGCCTTGCCCTCCACCCAGGCGCTCGAAGGCGAGGTTCTGGACGAGAAGAATCTTCCCATCCCGGAAGCCTTGTGCACGCTGACGGGCCGGCTTCTGCCCGAAGAAGGTCTCACCTCCTCCCCGGATCACAAAGGCCAATTCCAGTTTCCGGGCCTGCAGCCCGGCGAATACGTCCTGGTCTGCGCCGCCCCGGGCCACGAACCCCTGCAACGCACCCAGGAGGTGACGGACGCTCCCCCGCCCTTCCTCCAAATCGTTTTGCCACCGGAATTGATCATTCACCAGAGCGTGGAAGTTCGCGAGAAGGCGGGCGCCATTACGCCCGAGCAAACGGCGCCTTCCGGCAAGCTGAATGCGCCGCAACTTACCAGCCTGCCGCTCGTCGAGCAGAAGTTCAAGGCCGCGCTGCCCTACATTCCGGGCGTCGTCCGGACGCCGGACGGCAAGATCAATATCAAGGGTGTGCCTGAGACGCAGGGCTTGCTGCTCGTGAACTCCGCGGAGACCGCTGACCCCGTCACGGGCAGTTTCTCGATTGACGTGCCCGTGGTCGCCATCGATTCCCTCCAGGTTTACAAGGACGCTTACAACGCCCAATACGGAGGGTTCACCGGTGGACTCACCACGATCCATACGCGGCCGCCTTCCGATCGCTGGCAGTTTGAGGTGCAGAACATCACCCCCAATCCTCGCATCAAGAGTGGCACGCTGGTGGGAATCGCCGACTACAACCCCCGCCTGTACGTCACCGGCCCGCTGCTCCCCAACCGCTTGAACTTCTCGGAGGCCCTGGCATACGACATGGACAAGCAGCCGGTACGGGGATTGGAGTGGCCGAACAACGAAATCAAGCTGCACGACTTCAATTCCTATAGCGATCTCCAATACGTTATTTCCCCGCGCCACCTGCTGACCGGCACCGTGAACGTCTTCCCCCTGCGCCGCCAGTTCGCCAATATCAACTCTCTGGTTCGGCAAACGGCCTCCTCCGATTACGGACAGACGGGTTTCTCCGTGAATGTCACTGACCAGTACGTGACCACGGCCGGGGGTATCTTCACCACGCTCTTTCAGGGCGTGGAGTTCAACAGCCACGGCCACGGCCAAGGACCGATGAATATGCTGGTCACACCCAACGGCTGGGGCGGGAACTTCTTTAACACTTACCAGCGTGACAGCGAACAGCAGGAGGTCCTGGAAACATACAAGTTCCCTCAGCAGAAATGGCTGGGAAAACATGAATTGACCTTCGGCGGAAGTCTCCTGCGGCGTGTCTACAGCGGAACCAGCCAGTCCCACCCGGCGCTCCTGCTTCGGACCGACGGGACATCGACGGAGAGAATTGACTTCCAGGGACCGGGGACACTCTCCGCGCACGACCTGGAGGGCGTCGTCTTTGTGGCCGATCACTGGGTGCCCAGCGATCCGCTTTCCCTCGATTTCGGCTTGCGGTATTCCGGCCACACGCTCGGCAGCCAGGCGAATATGGCGCCCCGCGTGGGATTTGCCTACTCCCCCGGGCGTCGCGGTAAAACGGTTTTTCGGGGAGGCTTGGGCCTGTTTTACGACCACAGCGCCCTGCTGAGTGGCGACTTCCCCATGAACCCTCAGCGAATAGTCACCTTCTTCGATGCGCAGGGAACGCCTGAGGGACCACCGCTCATTTACCAGAACGCATACGGGCACTTCAATGGACAAGGAGTATTGACCGCGTCCCCGGACCACCCGGGCACCGTACCCTACAACTGGACCTGGAGCCTGGAAGCGGACCGCGAGTTGCACCCCCGCGTGGTGCTGCGCTTGAGCTACCTCGCGAGCCACGACTACAGCCAGTTCATCATCAACCCGGTCGAGGCGCTCTCGACGGGTCCTGCCCTGTTGCTTACCGACCAGGGCAGTTCGCGTTACCGGGAGTTCGAATCCACGCTGCGCGTTCGCCTGACCGAAAGCTCCGAATGGAACCTCTCCTATATTAACAGCCTGGGGCGCGGCGACTTGAACACCCTCGCGGCGCTCTACGTCCCCTTTGAACAACCCGTATTCCGCCCCAACGCTTTCGCCAACCTGCCCTCCGACACCCCGCAACGGTTCGTGAGTTGGGGACGGTGCAAGACTCATGTGTGGGGGATTATGGCCGACCCCGTCATCGATTTCCATTCGGGGCTTCCGTATGCGTTCGTCAACGCCCGGCAAGAGTACGTCGGCCAGCCCAACGCCCAGCGTTTTCCGCGCTTCTTCTCACTCGATCTCAAATTGAGCAAGGAATTCCGCCTCCCTCTGCCCTGGCTTAAGCACCACGTCATGCGCGGGGCCCTGACGGTTTTCAATTTGAGCGACCATACCAACCCGCGCGATGTCTTCAACAACGTCACCTCCCCGTTCTTTGGCCATTTCGTGGGGAATCAGCACCGCTTTTTCGACACATCCATCGACGTCATCTATTGATCGCCGGGCGCCGCGACCGGCCCTCCTGTGCTGCACAACAGGCTGCGGAAAAACATGCAGGTCCTGTCATTCTGAGCCCTTCGCTGTCATTCTGAGTCCTTCGCTGTCATTCTGAGCGAAGCGAAGAATCTCGCTCTGCCCGCTCAGGATAGACTGCGCGAAGAATCTCGCTCTGCCAGCTCAGGATAGACTGCGCGAAGAACCCCTGCATTTGTAGTGGTAGCCACGGCAAATCCGTTTTGCGATTTGCCGTGGGTTCGTCGAGCTCGAATATCCTTCCAGGCCGAAATCCTTCCAAAAACCCACGACGAGAAGAGCGCTCGTCGTGGCTACCAGCTTTCCGCGTGGGACGTGGTAGCCACGGCAAATCTGTTTTGCGATTTGCCGTGGGTTCGTCGAGGTCGAATGTCCTTCAAGGGCGAAATCCTTCCAAAAGCCCACGACGAGAAGAACGCTCGTCGTGGCTACCCGCTTTCCGTGTGGGGCGTGGTAGCCACGGCAAATCCGTTTTGTGATTTGCCGTGGGTTCGTCGAGGTCGAATGTCCTGCAAGGCCAAAATCCTTCCAAAAGCCCACGACGAGAAGAACGCTCGTCGTGGCTACCCGCTACAAGCCAGGGTAGCGCCGACCTTTAGGTCGGCACCGAACGGCGCTTGAGGTTCTGTGACCCGGAGGTAGCCACGGCCAATTCGTCTTGGGAATTGACCGTGGGTTCGCGATCGATGGAAAAGCCCGCGGTCACGAAAGCAGTGACCGTGGCTACGCCGCTGACGCGGATTGACTTCCGAGGGGGGTACGCCTATCCTTACAAGGTGAAGGTTCGCGAAATCGTTCGGATGCTTGAAGACGATGGCTGGCTTCTGGTTAGGACCCGGGGAAGTCACCACCAGTACAAGCATCCCACGAAGCCTGGGCTGGTCACTATCCCCGGCAATCGCAACGATGAACTCGCGCCGGGGACCTTGAACAGCATCCTGAAACAGGCAGGGTTGAAGCCATGAAAAAATACCTGGTGGTCATCGAAGAGACCCCTACGGGATATTCCGCGTATTCTCCCGACCTGGGAGGTTGCGTTTCGACCGGGCAAACGCGCGAAGAAGTCGAAAAGAACATGCAAGAGGCGATCGAGTTTCACTTAGAGGGCCTGCGCCTGGAAGGGCTCCGCGTGCCTCAACCCCACTCGTATTCCACATACGTGGAAGTCCCCGCATAAATGTGCCGGCTGGTAGCTGGTAGCCGCGGTCAGTGCCTTCCTGACCGGGGGTTCTTCCTTGCAAAAGCGTGAACGTCCGGTGAGGATCAGGCGCTTCGAATTGGGGATGCGCGCGTGAGAAAAGCCCACAGTCAGAAATCCGCTGACTGTGGCTACCAGCTGTAGCGTCAGGTGGGCATTCCGGAGCGACCGTTCGCTCTCAACAAGATCAAGTACATTAATCTGAAACGAGAAGTGACCATGAAAGTGTGCCGGAGCCGTCAGTTTTCGTTCCCGCTCCTCGCGGCCGTTACGATGGCGCTGGCCTTCAACAGCGCCGTCTTTTGTGGCGATATCGATGACGCAGTCAGTAATGGTGATCTGGCAACAGTGAGAGCGTTGCTCAAAGATAACCCCAATCTAATCTCTAGCAGAGCCTACGGCCTAACGCCACTGCATACGGCGGCGACAGCGTGTCGTAGCCGGCTCGGCCCTCCCTTCGATGACCCCCGAAAAGCAAAGGCAGTGGCGGAATTGCTGCTAGAAAAAGGGGCCGATGTCAACGCGAGGGGTGGCGACCGCGGCTGGACCCCTTTGGACATGGCGGCGACAAGTGGTTGCACGGAGGTGGCGGAATTGCTGCTTGCCCATGGGGCAGAGGTCAATGCCAAAGACAGCGGCGGTCGGACGGCTTTACACGAGGCGGCGGCTTATGGCTACAAGGACGTGGCGCAGTTGCTGCTGGTCCACGGCGCCGAGGTTGATGCTAAAGACAACCGCGGCCTGACGCCCTTGCACTATGCAACGAAGTATAGCCACAAAGAGGTGGCGGAGCTGCTGCTGGCGAACAAGGCCGATGCACTGGCCGCCCATGGCCCCGAATACCGCAGCGGCAAGGGCTTCCGGCTGGACTACCCCGACGACTGGCAAGTCGCTACAGAGAAGAAAAAGGGAGAACTCAGTGAGGCAACAAGCGACTTTTTGCGGAACATCGATTTCAGCCGCATGGACTTTATCGCCTTCGACCCCAGTTCCCACCCGACGCAGAGCGTCAATGTGATTGTGTTTCCAAGGCCAACGCCGATCAACAAGGAGCAACTTTCCAAAGTTGAGTCGGCACTCCGCGATGAAATCGATTCCGCAGGCTTGGCGGCGTCGGGTTTCGAATCGAAGCTTGTGCATACGGGCGACAACGACGTCATTTGGTCGTCTTGGTCCGCGACCCCACGACCTCCCCGCGGGGAGATTGTGACTTTGCCTTTTTCCTCCGGCCCTGAGCCGATACGGCAGGAACAAGCTCTGGTTTCCGGCAAGAACCACACGTATGTCGTCACATGTTCCGCCTGCAACAGAGCCGAGTTCGCGAGTATCATGGGTAGCTTTCAGGTCGTGAACGAGCCGGGCATGACCTTCCAAGACTGGTGGGCTGGAGTTCCAACGGGCGTCGTGATCGGCGCGGGCGTTGGCCTTGCCTTCGGGCTCTTCCTAGCGCTGTTCAGGCGGCTGTCCAAGGCGTGAGGAGATTCGCTTCCACGAAACGCCTGTGCGAGAAAACGTCGAATTGAGACGGAGCCAATCCTAATACTCAAAGGTGCAGATCAAGCGCAGAGTTGTCCCGTTGTTTGGGACTACTCTGCGGCTCGTCAGCAGGCAATGAGGTTAGAAGTTCTCTGGCGCGGGCAGAGGGGCGTATAATCCCCCACATGTCACGTTTGCGCCGGATGGTTCTGACCGACCGGTTTTTCTTCCTGAGTTGCCGGGTACTCCCGGCGCGGCGAAACCTGACGGAATCCGAGTTTGCCTGTCTGGCGGAGGTCGTGCGGGAACGGCGAAAGGCGGAGCTTCCTACCGCGCGCCAAGTGTTGCTCCACCTCGGCCTGCCGAGCCTGCGCCGCGGGATCAACGGTCGCTGGCTTTGTCACCTTGGCGCTCTTGAGCGCGCTGATTAGTTCGTCCTCGCCGCCAGCCAAGCGGACTTCCTGAAGGTAGTCATCCGTGGGCTCAAAATCGATTCCGCGTTCCTGGACCAGCATTGTGACTCGGTGGCTCTGTACTTGGCCCACCAGCAGGGCGAAAACCTGTACCTGGTTCAGCGGCTTCTTGGCGTTCGCGGGCTCGGGCGGCTTGGCCGCGCGCAGCGCCTTAAGAAATGCCACGCTTGCGCCTGCGGCCTTGAGGCTTTCAATAAAGTCCTCCGCCGGGGCGAAATCAATCCCGCGCTGCTCGATCAGCTTCGCGCCCGAGTCATCTCCCAGTCCGGCGCGGACCATGTTGCTGACCTGCACCTCGGTAAAAAGCTTTGCCGGGCTGAAGCCCGGCGCTACAGGTTTCTCTTGCGCCCGCATGGGCAGCGGCAGAATCACTGCTATGATGAGCATGAGGATGGTCACGGCCGGTCGACGCCGCATCGGCACCTCCGGGAAGCGGGAATCACTACTGACGGCGTGAAATAATCGCCGAAGACCCTTTCACCGCAGAGTCGCGGAGGCGCAGAGGCTTGAAAAGAAAAGGCCCTTTCTCTGCGTCTCGGCGCCTCTGCGGTGGAGAGAGCCATTTTTTCACACCTTCCCCTACGAATTGTGCGCATTCTACCACCCCTGTTGCCCGGCGGGCGCGAATAGCCGCGGACCTCACACGGCGGAGGTCCGCGCTACGGTTGCTCGACCACCCCCTAGCCCCCTCCTGAACCAGGAGGGGAATATGCAAGCGCGGAGGTCCGCGCCACGCTGGCTTGACCACCCCCTGCCCCCTCCTGAACCAGGAGGGGAATAAGCGAGCCGAACTCCCCTCCTCTCTGAGGAGGGGACTAAGGGGTGATGGCCACGACCACCCGCTGCCTGATATGACCACATTTGTGGTATGACCTGACCATATGCTTGACCTGCGTTCCAAGGCGCGTCAGCGGCTACTGGCCTACTACTTCACCAACCCTGCGGCCCGCCACCATCTGCGGGACTTGGCGGATCGCCTGAGCATTGACCCCTCCAACCTATCGCGAGAGCTGCGGCGTTTGGAGCGCGATGGACTTTTTCGGTCGGAAGTGAGTGGCCGCCAGAAGTATTTTCGGCTCAACCGGCAGTATCCCCTATACCGGGAGGTCCGCAGCATCGTTGCGAAAACTATCGGGGCGGCGCCTTTGATTGCACAATTCGTCAAAACCATTGAGGGCATCGAGGAAGCTTATCTCTACGGGTCGTTCGCGCGAAACCAACAGGATGCTGCTAGCGACATTGATGTGCTGGTGATCGGCGCCCCGCGCGGCCAAGCTATGGCGGAAGCCATGCGGAAGCTGGAGCGGCAGCTCGGGCGGGAAGTCAATTATACGGTTTTATCGCGAGATGAATTCGAGTCGCGTCGCACTCAAAAGGATGCTTTCCTGGAGAGTGTCTGGCACCATAAGCGCGTTTCGCTCATAGCTCCGCATGAAAAAACTCAAGCCACACAAGGTTGACTGGGTGCAAATCGAGCGCTTCCTTGCGAGCGCCGACAGGAAGCCGGCCTCGGCGCACTAAATCCTGGTGTTTGATGAGGAGGCGTGCCTTCAACAAGCCTACGAAGCGATGCTCAGGGCTGCATTGGGATTTATGTTCAGCCACGGCTTCCGGGCAAGAAGCCAACCCGGCCATCACATCGCCATCATCGAATTCGTTGGGGCGCGAATCGACGTCAAGCACGCTGGCTTGCTGACCGTCTTCGACCGTCTCCGCCGAAAGCGGAATATGGCTCTGTATGACGACACCGGATTCGTTTCGCATCACGAAGCCGAGGAGGCCCTCGAATCCGCCCGCCAATTCATAGAGGTCATTCGCGCCGACATCATGGCAAGAAAACCTTGAATCATTCGTGGCATTTGGATTTCCGGAATATCCGTGAGCCACCTCGTCCAGCGGTTGTGGACAGTCAGGAAGAGTCGTCCGCCGTTAAGATCGGCGGACTTCCAGCCGCGGTGACACCAACCCCTGTTGCCCGTTCGACGGGAAAAGCCGCGGACCTCACACGGCGGAGGTCCGCGCTACGTTGGCTTGACCACCCCCTGGCCCCCTCCTGAACCAGGATGGGAATAATTCGGACAATTAGGCACTTGTCTTGAAAATACTGCCTGCCCGTAGGCGATACAGGTAATAACTGTATTGACAAGCAACAGGTACGGTGCTAGCCTGTAGGGGTAAGTTCTGCGCCGAACAGGGCTCGGCGACGATGGTCAATTTGGAAAGAACGCGTTATCGGGGCTCGGCCTAGGGCGCGTCCCGATCAGTTGATCACCCGAGAATCGCACCATCCGAATGGCTTCGAAGGGCAAAAACTCTATGTTCATGCAAATAATCGAAGATTCCAGCCTGCGCCAATTGTGGCGGCTCACCAACACGCTGATCAAGGTCAGGAAAGGGGCGCTGACCCATAAAGATGTTAAAAATGAAGATCGACCCGACTATGTCTATGAAAACAAAGGATAGGATGACACAATGTCAGGCAATCGAGCGGACTTTTTGGCAGAAACTGCACGGATTGCGCGGTAATTCTGGGCGAAATCAGCATGTTGTCGCAAGGAAAGGCGAAATTTCTGGGGCGCGATGGCGAGAAAGTGGACGGTAGCAAGCATCGCGCGGGCCTGTCTGGAAGGTTCGCAGCTTTGGGTGCCCGCCAGCGCTCGATGTGGCCGCCGCTCAAGAGCCCCCTCACCCCCACCCGCAAAACGTGGGGCCCCCTCCCCGCTCCGGCTGGTGAAAGCGCCGGCAGCGAGCCACCCTCTCCCGCAAGGGGAGAGGGCTAGGGGATTCGAGAGAAGGCCACGCTACGGAGAGGGCTGTTCAACCACCCGATGGGCCGATCACAGAAGCAGTGACCAGTGACGAGAAACAGGCAAAGGCCGAAGGCGGAAAGGCGAGGGGCGCCGAAAGCCAGCCCCCAGCGTGACACAGTTCCCCGCATCGGTTATCGGCGGTGTCAGGTGAGAGGGTGAATCAGATTGCTGACTTCGAGAATCACAAATCGCAAATCACCCATCACCAATCACTCAATCAGACGATCACCGGATGACCCGATCTCCCGATTGCCCGCCTCGCCCGTGACACACTTCCCCAAATCGGTTATCGGCGGGTTCGGCTCGAGGGATGAAGGGGATTGGCTCGCGGCGAACAGCACGCCCCCTCACCCCCGGCGCTCGGGGCCCCCCGCCCGCTCCGGCTGGTGAAAGCGCCGGCAGCGGAGCACCCTCTCCCGCAAGGGGAGAGGGCTGGGGACTTCGTCCCGTCGGAGAGGGCTGAGGACCTCGAAGACAGCGAGCGGGTAGACGGCAGGCTGCCGCAGGCGGGAGGGGAGCTGCCTTTATGACCGCAGGAGGTTAATCTCGATTCGACAACGCCCAGGAAATTATTCCGCCGACGTGAGACAATTCCCCCGGCGGCGCGATGCCTCGAGAGCCGCCTTACCAATTCCCGTGCGGAGTGTCAGCAATGAACCGTCAGCTAAAGATCGTGCTCATGCTCGCCCTCGCGGTCAGCCTTGCCCTTTATGTGAGGCGGGCGCCGCGCGGCCAGAACGTGCCGGATCTCGGCGAGGTCTTCCACAAACTGGACGTCATGATTCCGATGCGTGATGGCGTGCGCCTGCACACGGAAATCTATGTGCCCAAGAACGCTGCGCAGCCGCTGCCGTTTATTTTCGAGCGCACGCCCTACGGGGTGGCGGACGACGAAAAGGGAATCGCCACCAAGTTCAAGAACTACGGCGAGCTGGTTTCGGAAGGTTACATCTTCGTCTTCCAGGATATTCGCGGGCGTTACAAATCCGAAGGCCAGTTCGTGATGCTGCGCCGTCCCCGCGACCCGCACGACCCCCAAGCCATCGACGAGGGCACCGACACCTACGACACCATCGACTGGCTGCTCAAGAACGTTTCCAACCACAACGGGCGCGTGGGCGTGCTGGGAATTTCCTACGGCGGCTGGCTGACGGCCATGGCGATGATCGAGCCGCACCCGGCGCTCAAGGCCGTCTCCGAACAGGCGTCGCCGGCGGATATGTATCTGGGTGACGACTTCCACCACAACGGCGCCTTCCGCCTGAGCTACGGCTTCGAGTACGCCGCCATGATGGAAACGGGCAAGACCAGCTTCCATTTCCAATTCGACCGCTACGACACCTTCGCGTGGTACCGCGCGCTGGGGCCGCTCGGGAATGTCAACGAGCAATTCCTGCGCGGCCGCGTGCCCTCCTGGAACGATTTCGTCGACCATCCCAACTACGACGAATTCTGGCAAAAGCAGGCCGTGCCGCCCTACCTCAAGCGGGTGACGGTCCCCAACCTGAACGTCGCCGGTTGGTGGGACCAGGAGGATTTCTACGGGCCGCAAAAGATTTACGAAACGCTGGAGAAGCAGGATTCCCGGCACTGGAACTATTTCGTGGCCGGGCCGTGGAATCACGGCGGCTGGGCGGGCGGCGCCGGGAGTGCGCTGGGCAGAATCCAGTTCGGCAGCGAGACCAGCAGGTATTTTCGCGAGAAAATCCAAGCCGCGTGGTTCGCCTATTGGCTGAAGGACAAAGGCCAACTGCCCTTCACGGAAGCCATGACTTTCCAGACCGGAACCAACCAGTGGCAAACCTATGACGAGTGGCCGCCGCGGCGGGACATCCAGCCGCGCCGGCTTTTCTTTCAGGCAGGCGGCCGGCTTTCCTTCGATGCGCCGACGGATGCGACGGCGCAGGCTTTCGACCGCTACCTTTCTGACCCCTCGAATCCTGTGCCCTACCGGCATCGGCCGGTCGAGCCCACCTATCCCGGGGGCGGCTGGCCTACCTGGCTGGTGGAGGACCAGCGCTTCGTCGAGGGGCGCCCGGATGTGCTGAGCTGGGAAACCGCCCCGCTCTCGAGCGACCTGACCGTGACGGGCGATATCGTGGCGCACCTGTTCGCTTCTACCACTGGAACGGATAGCGATTGGGTGGTCAAGCTGATCGATGTCTATCCGGAGGAGTACCCGGCCGAGTCAACCATGGGCGGGTACGAATTGATGATCGCCGACGAGGTCTTTCGCGGCCGCTTCCGCCAGAGCTTCGAAAAGCCGGAGCCCATTACGCCCAGCCGGGTGGCAGAGTACGTGATCGACCTCCACACCAACGACCATTGCTTCCTGCGCGGACACCGCGTTATGGTGCAGGTGCAGAGTACCTGGTTCCCCCTAATCGACCGCAACCCCCAGAAATTCGTGCCCAACATCTTCCGGGCCACGGAAGCCGACTACCAGGCGGCTACGCAGCAGGTGTACCGCTCGCGGGAGTTCCCTTCTGCGATTAAGTTGCCCGTCAAGGTGCCGTGAGGCGGAGGAAGGCCGGGGCGCGAAACCCCGGAAAGGAAAAGTCAAAGGTCAATCGGCGGCACGTGGACAGGTTCGGGATGGCGTCCTCACCCGCACCCATGCAGTAGGAGCGCTGCCCGGCCCTAGAACGTTTCTCCCGCCATGGGGAGGGCGCTTTCCTCCCGCCCCAGCGCCTTGTGCCGCTCCGCATTGAGCAGGGCGCCGAGCAGCACCTCGAGCGAGTCCAGCAGGCGCGCGTCGGCCGTCTGAATCAAATAGTTGGCCATGCGTAGCAACTGCAACTGGCGTGGGCTGTATTGCTCCGTATGGGGATCCGCGGGCTTACCCCGGCTGGAGCGCAGCGAGTCCGCGACGCAAGTTCCCGAATTGGTGATGAGGCAACGCAGCGTCCCCAGCTTGGCGGGACGTTCTTGGAAAAGGTCGCTCATGGGAACGCCCAGGGCCGCCGCAATCTTGCGCAAGGTGCGCGGGCGCGGCTCCAGATGGCGGTTCTCAATGCGCGAAAGATAGGAACCGGCCAGCCCGGTGCGCTCGCTCAGATCCCGTTGGGTCATACCCATCTGGTCACGAAGCTGAATGATTCGGGTTCCAATGCTCATGGAGGGGTCTCCCTTTGACCAACAAGCTTGAATCTTAACACAAATGTAATAATAGTGCCCAGGAGACCCCAACTTCCTTGACACTGCTGTAAAGTAGCGTATCTTGACATAGGAACCAAGCAATAGGCGGAAGGGTTCTCAGTCCATAAAGTGAAGTTGAGCCGGAATCCTGCTGGTCTGGCCGCCTACGCCAGGCGGGTGACAGCGCGGCTCACTAGAGAAGGCCACTTGCAGTGGCCAAGTCGACGCTCCAGGGATTAAGTGCAGCGGGCAAGAGGTCGAATCAGGCGCGCCGTGTTGGGCCAGCGAGGGCAGCGCCAGACCCCAAGAGAGCCCGGCTCCTGGCGGCAGGATTCCTTATCTTAAGTTTTGGTAGGAGGAGAGCGCGCGGCAAATGAGCCGCTGACCCTACACACAAGCCCACCGACCCGTCCGGGATTTGTAAATAGCAACCCCACAATCCTTCCTGATAAGCCCTGAGCCGGACGGGTCTTTCCTTTCCTGCATGCCCCACCAACATCTGGCCAAATAATTTCCCTGGCGGACCTCGACGCGGTAAACTTCCTCCAGGTATCCCGTGGATTCCTTGGAGATCCAGTTCGCGGCGGATCGGATGCTAGGGCGGTTGGCCAAGCTGTTGCGCCTGCTGGGGTACGACACGTGGTATGCACCCGACAGTAGCCCCACGCAGCTCCTCGAATTCGCGCGGCAAGGCGGACGCCTGGTCCTGACACGCGGCGAGCTCCAGAAGCGCTTCTCCGGTATCGAGCGCGTGTACAGCCTGAAAAGCGAGCACCCCCCGGAGCAGTTGCGGGAACTCGTCGAGCATCTTGGCCTGGACACACACTCTGCCCTTTGGACGCGCTGTACGCTGTGCAATTCTCGTATTGCCAGAGTGGATAAACGCGCCATCGAACCCCACGTCGACCCCAAAGTCTTCCGAATTTATGAGGAGTTCTTTCGCTGCGCAGGCTGCGGACACATCTACTGGCGCGGCTCGCACGTCGAGCGCATCCTCAAGAACCTGGAGTCGGTGCTGGGCCAGTCCGCAAGCTGATCCTCAGGACTCCGCGCTGTTTCCTGCGCCGGCTCGCCTCAGCATCTCGAAAAGGTGGTGCACGTGGCCGCCACGATGGGGAATTCGGGTTGCGCAGCATGAGGCAGTCGCGATATGTTGCAGGGCAAACCTGGAAGCAATACCGGTAAAGCCGCGGGAGGATGACGCATGCGGGTTTTGGTGACAGGTGGGGCGGGCTATATCGGAAGTCACACCGCCAAGGCTTTGGCGAGGGCGGGCCACGAACCCGTGGTTCTTGACAACCTCAGCTTCGGCCATCGCTGGGCGGTAAATTGGGGACCTTTCTTCGAACAAGATCTGGCCGACACGGAGTTGTTGTTGCGCGTAATCAGGGACCAGCGCGTCGAAGCCGTTATGCATTTTGCGGCAAGCCTGCTGGTAGGCGAATCGGTCCGGGAGCCCAGGAAATACTTCTGGAATAATGTGGTCAACACCCTGCGTCTGCTGGACGCCATGCTGGAGGCGGGAGTGAAGCGGATCGTATTTTCCTCCTCGGCGGCCACTTACGGCGAGCCGCAGAAGGTTCCCATTCCCGAGGAACACCCCACTCGGCCGGTGAACCCTTACGGCGAAACCAAGCTGATGATGGAACGGGCCCTCGAGTGGTACGGAAATGCCTACGGCCTGGGATGGATTGCCTTGCGATATTTCAATGCCGCCGGAGCGGACCCCGAGGGCGAGCTGGGCGAAGGCCACGACCCTGAAACACACCTCATTCCGCTCATCATCCAGGCCGCGCTCGGCCAGCGCGCCTACGTTGAGATCTACGGCACCGATTACCCTACGCCGGATGGCACCGCCATCCGGGACTACATCCACGTTACCGACTTGGCCCAGGCCCACGTGCTGGCGCTGGAGTATCTCTTGCGCGGAGGCTCCAGCCGGGCGCTGAACCTGGGCACCGGCAGTGGCCACTCCGTGCGCGAGGTCATTAACGCGGTGGGAAAAATCTCACCCCAACCCGTGCCGGTTCGCGACGGACCGCGGCGCGCCGGTGACCCGGCCGTGCTGGTCGCCGATGCCAGCCAGGCGGGCAAGACTCTAGGCTGGACACCACGCAATCCTGGATTGGAACCCATTGTGCAAAGTGCCTGGAACTGGCACGCGGCCGGCAAGGGCGGGAAGTAGACTGACTCAACCCCCCGCCCCACCGGGTAGACGGAAACTCCGCCTGGCGCGGGTGCGGCTCCGCTGCCGGCCCTTAGAGATACCCCAATTCCCTTCCCAGGGCGCGGAGCTGGTCCGCGCCGATAGGGAGTTCGGTTTGCGCGGCGTCGTAACCCTGTTCCAAGGTGCGGCGCAGGGCAAGCGCCGCGATCTCTGCGAGTTGTTGGTCCCCCAGATACTTCCCCTCTTTCTCACGTAGTTCTGTCAGGGCTGCGCAGGAGATTGCCACCGTGGCGTGCTGTCCTTCGACCAGGAACACGCAATCAATCGTGTCGCTGTGCCGAGTGGCGATGGCGGAAAACAAATGCACAAAGCGGACCTTGACAGGCTCCCCTAGTCCCCGCGAACTGACTTGAAAAGGCGTAACCATGTAGCTCATGTGGATAAGTCCTTGCGGGCTCAGGCCTCGGAAGAATCTCGAGCCCGAAGCAACCATTATATACAGAGCAACATAATTCGTAGCGACATGAATTGTAGCGGCGCTCGGCGCCTGCCCCGCGCCCTGCGGGGAGCGCCGGCTCCTCCATGAAGAAGGTCCGGCGTTCATAGACCGCCGCGGAATGCGCAAGAGCTCATGTCGCTCTGTATAGTTCAGCTTCCGCATGCAGACGAGCCCGGCGGGGGCGCAATCAAACCATTAACGCTTCCTCATCCCAGTTGCCCTCGTTTTTGCACCGGCCTTCGCGGATCGTCCTGGTATGAGTGTTGCATACAAATCGACTCAAGTTTTCTTGCCCCTGGCCGATTACAGAGACATTGGCATTTATTGCCCTCCAGTGCCGCGGATTGACCCGCCCAACAGCGGCGCTGAGCCCTTGGCGGCAAGTTTGAATACCCCTTCGCCCCGACGAACACCCTTGCCGCCAAGGCTCCCCTCCTTCGGAAGTCCCCCCCGGCACCGGTAGTGGATGAGCTTCACGGTGTGCGCGCCATCCAGACAGGCGCATTACTTCCGAGCACGCCGTCGCCCGGCCTGAACTTCGGATTGCCCCTGCGGATCGTCGATAAACAAGGCGACTGCTGGTTACTGATGCCACGCCGATGGGAGTCTGGCCCGCTTTCAAAGCCCAGTCGTCCTATTTTCCGGGAAGGGCGCTTCCCATTCCCAATGGATCGTTCCACCTTCCACGGCCTTCCGAACCATAACCTCGAGCGTGGGGCACGATCTTTCAGGTAGGCCGTTACGCGTTCGAGTGATGCGGGCGGGCTGTCCCACCTCCTTCCGCCCGCTCCGAGCGGGCGGCCACTGTAGCGCCGGTGTCCCCACCGGCGATCGGCGATGAGGACATCGCCGCTACAAAGGACCAATCGCCACCCGCCGCCTTCTGCCTGCCGCCTTCTGACTACTGCCTTCTGCCTACCGCCTTCTGCCTACTGCCTACGCTGCTAACCCACTTTATTATCATCAACATAATGGAAAGATAACTATAACTCGTGTATTTTCATCAACATAATGGAAAGCCAACAAACTGACATTTTTTCTACATTTTTTTTCAACAACATAATGGAACTTACCTTCATTTTGGGGCCCCCTTTTTTTCGGATGTCGACGTCAACGCAATGTACTTAACTTGTTTAATTGCAACGACTTGATGACTTTGCAGAATCATGATGAATACAGCTAAGTACCTTTATTATCATCAACATAATGGAAGATCTGGACATTTTCGCAATTCTCACGCTCGCGGGCTTGGCGTTCAGCCATCAGCCATCAGCCATCAGCCATCAGCCATCAGCCATCAGCCATCAGCGTTCAGCAGCCAGCAGTCAGGAGCTAGAAGTTAGGAGCCAGGAGCCAGGAGTAAGGAGTCAGCATTCTGCCTTCTGCCTTCTGCTTTCTGCCTACTCCCTGCTTCGTGGGTGGCAAGGGGAAGGCTATCTCCCGAGTAGCTTCTACCGAGCCGGGGCGCTCGGTACCTCTACTATAATAACATCAGAGTTAACCATGTCAAGCAAGAAATTCTGCCCTCAATCAGAAACTTGTTGAAGCGGGCGCAAGAGGCACGGGGCCCCATAGCATTGGGAGGCACGCAAGAGAAAATGTAGCGCAAGGCTCGCTTTCCAGCCTTGCGGCTTTTCCACCGTGCCGTGGTTTTGGCGGCGCGGATCAGCGGAAGTTTTCGGGTTGCTTGGTTCGAGGCGCTTTACGATAATTCGGATTGTCTTGTTTGCGGCGCGGCAACAACCCGCACCGCTGGAAGAGCCGCAGGGCCGGAGGGCGGGCCCAGCGCTACCTGCTCAAAGTGCTGGCGAACCAGCGCGATGTTCCCTATCAATCGCTGCTCAAGGTCTTGCTGGCCGAGCGGCTGAAACAAGAGGAAGCAACACATGTGCGGACCCTTCGCCCCGCTCAGAGCTTGCCCTGAGCGCAGCGAAGGGGGCAGGCTCTGAAGGCTGAGGGGGAGAGGTTGGTCTGGCGCACTCATCGCAAGAATCGCGCCGTGTGCGCCACCCGCGCGCATGCACAGTGCAACGGCCGAGGTCTTAGAAAAGGAGACCGAACGTGTCATCAATTGCTAATGGAACCGCTGGACCTGCTGGTTGGCAGTCCTACCGTAAGCCCGAGACGGAGACATTGAAGAGCTGCATGATGCGGGTCAGGAGAGATCCGAGATTATCTCGCGTGAATTCAAGGAATTCGTAGTCGCCTTGAATGCCTCCTATCGAGCCAACACCGACCTCTTTGAGAAGAATCAGTTTCTTCCTCCGTCCGATTGCGTACGCCTTTTCGTCAATTACCCAGAGGCTGGTCGTCCACTCTGCCTTTCTGGCGATTTTGTCGCGCCTCGTGAAAACACCGACGAAGATCGCTTGATCATCAATCTCGCGTTTGACTTTCTCCGAGATACTCTCCGCCTTCGGCTTTCCCCCGGTCACGACCTTCATGCCGAGCGACTCCAGACAGGCCACAATCGCGTCATTCACTGGTTTGTCTGCTTCTGCAAATGAGTGCCCGACAAAACATGTGGGTGCAAACATGCCAGCCACGGCGAGTGGCGATGCGGGTGCAGGCGCGAGAGGGGCCACCCTAGGTCGTTTGAGCGGGATCACGACCTCGATAGTGAAGCGCTTCAAGATGGCAACGATTTCCTGATCATATCGGGATCGCTTCGATGCGTGCTCCGAGAAGGAGAGCAACCTCTGGAAGTGAACGCTCAAATCCCCTAGAAATCCCGCGGATACCGCGGCCGTGACTTCGGGTCTCTGGGATAGGTCAGCCAGCCACGTCTCCGCAAGCAGGGCAGCCGACCTCTTGATGTCTTCCGAGATAACCTGTCGGCTAGCATCCGAGTATTTCCGCCGCAAGGATGTCTTAAGGATACCCAGGTCGTCGCGAAGTCTTTCAACCGACACAATTGACTGTGGGTCGATCATGTTGTGGTTCTCCGCTTAACTCAGGCTTCTGCGCGATTCCGACGCGTCATCTTCTTCGCCTTTGGTGCCCTGCGTGCCTTCCCGGCGGGCTTTCGTGGACCTTTCGCGTACTTCCGTTCGCCAGCGAAGCTGGCCTCGACCGCCTCGATTCCTCGTGAGGTTATGTACGAGTTTTCCCCGTCCTCGTGAATCCAGCCCTTCTTCACCGCTTCGACGAAGTCGCGGTCGTAGTTCGTTGCAGGTGATTCCTTGGCCTTGCCGAAGTATGGCTCGAGATCTCGTCTGCCGAAACGTGCGAGCCCTTCATGTTTCTCGCGGTAATAGGCAAACAGGACAATGCGTTGGGCGCTGGTTCCGGGCTGCTTCTCGCGGATCAACTCCACGATTGAGATGGGCCGCGCCACCGTGCCAGTCGCTACCAAGCGAGCAGCTGAATCCTCCATAACAACGTCGAGGAGTGCATACACTGATCGGAGGACCCTCTTGCGCGCGTCAGCTTCGAGCGGGAGGAGCGCCGCGTGAACAGCCTCCACTGCTATCATCTCCGGTGATCTTTTATCTGCCATCGTAGCCTCCTTTCTTCGAGTTTGGTTCTGCCGACAAACCCTTAGCTCAACGGCGCGCCACGAAGGGCACGCCACCCGCGGTCATGAATTACAGATCATATTGCCTTCAATTATGTTTTGATTTTACCGTACCAATATTCACCGTCCGGAGTATACACCTCCAATTTGTCCTCTGCTTTTACTTTCCCATAGTAATAGTTATTGGCATTATCATAGAATTCGATCTTGCCGTCTGCATTAAGTTTACCATAATAGTAATTATTGTTCTTATCATACAATTCGAGCTTGCCGTCGTCTCTTATTTTTCCATAGTAATAATCGTTCTTGTTATCATACAACTCGATATTGCGTGTCACAACCCCTCCAGTATTCTGGAACTGCGACCGAAGCCTAGTTTAGGCCGACCCGCCTAAACCGCCATGGCGGGCCAAGCATGCATTGCCCTTCATGTATGCTCCCAACGATCACGCGCCACATCTCTGCCACCGCGCCCTATCCATGGCCCGTCCCAACTTCTTAACGGTCCCGCAAGTCGAGATGTCGGCCCCACCTGGGGTACTATTCCAAGTCGCCACCTCTCCAAGACCCCCCACCCTTCTGTGCCCATTCGTCCCAATAGGCAAAACGCTCCGCGACGAATGTGCGCCGCTCCGGTGACATTCGGAATTCGCGGAGCGCGGCTTCAGGACGACCCATCACCGGCAGCCACGATGGAGCAATTCCTGGTCCGAGACGAACCGTGGGCGGGACGACCAATGCTACAACTTGATCCTGCTCTTTCCTGAGCGTGAGAAAGTCCTGTGCATTGTAGTCAGGTGTGAGACGATCGAATGTGACATGATATTCATCATTGCCCTGCTGCAGCGCGCGAACACCTCGCAATTCCGGGTTCTGGTCGAACTCCGCTCGTCGGCCGTACACGAGCAGGAATTGCGGTCGAATGTCAAAGTGTCGGAATTCCCCAGCAATTCCGTACAACTCAAGGAACACGAGCCGATTCGCTGGCTTGTTCAGCCACTGCTTCCACGTCACGAGCTGATTGCGCGCCTGAGTCCATTCGGCGCGCGGCTGTCCATCTTCTGTGAACCAACGCTTGGCAGGCGTCTCGATCTCGATAAACATCGGAAAGACGGTGTCCGTGGCAGTGGCCAGCCACATGAAGTCCGGAACCCGTATCCCGATACCGGTCAACGGGGGCTTCGTGAACACGCCGGCGAATATGGGATAGTGGCCGGAGGTCGGGAAACTGAACGCGCCCGGAACAAACGAAGGGTTCCGTTCCAAGAACTCGTGTATCGATTGTTCGTCGTTTCCCCGCGGGCCGTCGATTAGCTCGCGCCAACTATTCAGCGCGCCGCGCTGGTATTCCTCCCACGGCATCGCAGCCGGGGCATGGCCGGAAAGTTCATACGTAATTTCGAACATCGCCACCGCTCCTGCGCCGCCTAACTGTGGTTCAGGCCGACCCTCCTACACTGCCATACGTTCAACGTTCGACTTTCGCCCGGGTCCACATGTCCTCATAGGTATTCAGCATAGGCGCAAATGCGTCCGTGATTTCAGTAAGTGTCGTCGGTGCCGATTTCGCACCATCTTTGAAGGATGCGCCGGACTGATAGCAGGCACGCTTATCTACAAAGACGTAGCGATCGTGAAAATTCGGTGCTGACCTAACTTCTATCACGCTCCCGAACTGTTGTGCAAAGGCGTCCACGGCGGGTAGCAGCGTCGCCAGCTTCTCTCGCGCAAGTAGGCGCGTCGTCACACCGGCTGAGATGTGCGGCAAATAGCGAGAAACAAACTCCGCGTCCAAATACGGATCGGCAAAGAGCAGGTCCTCCCTCGCGAGTTCGACGATCTTGCGAATCTCATCGAAATAGTCGAAGACCATCCCGCGGGAGACAGCCACATTGGCCGATCCCAGCGTTTGCATTCGGAGGTCGCTTCGCGCCTGATACAGTAGTGTCCTCAAACCTGCGAAGCCCTCATTAGCAAGGAATGCATAGAACCCGTGTACCTGGCCGAGCCATTGTGTCACGAAAACCATCTTCCGCATATTCCAGCTCTCGATGGCGGCGGATACGCGCCCCAACCAGGCGAGATTGTCTTCCGTGTTGTCCCGAATCGTTTCCCGAGGCGGCGTAGTCCTAAGCAGGTCTTCGATCTCAGCGAGAAGCTGTTCTTTGGTCATGGGCGTTGAATGTCCTGCGCGGCGTATCGGTGCAATCTAACTTCTATCAGGCCGACCCGCCTAAACCGCCGCGGCGGGTAAGCAGCAGAGTGTCCCAACGGCGTCCGGGACTGTCACGGGAGGCTTTGTTCATATCGCCAAGCCAGAGATTCTCGGCAGTGGGTCGATTCTCCCACATCTTAGACCTTATCTCAACCCCCGAAATCTGGCTACTTCCCCGGCGACGACACGAATCAGCCATCGGCGGCCCCTCGAAACAACCCGGCAGGCCCGCGGGTGGCGCACACGTCGCGCTTCTTGCGATGTGTGCAGTTGGCCGATTCCCCCTCTCGCGAGGGTCACTGCATACTCAGACCCAAAGGATTTTGAGGGCAGTCCCCACGCGTTCGAAGCGGGTAGCGCAGAGTTTGTGCACTTCAAACTCTGCGGCTCGAAAGCTGGGGTCAGCTTCGCATTTGTGCAATACCATCTATTGAAATGCTGATGAGGCACAGCGGTGGTGACGAACTCTAAGAAAGGA